>Ga0070741_10008509_pt1 | contig 20543 bp, 20 predicted proteins | sample Coa_R1_4_FD_66440 | JGI IMG/M metagenome (GOLD analysis project Ga0070741, IMG submission 66440) | Surface soil microbial communities from Centralia Pennsylvania, which are recovering from an underground coalmine fire - Coalmine... | ecosystem: Environmental > Terrestrial > Soil > Unclassified ...
CCCTTCACGCTGACCGCGAAGATCGCGAAGGTGCCCGTGCTGACGTCGCTCGAGAAGGCGATCCGGCGGCTGTCCGGCGACCACGCGGGCCCGCCGACCGAGGCGCCGAGCGCCGTCAGCTCCCGCGCGCCCGTGCCGTCGGGGTGGATCAGCCAGAGTTCGCGCGTCGGCGTGTTCAGCGTCAACCGCACGAAGGCGATCCAGCGCCCGTCTGGAGACCAGGCAGGGTCACTCTCCGCCGCGGTCGTGAACGTCAGGCGGCGTGCGCCGGAACCGGTCGAGCTCTCCACGTACAGCGCCCCCGCCTTGCCGCGGATGAACGCGATCCTCTTCCCGTCCGGCGACCACGTCGGCTGCCTGTCGCCGTTCGGGCTGATGCTGATCTGGTGCGCGTTCTTGCCGTCGGCGTCCATGACGAAGATCGCGGACGGCGCGTCGTGCGTCCCGTCGAATGCGATCCGGCGTCCGTCTCGCGACCACGACGGGTCACGCGCGTATGCAAGCTCCTGCGTCTGGGTGGCGCTCCTGGTCGACCCCGTCGTGAGCCGCCGCTGGTCGCTGCCGTCGGCATTCATCTCGTACAGGTCGTAGACGCCCGACTTCGTCGACACGAAGATCAGGTCAGGTCGGGGCTTGGCGGAGCCACCGCAGCCCGCGAGCGCAACAGCCGCGGCCACGGCCAGGCCCGCGGCGGACAGGAGCCGGAGCCGCACGCGTTCAGTGTGCCAGCGGCTCCACGCCGAGGAAGCGCCGCTGCATCTCGGGGTCGTTCGCCAGCGTCGACGCGTTCGTCTCGGCGGCGATCGACCCGCCGACCATGACCAGCTGCCGCTCGGCGAGCGAGGTCGCGACGCCCAGGTTCTGCTCGATCAGCAGGATGCGCAGGCCTTCCTGCTCGAGCCGCTTGAAGACTTCGATCAGGTTCTCGATGATCGCCGGCGCAAGGCCCTCCGAGGGCTCGTCCATGATCAGGAGCGACGGGTTCGTGAGCAGCGCACGGCCGATCGCCAGCATCTGCTGCTCGCCGCCGGACAGCTGCGCGCCGCCGTTCCGCCGCCGCTCGGCGAGCCGCGGAAACAGCTCGTAGACGCGCTTCGGCGTCCAGCCGTTCGAGCCGCTGCGTCCCGCGATCATCCGCAGGTGTTCGTCGACCGAGAGCGACGGGAACAGCCGCCGTCCCTGCGGCACGTAGCCGATGCCGGCGGCCGAGATCTTGTACGAAGGCCGGCCCAGGATCTCGTTCCCGCGGAAGCGGATCGAGCCCCGCGCCGAGCCGCGGAGCGACGGCATCAGGCCCATGATCGCCGCGCAGAGGGTCGTCTTGCCCATGCCGTTCCGGCCGACGATCGCGACCGACTCCGAGCCCACCTCGAAGCTGACGCCCTGGAGGATGTGCGCCGACCCGTAGTAGGCGTCGAGCCCGTCGATCGCGAGGACAGGCCCGTCGCTCACTTGCCGTCTTCGTCCTCCTCGGCGCCGTACCGGGAGCCGAGGTAGAGCTCGTGGACGAGGGGGTTCGCCCGGATCTCCGCGGGGGTGCCTTCGACGATCACGCGGCCGTCGTGCATCATCGTCACGTACTCGGCGACGCGGAGCGCGACGTCCATGTCGTGCTCGATCAGGATGAGCGTGATCTCCCGGTCGAGCCCGAGCAGGAGCTCCGTCAGCAGCACGCGCTCTCCGCGCGAGAGCCCGGAGCACGGCTCGTCGAGCATCAGGATCCGCGGCCGGGCGGCGAGCGCCATTGCGAGCGCCACCTGCCGGTGCTCGCCGTGCGAGAGCGAGCCGACCGGCTCGGCGAGCTTTCCGGAGATCGCCGCCTGCCCCGCTGCCGTCCGCGCCCGCTCGCGGAGCTCCCGGTCCCGCCGCGGCCGGTGGAAGGGGCGGAGATGTCCTCCCTCGACGCCGACGATCGACAGATAGATGTTGTCCTCGACGCTGAGGCCGAGGAAGAGCCGAGACTGCTGGTACGTCCGGGCCAGGCCCAGCTTCGCCCGCCTCCTGGCCGGCACGAGCGTCACGTCCTCGTCGAGCAGCTCGACCGCCCCGGAGGTTGCCGGGAAGTCGCCGGCGATGACGTTGAACAGCGTCGTCTTCCCGGCGCCGTTCGGCCCGAGGATCGCCCGCCGCTCACCCTGGGCGATGTCGAGGTTGACGTCCCGGACGGCGTGAAGTCCGCCGAAGCGCCGGCCGACCCCCCGCAAGCGGAGGGCCGGCGCGGCGCTTTCGGACTTCGGTGCTGCTTCGGTTACTGCTTCGGTCACTACCTACTTGATCACGCCGTTGACGACCGGCTTCTCCTTGCCCGCCCACGGCAGCGACCGCTTCGTGCACGGCGGCTGGCTGCGGCCAGGCGGAGGAGACGTGTGCTTGAACGTGCCGCCGAACGACTGGTCGACGTTCGGGATGAACTGGATCGTCTTGACCTCGGTCTTCCCCGGCTGGGCGAAGACCTGGTACGTCCACTCACCCTCGACCGCCTGGCGGTTCTTGTCGAGCTTGACCGTGCCGAACGGCGTGTTCAGGACGACCTTGCTCAGGGCAGCCTGCAGCGGCTTCTGGTTCGAGATGTTGCCCTTCACGGCCGTGAGGCCCTGCACGAGCGCCCAGGCAGCCTTGTAGTAGTTGAAGTAGAAGCCGTTGAACGCGTTCGCCGTGTTCATGGCGCCGAGCTGCGGCAGCGACTTCCAGATCTTCTCCTGCTGCGAGACGTACTTGAGCGCGGCGGCACCCTTGTAGTCAGTACCCGGGGTGCCGAAGCCGCCGACGATGGCACCGCTGATCAGAGGCGCCACCTGCTGGAAGTTCCCGGTCACCTCGAGGAAGAGGTTGCCCGAGATCTTCGTCTTGGAGACCGATCCCGGATACGCGGCCTGCATCGCCTTCAGCGAGGCCACGGTCCCGGTTCCGCCCACGACCCAGAAGTAGCCGTCGACCTGGCTGGGCGGCGGCAGCTGCCGGACGAAGGACGAGTAGTCGGTCGTGTTCAGCGGCGGGAACACGCGCTTCGTGATCTGGCCGCCGACGGCGCAGAACTCGGCGATGATCCCCGCGGCCGACGTCCAGCCGAAGCTGTAGTCGTCCATGATGATCGCGGCCTTGCGCCAGTGGAGCTTGTGGTACATGTAGTCGCCGAGGCCCGCGTTCCACTGCGCGCCGTCGCCGTTGTACCGGAAGAAGTTCTTCGGTGCGATCTGCAGCGTCGGGTCCTGCGACCCGGCGGTGCCGTTGATGAACGTCTTCGACGGGTGCGCCACCGCGTAGTGCGCGACGGCGACCGCTTCGTCACCCGAGAGCGGGCCGATCAGGATGTTCGCGCCAAGCTGCTCCATCAGGCGCTTCGTCTCGCTGATCGCCCTCTGGGCGTTGTCGTTCGAGCAGCCGAAACCGACGATCTTGAGCGGATGGCCGGCGACTGCGCCTCCGGACATCCCTTTCGTCGGGTCGCTGTTGCTCGTCGGCTTCGCACCGGCGAACTGGTCGAACGCCGCGATCGCGCCACCGATGTCGGCCGAGTACTGAGCGCCGAAGGCGCCCTGGCAGTCCGACAGGATGCCGATCTTGATCGGCGACGCGGACGCGCTACCGCTGGACGCCGTCGCGACGGCGGCTGCGGCCGCAACGACGGCCATCACCACCACGACGAGCAGTCCGAGCCGTGCTCGATGCCTCATTTGCCCTCCCTTTCCCTTTCGTGTCCGAACTTCCGTGCGAACCCGGACAGTCTGATCCTTCGGTCCGAGACCTTCAAGTCGAGTGCCTCGTCGTGCCTCCGTTCCGAGCCGGTCTCCTCCTTTCTCCCGAGCGTCAGCTGCCCGACCCGGCGGCCGAGCCGGCGGGGGTGGCCGGCTCGCGTTGCATGGGCCCGAGCGCACGGGTTAGCACACTCTTGATCCAATCCCAGATGCCCAGCAGCCCTCCCGGATTCAGGAGCACGATGATCAGGAAGATCGCCCCGATCAGCGTGTCGAACCGCTGCTCGCTGATGCCGACGTAGTGGACGAGCGGGATGTTGCGGGCGTAGTTCTGGAGCACGACGAACACGACCGCGCCGACCCACGCTCCTTCGACCTTGTAGAGGCTGCCGATGACGGCGATGACGAGCAGGAAGATCACCTGCTCGAGGTTGATCGTCCCCGGGTCGACGTGGCCGAACTGCCAGCTGTAGACGATCCCGGCGATCGACGCGATGAACGCCGCGAACCCCATCGCGAGCGTCCGGTGGAGCGCGACGTTGTAGCCGAGCGACGCCATCCGCACCGGGTCGTCGCGGATGCCCTGCAGCGTGATTCCGAACGGCGTCCGGATCAGGTACTTGATCAGGATGTAGACGAGCACCGACGCGACCAGGCCGACGTAGTAGAGCCGGTCGGGATGGTTGACCGTGTTCCCGATCGTGCTCGGCGCCGTCAGCTCGAGCCCGCTGATGCCGCTGAACCCGGACAGCAGCGTCACGGAGCCGAAGAACGTGTTCGCGAGCACGGCGAACGCGAGGGTGATCATCAGGAAGTAGATCCCTGCGCTGCGGCTCGAGACGGCGCCCAGGATCAGACCGACCGCAGTCGTGATCACGATCGCGAGCACGATCCCGACCCAGGGGCTGTAACCCAGGTGCAGCCCTTTCACCTGACCGCTCGTGACCACGTTGCCGAGGACGAAGGCCGAGATCCCGTACATCGCGACCTGGGCGAGCGAGACCATGCCGCCGTAAGCCGAGAGGAAGATCAGGCTCGAGGCGGCGATCCCGTACCACCACATGTTGGTCATCAGGTCGTGCGCGAAGGCGTCTCCGACGGCGATCGAGCCGAGCGCGGCGACGACGAGCGCCCCGATCACGATTACGGCCTCGAGCGCCTGCATCGGGTTCTTCAGGGACGCCGCCCACGCATCCAGCCGACCGGTCATGCCGGCCTCCCGAACAGCCCGAGCGGCCGGAGCGCGAGGACAGCGATCAGCAGCGCGAAAGTGAAGATCGGCGAATACTCGGTACAGCAGTCCAGGCCGGTCGTCGGCAGATAGGCCGAGGAGAACGTGAAGACGAAGGCATAGAGGATCGCGCCGACGGCGGCGCCGCCGAGCGACCCCATCCCGCCGATGATCACGACGACGAGCGAGTTCAGTAGCCACTGCCCGTCAACGCCAGGCGCGAGCGACGAGAACGCGCCGCCCATCGCGCCGCCGAAGCCCGCGAGCGCGGAGCCCACGACGAACGCGATCGCGAACGTCAGCTGGATGTTCACGCCGAGCGCCGAGACCATGTGCCGGTCGTCGACGCCCGCCCGGATCACCATGCCCGTCCTCGTCTTCTGCAGCCAGAGGTGGAGCGCGACGCCGATCAGGATCGCGACGCCGAGGATGAACAGGCGGCTCCACGCGTACGTGATGCCGCCGACGGTGGCGAAGCTGTTCGGGCCGATGAACGCAGGCCACGCCAGGCTGTCCTGGAGCGGCCAGTGCTGGATCATCTGGTCGGCGAGGATGATCGAGACGGCGATCGTGATCAGCGCCTGGCGCAGGTCCTCTCCCTGCGTCCAGCGCAGGAAGAGCTGCTGCATCACGAGCCCGACGCCGGCGATGGCGACGGCCGCGACGATCGCCGGCACGAACCACTGCCACGCGTCCACCTGCTGGAGCGCGAAGCCGCCCGCGTTCGTGAAGTACTGCTGCAGGTCGAAGGCGATGTAGCCCCCGAGGAGGAAAAGTGACCCGTGCGCCATGTTCACCGCGCGCATCAGGCCGAAGATGAGGGTGAAGCCGCTCGCGACGACGAACAGGAGCCCGGCGAACGTGATCGCGTCGAGGAAGGTCTTGAAGAAGTCCACGGGGTCGTGGACGGCCGAGCCGAAGGTCGTCGTCGTCCAGTCGCCGTTTCCGCTCGCCGGCGGCGTCGTCGAGATGAAGCAGATGTAGACGACCGCGAACGCGACGGCGAGCAGGGTGAGGATGAGCGGCAGCCGCCGCAAGAGCCCGTACCAGCTGAACCGCACCTCCGCGGGGCGCGGAAGCGAGATCTGCACCACGGCTAGCTCACCGCCTCCGCGGTGTAGAGCGTCGCCGCCGCGGACTCGCCCGTCTGCGGCACGTCGTCGTCGAGCTTGCGGATGTCGGTGACGACCGAGCGGTCGAGCGTGGAGACATCCGGCCAGTCGATCTCGACGAGGTTCCCCGCCGGGTCTCGGATGTACATCTGCACCCAGCCCGCCGTGTGCTCGTAGATGTGCGAGTACCAGGAGCCGGGATCGAACGCTCCGAGCTCTTTCGCCTTCAGGTAGACGGATTCGAAGTCGTCGACGTCGAGTCCGAGGTGGTAGTACGGCGGCGCGTCGGCGCTGCGCTGGAAGAGGTGGAGCTGCTGCTCGCCGAGCCGGAGCCAGATCACCGGATGCCTGAACTTCGGAGCGGGGATGCGCTCCATCCCGAAAACTTCCTCGTAGAAGCGAGCCGACTCTTCTAGGTCGACCGCGTGCAAGGACACGTGGTTGATCCTCGTGGCTCCCACCCCGGGATGATCTTAGGAGGCGGGCGAGGAATAGTGCAACCGGGTTCGCGCCTCTCATTGGTATAGGTTCTGCCTATGGATCTGCGACGGCTTTCCTCGTTTCTCGCGCTCGTGGAGGAAGGCTCGTTCACGAAGGCGGCGAAGCGGCTCGGAATCGCGCAGCCGTCGCTCTCGCAGCAGATCCGGACGCTCGAGTCCGAGGTCGGAGGGCCGCTCCTCGAGCGGCTGCCTCGCGGGATCCGCCTGACCTCCGCGGGACGGGCCCTCCTCCCCGAGGCGCAGACGGCGGTTCGCGCAGCCGACCGCGCGGGGAACGCGGCCCGGATGGCGCTCGCGCTCGAGGCCGGCGAGCTCGAGGTCGCGACGCTGCTCTCGATGGCGGTCGGGATCCTCCCCCATGTCATCGCGCGCTGGATCGAGCGCCATCCGGACATCGCGATCCGCATGCGCGAGTACACCCATCGGAGCTTGCTCGAGGAGGACGTCCGTGCGGGCGTCGGCGACATCGCGCTCGGGCCGGTGCCGGAGTCGTGGGACGGCCCCGTCGAGCGGCTCGGCTGGGAGGAGCTGATCGTCGTCCTCCCGCCGGACGACCCGCTCGTGGGGTCCGGCCGGCTACCGCTCGAGACGTTCGCCGACCGGCAGTGGATCCTGTTCCAGCCCGGTCACGGCCTGACCGAGGTCGTGGATGCCGCCTGCCGGCGGGCCGGGTTCCAGCCGCGGGTGGCCGTCCGGACGACGCAGGTCGAGGCGGCCACCCGACTCGCCGCGGTCGGCCTCGGGCTCGCGATGGTGCCGGACAACGTCGTCTCGCCCGGCCTCGACGCCCATGTCGTCAGGCTCGACCCGCCCGTCCGCCGTGAGCTGGCCGCGTACACGCGGAGCACGTGGTCGCCGCTCGCGAGCGAGTTCCTCGACGCGCTCAAGCAGGGACGCTGGCTCCGCCATTCGGACTGAGGCCGGCAGCAGGGCCAATCTCGTTCCCCCACCCTAGGGTGGGGTCGCATCCCGCCGCCCTCGCCGGCGACGATACCGACCGATCCGGCACACGCGGGTGACGGCTCTGCAACTCTTGCGCGCGGCTTCGTGACAATTCCTCGCATCGGCGCACGCCCGGGACGGCACTAGAATCGTTCGCCAGCCGATCCGTTCGAGACAGGGAGAGCCCGATGCCGAAGCTGACGATTCCGTACGAGTCGCTCGACCCACTGACGATCGGGGCGGCCGACGACGAGACCAAGATCTTCCGCGAGAGCCTCGAGCTCGACGTCCCCGACGCGAATTTGCTCGCCGCGATCTATCCGGACGAGCCCGAGCCGGTCGGGAACGCGACGGAGGCGGCGCGCACCGCGCTCGAGTCGCCGGTTTCCGGGCCGCGGTTCTCGGAGCTCCTCCAGTCCGCGACCAAGGTCGCGATCGTGATCGACAACCAGTTCCGGCCGACACCGGCGTCGAAGCTGCTGCCGGCTGTGCTGGACGCGGTGGAGGCGGCGGGGAAGCCGGCCGTGCTCGCGTGCGCGAACGGCAAGGTCTTCCCGATGTCCGAGTCGGACATCGAACAGAAGATCGGGCGCGAGAACCTCGCCCGGCTCGAGCGACTCGGCATCCCGTTCCACCAGAACGAGCCGCGGAACGCCGACGCGTACACGTACGTCGGTGTCTCGTCGCGCGGCACGCCGGTCTGGCTGCTGACGGCGGTCGCGGAGTGCGACCTGAAGATCACGATCGGCCATGCGCAGGCGAACCACTGGGGCGCGGGCGGGGGCGGCAAGCTGATCCTGCCGGGCGTCGTCTCCGACGAGACGATCGAGTCGAACCACTGCGCCTTCGTCCCGTCGCCGCAGACGCACTACGGGGCGTACGCGGGCCCGATGCGGTCGGACATCGACGAGGTGGCGACCATGTGCGGGCTGCAGTGCACGATGAACGTCCTGCTCGACACGCGCGGGCGGGTGATCGACTGCATCTTCGGAGCGCATCCGCACGCGCACCGGACGGCGATCGAGCGCTTCAACCAGATCTACGCATACGAGCACCCGGGCGACCAGGCCGACATCGCAATCTGCGGCGTCTTCGCGCCGACCGACCACCTGTTCTTCCACACCGGCTGGGGCTGCATGTCCGCCGACTTCGTGCTCAAGGACGGCGGCACGCTGATCTACACGTCGCCCTCGCCGGGCGTGTCCACCGCCGTCGGCGACTTCCCGGGTCTGGCCCTGATGGACCTGATGAAGCCGTACATGCCCCCGACGCCCGCGAACTACGAGCGCGTGCTGCGCGACATCCACGGGCGAGTGATCCAGATGTGGGCGGGCTGCATCTGGGTTCCGATCTACGAGGTGATGACGCGCAAGCACCTGAAGCTCGTCACGCTCGAGGAGAACCTGGAGATGGCCGCGGACATCGGCATGGACGCGACGACCTCGCTCGACGACGCGTTCGCGGAGGCCCTGGAACGGCACGGCCCGGAGGCGAAGGTGATCGTCCTGCCATACGCGCGCTACCAGCTCCCGGCGAACATGGTGCGGATGGACGCCGAGCCGCTCCGTTTCCCGCACGAGGTGCTCACCTAGCATCCGGCGTCGGGTTACTCGCCGGCCGCCGAAATCGTCACGGTTCGGTCACGAAAATTCACAAAGCCGCGCAAGACCCGTGCGCCTTTCCCGGTTACGCTCACGGCGTGGGCGGAGGGTTGCGGCCCCACCCTATGAAGGGCGGGGGACCGAAACGGCCGCGGCCGGATCCGGCCTGCCTAGACTGAGGAGGATGAGCCAGCAGCGGGTGCTGGGGCTCGACGCGCCCGGCGTCGAGGCCGAAGCCGAGAAGCACGAGATCAAGGGCTCGACCACGATCGTCGAGCTGCTGCGGATGTTCCCGAACGGCGAGGCCGGTCGGCTCATGGCGCAGCTCACCCTGCCCTGCGCTCACTGCGGCGGGGCCTTCCACGAACCTCTGACGATGGCCGCCAAACGCCATCGCCGCGATCCTCGGGCAGTCATCGAAGCGTTCCGCGCTCTCGCTGCCGGCGGCCCCACCGAAGAGCAGATCGCCGCTGCAGAGAAGCGCGTCGCGCAGCCTTAACACCCTCCACGTCGAAGCTTTACGGCGGGTTTGCCCCCTCGGCCCGCGCCTGCGAATAGCGTCGTCTCACAGCGGAAAGGAGACTCTCGTGAACGGCGGAAGAGGCAAGGAGCTGGCCAGGAGGCAGACCGACGGAGTCGTCGTCTCCCTCCAGTGGCGTCGCGCCGACGACAGACTGACGGTGGTCGTCGACGACACCCGCACCGGCGAGCGCTTCCGCGTGCCGGCCCACCGCGAGAACGCGCTCGAGGTCTTCTACCACCCGTTCGCGTACGCCTCCAGAGCCGCTGCGTAGACTCCCCGGGCGATGGCTCCGCTGCCCGAGCGCCTGCGCGCGCTGATCGACACGGGGCCGCTCGCGCACCTCGTCACCCTGAACGCTGACGGAAGCCCGCAGGTCACGGTCGTCTGGATCGGCGTCGAGGGCGACGAGATCGTCTCCGGGCATCTCCACGAGCACCGCAAGGTGCGCAACGTTCGCCGGGACCCGACGGTCGCGATCTCGCTGGAAGCGCCGGGGGCGAACGAGAACGGGATGCGGGACTATGCGGTCCTCTACGGGCATGCTCGGGTCACGGACGGCGGCGCACCCGAGCTCCTGCACCGGCTGGCGCAGGTCTACGTCGGGCCGGGGACGACATTCCCGCCGATGCCGGACCCGCCGCCGGGCTTCGTCACCAGGATCACGGTCGACCGGGTCACGGGGCAGGGGCCCTGGCTTGAGTCCTAGGCCGCGGTTCGTCTCGGTCGGCGACCTGATGATCGACGTCGTCGTCGCCGGCAGCGGGCACGACGGCGTCGCCCGAGTTGGGCCGGGCGGCACGGCGGCGAACGCGGCTGCGTGGGCAGCGTCGCTCGGTGCGCAGAGCACCGCGGTCGGTGCGACCGGTGACGACGCCGCAGGAAGGCTCCTCCGAGCAGAGCTCGAGCGCCGCGGCGTCGAGCCGCTCCTCGTCGTCGACCGCGCGGCCCGCACGGGCACCTTCGTCCTCGCGGACGGCGAGCTTCGCGTCGACCGCGGCGCGAATGCGCTCCTCCACCCCGCCGCGCTTCCCACGCTGCCGGTGGCCGACGCCGTGCTCGTCTCCGGCTACCTGCCGCGGGCCGCGCTGGCTGCTGCGCTCGCCCGCGCGCAGGCGGCGTGGGTGATGCTCGACGCGGCGGCGCTGGACGAACTGCCGGAGGGGGGCAACGCCGTGGTCGCAAACGAGCGCGAGGCACGGGCGCTGACCGGACTGGAGCCGCAGGAGGCAGTCCGATCGCTGGCCGACCGTTACCGCCTGGCGTGCGTGACCCTCGGAGCCCGCGGCGTGCTCGCCGTCCTCGACGGCGCGCTCGAGCACGCGCAACCCGAGGAACGCGCGCTGCAGGAGGCGCCCGGCGCGGGCGATGCGTTCGCGGCCGGGCTGCTCGTGACGCTAGCCCGGGGCGGCGGTCTCGCGGAAGCGGTGGTCGAGGGCTGCCGGTGCGGCGCAGCCGCCGCCCGGTCGCCCGGCTGGCCCGAGACGTCGTACTAAGGTTCGACCGTGACGGTCACGGAGCGCGTGGAGCCGTGGGTGGGCCGCGCCCTGCCGCGGATCGAGGACGACGCGTTGCTTCGCGGCCAGGGCCGGTTCATGGACGACATCGAGCCCGTCCCGCACGCCGGGCATGCGGCGATTCTGCGCTCGGCGTTCGCGCACGCGCGGATCACGAAGCTCGACCCGACGGCCGCGCTCGCAGCCCCGGGCGTCCTCGGCGTCCTGACCGGCGCGGACGTCGCGGCCATGTCCAGACCGTTCCCGGCCGGGGTCGACAGCCCGATTCCGTACTACGCCGCCGCGGGCGATGTCGCGCGCTACGCCGGCGAGCCGCTCGCCGTCGTCGTCGCCCGCGACCGCTACCTCGCGGAGGACGCAGCCGAGCTGATCGAGGTCGAGTACGAGCCGCTCGACCCGGTCATGGACCCGGAGCAGGGAATCGTCGTCTCCGACCGCTCCTTCTCGTACGGCGACGTCGACGCAGCGTTCGAGCGCGCCGACGTCGTGTGCGGCGGCCGCTTCGTCTTCCCGCGCTGGACGTGCTGCCCGGTCGAGACGTACGGGGTCGTGTGCGACTGGGACGAGGCAGCCGGCGCGCTCACGGCCTGGGCGAACTTCCAGGGCCCGTTCACGCTGCACTCGGTCGCCGCGGCCGCGCTCGGGCTGCGCGGGTCGAAGCTCAGGCTGATCACGCCGCCGGATTCGGGCGGCAGCTTCGGGATCAAGGCGACCGTCTACGTCTACGTCGTCCTTCTCGGTCTCGCGTCGCGCAAGCTCGGCATCCCGGTGCGCTGGACGGAAGACCGCCTCGAGCATTTCGCCGGCAGCGCTGCCTCGACTGCGCGGGTCAACCGGCTCGAAGCGGCGTTCCGGGCGGACGGCGAGCTGCTGGCGCTCCGCTACGACGCGATCGAGGACGTCGGCGCCTACATCCGCGCCCCGGAGCCGGCGACGCTCTACCGCATGCACGGCTCCCTCTCGGGTGCGTACCGCGTCCAGAACGTCGCGGCGCGGAACCGGGTCGTTCTCACGAACCGCTGCCCGACCGGCCTCAACCGCGGCTTCGGCGGGCCGCAGGTCTATCTGGCGCTCGAACGGACGATGGACATCGCCGCCGGGAAGCTCGGGCTCGACCCGGCGGAGCTCCGGCGCCGCAACCTCGTCCCGGCCGACTCGTTCCCGTACCGCACCCCGAGCGGCGGACTGTACGACTCGGGCGACTACGAAGGCTGCCTCGACAGGGCGCTCGAGGTCGGGCGCTACGAGGAGCGGCGCGAGGAGCAGCGAGGGGCACGCGCCGACGGGCGCCTCCTGGGTATCGGGCTCGCGTGCGTCGTCGAGCCGTCGATCTCGAACATGGGCTACATCACATTGGCGAACACCCCCGAGGAGCGGGCCGGCGGGCTACCGAAGTCGGGCAACGCCGAAAGCGCCACCGTGATCGTGTCGCCGCTCGGCGGGATCACCGTGCGCGTCGGGACGACCCCGCAGGGCCAGGGGCACGCGACGGTGTGCGCGCAGATCGTCGCGGACGCGCTGGGAGTCGCGCCTGCCGACGTCGACGTGCTTACCGACCTGGACACGTCGACGAGCGGCTGGACCGTGGCGTCGGGCAACTACTCCTCGCGCTTCTCCGGCGTCGGCGCCGGCGCCGTCTACCTGGCAGCGCAGAAGCTGGCGGCGAAGGCGCAGGCGATCCGGGACCATCTCGCCGACGAGTCCCTGTCTCTTCGGGGCGTCGCCGGCGTCGCGCACTGGAACCCGGACGCGCTGCCGGAAGGGATGGAGCCCGGCCTGCACGAGACGGCCTACTGCGCAGCGCCGAACCTCGCGCCGCCGGACGAGAACGACCGGGTTGCCTCGTCGGCTGCGCACGGCTTCATCGTCGACCTCGCGGTCGTCGAGATCTCGCGCGACACAGGCGAGGTGGCGGTTCTCGACTACGTCACGGTCCACGACTCCGGCGCCGTCTTGAATCCGCTCCTGCTCGAGGGCCAGATCCGCGGCGGCTTCGCACACGGCGTCGCGCCGGCGCTGTTCGAGCGCGTCGTGTACGACGACGACGGGAACCTGCTGACCGGGACGTTCATGGATTACCTCTGCCCGACCGGTGCCGACCTGCCGCCCCTGCGCATCTCGCACCTCGAGACTCCGTCGCCGTTCACGCCGCTCGGCGCCAAGGGCGTCGGCGAGGGGAACACGATGAGCGTGCCGGTCGCGATCGCGAACGCCGTGGCCGACGCGCTCGGCCGCGAGGACGTCGACCTGCCGCTGACCCCGCCGCGCGTCTGGGAGTTGCTGCAGTGAAGGCGGTCGCGTTCCGGTACGAACGTCCGGAGACGGTGGACGAGGCGGTCGCGGTGCTTGCCGAGCACGGGGACGAGGCCAAGGTGCTCGCGGGCGGGCAGAGCCTCGTGCCCGTCCTGAACATGCGGCTGCTCCGTCCGTCGGTCGTGGTAGACATCAACTGTGTTCTCAGCATTGACAACGTTACTCGCGATAACGGCTCGACGCGCGTGGGTGCGCTCGTTCGACAGGCGGATCCGCGGTTGGGAGAGCTCCCGCTGGTTCCCGAGTGCCTGCCCCACGTCGGCCACTTCGTCACCCGGAACCGCGGCACGGTTTGCGGATCCATCGCCCACGCGGATGCCGCGGCCGAGTTGCCGCTCGCGCTCACGCTGTTGGGCGGCTCCGTCGTGGCTGCGTCTACGCGAGGCCGGCGCGAGATCGCCGCCGCCGAGTTCTTCGTCACCCATTTCACAACCGAGCTGGCGCCCGACGAGCTCGTCCTCGAGACGGTGTGGCCGACGGGAGCCGACGGCTGGGGCTACGCGTTCGAAGAGCTCGCGCAGCGGCGCGGCGACTTTGCCCTGTGCATGGTCGCGGCCGCGGCGCGGGGCTCCGAGATCCGCGTCGCGCTCGGCGCCGTCGTCGACCGCCCGACGCTGATCGAGGTCGACCCGGGCGCGCCAGGGGAGTCTGCGGCAGCCCAGGTCGAGCCCTTCGGGAGTCTCCACGCGTCGGCGGGCTACCTGCGGCACCTCGTGCGCGTGCTGGTGGACAGAGCTGTTGCCCGAGCACGGGAGCGCGCAGCGTGATCGACCTGACCGTCACGGTGAACGGCAAGGCCTACCGCGAGAGCGTCGAGCCGCGCCTGCTGCTGTCCGACTTCCTCCGGCACTCGCTCGGGCTGACGGGCACCCATGTCGGCTGCGAGCACGGCGTCTGCGGCGCCTGCACGGTGCTGCTCGACGGCGTGTCGGTGCGGTCCTGCCTCCTGCTTGCGGCACAGGCCGACGGCCGTGACCTGATCACCGTCGAAAGCCTGGCCGAGAACGGACAGCTCAATTCGCTGCAGCAGGCGTTCCACGAGTGCCATGCGCTTCAGTGCGGGTTTTGCACACCCGGGATCCTGATGGCGGCGACCGACCTGCTCGCGCGTGGCACGCCGACGCGCCCGGACATCGTCGACATGCTCTCGGGCCACCTTTGCCGCTGCACGGGCTACGAGCCGATCGTCGACGCGATCGAGAAGGCGGCGCGCAGATGAACCTGGCCCAGTCGCTGGCTGCGGCGGCAGAGCGGCAGCCCGAAGCGGAGGCGGTCGTGGACGGCGACCGACGCTTGACCTATGCCGAGCTCCTCGCCCGCGTACAGCGGCTGGCAGGGGGTCTGGCGACGGAGGGGATCGGGGCCGGCGACCGCGTCGCTGCAGTCGTGAAGTGCCGCCTAGAGTCGGTCGAGCTTTACTGGGCCTGCCAGTGGCTGGGCGCGACCTACGTGCCGCTCTCGCACCGGGTCTCACAGGCAGATCTCGACTACTGCCGCGAGGACTCGGGAGCGAAGGCCTGGTTCGACGTCGACGCCGACCTGGGCGCCGTCGACGGCCAACCGCACGGCGGCGCCCTCGACCGGGACGAGCGGGCCGAGAGCCTGATGCTCTACACGTCGGGCACGACGGGTCGACCGAAAGGCGTGCCGCGGTCGCATCGCGCCGACCGCGCCGGAGGCCTGTCGCAGGCGCTTCAGCACGGCTACCGCTTCGGCGACCGCACTCTCGGCGTCATGCCGCTCTACCACACGATGGGCATGCACTCGCTGATCGCGATGTCCCTGATCGGCGGCTGCTACGTCTGTCAGCCGGACTGGGACGCCGACGAAGCGATGCGCCTGATCGAGCGCGAGCGGATCTCGTCGCTCTATCTCGCCCCCACGCTCTTCCACGACCTCGTCTGGCACCCGCGCCGCGAGGCCTATGACCTGTCGTCGGTCGAGACGCTCGCGTACGCGGGCGCCGCGATGACGAGCGCGCTCGTCGAGCGATGCACCGAGGTGTTCCAGCCGCGCCTGTTCGTCAACCACTACGGGTCGACCGAGATCTACACGTTCTCCGTGCACCGCGACCAGACGGCGAAACCGGGCTGCGCCGGCCGTGCCAGCATCAACGCGCGGCTGCGGCTGGGCGAAGACGACGAGATCCTCTGCCACATGTCGTCCGATGAGGCGTTCGCCGGTTACTGGAACAGGCCGGACGCGGACGAGAAGGCGACCCGGGACGGCTGGTACCGAACGGGCGACGTCGGGCGGCTCGACGACGACGGCGACCTCTGGGTCGTCGGCCGCGTCGACGACATGATCGTCTCCGGCGGCGAGAACATCCATCCGCTCGAAGTCGAAGACGTGCTCGCCGCCAACCCGGCCGTCCGCGAGGTGGCGGTCGTCGGCGCACCGGACGACCGCTGGGGGCACCGCGTCGTCGCCGTGATCGTCGCCGACGCCGACGTGTCCGCGGAGGAGCTCGACCGTTGGTGCCTCGACTCGACGACACTCGCCCGTTTCAAGCGGCCCAGGGAGTACCGCTTCGTCGACGCGCTGCCGAAGAGCCCGTCTGGGAAGATCCTTCGGCGCATGCTGCGAGAGGAGACGCCGTCTACATGAGCTACGAAGGCTTTCGGGTGGAGCGCGACGGGGGCCGCGGCGTCGCCACGATCACGCTCGACTCCCCAGGAAAGCTCAACCGGGTGCCTCTCCCGGCCCGCGAGCAGCTCGCCGGCGTGTTCGACGAGCTCGGCCGCGACGAGAGCGTTCGCGCGATCGTCGTTACGGGCGCCGGCGGCGCGTTCACGGCCGGCGGCGACATCGCCGCCTTTCTGGAAGCGTCACCTGAAGAGCTTTCGCACCTCGCCTGGAACGTCGCCGCTGCCGAGCGATGCCCGAAGCCGGTCGTGGCCCGGATCGAGGGCTACTGCCTCGGCGTCGGGCTCGAGCTGGCGCTCGCCTGCGACTTCCGTGTCTGCTCGGACAACGCGCAGCTCGGGCTTCCCGAGGTCGGCCTCGGAATGATTCCCGGCTCGGGTGGCACGCAGCGGCTCGCGCGGCTCGTCGGCCTTGGCCGCGCGAAAGACGTCGTGATGCGCCGAAAGCGAATCACGGCCGCCGATGCGCTTGCGTGGGGGCTCGTCTCGGAGGTCGTGCCGGCAGCAGAGCTGGATGCGGCCGTCGATCGGGTGCTCACGGATCTCGCCGACCTGTCGCCCCTCGCGCTCGCGATGGCCAAGCGTGTGCTCAACCACGTGTACGACGGCCCGCTGCACGTCGGCCTCGAGCTCGAGGGCCTCGCCTACGGGCTCCTCCGCTCGACCCACGACTTCCGCGAGGGCGTGGAAGCGTTCGGCGAGAAGCGCCCGCCGAAGTTCGAAGGCCGCTGAGCCGGCTTCCCCGCCGTGTCTCGGCGCCCGCGGGAGGGTGCGACGAATTGTCACTCTTCCGGGCGCGAAATTCACGATCGCGTCACACCTCCGCGCGCAAGAGAGCGATAGCGTCAGGGACGAGGGTGGAGGGTGATGCCCCACCCCTCAAGAGGGGCGGGGGTGCGGCTTTTGCCGCGCAGTCTGTCCGAGCCGGGACTAGCTGCGGACCCAGGCGAGGCCCGCGGCCAGTGCGGTCTCGTCGTGCGGAGCAATCAGCTGCATGTTCCCGATCGCGAGGCCGGCCCAGCCGATCAGGTTGACCCAACGGAGAAACTCCGAGAAGCGAAGCCGAACCTCGAGCTCGTCCGCGTCCTCGGGCGGGAGCTCCTGCGTATAGCACGGCGCCACGTAGAGATCGACCTCTGGCTCGAACCGCCGCCACGCCTCGAGCGCGCGGTACGCCGCCTCGACCTCCTCTACCGTCGTCCGCGTCGCCGCCTCCAGCTTCGTGCGGCACACGTCCGAGTACTCGTCCGCCCGCGACGGGAACGTCGCGCGATGCGACTCGAGCGCCTCGTGGTTGAACACCGGCCAGGTGCTCGCCGACGGCTCGGGCACATGCGCCTCGGCGACCCGCGCGCCCAGCCGCTGCAGCTCATCCGCCCAGCCTTCCGCCAGATCGCTCGGCTCGGTCCCGCGCCCGTCGCCGACGGTCGGCGGTTGCCGGAGGAGCCCGACCGTCAGCCCGTCGAGCCGCGGCTCGGGCGCCGGGACGCCTTTCAGCACCGACCAGACGAGGGCGACGTCTTCGACGGTCTTCGCCATCGGCCCGAGCGTGTCCAGCGACGGGCACAGCGGGAAGACACCTTCCATGTCGATCGATCCCCAGCGCGGCTTGAGGCCGACGGTCTCGCAACAGGCCGACGGCAAGCGGATCGAGCAGCCCGTGTCCGTCCCCAGCCCGATGTCGCACATGTCCGCCGCGAGCGCCGCCGCGTTCCCGGCCGACGAGCCGCCGGTCGTCTTCCCCGGGGCCGCCGGGTTGTGCACCGTGCCGTAGAACGGGTTCTGCCCCATCACCGCCCAGGCGAACTCCGGCAGGTTCGCCTTGCCGACGAGCACCGCGCCCGCGTCCAGCAGCTTCGTCACCGCCGGCGCCGTCCGCTCCGGAACGTGGTCGGCGTAGATCTTCGAGCCGTACGTCGTCCGGATCCCGGCCGTGTCGATCAGGTCTTTCACGAGCAGGCGCTTTCCGGACAGCGGCCCCGGCCGCAGCTCCGGGTCCGGCTGCACCGCCGTGATCAGCGCGTTGTAGGGGTCGAGACTCACGGAATGACCGCGACCGCCTCGACCTCGATCAGGAACTCGGGCAGGACGAGCGCGGAGACCTCGACGAGCGTGCTCGCCGGCCTCGCGTCGCCGAAGAACTCCTGCCGCACCGGATTGATCCGTGCGCGGTCGGAGACGTCCGTGAGGAACGTCGTCACCTTGACCACGTCCGCGAACGTCGCGCCCGCCGCCGACAGGCACAGCCCGATGTTCTCGAACACCTGCCGCGCCTGCGCAACGACGTCGCCCTCTCCGACGAGCTTTCCGTCGGCGTCGAGGGCGACGCAGCCGGAGACGAACAGCAGGTTCCCGGCCCGCACCGCGTCCGTGTAGTGCGAGAACGGCTCCGGCAGGCCCGCGACGCGGTATTCCCGCCGGTCGCTCACCCTGAGAAGTGCGCCTTCAGCGCGTCGAAGCCGCCCTGGAAGACCTCGCTCGCAAAGAACCCCTGCCAGTGGTCGAGCTGGTCGGGAGCGCAGTCGAAGGTCGTCCACCACTCGACGAAGCTCCTGTCCCCGTCGGTCACCGGCGTCACGCGGATCGTGGCGAGGTAGTTCTCGACGCCCTCGAACGGATGCTTCTGGAAGTTGTACGTGTACGAGCGATCCGTGTCCGAATGCGCCACCATCTGCTCGCGAAGATGGGCGCCGTTCGTGAGCGTGAAGCTCCGGATCCCGCCGACCTGATCGCCCGACTTGCCCTCCTCGATCTCGCTCGTCGCCACCATGCCGCCGTGCCAGACCGGGAGCCCGTTGAAATCGCGAATGCGCGCCCAGACCTCGTCGGCGGGCGCGTCGATCACCGTGGATGCATATGACTTGGCCATGTCGAGAGCCTATTCAGAAGCGCGCAGCTCCGAGATCGTGAACCGCGGGTGGATCGCCTCCGGGTCGACGCGGAGGTCGATCACCGCCGGCTTGCCCGACGCGACCGCGCGTTCGAACGCCGCCTCCACGTCCTCCGTTCGCTCGACCGTCTCGCCGTGGCAGCCGAAGCTGCGCGCGAAGTCGGCGAAGTCGGGGTTGACGAGCTCGGTGCCGACGACGCGGCCTGGATAGAGCCGTTCCTGGTGCATGCGGATCGTCCCGTACATGCCGTTGTTGACGACGAGCACGATCGGGTCGAGACCGTACTGGACGGCCGTCGCCAGCTCGGCCGCGCTCATCATGAAGTCGCCGTCCCCGGCAAGACAGACGGCGGGCCGGGTCGGGTCGAGCACTTTCGCCGTCAGCGCCGCCGGCAGGCCGTACCCCATCGCGCCCGCGCGCGGGGCGAGCTGCGTCGGGAACCGCGAGAACTCGAAGAAGCGGTGCACCCAGACCGTGAAGTTGCCCGCGCCGCAGGTGAGCACCGCATCGTCCGGCAGCCGCGCCCGAAGGAAGGACAGGACGCCCCCGAGATCGAGGTCGCCCGGCAGCGGCCGGCGTTCCAGACTCGCGAGGTAGTCGGCCCGCGCGGTTTCCGCCCACTCGACCCACGGCGGCTCGAGCACGCCGATCCCGTCGAGGGCAGCCGCGAGCTCGGGGAGTGCCGTGACGATCGGCAGGTCGGGCTCGTACACGCGGCCGAGCTCGTTCGGGTCCGGGTGCGCGTGGACCAGGGTCTGGTGCGGCCGCGGCGCCTCGAGCAGGGTGTAACCGCGCGTCGGCACCTCACCGAGCCGCCCGCCCAGCGCGAGGATCAGGTCGGCGTCCTCGACTCGTTTCGCCAGCTTCTGGTCCATGCCCAGGGTGAGATGCCCCGCGTAGACGTCGGATCGGTTGTCGACGAAGTCCTGGCAGCGGAACGACGCCGCGACGGGGATCCGGTTCGTCTCGCAGAACGCGAGCACGCCGGCGGCCGTCTCGGGCGTCCAGCCGCCCTCGCCCACGATCACGAGCGGGCGCTGCGAGCGCGCGAGGAGCTCTCCGAGCCGGGCGAGGTCGTCGGACCCCGGCGCCGGCTGTGCCGCGTGTGCGGGCGAGCCGTCGGCCACGTCGGTCTCGTCGGCGAGCACGTCCTCCGGCAGCGCCAGCACGACAGGACCGGGGCGCCCGCTCCGCGCCACGGAGAACGCGCGCGCGACGAGCTCCGGTAACCGCTCGCCCGCGTCCGCCTCCGCAGCCCACTTCGCCAGCCCGAGGGCGCCGAACGCGGCCGGGTAGTCGAGCTCCTGAAACGCGTCGCGGCCGCGGAAGGCGCGCGGCACCTGGCCGACGAGCAGGATCATCGGCGTCGAGTCCTGCTTCGCCGTGTGGATGCCGGTCGAAGCGTGCGTCGCTCCCGGCCCACGCGTGACCATGCAGACGCCCGGCCGGCCGGTCAGCTTCCCGTAGGCCTCGGCCATGTTCGCGGCCGCGGCCTCGTGACGGCAGGAGATCAGCCTGATCGAGGAGTCGTACAGGGCATCGAGCACCGCGAGGTAACTCTCGCCGGGGACGCAGA
>Ga0070741_10008510_pt1 | contig 20541 bp, 21 predicted proteins | sample Coa_R1_4_FD_66440 | JGI IMG/M metagenome (GOLD analysis project Ga0070741, IMG submission 66440) | Surface soil microbial communities from Centralia Pennsylvania, which are recovering from an underground coalmine fire - Coalmine... | ecosystem: Environmental > Terrestrial > Soil > Unclassified ...
TCGAGAGGGGGACCAGCGCGGTACAAAACCCCAACTCGAGGCCGCGTGCGTCGATCGGCGGATCGAACGCTTCTCATTTTCTCGTGATCATCCGGTGCGATAATGAGACGCACCCATGGTCGATTTAAGAATTTCAATGTCCGAATTGGGACACCCGCTTTGACGTTTCATCAAAGCGTTTCTGAAAAGTCCGGGCGCAAAAATCCCGGCGCTTCCTGTTAGCGCGGCCGGTCTTACTGAATTGCTTTTTTGATGCCGCGCAATCGACTCAATTGCGGCGTGATGGCGGCGGCGAAGGATGCGCGCGGCCATCCTTCGAGACGCGGCCTTCGGCCGCTCCTCAGGATGAGGGCTGAGTGCACGGCGCGGGCTAATCCCTCATGGTGAGGAGGCGCGTCAGCGCCGTCTTGAACCATGAGGCCCGAGCGATAACCGGTAGCGATCAGCCGCCGCTTTTCTCGCCCTTGTCGGCCTGGTCGTAGACCAGGCGTGCGACCTGAGCCAGACGCTCGCGGTCGCTGGTGCCAGAGACCACATAACCGACGCCGCGATCGGCCCAGAACATCGCACCGTTCTTGTCCTGGGTGGTGAAACGCATCTGGGTCGTCTCGGTCGCCGCCTTCGCGGTGTAGACCGTGAAGCGTTCGCCCGAGGCGCTTTCATACATCAGGAAGGAGGCGGGGCCGGTCGGACCCGGCAGCAGGCGCCCGCCGACCAGCTTCAATCCGGTCGCGTCGAGCTCGGGCGCGCGCACGGTCCAGCCGCAGCGTTTGGTCAGCCAGGCCTGCAGATGTGCGCGCTCATTGCCGGGCACCTCGACCGGATGACGCACCTCGACGACATAGAGCCGGTGCGCATCGAGCGCATCGTCGGTGAACATCTGGAAACTCGACGGCGAGGCGGTGATCGCGCCATGCGCGAGCCAGCCGGTGCCGCCGCCGGCGGCGAAGGCGAGCAGGGACGCAGCGACCGCGCCGTACAGCCACCGGCGCGGCTGCTGTACCAGCCGCTCGAGCTCGAGCCGCTTCGGCACCGGCTCGTTAACCACGGAGTCGTAACGCGCGTGCAGGGCTTCCGCCATCGCGCGCCATGATTGCACCCGCTCGGCATCGTCGGGATGCGTTGCAAGCCACGCCTCGACGTCGCTGCGGCGCTCGGCCGGCAGCTCGTTGTCGACGTAAGCGTGAAGCTCGTCTTCGGTGACGGGAATGTTGCGGTCAGTCATTGTCGTCGTCTCTGTCTAATTCCCTAACGAAATATCCATGCATAACGCTTGCCAGTGTACCTTCGTTTAACGCGACCTTACTTGACCCGGCGCAACGCGGGCCGTTCGCCTTCCAGCGAGGCTTTGACATGGGCGCGGGCGCGAGCAAGCCGCGACATGACGGTGCCGATCGGCACGCCCTGGATGTCGGCGACCTCGCGGTAACTCAGTCCTTCCAGCATCACCAAAAGCAGCACCGCGCGTTGCTCCTCCACCAGTGTCGAGAGCGCGCGCGCGATGTCGCGGCCCTCGGCCTCGGTGCCGCTGGCGTCGGGATTGTTCTCCAGCAGCGGCATGAATTGCGGCCGCCGCGCCAGCGAGCGGCGGCGGTTCTTGTTCAGATTGGTCAGGATCGTGTAGAGCCAGCTCCTGACGTCGCCTCCCAGAAACAGTTTCTCCGAACGCAGCGCGCGCACCAGCGTGTCCTGCACCAGGTCGTCGGCAATGTCGGCGTCGCGCGCGAGCGCACGCGCATAGCGGCGCAACGCCGGGATCATGGCTTCGACACTCTGGCGAAACGCGCTCATGCAAACCCGGTGTTACCGTCGAATCTCGTTCACATCGAACATAACACCCGAATCATCGGCCTATTCCGATCTTCGAAGACTGCGGTAAACGACCCCATCCGGGTACCGATTGGGGCTGTACCGGTAGGGTTTGCTGGTGTAGCCAAAGTTCAAATCAAGGACTCGGTGGACAGTCGTATGGCGCAGAATTCCTCCCTCATGCAAGGCAAGCGCGGCGTGGTGCTCGGCGTCGCCAATAACCGCTCGATCGCCTGGGGCATCGCCAAAGCCTGCCATCTGGCAGGCGCCGAAGTCGCGCTGACCTGGCAGGGCGATGCGCTGAAGAAGCGGGTCGAGCCGCTGGCGGCCGAGCTGAACGGCCTGCTGCTCGGCCATTGCGACGTCACCGAGCCCGCGACCATCGACGCGGTCTTCGACGTCGTGAAGCAGAAATGGGGCAAGATCGACTTCGTCGTGCATGCCATCGCGTTCTCCGACAAGGATCAGCTCGACGGCCGCTACCTGGAGACGACCGCGGATAATTTTTCGCGCACCATGCTGATCTCCTGCTACTCGCTGACCGCGATCGCGCAGCGCGCCGAGAAGCTGATGAGCGACGGCGGCTCGATCCTGACGCTGACCTATTACGGCGCGGAGAAGTGGATGCCGCATTACAACGTCATGGGCGTCGCCAAGGCCGCGCTGGAGGCCAGCGTGCGCTATCTCGCCGCCGATCTCGGCGAGAAGAACATCCGAGTCAACGCCATCTCGGCGGGGCCGATCAAGACGCTGGCCGCCTCCGGCATCGGCGACTTCCGCTACATACTGAAGTGGAACGAGTACAACTCGCCGATGCGCCGCACCGTGACGACCGAGGAGGTCGGCGACAGCGCGCTTTATCTCCTGTCCGATCTCTCGCGCGCCGTCACCGGCGAGGTGCACCACGTCGACTCCGGCTATCACGTGGTCGGCATGAAACGTCCGGACGCGCCCGACATCACGCTGGCAAAGGATTAGCTAGCGCCAACCATGCCTGCGCCCGTGATCTATTACATCCGCCATGGCGAGACGTCGTGGAATGCGCAAGGCCGGCTGCAGGGCACGCAGGACACCGCGCTCAACGATCTCGGCCGCAGGCAAGCGGTGCAGTCGGGGTATATCCTTGCAGACCTGTTGGCGCGCGATCGTCGCGACAAGGCGCAAATCCCCTATCTGTCGAGCCCGCTGTTGCGGGCACGCACGACCATGGAGCTGATGCGCGTCGCACTGAACTTGCCGCCGCGGGATTATGCGACCGACGATCGGCTGCGCGAGATCGGCTACGGCCAGTGGGAAGGCTCGACGCTTGCGGAGATGCAGGCCGCGGATCCCGTTTTCTTCGCGAGGCGCCTCGCCGACAAATGGCGGGTGGCCCCGGAAGGCGGCGAGACCTATGAGGCGGTGCAGCGGCGCATGCGCGACTGGTACGACCAGGTTCGCGGCGACACCGTGGTGGTCGCGCATGGCGGCACCGCGCGGGCGCTGATGGTCGCGCTCGGTTTCGAGACGCCCGAAAGCGCCTCCGACCTGCCGATTGCGCAGGGGGCGCTCTATGTGTTCGGCGACGGCGGGCTGAAGAAGTATGGTTAATGGTGATCCCGTCATTCCGGGGCGCCCGAAGGGCGAACCCGGAATCTCGAGATTCCGGGTTCGGTGCGGAGTTATCATCGGGCCGGCCAAAAGGCCGGACCCGTTGGCACCGCCCCGGAATGACTGTGCAAGAGTTTGACCGCTCTGCGCCAGGGCGTTACGACACGTCATGTCCCACAACACGTTCGGCCATCTGTTCCGTGTCACGACCTTTGGCGAGAGCCACGGGGTTGCGATCGGCTGCGTGGTCGACGGCTGCCCGCCGCTGATCCCGCTTACCGAGGCCGACATCCAGCGCGATCTCGATCGCCGCCGGCCGGGGCAGTCGCGTTTCACGACGCAGCGGCAGGAGCCGGACACGGTCAAGATTCTCTCCGGCGTGATGGCGCATCCCGAAAGCGGCGTGCAGGTGACGACGGGCACGCCGATTGCGCTCCTGATCGAGAACACCGACCAGCGCTCGAAAGATTATTCCGACATCAAGGACAAGTTTCGCCCGGGGCATGCCGACTTCACCTATGAGGCCAAATACGGCCTGCGCGACTATCGCGGCGGCGGCCGCTCGTCGGCGCGCGAGACCGCGATGCGGGTCGCGGCCGGCGCGATCGCGCGCAAGATCCTGCCCGAGGTGACCGTGCGCGGCGCGCTGGTGCAGATGGGCCCGCACAGGATCGACCGCGCCAAATGGGACTGGGACGAGGTTGGAAAAAATCCGTTCTTCTGTCCCGACAAGGACAAGGCCGCGTTCTTCGAGGATTATCTCGACGGCATCCGCAAGAGCGGCTCGTCGATCGGCGCGGTGCTCGAGATCGTCGCCGAGGGCGTGCCGGCCGGGCTCGGCGCGCCGATCTATGCCAAGCTCGACGCCGACCTTGCCGCGGCCTTCATGAGCATCAATGCGGTGAAGGGCGTCGAGATCGGCGCGGGCTTTGCCGCCGCCGAACTGTCGGGCGAGGAGAACGCCGACGAGATGCGGATGGGCAACCAGGGCCCGAAATTCCTCTCCAATCACGCCGGTGGTATTTTGGGCGGCATCTCCACCGGCCAGCCGGTGGTGGCGCGTTTTGCGGTGAAGCCGACCTCGTCGATCCTCAGCCCGCGCCAGACGGTGGATCGCAACGGCGATGAGACCGAGATCATGACCAGGGGCCGCCACGATCCCTGCGTCGGCATCCGCGCAGTCCCGGTCGGCGAGGCCATGATGGCCTGCGTGCTCGCCGATCACTTCCTGCGCCATCGCGGCCAGGTGGGCAGTCGAGTTTTGTAAGACGGGTCAGAGCTTATAGGGCGTACGGATGCCGGGATCGCCGGTCGCGAAGTCCCTGGTGTTTCGTGTCACCAGAAGCATCGCGCGGACCTGCGCCGTTGCCCAGATAATCGCGTCGGGCAATTTTATATTGTGGCTGCGGCGCAAGTTGACGGCACGCTCGGCAATCTCGCCGTCGAGCGCAACGATGTCGAATGCGCTGAGAAAGCTCCGCGTAGCGGACTCTACATCGTGGGCCGTGCCAACCATCACTTCCATCCACGTGATGATGCTGACGGCTTTTTCCGTATAGCGCTGAAGCTCGGTGCGGGCTTGTGGAACGGCATTGAGGTAATCGACTAGAATGTTGGTGTCGAACAGCGCCTTTACCATTCGCTGCGCACTTTCTTCTGATAAGCGAGGCCATCCATCTTGCGCTTGCCCCAAAGGCCAAACGCATCACCCTCTTGCTGGTCGTGACGTTTGCCGAGATAATCGTCGATGGCCTGACGGATCAGCGCCGCGCGCGATCGCTTCTCTTTTTTTGACAGCGCGTCAAGCGCCTGAACCTGTGCATCGCCGAGATCAACCAGTGTTCGCATCGGTTTGACCCATTTTGAAATATGATATCGTTATCATATATCATTTGTTATCAATTTTCAACCCGGTGTACCCATCACGTAGGGCTTCAGCACCGCGTACATCGTGCTGTGGACCGGCGTCGCCACACCGAGCTCGCGGCCCAGAGCGACCACCTTGCCGCCGAGCCAGGGCAATTCCATCCGGTTGCCGCGTTCGAGATCGAGCGCCATCGAGGCCTTCATCGCGGGTGGGGCGTGGCCGATGAAATCCAGGACCTTGTCGACGGCATCCGCCGGCAGCGCGACGCCCTTGGCCCTGGCAACCGCGTGGACCTCCTTCACGGCGGCGATGATGACCGGGCGGATATCTGGATCGTCGCGCAGCTTGCCGATCGGCTGGCGCGTCGATGCCGTGATGCTGGCGTTGGTGGCAAGCAGGATGAACTTCATCCAGAGCTCGGTCAGGATCTTGTCGCTCAGGGTCACGTCGAACCCCGCCTTCTGGCACAATGCAAGCAGGTCCTGGCCACGCTTCGTCATCCTGCCGTCGAGCTCGCCGAAGATCAGGCGCATGAAGGTGCCGACCTGGTTGATCACGCCGGGCTTGACGATGGAGGCGGAAATCTGCGCCACGCCACCCATCACGGCTTCGCGGCCGAGGATCGGGAGCAGGCGGTCGGCGGCATCGATACCGTTCTGCAGCGGGATCACGGCGGTGCCGGGACCGACCATCGGCTTGATGTGCTCGCCGGCGCTTTCGACGTCCCAGAGCTTCACGCAGAACAGCACCACGTCGACCTTGCCGATGCCGGCGGGATTGTCGGTCGCCTGCGTCGGCACCAGGTGCGTGTCGCCGCGCGGGCTGTTCACGCGCAGCCCCTCGCTCTTCATCGCGGCGAGATGCGCGCCGCGCGCAATGAAGGTGACGTCCGCGCCGGCCTTCGCCAGTGCCGCGCCGAACCCGCCTCCGACGCCGCCCGCGCCGACCACCGCTATCCGCATCGAGTCCTCCCCCTCACATTCGCGAGCGTGCTCGACGCCGCCGGATCGATGTAGTTCAGGCAGCGCCTCAACGCAAATCCATGGCTGATATGCCTGTATCGCCCGTTGCAATTCCCGCCGCGGGCGGTTGCCTGCATCGGCAAAAGGGTCTGTAATCGAACCGATCGCGCGCCAATGAGGATTTCCGGAGCAAGACATGCCGGCGGATGCCAAAACCCATTACGAGGTCATCGTCGTCGGCGCCGGCGTGGCGGGCATCTACCAGATCAAGCGGCTGGTCGATCTCGGTATCGACGCCACCGTGCTTGAATCGGCCGCCGATCTCGGCGGCACCTGGTACTGGAACCGCTATCCCGGCTGCCGCTTTGATTCCGAGAGCTACACTTACGGTTTCTCGTTCTCGCGCGAGTTGCTCGACGAGTGGCACTGGAAGGAACGCTTTTCCGGCCAGCCCGAGAATCTGCGCTATCTCAACTACGTCGCCGACAAGTTCGACCTGCGCAGGCATATGCAGTTCAACTGCAAGGTTGATGCGATGCACTTCGATGAGACGCGCGATCTCTGGCAGGTGAAAGTCGGAGACGGCCGCACGCTGACGAGCCGCTTCGTCGTTCTCGCAATCGGCCTGCTCTCCGCGCCGACCATGCCGCGGCTGGAGGGTATCGACGAGTTCAAGGGGCTCTCGTTCCATACCTACTACTGGCCGCACGAGCCGGTCGATCTCGCCGGCAAGAGGGTGGCCGTGATCGGCACCGGCGCCACCGGCATTCAGTTGATCGGCGAGATCGCCGACAAGGTCGGCGAGCTCACCGTGTTCCAGCGCCGGCCGAACTGGAGCGCGCCGCTCAACAACAGCGCGATCTCGGAAGCGGAGATGGCCGACATCCGCGCGCGCTATGACGAGATCTTCGCGGCCTGCGCGCTGACGCCCGGCAGTTTCCTGCACGGGCCACAGAAAAGCGGGTTCTACGAGGTGACGCGCGAGGAACGTCTCGCGCTCTGGGACAAGCTCTATGACGAGCCAGGCTTCGGCATCTGGCTGGCGAATTTTCGCGAGATCTTCATGGACGAAGCCGCCAATGCCGAGCTGTCGCAATATATCGCCGACCGCATGCGCCGCCGGGTCAAAGACCCCGAGGTGGCCGAAAAGCTGATCCCCAGGGATCACGGCTTCGGCGTGCAGCGCCTGCCGCTGGAGACCAACTATCTCGAGGCCTACAACCGCGACAACGTCCATCTCGTCGATCTCAGCGCCACGCCGCTGGTTCGCGTCACCGAGCAGGGTCTGCGCACCACCGAGCGCGATTACGAGTTCGACATCATCGTCTACGCTACCGGCTTCGATGCCATCACCGGCGCCTATGACCTGATCGATATCCGCGGCATCGGCGGCGAAAAGCTGGGAGAGAAATGGAAGCATGCGCCGTCGACCTTCCTCGGCATGCTCGTTCACGGCTATCCGAATCTGCTGATGCCCACGGGGCCGCAAAGCGCGTCCGCTTCGACGAATTTCCCGCGCGGCATCGAAAACGGCGTCAACTGGTGCACGAACCTGCTGCAACACATGTGGGACCGCGGCTACACGCGCGCCGATGCCACGCTCGAGGCGCAGGAGCGCTGGACCGCACATGTGATCAAGATGTACGAGATCATGCTGATGCGCAAAGCCAAGGGATGGTTCACCGGCTACAACTCCAACGTCCCCGGCCATGAAGAGGGCACGGTGCGCTATTTCGTCTACAACGGCGGCACGCCCAAATTCGTCGGCATCATCAACGAAGTAGCGGCGAAGAATTATCAGGAAATCGCGTTCAGCGCGCTCCCGCGTGCTGACGTAAAAGTGGCAGCAGCTGGCGCAGCCTGACTGCTGTCGTGAAAACGCATCGTCCTCGTGCTTGACGCCTCCGGAATCAGCGCAACTAATGCGCGGCATGGACACGGCCAAGCTGCAAAATCTGCTCGACTGGCTGATGGACGGCGCGCGCTCGACGCCGGCGCCGCCGGTCTTCCTGAAGGAAACCTGCGAGCGCCTGATCGATTGCGGCATCCCGCTGTGGCGTGCGGCCGCCTTCGTCACGACGCTGCACCCCGACACCTATGGGCGCGCCTTCATCTGGCGAAGGGGCGGGGAGGTCACGGTCGCCGCCGCCGATTTCGACATCGTGGAGACGCCTGAATATCTCAACAGTCCCGTCGTGATCGTGCAGAAGACCGCGCGCGAGCTGCGCTATCGCATGGACGATCCCGACAGCCGCCGCTTTCCCTTCTTCGACGACATGCGCAACGAAGGCGTTACCGACTATCTGGCGTTGCCGCTGCTCTACACCGACGGCACCGTCCATGCCGCGAGCTGGACCACGAAGGAGCCGGGCGGCTTCACCGACGAGCAATTGGCTGCCTTGCGCAAGGTCGTGCTGCCGTTCTCGCGGATCGGCGAAATCATGGCGATGCGCCGCACCGCCGCGACTCTGCTCGACACCTATGTCGGCAACCGCGCCGGCGAGCGGATCTGGGCGGGCCAGATCCGCAGGGGACACGCCGAGGAGATGCAGGCCGCGATCTGGCTGTCGGATCTGCGCGGCTTCACCGCGCTGTCCGACCGCCTGCCGGCCGCAACCGTGGTCGACATCCTCAACCAGTATTTCGACTGCCAGGTGCCGGTCATACGCAAGCATGGCGGCGAGATCCTGAAATTCATGGGCGACGGCCTGCTCGCGGTGTTTCCGATCGCGCGAGACGGCGGTAATCTCGGCGAGGTCTGCGCTGCATGCCTTGAAGCAGGCAAGGAGGCGCGCGCCAATGTCGATGCCATGCGCTACCCGAGCAGCGAGGAAGGCGAGCGATTCCGCTTCGGCGTGGCGCTGCATATCGGCGCCATCCTGTTCGGCAATATCGGCGGCATGAGCCGGCTCGACTTCACCTGCATCGGGCCCGCGGTCAACCTCGCGGCGCGGCTGGAGAAGATCGCCTCGAAGCTGCATCGCACGGTGGTGGCGTCGGCGGCGTTCGCCGGCGCCTGCCGCAACGACTGGACCGATCTCGGCGAGTTTCCGATCGCCGGCTTCTCGCGGGCGCAGCGGGTGTTCGGTTTGCGCGACGAAGTCTCACAAGATGCCGCAAGCTGATCGCCGCGCCGGCATCGCGCTCGTGGTTGCGGCCGCGATCGCCTGGAGCACCGCGCCGTTCTTCACGCGGCTGCTGCACTATGATTCCTGGACCATCATCTTCTGGCGCGGCCTGTTCGGCGGCGGCTTCGTCGCGCTGTTCCTGATTGCGACGCAAGGCCGCCGCGGCCTGAGCGATCTCGTCATGATGCGGCCGAGCGGCTGGCTGGTCGCGGCGCTCTCGACATCAGGAATGGTGACCTTCATTCCGTCGCTGCAGCTCACCAGCGTGGCGAACGTCGCGATCATCATCGCGTTCCAGCCGTTCGCCGCGGCAGGGATAGCCTGGCTCTGGCTGCGCGAGGCGGCGAGCCCGCGCACCATGCTGGCTAGTCTCGTGGCGCTGGCCGGGATCGTGGTCATCGTCAGCGGCGCGGCGGGCGGCGCCGACTATCGTGGCATCGGCCTGGCCTGTCTGATGATCCTGTCGATCTCGGTCATGACGGTCGTCATCCGGCGCCACCGCGACACCTCGATGGTCGCCGCCGCCTCCGTCTCGAATTTCCTCGGCAGTCTCGTCAGCATTCCCTTCGCGCAGGGCATTGCCGCGGTGACGCCGGCCGATCTCGGCATCCTCGCGATGTTCGGGCTGTTCCAGGTCGGCCTCGGACTGACCTTCTTCACCATCGGCTCGCGGCATCTGCCGTCGGGACAGTCCTCGCTGATCGGCACGCTGGAGACGCCGCTGATGGCGTTCTGGGTCTATCTCGGATTTGGCGAGATTCCGTCACAGCGCGCGCTGGTCGGCGGCGCGCTGGTGATGGGCGCGGTCGTCGTCGATATCCTCGCCGACATCCATGCGCATCAGGGCGATGCGAGTGCAAAGGCGGTCGCGTCCGGCGAATAGCTACTCTTCCGGCTCGGTGGTGAACAGCAGCGGATAGCCCTTGGCGCGGCCGGCATCGGTGGCGCGCGTCGCCTTGGTCTCGGCGACGTCCTTGGTGAAGACCGCGACCACGCAGACGCCGCGGCGATGCGCCGTGATCATCACCTTGTAGGCCTCTTCCTCGGTCATGCGGAATTCGCCCTTCAGCACGGTGACGACGAATTCGCGCGGCGTGTAATCGTCATTGATCAGGATGACCTTGTGCAGCCGCGGCCGCTCGACCTTGGTCTTGACCCTGGTTTTCGGCTTGGTGACGGTGGTATCGGCCATGCGCGTGTCCGTGTTCCCAAGGTCCGGGAGAATACAATCTCCCGCGGGATAGGAAAACCCGCATGTTTTCGATGGCTTGGTTGCGAGCCGGGAAGGCGGGCGGCGGCGCTAGCGCGGGCACGCCCGATAGCCGAACTTGCGGATCATGTCGCCGCCGGAGATTGAATGGAATTCCAGCGTGTCCATGAAATGATGGGCGGTTACATACTCGCGAAGCGGCGCGTTGTAGGCGGCCAGCATGTGCTGGGTGAGTGCGGGCGAGACGTTGCGCTGCCGGTCGTGGGCGGAGTGGAACAGCAGCGTCGCCGACGGCTCGATGCAGACGTTGCGGATCGCGAGAAACAGCGTGCAGGAGGACTGGCAATGGCCCTGGATGCGGAACAGCTCGCCCGAGGCGTTGTACTGCGCGACCACGGGATCGAAGCGCGAATAGTTTCCGCCCATGGACCATGGTGTCGACGAGCCGGCGGCCCAGGCCCCGGTCGAAACCAGCAGCAGCGCGGCAAGGATCGTCTTCATGGTGCCTTCCTCTGCAAAGCGGGCCCGCACTTCTTTCGCATGCGTTGCGCGCCGCGCTGACCGAGGCGGCTCACGGAGACCTCGCTCGCATTACTGCCGCAAATGTGAAGGATAAATCATGTTCGCGCTAGGCGCGACGCGATTTGCGTGTCACCATATCCCACGATTGACGGAGTCAGCAGATGCGCTGGTTTGTCTCGATCGGGGCTGTGCTTGCGGCTTCACTGATGGCCGGAGGCGATGTGGCCGTCGTCGCCGCGCCCGGTCCGCAACCGGCGCCGCAGCGCGCCGAGACGGATGCCGCCACCGTCGACGTCCAGCTGATCCTCGCCGTCGACGTCTCCTATTCCATGGACATGGACGAGCTCGCGGTCCAGCGCGAAGGCTACGCGCAGGCGATCGTCTCGAGGGATTTCCTGCAGGCGTTGAAGACCGGCCCGAACGGCAAGGTGGCCGTCACCTATTTCGAATGGGCCGCCTCCGGCGACCAGAAGATCATCATCCCCTGGCGGGTGATCGACGGCCCGGAAAGCGCGGATGCGGTCGCCGCGGAGATCATGAAGACGCCGATCCGCCGCGCCTCGCGCACCTCGATCTCGGGCGCGATCTATTTCGCCATGCCGCTTTTCGACGACAGCCCGTACAAGGGCCTGCGCCGCGTCATCGACATTTCCGGCGACGGCCCCAACAACAACGGCACGCCCGTCACCATCGCGCGCGACGAGGCCCTGTCGAAGGGCATCACCATCAACGGCCTGCCGATCATGGTGAAGGAGCCGTCCTACTCCACCATGGATATCGACAATCTCGATTTCTATTACGAGGACTGCGTGATCGGCGGCCCCGGCTCATTCGTGATTCCCATCAAGGATCGCGAGAAGTTCAAGGAGGCGATTCGTACCAAGCTCTTGATGGAGGTCGCGGGCCGCATGCCGGAGAAAGTGCCGGTCGCCGAGAAGGAGAAAGAGCCGCGGGTGTCCTGCCTGATCGGCGAGAAGATCTGGCAGGACCGCTGGGGACGGTGAGCGCATGATCCGGACCCCAAGGGCCGCGTTAGCGCAAAGTGGACAGCGGCTTTCCGAAAGGATCATGCGCAAAACAAGATGTGGCGCGGCGATCGGTCTCGCCTCGCGGGACCAACGCTTAATGTTTCATTAACCTTGCTGCGTCCTGATCGCAGGCACTGCGCGCAATGCCTTCGTCCGCCGATGACCACGATCTCGAGCACCACCAGCCAGATTTCGCCCGCCACCGAGCGGGTCTATCACCAGAGCAATTTGCTCGGTGACTGGAAGGGCACGTGGACCAACACCAGCCGCCCGGTGGAGTTCAAGGTCATCAATATCAGGGGCGACAAGGCGCAGATCGAATACACCCATGACGGCCACACCGAGCGCGGGCAGGGCGATGTCAACGGCGCCACCATCACCTTCGGCAACGTCACCATCGGCACCCGCAACGGTTCGGTTGCGGCCTTCGAGTTCTCGGTCGGCGGCGCCAAGAAGACGGCGACCCTCAACAAGCAGGCTGCCGACACCGATCAGAACAAGCTGGTCGGCACCTGGAACGGCTTCTCGACCAGCAACGGCAAGAGCGCGAGCTTCACGGTCAAGTCGGTCGACGGACGCGATGCGGTGGTGAGCTGGACCGTCGACGGCGTCGCTCATCAGGGCACCGGCATCGTCTACAAGAACACCGTGATGTTCGGCCGCGCGCAGGTGACCAGCGACGACGGCAAGACCGGCACGGTCGTGCTGCAGGTCGGCAACCAGAGCTTCCCGATCCCGGTGACCAAATACGTGCCGCCGAGCACCTCGACGGCGGTGAACAAGCTGGCTTGACCACCAAGCGCGTGGCTCTCTTCACCTCTCCCCGCGTGCGGGGAGAGGTCGCATCGCGTCAGCGATGCGGGTGAGGGGGATTCTCCGAGAGCAAGGTGTCTGGAGACTCCCCCTCACCCCAACCCTCTCCCCGCAAGCGGGGAGAGGGAGCAGAGAAGAGCCCGCTCGTTCCAGCCGTAATCTCAACTCGCATCCGTCAGCTCCTTCACGTCGCGCGCGATCGCGCGCAAGCCGGCAAGCGCGGCCCGCAGCTCGCCATTGCCGATCAGGCGCCAGATGTCGTTCGCGCGCTTTGCAATGTCCGGAATCGCGAGCGGGAACTGCGCCGCTTCCAGCAGCGCGCCCTTCTCGTTGATGAGGTAGCGTTCGTTGAGCGCAAACAGCACCAAGCCTGCGCAGGCGAGCGCGCGATAGGCACAGCCTGCGACATGGGTCTGCTCGGCGCGGGCGGCAGCAAGCTCGCCGTTTTCGATCGCGAACAGGATTTCCCAATCGAATTTGCGGACCAGCGCGTCGCGCAGGGCGCGCGGATAGGGCGAAGCAGCCGCCTTGAGCCGTGCAAGCCGGCCTTCGGGATCGTGCAATGGCCGGCACAGCGCGACCTCGCCCATCCAGATCGCGGTACAGAAGCCGTGCGGATGGCCCGGCTGATAATGGATATCGATCTCGCCGGCGCGACATTTCTCGATCGTTTCTGCGACCGCTTCGATGTTGCGATAGAGCAGGTCGACCTTGCGCCCGGCGACGGTCAACCATACGCCGCCGACGATCCACGGACCCCAGCCGCCGATCGGCGTCACCTGCGCTTCGGCCGCGTCGGCGAAAATGCGCACGGCCTGCGAGAGCCGATCGGTGTCGAGTGGCCGCTGCGCGGAGTAATAGAGGCCGATATCGTAATCGGAGGTTTCCGTTGCGGTCCCCCGTGCACGCGAGCCGCCGAGCGCGATTGCGGCGATGCCGGGCACATCGGCGAGCACGGGGACGATGCGCTGCAGGAGAGGATCATACGGCATGGCCGCCTTCTAGCAGTTATCGGCGCGAAAATCGCGCCACCAGCTCCACATGCGGCGTGTACTTGAACTGGTCGACCGGCGTCACGCTTTCGATGGCGTAACCGCCGTCGACCAGGATGCGCGCGTCGCGGGCGAAGGTCGCCGCATTGCAGGACACGGCGATCACGACCGGCACCTTGCTCGCCGCGAGTTGCGTGGCTACCGCCTGCGCGCCCTGCCGCGGCGGATCGAATATCACGGCGTCATAGTCGCGCAATTCCTGCGGCATCAGCGGGCGGCGGAACAGGTCGCGCGACTCGGCCTTGACCGGTTTCAGCCCCGCCGTTGCGCTAGCGGCCTTTTGTAGCGCCGCCACCGCGCCCGCATCGCTGTCGAACGCCGAAATGCGCGCTCTTGTTGCGAGCCGCAGCGCGAACGGACCGACGCCGCAGAACAGATCGGCGATGTGCTTCGCCTTTTCGGCGTATTCGCCGACCAGCGCGGCCAGCGCCTGTTCGCCCGCGGCGGTCGCCTGCAGAAAAGCTCCCGGCGGCAATGTAACCAGCGCCTTGCCGATCGCGATCTCGGGAGCGTTGCGCACCAAGACGAGTTCGCCGTGGCGCGTCAGCCGGGCGAGGCGATGTTGGGCGGCAATGCCGGACAGCGTGGTCACCATCGCCGCCGGCAGCGCGCCTGAGCCGCGCATGTCGATGTCGAGGCCGCCCTTGGTCGCCGTCGCCTGTATGTCGAGCGGCTTGCCGATCTTCGTCAAGGGTTCGGCGAGTGCCCACGCGGCGTCAAGAGCGCCGGCCAGCGCGGGATCGAGGATCGGGCAGCGGTCGATCGGGACGATGTCGTGGGTTGCGGCAGCCGCGAAACCGACCTTCAACACGTCATGGGTGCCCAGCCGCGCATGCACGGTGACGCGGCGGCGGCCGGCGCCGTGCGCATCGATCAGCGGCGCCACATCGCAATCGAGCTTCGCCTGCCGCAAGGTCTCGACGACGATGTTGCGCTTCCAGGCGCGATAGCGGTCGATCTGCCAGTGCTGGATCGCGCAGCCGCCGCAGACGCCGAAATGCCGACAGAACGGCTCGATCCGCTCCGGGCTTGCCGACGTGACCGCCAGCAGACGCCTGCGGTCGGGATGATGCCCCGGCACATGCTCGACCTCGACCGTCTCGCCGCCGAGCGTACAGGGCACATAGACCGCCTCGCCATCGACAAAAGCCAGGCCATCGCCGCGATGGGCGACATGGTCGATCAAAAGGGTTTCAGCCACGGCGTGCGCCGAGGAAGAATTCGGCGTTGCCGTCGCCGCCCGCGATCGAGGAAGGGAACACCTTGATATCCGTGCAGCCCTGGGCCGCCGCGAAGGCCGCGATGTCGTCGCAGACCTGTTGGTGCACGGCCGCGTCGCGGACGATGCCGCCCTTGCCATGCTTTCCCTGCGCCTCGAATTGCGGCTTGATCAGCGCCAGCAGATGCATGGGGGCTGCGGCCAGCGACAGCGCGGCCGGCAGCACCGCCTTCAGCGAGATGAAGCTGACATCGACGGTGACGATGTCGGGCCGCGCCGGCAGCCGCGTGTTCGCGAGCTTGCGGATGTCGGTCGCCTCCATCGAGACAATCTTGGCGTGACCCTGCAGCGAGCGATGCAACTGCCCGTGTCCGACATCGACGGCGAACACGATGGCTGCGCCGTTCGCCAGCAGCACCTCGGTGAAGCCGCCGGTGGAGGCGCCGACGTCGAGGCAGACATGGCCTTCGATATCGATCGGATATTGCTCCAGCGCGCCGGCGAGCTTGACACCGCCGCGCGAGACCCAGGGGTGCGCCGGCTCGGCCTTGAGCGCGGCATCGGCCGGCAGCATGTCCGACGGCTTCAGCACAGGCTTGTCATTGGCGATGACGCGGCCGGCCTCGATCGCGGCGCGCGCCCGCGCGCGGCTCTCGAACAGGCCGCGCTCGACCAGCAGCAAATCGACGCGCTTCTTGGAGGCGGACATTCCTTACTCCTGCGAGCCCAGCGTTTCCGCTGCCAGCCGCACGCATATCTCAAAAGCCGTCAGGTCATGCCAGATATCATCGGGCATATGCTGCGGCGTGACCAGCGGGCAGCCATGGAGATCGAGGGCGTGAATCATCATCAGATTATCGCTGAGGCCGAAATCCTCAACGGTCAGGCCGTCGGCATCGATCAATTGTCCGTCGCGCGCGGTGACCGCGGTGAAGCGCCTGACGCGGTCGGCATAGATGGTCGGGTCGTTGGAATAGCCGAGGCAGAGCTTTTTGCGCGCCGCCATGGCGCCGAGCTCATAGGCGGTTCCGGGATCGGCGCCCGCGCCGCGGAACGGCGTCAGATTGGCGATGATGGCGTCGGCCTCGTCCATCATCGCCTCGTTGGCCCTGAAAATCTGCATGGAGGCGTCGGGCGCCTCGAGGGCGATCGCGTTGTCGAGCGGATAGAGCCCGGCCAGGCCGTGACGCGCGCAGATCGCAACCTTGCGGCGGCCGATCTCGATCGCATCCGGCAGGAACACGTCAGGACCTGCGAGGTAGATTCTTGTCATTCCGGGATGCGCCTCTTGGCGCAGACCCGGAATCCATAACCCCAGACCGTGGTTATGGATTCCGGGCTCGCTCGTTGCACTCGCGCCCCGGAATGACGAGCTCGGCCATCACGCCAGCTTCACGGCCTCGGTCTTGAAATCCTTGCCGAGCGTGTCGAACACCTTCTTGACGATGCTCTTGGCGTCGAGACCGGCGCGCGCATACATCGCGTTCGGCGAATCGTGATCGAGGAACACGTCGGGCAGGATCATCGCGCGTGCCCGCAAGGCACCGCTGTCGAGCATGCCGTTTTCGGTGAGGCACTGCATGACATGCGAGCCGAAGCCGCCGATCGCGCCTTCCTCGATGGTGATCAGCACGTCGTGGTCGCGCGCGAGCTTCAGCACGAGATCCTGGTCGAGCGGCTTGAGGAAGCGCGCATCGGCAACGGTGGTCGACAGGCCATGCGCGGCAAGCTCGTCGGCGGCCTTCTCGCATTCGGCCAGCCGCGTGCCGAACGACAGCAGCGCGATCTTGCTGCCCTGGCGGATGATGCGGCCCTTGCCGAGGGGCAGGGGAACGCCGGCCTCGGGCAACTCGACGCCGCGGCCTTCGCCCCTGGGATAACGCACCGCGCTCGGGCGGTCATTGATGCTGACCTGGGTTGCCACCATGTGCACCAGCTCGGCCTCGTCGGCGGCCGCCATGATCACGAAATTGGGCAGGCAGCCGAGATAGGCGTTGTCGAACGAACCGGCATGGGTCGCGCCATCGGCGCCGACCAGGCCGGCGCGGTCGATCGCGAAGCGAACGGGCAGGCTCTGGATCGCGACGTCATGGACCACCTGGTCGTAACCGCGCTGCAGGAAGGTCGAGTAGATCGCGCAGAACGGCTTGTAGCCCTCGCTGGCGAGGCCGGCAGCGAAGGTCACGGCATGCTGCTCGGCGATGCCGACGTCGAAGGTGCGCTTGGGGAAGGCCTTGTTGAAGATGTCGATGCCGGTGCCGGACGGCATCGCGGCGGTGATGCCGACGATCTTCTCATCCTTCTGCGCTTCTTTCACGAGGCTCTGGCCGAACACGTTCTGATAGGCCGGCGCGTTCGGCTTGGCCTTGGCCTGGGCGCCGGTCGCGACATCGAACTTGACCACGGCGTGGTACTTGTCGGCAGAGGCTTCCGCCGGGCCATAGCCCTTGCCCTTTTGCGTCACGACATGGACCAGGATCGGACCCTCCTCCATGTCGCGCACGTTCTTCAGAACGGGCAGGAGATGGTCGAGATTATGGCCGTCGATCGGGCCGATGTAGTAGAAGCCGAGCTCCTCGAACAGCGTGCCGCCGTCCATCATGAAGCCGCGGGAGTATTCCTCGACGCGGTTGGCGCGGTTGGCGATGATCTTCGGCAATCGCTTGTTGATCTGCTTGGCCACATCGCGCAGCGTGCGGTAGGTCTTGCCGGAATAGAGCCGCGAAAGATAGGCGCTCATGGCGCCGACCGGCGGCGCAATCGACATGTCGTTGTCGTTGAGGATGACGATGAGGCGGGAGTTCATCGCGCCCGCATTGTTCATGGCCTCATACGCCATGCCCGCCGACATCGCGCCGTCGCCGATCACGGCGATGACGTTATTCTTGCCGCCGGAGAGATCGCGGGCGACCGCCATGCCGAGGCCGGCGGAGATCGAGGTCGAGGAGTGCGCGGCGCCGAACGGATCGTAGTCGCTCTCGCTGCGCTTGGTGAAACCGGACAGGCCGCCGCCGGTGCGCAAGGTGCGGATGCGGTCGCGGCGTCCGGTGAGGATCTTGTGCGGATAGGCCTGATGGCCGACATCCCAGATCAGGCGGTCGCGCGGCGTGTCGAAGATGTAATGGATCGCGGTGGTCAACTCGACCACGCCGAGGCCGGCGCCGAAATGCCCACCCGTCACCGAAACGGCGTCGATGGTTTCCTGGCGCAGCTCGTCGGCAACCTGCCGCACCTGCTCGATCTTGAGCTTGCGAAGGTCATCCGGCGTGCGGATCGTATCGAGAAGCGGCGTTTTACTATATGCGTTCACGGCGATCTTCCAGTTCTGAAGGGTCGGACGATAACCCCGACACGAGATGGGTATGGGCGCAACGAGAACCGGTTCAGCCGGCCTCTCGTCAGCGCGGGCGAAGTGCCCAAATTCCAAGCCTAGCGGCGCTCCGGATCCCTCAATGTGATATCAGTCACTTTTCGCGGCTTTCAGCCACTTTCGTCAACCATTGCAGCCAGTTAATGCTACCGCAATCCGGTGGTTTCTGGCCTGCGAGTTCCAAGTTCCTGCAAGCTTTACACCAAAGCGGAAACCAAAGCCAACCCGCCGGTCCCCTTGGGAACCCGACGGCGGGCCTGCGCAAAACCAGTCGACCTCAACGATGCTGCGGAGCGGAACGTTCCAAAGTGCCCCATTTGGGGGCGTTGCCGCCCGTCGCAAGGGGCGCTTCGAGCTCTCGCCATGCCAGCGAGCGCATAGCTTCGTCGCCCGAGGTGATCGCGAGTGCGGCGTCAGGCCGCGCCATCCGTTCCCGCAACGGCACCGGGCCGCACACGATCATGAAGAACTCGTAGGCGTGCTTGACCTCGTTCGCCATCACGAACTGAAAGTGCACCCGGAAGAACTGCCAGCGGAACCGGTTGTAATGCTCCGGCAGGATCATCTCGCGGAAACGGATCGGCACGATGGTCGGGTTGCGCCTGTTGTCGCCGAGGTCGATGCCGTGGCTCTCGAGCGGATCGAAGTCGAAGAAATTCATCACGTCCTTGCGCGCCTGGCAGTCGATCCAGTCGACCGATGGCTCGGTCGCGATGAGGCGCAGATGGTCGCGGAAGAATTGTGCCGCCTTGTGATAGCCGACGATCGGATAATTGCCGCCGAGCGTCAGCAGCACGATGCGCGGGCCGTGCCGGCCGAGTTCGGGGTCGCGCTCGAGCGCCCGCGCCAGGATTTCGGTGCCGAGGAACGAGCCTGAGCTGTGACCGACCAGCACGATCTCCTGGGCGTCGCTGCTGCGCGCGACCTTGCAGAGATGCGCCGCGAAGCGGTCGAGCCGCGCGTCCCATTCGGGGCGCTGGCTGTGCGAGAACTGCCAGGTCCAGATGGTGTCGCACATCAGATAGAGCAGGTAGGTGTATTGCTCAGTGGTCTTCAGCAGCGCCCACAGCGCGGCAATAAACAGCGCAGTGGTCACGAGCCAATCCAACGGCGAGGAGACGCCGAGTGCATCGAGCGCGCGGCGCACCAGCGCTGCGACGACCGCAAGGCAGGCGACCTCGATCCAGAACAGGATATGCGGGTAGGTGATGAAGGTGAGGAACCGCCAGTTCGCCGCCATGAAGCGGAACACTGTGCCGCGCACGATCAGCCGCAGATAGATCCAGATCGTGGTGGCGACGATGCGCCAGATCGGCAGCGCCATGTCGCGCAGGATGAAATCCTCAAACCGCAGGAAGTCGTAGGTCGTGTGCGTTTGCCAGTCGCCGGCTTCGGTTTCGATCGACCATGAGGCGATCTCGCCTTCGCTGACATGCTTCGGCCGGCTGATCGAGGAGGCGATGCCATAGAGCGCGTCGAACTTGCGCAGCTCGGTGCGGAACATGCGGTAATATTGCGCAAGTCCGCGCGGGTCGTAGCCCTGCACATAGATGACGTGGCGGTTGGTGACGCGCACTTGAGAGATAGGTCCCCGGCTAGTGTGGCGGTTCAGAAGTCCGCATCCCTTTTGCCGCGGGTTCTTCATGCGGACTTCTGAACCAAAGCCACACTAGATCAATAAATTGCTAGTGTCCTTCGATTCCGAAGTTCGCAAAAGGAGGCGCCGCGAGATGATGCGAACTTCGGAATCGGGACACTAGCGTCGTTGGGGACTATAGCAGTCGGGCTTACGCGCCAAGAGGGAATGTATCGTGCAGCAACATGGGCGGTGGGCTCCCTCTCCCGCTTGCGGGCAGGGCTATCGCATATGGTTGAGCATAGCCAAGAGGAAGGCATTGTCCCATCCGGCTCGTTTGATCTTGCGACGCAGAGATGCGCGATGAGGGTGAGACCGCAGGATGTTGAGGGCGA
>Ga0070741_10008511_pt1 | contig 20538 bp, 18 predicted proteins | sample Coa_R1_4_FD_66440 | JGI IMG/M metagenome (GOLD analysis project Ga0070741, IMG submission 66440) | Surface soil microbial communities from Centralia Pennsylvania, which are recovering from an underground coalmine fire - Coalmine... | ecosystem: Environmental > Terrestrial > Soil > Unclassified ...
GGTGGCGGCGGCGCTTCAGTCGCTTGCGCGAGCGATAGAGTTGGTTCGGGCGTCACTGTAATTGGAATCACTGGCTGCGCGGCGACGCTTGGCGGTGTGAGCGTAATCATAAAGGGCGCGGCAGTCGGCGCGGGCGCGCCACTCAATTCTTGTTGCGGCTGATTCCCAAAGGTCGCCATCGGGGTCGGACCCAGCGCGACCTGTGAGGGTTGTGCTGCTGCAGGCAGCGGCGCAGCCGCCGGAGCGAGAGCCGTTACGGGATTATTGTTTTGACGCAATAAGTTCGCGGCGAGAAAGAAAACAAACGCAAGGGTTGCGGCAACGGCGATTCCGCGCAAGCCCCACACAAACCAACCCGGTGTGACCGGCTGGGGCGCACGCGGAGTAACCGGCAGCGTGAATTGGCGCGGCAGCGCGGGCGCAGGCGTTTGCTTGATGAGATTGACCGTCCACCGCAGCGATTCCAAGCTCGCTCGCGCGCGTTCACTCTTTTGCAACTGCGCTTCCACCAAGGCGCGTTCTTCCGCCGAAAGCCTTCCGTCCAAATAATCGGACAGACGCTCTTCGACAAATGCGTCCATATCGGGAATCGGATAGTTTCGTTTAGGCATTTTCTATCGGAACGGATTTTGGCTCTTCCGTTCTACGCTTTAGACGATAAGATTCAGGCAAAAGTTCCTGCTGCTGGAGCAAAAAATCACGCATGTGGGCGCGCGCCCGAGAAAGACGGGATTTTACCGTGCCTACATTGGTATTTGTCGCAATCGCAATTTCTTCATAGGCAAAGCCGTCAATATCCGAAAGCACCAACGTAATCCGTTGATCGTACGGCAGCGATTGCAAGCCTTTATCAATCCATGCCGCTAATTCTTGACGTTCGGCGTATTCGTGCGGCGCTTCTTCTTGCGCCTCACCCAGACCGGGCGCAGGATTATCCGGGTCAACCAGCAAGGCATCGAGCGACGCGGTGGGTTTGCGCTGCTTGGCGCGCAGTTGGTCGTAGCACGCATTCGTCACAATGCGCAAGAGCCACGCTTTGAACGAGCCTCCACGAAACGAACGGATATTTTTGTACGCGTTGACAAACGCGTCCTGGGTGGCATCGGACGCGGCATCGCCTTCGCCCAGTACGCGATACGCCGTATGATAGACGAGCGCCTGATACGAGCGTACGAGTTGATTAAACGACGGCACATCTCCACGTTGTGCCGCCGCAATCATCGCTTGTTCGTTCATGAAAGAATGAGGGGGAGCGGAGCCAAAGCAAAAATTTTGGCGAGCGTATCTATTCTATCGTTTAGAAATCGGACTACCGTCAAGTTTCACGCACAACAGGTTAGTTAATGATGCCCTAGCAAAGAGTTGACAATTGATTTTTTCGCGATATAGTAACTTGGTCATGCCGAAGTGGCGGAACTGGCAGACGCGCACGACTCAAAATCGTGTGAGGTGCACCCTCTTGGGGGTTCGACTCCCCCCTTCGGCACTGGGCAATTAAAATTACGGCAATGCACTGCCAAGTCAACCAAGGCCGACCAAATTCAATCTCATTCGACGTAGGTCGAATTCGCACTGTGTTGCTGCAAATTCATTTGCCCCAATTGGATTATAGCGAATTCGGCTATTAGTACCAAACATCACACATTCACACATCGCCGCGCAGCCGTATCCCACATGGCTGCGAATCCATAACGCCCGCGTCATTGTGCCTGTGCCTCGACAGGCGACGCCCACCTCAATGACGCTTTTCCGTTCGCACGCGTTCGGCTTCCCACACCGCTCGCGCTCTCTGTAGAGACGCTATGCCATAACGTCTCCTCAACAGCCGTGTAATTGGCTTTGGACTCGCCGCTCCGCTCGCTTGCCGTCAGCTGGCTGCTCGCCTTTGTCGCGGGGCTCGGTCTCGGTCTCTTTGTCGCGTGGTACATTCTCCCCGTGACCTATACCGAAGCGCAGCCGTTCGATTTAAACGCAAGCGAAAAGGATGACTATTTGCGAATGATTGCCGCTTCCTACGCCGTCGAAAACGATTTTGCCCTCGCCAATCAACGACTCTATTACTTGCAATTGCCTGATGCCAAAGCGCGCATCAGCGAACTCGCGCGCGACGAAAGCAATCCCCTTACGCAGCAGGCACTCGTCAAGTTGCGGCTCGACCTTGACCAACCGAGCGTCGCGCTCGCCCGTCCCACCCTGACACCGCGTCCGACGCGCAATTTGAGCCCTATTCCACACGTCACGGTCATCGTCGTTGAGCCGACCCAGGAATTACCCACCGTCGTCCCGCCAACCCTCCTGCCCACGCCAATTCCTCCTACTTCTGAACCGAATCCGAACGCTCCGCGCTTTGAACTAATCGAAAAACGCGCGCTAGATTGTGTAACCCTCGGCGGTGGCGCAGCCATCCAGGTACAAGTAGAAGACGCGGCGGGAAACGGACTCCCCGGCATCATGGTCGAAGTCAATTCGGCTATGGGAAACGAGCAATTCTTCACTGGATTAAAACCAGAACGCGGCAAAGGTTACGGCGATGTATCAGTTTTGCCCGGAACCTACTCTGTACATTTGGTCGAAAACGCCTCCAGCGACGTGGTGGGGGATTTGCGAATAGATACGAATGTTGTAGAATGTGGCTCCAACCCCGCAGCGAGGCAGGGTTGGTACCTGGTCTTCCGGCGAACGACAACCCAGTGAGGTCTTGACCTCCCAGGTTTCGAGGACGAACTCCACTCATTGTAGAGTGATGAATTCCATATTTTTTATCGAATTCATCGCGAGTTTCTCCTCAAGGAAATGACAGCTAGTGATACCGCAACCGCTTGAACAAGTTCCACTCTTTGCCCATCTGGACCAAGAAGAGCGCGAACTCCTAAGCAGCCGCCTCCGTCACCTCGAATACAACACCCACGCGGTGATCTTCACCGCCAACCGACCTGCCGATTTACTGGCTGTTATCGTCCAAGGCTGGGTGAAATTAGAAGGAGATACCGCGCAGGGTCCTATCGCTCTCGCAAATCTCGGTGCGGGAAGTCTCGTCGGCGAGGTGGACGTTCTATTAAATCGTCCATATTCCACTTCTGCCCGCGCCGCGACCACCTGTAGCTTGCTCGCTCTTTCACGCGGCGACCTCCAAGACCTGATTCTCCAGTATCCTTCCATCGGTTTGAAATTTAGTCAGGCGCTCGCCACCCGCGTCGCCTACCTCGACGATTATCTCGTTACGCACCGTCTCTCGACGCACCCGCTATTAACTGCCCTCTCCGAATCCGAAGCCCGCGCGCTCGCCAGTCGCTTACAATTCCATAGCTACCCTCGCGGCGATTCCCTCTTTGAAGCGGGCGCCAGCGCCGATGCGGCCTTCTTGATTGAAAGCGGCGTTGTACGCTTGATTTCCAATTCACGCGAAGGCGAGTCCTATGAAGAAGTGCAAGAAGGTGAACTCGTCGGGCAGACCGCGCTGATTACGGGCAAGCCCTATCCTTCGACCGCATTCGCCGTCACCGATGTCAACGCCTGGACGCTCTCACGGAATGATTATCTCGCGCTCATCAATGAGCATCCCAGCTTGAAGCTGGCGTTCTCGCGGGCGCTCGCCGAACAATTGGGTGTGGAAGATCAGGCGCAGGCGGTAGAACGCTTGCACGCCATGCCTCTCTTTGCCGAAGCCGACAATGACTCTTTGAACGCCATTGCCCAGTGCCTTGTCCTCCGACATTACCCCGCAGGCGAAATGATTTACGCCGAAGGCACGCCCGGCGATGCCATGTATTTTGTCGAATCCGGCTTGGTCAAACTCGTTTCTGACGCCGCCACCGAAGCCGAACTGCGTGACCGTGTAAGTCCGGGCGAATCGTTCGGCGAAATGGCACTCCTTACGGGACGTACCCGCGCCGAAGCCGCCAAAGCGATTGACGATACAACGCTGTGGGTCTTGTACAAGAGCGAATACGATGAGCTCATTGTCCAGCATCCTACCTTGAGCCTCGCTCTCTCGCACGCCTTGAGCAATCGGCTCGGCAACACCGAAGGCGAATTTGTCGAACGCCATTTGCGGCGGCTGAATCTCTTTGCAGGCATGTCGCAGACCGAACTGCGCGAAATTTCCCAATTTGTCCAGCCCCAGCGTTTTCGTCCTGGCGAAACCATTTGCTTTGCGGGACAGCCCGCGCAGTATGTGTATATCATCGAAGCGGGCGAAGCGCGCGAAATCGCGCAGGCTCCGAACGGGCAAACCATCGTTCTCGATTTGCTCGGCCCGCAGCAGTCCTTTGGCGAACAAGCCGTCGTCCAAAATTCGACCTATCCCGTCACCGTTCAGGCGGTCGGCGATATTGAACTCTGGACAATTGCCAAATCCGATTTTGACCGCCTAATCTCCCGCTATCCCGCGCTGGCATTGAGCGTCACCCGCCGCATGGCGGAAGAATTGGAACGGGCAACCAAGCGCGCGCCGCGTATTCAAGGCGCGCCAGTGCGCCCGACCCCGCCCTACGGGCAGGGTCCCTATGTCCCGCGCCCCACTGCCGCCCCCACTGGGCAGCGCATGGGCAATGGCAATGGGAATGGCGAAACGCGTGCGCCGCAATACCAGACCGCGCCCCGCCCGCCCACGCCCTATCAAGCCGCACCGCAGCCTGCTCGCGCGCAAGCGACACCACTGCCGGGCGTGAATGTCGGCGTACGACCCGCACCCTCGAAACCCTGGGAACGCGCAGGCAACGTCATGCGTCCAATGCCCGCGGCCACCGCACGCGTCGGGACAACCGCGCAGCCCGTTGCGCCTTCGTATGGTGTCCCCCGCCGCCGTATGGCGCGACCGGGAATCGTTCAATGGTTCTCCAATTTGAGTCCCGGCAACAAGATTGCCGCGATTCTTGTCGCGCTCTTTGCCCTGTGGATTATGGTCATGCTGCCGTTGTGGTTGATTTACGCGGTCTTGACCTCCAATTTTGGCGGCGGAGGCAATACGCCTGCCGGCGATGAGTTGCCGCTCGTATTCGGTGGAAGTCGTCCCCTCTTATTCGGCAACAAGATCGCCCTTCTCCCCAAGACGCCAACTCCAACACCGCTGCCGCCCACAAAGGCCCCTCCAACACGTGTACCAACGCGCAAACCTGCGTTCAAGCCAGTCGTGAACAAAGTGCAGCCAACGCCAGCCCCCGATGCAACCACAGTGGCTTTGGCGGAAGCGCAAGCGGCGGCTGCCGCGATTCCTCCATTACCTCCGCGTGAATGGGATTCGCGCCTCGGTCCCGGTGGACTGCCCCTTTTGCAAAACATTGACGTGTTGGACGCGACCGTGGATCACGGTCAAACCTATTGGCGTCTAATTCGAATGAAGTTTGAAGACGCGGGCAAGGAATCCGGCAACGACCACACGATTTACGTATCGTTAATTGACGAACACGGGCAACGGGTCAATGACAAAGTAATCGAAGTGCAGTGGGACCAGAGCGGCGCGGTGGAAAGCCAACGCCTCTCGATTTCCGACCAAAAACCGAAAGGCGATTACTGTCAGTGTAACTACAATTGGCCCATGTATGGCGCAGGCTATCGCGTGCGCGTGGCAGATTCCATTCCAAGCGACATGGCACGCAACATGATTATGCCCGAACACCGCCACGTCAATTATCGTTTGACCTTTCAACGCGTAGTTATGCCTTGAATCAGCAGAGCAGTGAGAAATCTCACTGCTCTGCTTTCATTTTTGGTATTGACCCTGACTTGCTCCAGCGGGCAGGACAGGTCTATACAAACCGTCAGTCTCTTGAAGGATGAGTCTCGGGCAATCCCATTGGCAAACCGTTCTTGGCTTTTCCAAGAATCTTCAGACCCTGATCCCGCATCTTACTCCGCCAATGGACCATGAAGATGTCCCTTGTTGACACTCACCGACGAGTCGTCAAACTACTCGCACCGAATTGAGACTGCACGGAATCGAGGCGGCGGGGTGATGCAAATCACCCCACCGCCTCTCCAAAGAAATCACTAACACGGCTCGTTCCCGTAGGAACGAGCCGTGTTTTCGTCCATCTATTAATTGTCATTTCGAACGCAGTTGCGATGCGTGCGATGTAGTGCATCGCCGCATCGCCGGAATCCTCGCCCTGCGATGGGCGAAATCTCCCACGCCGAATTAATTATCAGAACGCTCGAAATGATCCGTACAAAATGAAAACATTTGGAGCGCGCGCGTTTGTCCATATAATGACGAGACCATCATGTTTGAACTGGTTTTTCTGGGAACATCTGCCTCTGCGCCGAGCGTCGAACGCAATCTCACTTCCACGCTCCTCATTCACGACGGCACGCGCTTTATGCTCGATTGCGCCGAAGGCACGCAGCGCCAGATTTTACGCAGCGGCGTCGGCTTCAAAGACTTGCGCCGCATCTTTTTGACGCATGGGCATCTCGACCATATTCTCGGTATCGGCGGCCTCGTCTCGACGCTCGGACAATGGGAAGTCCAAAGCATTTCCAAGCTCGAAATCTACGGCGGGCGCTGGGCGCTCGACCGCGTGCGCGATTTAATGAAAGTAGTCATGCGCGGCAAGGAAGTGGAGATGGAATTGGCGTTCATCGAAATCAAACCCGGCGTGCTCGTACGCGAAAATGACCTCACCGTGAGCGCGTTCAACGTCCTCCATCGCGGTACGGACTGCTTTGGATTTGTATTTCAAGAAAAATCCAAGCGCCCGTTTCTCGCAGACCGCGCCGAAGCATTGGGCATCCCTGTCGGGCCCGAACGCAAACGACTGGTGGCAGGTGAAGCAATTACACTGGCAGACGGGCGCGTGATTCAACCCGAAGATGTTTTAGGCGAACTCGTGCCAGGCTTAAAGTTTGTCTATGTCGGAGATTTAGCGCGCATCAATGAAGTGATTGAACCGGCGCGGGATGCCGATGGCTTGGTGATGGAAGCGACGTACCTCGCTCAAGACCGCAACATCGCGCGCAAACATGGGCATATCACCGCTGCCGAAGCCGCCATCTGTGCGCGCGAAGCGAACGTCAAACAACTATTCCTCACACACATCTCGCGTCGCTACAGCGGGAACGCAGTCTATGCCGAAGCGAGCGCGATTTTTCCAAACACCATTGTCTGTAATGACTTGGACAAGTATGCGGTGCGACGCGAAAAGTAAACCGCGTGCCAAGAGAGTATCTTGAAGGTATCATTGCGAGCGTCTCGAGCGGAGCGATTGGTTGCAGATTTTTGCCGCTCGGTTATGCCGAGCCAAAAACCGCAACCGAGCAGTCGAGAGAATGCTGCGACGCAGTTCGTCGCAGCATTCTCTCGGATGGGCAAAACTTAGTTTCTCGCTGTGTTTCGGCAAACTGCGTAACATGATTTATTTGATTTTTTTCAGGCGTGAAACCAGAAGCAAGCCGATAAACGCAAGTGTACCCCCACACATGCTCGTAGTCGGCACATTAGGGAACGACGCTGGCACGGAGGGCGCGGACACTGGCATATCGCTGAAAGATACAGTTGTCGGTTCGACGGTTGGCGAAGGCAGCGGTGTGGGAGTTACATCCCCTAACGGAGACGAGATTTCAAACGTTGGATGCGGCGCGATAGTCGGCAATCCCAAGCTCGTGATTGCACGTTCCGGCGCGCCGATTTTTTTGCGCCACGCGTTCTCCAACTGGTCTTGGTTCATCCCATACACTTGAACAATCGCTTCGTCCGGCAGCGCCCCTTTTTGATACACATTCAACAGTTCAGCAAACTGCGACGAGCCATATTCGTCCATCATAAACTTGATAACCGAATAACTCTCCGCATACGCCAGCTCTGCCTGGTCGGGGTCCGTTGGAAAACGGTCCTGGATTTTTCGCAACGGAATAAACGAATTGCGGCGCAGCGCGGTTTGAAATGAATCCTGAAACTGCTCATCGGGCGCGTGGTCATTCGTTTCGTTATAGACCGCCAGACCTTCATCCAACCAATGCGGCAGCGACAGCTCGCCGACCATCCCGCGTATCTTGGCGTGCAAAATGGCATGACTCAATTCGTGACTCGTCGCGCGCAAACCCCAATCCAATCGGTCGGGCGCAAAGTTAATCATAATCACGCCGTAATCGGGAAACATCCGCCCGCCCGTCCATTCCGGCGTAAACGCAGGCAGCGAGCCAAAGAACTCTTGCGCGTCCGCGTAAATATAAATTTCCAATGGGTCGCTGTCTTGAACGCCCAACTGTTCGGTGAGAAAATCGCGGGCAGCCAGCGCGCGATTGATTACGGCATTGCCAAAGCTGGGGTCGCCCGCATGCCAATGCACCGTGATATTTTCTTTGGCGAGCGTTTGCCACTGCTCCGAACGGTCCTCCACGATATATGCTTGCGGCGGCGTGTCGAACACGTTCCCTGCCGCATCTTCAATATGCCACGTATAGTCCCCATGCGTACCGGGTGGCAGATAGCCGCCAAAACCCCTCGCTTGAAAATTCCACTCGAACGATGCCTGCACGCTAGTACTCGGCGTAAACGGCGGATTGTAACGCGTACCGAGCGCAACCCCGCGCTGCCGCACCGTCAGCCTCAAAACTTGAATTGGCGATTGACTGGTGACCGAGATGGTAAAGCGCATCGAGCGCGGAAACTTTACATCCAGCGCCTGCGCGTTCACGACAATTGGCGACTGCTGTGCTTGTGTGGGCGCGCTGGCAAACGCGCGTGGAGACAAGACAAGAGCAACGGCGATTACAAGCAGGAGCGATAAAGAGAGTAATCGCATAAAATAGATAGGGGCAAAGCATTACGTTCCGCCGTCATTGCGGAACGCACAATGCCTTTGCCCCTACAACGGAAAATCAAATTCGATTTCGTTTTCGGGAGCGTGTGCGCCATTCGTATGCGCCAAACATAGCGAGCGCCACCGCGCCGAATACACCGCACAAGCCCGTCGAAGCATTTCCACTATTCGAATTATTACTGCTGTTTTGTGATGCCGTCGGTGCGGCGGGCGCGGGTGTGTTCGCCGCAGAAATTTGCTTCGGAGTCGGCGTCGCTTGTGATGACGCCGCAGGTGTTTCAGCAGAGGAAAGCGCATACGTCGGCTGTGCGCTCAAACTCGGAATACCCGACTTGGAGTAATCGCGTTCCGGCAAGCCGATGGATTTGCGCCACATATTGTCCAAGCCGTCCGTATTCACACCGAACGCTTGCGAAAAAGCATAATCCGCGTCGTGACCCTCTTTGATCAGCTCGAACGCCTGCGCCATTTTCGGTTCGCCGAACTGTTTGAAAATCATGTCCACAATCGAATAGCTCATCGCATACGAGAGCAGCGCCTCATTCGAATCCGGCGGAAAGTTCGACGCACGCGAACGAAGACTCGGCAAACTGTCCGTGCGGATGGCGTTTTTCAGCGGTTGCGACATATAGTTTGGCAGCCCTTGTCCGTTGAACTGATTAAATGTCGCCAAACCTTCATTCAGCCAATGCGGAAACGCGGTACGCGCCACACCATTGCCCAACCCCTCATACACGACCTGATGCGTTAATTCATGCCGCACTCCATCCACCGCATCTTGCTGATCATCTGCCGACACGAGCAGAACCGTCGAGTTGTACTCGCCATAGCTTTGACCCCCAACCCACGTATCCAAATCCGGAATGGAGCTGCGAAAATCATTGCGGTCGGTGTAAAGCCAGACCTGAACTTTATTCGTATTCGTTGCGCCGAGCTGCTTACGCAATGTTTCAAGAATGGCCACGCCGGCGTCAAAGACAGATTGTCCATACGACTTGGGCGCGCCATACCAATGAACGGCAAGAGCATCATTTTCCGCCGCCTGCCAGCTGATTCGATTGTCTATCACCATGTAGGAAGTCGGCTCGGTTTCCAGCTGATTGCCCGCCGAATCCTGAATGACCCAGTTATAGTCAAATGTTGTACCGGGAGGCAGGTATCCGCCATTGATACCGGACACTTGCGAACCCAGATTCCACTCAACCTGGGTCTTGATTTCCTTGGCAGGCGTTATTTTTGCCTTGAGCCGATGGCTCACCGTCCCGAAACGAACAATGAGCGTAACATCGGTAATGTCATTCGGGCTAGATGCGTCCAAGCTGAACGTCATCTTGTTCGGAAAATCCATGACGACGGTCTGCCGATTAACCGTCACAGAAGAATCGGCATACGCGGGCAGCGCGAGCGCCGCCATCGCCAGAATCGCAACGAGCATCAGGAAAAATTTTTTCATACAAGGACAGGCGGCGAAGGAAGCGGAGGATTCGCCGCAGGGTTTGGATTTTCAAAGCGGAACCCTTGAAGCCAAAACCCTTTATTTCTTATACGCTATTTGGCAGTTGTTCAATCGAAAGCGTTTTATACTTGTCGCCTTCTTCAATCAACATGATTGGAATATCGTTTTTGATTGGATACTTGCGCCCACAGTCGCGGCAAACCAAAAATGCGACAGGGCTATCGGCGCGCACGAGATCAAGCAGACCGGGTTCGCGGTCACCCTGACGCTCATTACGCACATCCGCCGGACACCGCAAAATTTCCAAAAGCTCGGAACTAACCGCCATGAATTTTCTCCTTATTGAGCACGAATTGCCTTAATCTCAAATGATTTGAGGGTGAGTAACAGGTACTGTCATTGCGAGGGAGCGTTGCGATGCACTCCATCGCAGGCGACCGAAGCAATCTCCTTCTCCAATAATCAACTTCAGTATAGGGAGCAAAGCATCGGCATTCACCCAAGTCGCGCGACCTTCTGCCAACTCGATTCATCGAGTTTTCACCTGTTGCGCCATCGAATAAATTCGATGGCGTAGCGGCAAAACAAATTCAAGCTGCACACCACAACCAATTCCATTCGACCGCCATACTCGTTGGCGTTCAAATGACTATAGCATCACGTCGGCTGGGATTGCAACTGCTTGCTGCCCACCTCGTTCAACCGCATAATTAATGCGCTCTTGAGTCGTTCAAAGCGAGTTTGATACTGCGCCGACCCCAAAGGCGGCGTCGTCATAATGAACGCGTCTTCGTTATTGTCCGAATAGTACGCCTTCCGCAGCCCCACTTTTTCAAATCCATATTTCAAATACAGCTGTTGCGCCGGTGTGTTCGATATACGTACTTCGAGCGTAGCGACATGCGCGCCACGCCGCGCCGCGTCCTCAATCGTGAACGCCAACAAGAGTTCGCCAAACGCGCGCCCGCGCATTTCGGGCCGCACGGCGATCGTGCTGATATGTGCTTCGCCCGCCATCAGCCAATATCCAATATACCCCACGATTTGGGGCGTTCCATTCGCGGGCGCGGGATGGAGCACTCGTTTCAGCCAACCCAATACCCGCTCACCTGAATTCGTATTCAGTGCCGACGTGTCCGCCCGCGCAACAAAATAATGCGCCATATCGTTATAGCGCAATTCATATTCATAGGCACGCGCCGACCACGGCGAAGGAAAAGAGAGATGCTCAATATTCAATACTTCGGTAAGGTCTGCCACCGTCATCGGTTCGACCCGCACCGCGAGCTTACTAAAATCATCCACTCTCATAGCCAGTTACAATTTATGCCAGCGACGCTGTTGGAATGTAATACGGCGCAAGGCTAGTTAGTTCGTCAATCTCGCCCGCTTGCCACCGTCGCCACGCCATCGCCGCGAGAAAACCCGCGCGCCGCGCATTCAACGCATCGCTCGCCAGCACGACGCGCTCGGTAAAGACAGCGTGCAACGCATCACTCAATGGTTCGTCTATCTCACCTACGACCAGCACCCGCTCTGTGGATGCGTCCAGATGCCGACCGAGCTGCGCGGTCAACCCATCCGCCGTTCCAAAAATATATTCCGACATTCGTTGCATCACGCCGTTCTGATTTTCATACAACGCAGCCGCATAACGCTTACGACCCGCTTGCAGCACCGCCCAGACTGGCAGCTCTTGATTCGTAAAAATGCTCGCGCTAATGTCGAGCGTCGGAACTCCAATCACAACGGCGTTGAGACTGAACGCCAAACCCTTTGCCGCGCTCAAGCCAATCCGTAAACCTGTGAACGAGCCGGGCCCCATTGCCACGCCAATCGCGCGAATATCATTCACCTGCGCGCCCGCCAATTCCATTAACCGCACGAGTTCGGGCATCAAGCTGCGAGTATGATTTTCATGGCTGCGCCACGTGGTTTCGCCAATCACGCCATGCTCATCATACAGTGCCACGCTCGACGTGTGCGTGGACGTGTCAAGCGCCAGCAGCATCGCTCAACTCATCCAACAAGGTATTCGCGCGTGTTCCCAATGGTGTTATGCAAATCCTACGCTGCTGCTCGTCCACATACTCGAGCTCAATCCACAACACATCATGCGGCAGCGCGTCACGGATTCGGTCTGCCCATTCGATAACCGTCACGCCCTCGCCGTTCAAATAATCGTCAAGCCCAAACCCTTCCGCTTCTTCCGCATTTTCGATGCGATACACATCTATATGATATAACGGCAAACGCCCGCTCAAATACTCGTTAGCAAGAATAAAAGTCGGCGAATTCACATCTTCGGTAATGCCAAGACCACGCGCCAGCCCTTGAACGAAATTCGTTTTGCCCGCGCCGAGCTCACCTTGCAGCGCAATCACATCGCCAGACCGCGCGAGCGTTCCCAAACGCGCGCCAAGCGCCTGCGTTTGTTCAACGCTCTCGCTGATGATTTCCAAAGTTCGCGTAATGGTTGGATTCATTCCTCGTACACTGTCATTGCGAGGCGCTCACGCCTTTTGTGAGCGCCTCAATCTCCTCGCAGCGACTAAAGCGATAGCTAGGGTTAATTATACTATGGTACAATAATCTGTGGAACGCAAGCGATTGAAAATCGCAGGGCTGTTGCCAAGTCGTGTCGGGCGATTGTAAATCGTGGCGAACTATGTTCGCCAGCAACGTGCGAGGGAATACATCGCAGGCAAATTCGACCTGCATCGAATCCCATTTCAACGTGCGAAGGCACGTTTGGCTCTGGGTTGCTGCAAATTCATTTGCTTGTCAACCGACAATGCAACAGCCTTGTTGAGAATCGCTTTGATTCGACGTAGGTCGAATTCGCCCTGTGTTGCTCGCGAACTTTGTTCGCAGCGAATTGATTCGCCCGACGCTAGCCAAGTACTGGAACTGATACAAAGGGTTTGATTCGGTAAATGCGGATTCTCTTGCTGGCGGACATTCACGCCAATCTCGTCGCGCTGGAAACGGTACTATCTCACGCGCCCGGCTATGATGCTGTCTGGTGTCTGGGCGACATAGTGGGCTATGGCCCTGCGCCGAACGAGTGCGTCGAGCGCGTGCGGGGATTGAATCCGCTCTTGATTACTGGCAATCACGACCAAGCCGTTCTGGGGAATGTGCCGCTCAAAGAATTTAGCGAGGATGCGCGCCGCGCGCTGGAATGGACAATTAACGCGATACGCCCAGAGAATCGCGATTGGCTGGCAAACGCCGTTCCAAAGCAGATTTTAACCGAATACGATTTGACGCTCGTTCACGCCAGCCCGCGTGCGCCGATTTGGGAATACATTCAGAACGCCCAGATTGCGCTCGAAAACTTTCCCTTTTTCGATACCTCGTTCTGTCTCTTTGGGCATACCCATCGCCCGATTGCCTATCGCTTCCGCGCAGCCGACCGGATACTTTCTACGAACTATTTGCCAGAACAAGAACCATATCTACTCCAACCGAAACTCTTGCTCAACCCCGGCAGTGTCGGACAGCCGCGTGATGGCGACCCACGCGCGGCGTATGCCATCCTCGACCTCGATTCAAAATTGCTGACCTATCACCGCATCGAATACGATGTTGCCGCCACCCAGCGCGCCATTCTGGATGCCAAGCTGCCCTATCGTCTCGCCGCGCGTTTAGCCGTTGGCGCATGAGGAACTTTTTTTTGCGCGTTGGCGTCTCATCGCTGCAACGATATATTGCATCGCGCGGCTTGGCCGCAAAGAAGGAGAATACTATGAAACGCCTTGCTCTTAGCTGCCTCTTGCTTTCGATTGCATTGCTCACGTTTGGATGCTCGTCCGCCGCGAACAGTATGCCGACGGAGGCTCCCCTGCCTGCTGCTCCGCTGATTTCCGAAGCGTACGATAATTCATCTCCTGGGCTTAGGAGTTCTCAAGGCATGATTCCCGCCGCACAGCCGACGGCTGCGCCCGCCGCGACAGCCGCCCCCGGCGCGCTCGGCACCGCATCGGACGCCGACATCCAGCGCATGATTGTTTATACTGGCTCGGTCTCCCTCCAAGTCAACGACACCACCGACGCCATCAACAAAATTACCGACATTCTCAAAGGCGTCAACGGCTATATTGCGAACAAATCGCTCGCCGCGTACGGCAAAGACAAGCTGCGCGGGACGATTGTGATCCGCGTGCCCGCCGCCGCGCTCGATTCCGTGCTTGGTCAAATCAAGGCGCTCGGCGTGCGTGTGTTGAAAGAAGATGCCAATTCCAACGATGTAACAGAAGAATACGTTGACCTCGACGCGCGGCGCAAGAATCTCGAAGCGTACGAAGTAGAATTGACGAAATTGCTCGACACTGTGCGCGAGCGAACGGGCAAAGCAGAAGATATACTCGCCGTGTACAATCAATTGACCAAAGTGCGCGGGCAAATTGAGCAGATCACGGGTCGCCAGAAATACCTTGAAAATACTAGCACGCTGGCAACCTATACGATTGACCTCGTACCGATTGAAGAGGTCGTCGTCGAAGGCCAAGTGGGCTGGGACCCGGGTCGAACCGCCGGACAAGCATTGGATCAATTGGTCACCACACTGCAAGGCTTGGGTGATTTGGCGATTGTGCTGGTACTGTATGTGCTGCCTGTGTTGTTCCTCGTACTTTTGCCCCTGGTGATTGTGGTCCTGATTTTGCGTGCCGTCCTCAAGCGACGCGCACCCAAAAAACCAGTTCCCGCGAGTTGAGGCGATTATTTAAAAACCTTCGAGGTCTTGTAGACCTCGAAGGTTTTTGGTAGCGAATGGTGCTAGTTGGTTTCCGCCGTGACTTCCGATGTAGCATAGCCCCTTGTGGGCGTTTGACGCGCATGAGGCGGTATACTACAGGAGTAAATTTCATCAACGTGCATCATTCGTTAGTAGAGACGCTGTTCGCCAACTCCATTCATCGAGTTTTCACTCACGTAGCCGTGTGCGTAGCACGACGAATTACCATTCGATGGTATTGCTACCCCACAATTCGAATCGCCGTATCAAAGTCCAGCACATAGACCCGGTACAGTCGCAAATCTGTAACATCGCTCGGCAAAGTAGTCAACGCCCCCGGCTTTTCACTCCGCGCCGCCGCCAACATACTTTTCAAAAATTGACGATAGGGCGCAGGCTCCTGCCCCAAGTATTCATCAGGGCGCGCGAGGACGGAATCACCTACCGTCTGCGCGGAGCGATTCAGCAGAAAGGCAACTTGTCCCTTGCGCGCCTCGTTGATAAAGCTCATCAAACGCCCTGTCCAGCCCCCTGACCCCAACAGCAAAACGCGCAGCGCATCCTTATCCCCGCGCACGCGCAATTGCGAAAATTCATTTGACAAATCGCCACTATCGGCAAAGCTCACCGACAGCAGCGCGACTTGACCGCGAAAATTGTCCACCTCAATCAATGGCGCAGCAGGATTGGTACTGCCCGCGCGCGCGAACAATCCTCCGAGAAATGTAAATTCTCCAGAATCGGTAAAATGCGCGACCTGCGAGGCAGACCCTTCATACCAAATTGCCCGCGCCAATAACGCGCCACCCTCTGCGACGCCGAACGTTGGCATCATTCCCGATGATGCGCCGCTAAACCAATTCACGCGCCCCGTACCCGCTCCGCCATTAACTTGGATTGCAGTACGTTCGCTCGAAATCGGTACATCGAAATTGAGATTTGTGTTTTGAAAATCACGCAGCTCTACGCGCGCAAAATCCAATCCGTCCGCGAGCAGCGTATGTGTAAAGCCGTGCGCCTGCACGCCTTGCATAAAGATTCGCGCGTCGGGTTGGTCGCAGTTCGTTACGCTCAAGCCAACTCCCTTGTTCCCATTTTGACGCACCACAATATCGCGCAGAGTCACCTGCGCTGGCCCTCCCAGCGCAATCGCAGTTCCCTCACCTGCACTCCAATCCAAAAAGGTGCGCCCATCGCCGACCAACTGCAAATCACTGCTGGCGGGAATGTTCAGAGTTTTATCGAGCGTGTATGTGCCGTATGGGAGATGGATTACGTGGCCCTTGCCATTCTGCGGGGCAAAATCAATAATCGTCTGAATTTCGGAGGCGGACGCACCAGGGGCTGCCTCCGCAAACCCTATCTCAAACTTGCGAGGAGCTGCGGGAAGAACGGGATCGAGAACATTCAAAAGGCGTGCATCAACGCGCGAATTATCGAATTCTAACAGTCGCTTACCTGCTTTCAACGCGTTCGGGACCGTAAACGCGTTGCCGACAGCAATTAAATCTTCGCCAACCTCTACAACGGGTCCAGTTTGATTGGGGCGACTGCGGATAATATTGTCCAAAAGCAGCATCGGCCCATAGTACTTGACCGTGATGGGTGATTGCAGCTCGTACGGAAAGAGCTTGCTCAAGCCGCCATCATTCGGGTCAGGCGGATTCGGCCCGAGCAATGGGTCAAGAATAATGTTGCGCTGAATAACAAGCTCAATCGGGTTTAACGAAAACGGCGCGAGGCAAAACGCGCGCGAGTGAATCGAATAATTGTCGGCGAGGACATGATATGTCGCAAAGCCGATGAACGTATCCGCAAATGAGGACCGGCGAAACACACTGTTGAACACATGAAAACCGCCCTGCCCGTACCCCGACGTGACCCCCACGTAACAATCCTCGAACGACGAATTCCAAATCCACCAGTCCAGCGAATTGGGATTTTCGAGACTGATACCCGCGCGAGAACATTGCACAAAGTGACAACGCAAGACCGACATTTCCGCGACCATCTGCGTATCCATCGTCCCGCCGCGAATCCCGATACCGACGTTCTGGAACACTTCATCCGCGTGTTCATTGCCGCTGCTGCTGCCCGACGACGTATGCTGAATCGCACAACCAGCCCGTCCCGCGCCATCCCACGTAATTCGCCCGAACCGTGAATTGTTGATGTTGTGTGTCTGAAACATCGTACCCCCGGGCGCGCCGTCCCACACGATGCGCGTCGCGGCAGGATGTTCGCCCAAAATGCTCATCCAATTATCGCCGATATTGCGCGTCCACGTCAGCGTTTTCGTAATGCGATACGTCCCCGCAGGAATCCACAATACAGGGCTTGTATCATTCGCGCCCAGATCATCCAGTGCGGCTTGCAGCGCAGCCGTATCGTCAATAATGCCACTGCCTATCGCGCCGTAATCTTGGAGATTCTTCCAACTAGAAAACGGCCCAACGAAAACTTCGGGCGAGTCCGATTGCAGTTTTGGAATCGTTGACGGATATGCGAAGCGGCGCGGGAGAATTCCAGCCATGCCCGCCACCATGCCCAGACGCAGCACATCGCGGCGGCGAAAACGCGAATCACTCATTTGATTTTGACAAACCTTTCGACCTCATTATACTTGCTCGATACAGGTCTGCGGCAGGGCTGCCCAGCGCGAGTTGGGGCGCGCAGACCGTAATTTTTTCACGCGATAGTTCACTAATAAACGATTCTCCAGCGCCGTCATCACGACGAAACTTTATTCATAGGAATCCGTTATGGCAACGATCTTTGTCCCAACGCCAATGCGAAAAATCACAGGCGGGCAAGGCAAAATTCAAGTACAAGCAACCACTTTGCAAGAGGCGATTGAACGGGCGGACGCTAACTATCCCGGCTTTCGGGAACGCGTCCTCGACACCGACGGCGAAATCAAACGCTTCATCAATGTCTTTGTCAACGGCGTGGACGTACGAAAATTGCAGGGGCGCGCCACCGCCGTTCACGATTCGGACGAAGTTGCCGTCATTCCCGCGATGGCAGGAGGCGCATCCTCCCGATGAATGAACCCATCCTCGTCAGTGTAGATTGGCTTTCAAGCCATTTGAACGACCCGAACCTGCGCGTAATTGACGCCCGCGTATCCGACCCGCGCTTGCCGATGGGCTATCGCTCCTCTCACATCCCCAGCGCAGTGCCCTTTGACCTCAACCGCGATATGTACGAGAGTACGCCAAGCGGTCCCCAAATCCAACCCTTGGACAAAATTGCGCGCACGCTAGGCGAGCGAGGCATCGCAAATGATTCAACCATCGTATTATACGATGAAGGAACGGGCCCACTGGCAGGAACGGTCTATTGGCTGCTCAAATATATGGGGCATGACGACGTGCGCGTGTTGAACGGCGGTTGGCACGCCTGGACCCAAGCCAACGCGCCGACGACGAAAGATGTTCCGCAGATTCAACCGACCCCCTATACAGCGCACATGGACGAAACACAGCACAGCACAGCAGAATGGATTCAAGAAAATTCTTCGCGCGATGATGTATTCCTGCTTGATACGCGCACCGAAGGCGAATATTATATGGGACACATTCCCGGTGCGGCGAATCTTTCCTTTGACGAATCCATTGATTTCGCCACACAAGGTCTAAAAGACAACGCCGTGCTATGCGAACAATTTGAACAAGTCGGCGCGACGCCCGATAAAGAAATCGTCGTCTATTGTGGCTCTGGCGCGCGCTCGTCACAAAGTTATATGGTCCTGAAATCGCTCGGCTACCCGCGCGTCCGCAATTATAAAGGTTCGATGATGGACTGGGCGCAGCGACGCGGACTGCCGTTAGAATAAAGTAGCAAGTAGCAGGTATCAATTCATCTCCTTACTACCTGCTACCTGCTACCTACTACCTACCCATGAGCCGTTGGAATCCTATCGCCTTTCAAGCTCCACCCGATGTCACCGCCGATGAGACATTCGACCTCAAAGGCGAAATCTGTCCGTACACCTTTGTCAAATCCAAGTTGATGCTCGAAATGATGGAATCGGGCCAAGTCCTTCAGGTCATCGTGGATAATGACGAATCCGCAACCAACGTTCCCAAATCGCTGACCAATGAAGGCAACACCGTGCTCGGCTGCGAGAAAATCAATGATACGGACTGGATGATTACGGTCAAGAAAAAGTAGTTAGTCGTTAGCCATTCGTTATTCGTCCGTCTGCCGTCGTCCCAACGCATCATCACGCATCGCGCGTCGGGTAGGCTCGGCGCGTGATGATGCGTTGCCGTCATCCTTCGCTATGGAATACAAACTACGCGCGGCGACTCGCTCCGACCTCCCGCTCATTGTGAAACAGCGGCACGCGATGTTTGAACGAATGGGCTATGTCAATCGCGCGGAACTCGATCTAACCGACGAAAAATTTATCGAGTGGGTGCAGGACAAGCTAAATAGCGGCGAATATCGCGGCTGGTTCTTGGAAGATAATAACGGCAAGCTAGTCGCAGGCGCGGGCTTGTGGCTGATGGAATGGGTGCCGCACGCCATTGACCAATCCACCCAGCGCGGAAATATCTTGAATGTGTACGCCGAGCCAGAATATCGAGACAGAGGCATTTTGCGACAGCTCCTGATTGAAGTGTTGGACTTTTGCCGCGACAATGGTCTCCGCACCGTCATCGTCAATCCGTCCGAAGAGCTGCGCCCGTTCTATGAAAGTTTGGGCTTTCGCCCAACCGGAGAAATGAGAATTCAATTGGCAGTGCCAAATTGAAAAAGGCAGCAAGCAGCAGGCAATGTAGAGACGTTTTGGCAAAACGTCTCCACCTGCTACCTGCTACCTACTACCTACCATGCTCGGATTCACCGACGAACAAGTGTATCGCTATTCCCGTCACATCATCCTGCCCGATGTAGGCGGGAAGGGTCAAAAGAAACTCCTGCAAGCCAAAGTGCTGCTCGTGGGTGCAGGCGGTCTCGGTTCACCGACCGCGATGTATCTCGCCGCGGCAGGCGTTGGCACGCTCGGCATTGTCGAATTTGATAATGTTGACCTGTCCAATTTGCAGCGTCAATTATTGCATCGCACAAAAGATGTAGGTCGTCCCAAGCTCGATAGCGCGCAAGACACCATCAACGCCTTGAATCCCGATGTCAAGGTCGTCAAACACCCCGTCGTTCTCGATTCCACAAATGTCATGGACATTATCAAGGACTATGATATTATCGTGAACGGCACCGACAATTTCCCGACGCGTTATTTAGTGAACGACGCGTGCGTGTTCGCAGGCAAGCCGTTGGTGGACGGTTCGATTTTTATGTTTGAAGGACAGGCAACCGTCTATGATGCCAAGCACGGTCCCTGCTATCGCTGCCTGTTCCCGACGCCGCCTCCGCCCGGCGAAGTGCCTTCCTGCCAAGAAGCGGGCGTATTAGGTGTACTACCGGGCATTATCGGCAGCATCGAAGCGATAGAGACCATCAAGCTCATTCTCGGCAAAGGCGAGCCGCTGATTGGTCGCCTGCTCTTGTTCGATGCGCTGGCGATGGAATTCCGCGAAATGAAAGTGGAAAAAGACCCGAACTGCCCCGTG
>Ga0070741_10008512_pt1 | contig 20536 bp, 21 predicted proteins | sample Coa_R1_4_FD_66440 | JGI IMG/M metagenome (GOLD analysis project Ga0070741, IMG submission 66440) | Surface soil microbial communities from Centralia Pennsylvania, which are recovering from an underground coalmine fire - Coalmine... | ecosystem: Environmental > Terrestrial > Soil > Unclassified ...
AGGCGGGGAGACGGGAAATGCGAAAGCAAATGCTGGGAACAATCATCGCGTTGCTGGCCATCGTTCTGATGGCCGGGGCGCAGACTCCAGGCACGGAGACGGCACGGGCCGCTCTCGAGAAGGTAAGCGTGGTGCGTGGAGACACAGGCGTGCGCGTCGAAATGACGACCCGAGGCGCAGTCACGCCGCGAGTGGAGACGCTCTCTTCTCCCGCGCGCATCGTCGTGGACCTGCCAAACACGGCTTCGGCTGCGGTGAGCCGGATCCCGGTGGGGAGCAACGGCGTGACCAGCGTGCGAATCGGCACGGACGCGCGCTGGATGACGCGGGTGGTGATTGACCTCGAGCGTCCCGCCGCCTACCAGCTGGTTCCCGGTCCTGGCGAGAAACTGACTCTCAAGCTGTACCCGGGCGCCGCGCCGGTCCAGGCTGAAGCAAAGCCGGCGAAGGCCGCAACCACGGCCGAGCTGGCGGCTCCGGCGGGGCCAAAGGCCGCGTCCGCCGCAGCTGCTGCCCAGGACTTTGTAATCGTCGAGCCATCTTATACGGCGAAGCAGGACGCCGCCCCGGCAGACCCGTCTGTCCGCGCCGCGACCGCCGCATCGAAATTTGTGGAGCGGCCGGAAGGCAATCTGTTGCCGGCGGTAAGCGCGGCACAGAGCGCGCAGGCGCAGGCGGCCACCAGCCAGCCCGCAGCTCCCGCGATCGAGCCAGCTGTCAACCTGGCGGCGGAGCAGAAGACCAAGCCGCAAGCGACCGTTACCGGCCCCAAGTACACGGGGGAGCCGATTTCGGTAAACCTGAAGGACGTTGATCTCAAGGACTTCTTCCGCCTCATTCACGAGATCAGCGGCCTGAACGTCGTCCTCGACCCGGATGTAAGGGGTTCGCTGACCATCGTGCTGGACGATGTGCCGTGGGACCAGGCGCTCGATATCGTCTTGAAAAACAACAGCCTGTCCCGCCAGCTGGATGGCAACGTGTTGCGCATCGCCAGCATTGAAACCCTGCGCAAAGAAGCGGAAGCTCATCGCGCCCAGCGCGAAGCGGAAGCCCTGGCAGTGGACAAGGTCACGGTCACGCGCTTCCTGAGCTATGCGCACTCCAAAGACGTCATTGGTATTGTCAAGAAGTTCCTGAGCCAGCGCGGCGATGTGGAGTCCGATGATCGCACCAATGCGGTTGTGATCAACGATATTCCTGCGGTCATCCCCGCCATTGACCGGCTGCTCTCGCAGCTCGATCGCAAGACCCAGGAAGTTGAGATTGAAGCCCGCGTCGTGGCTGCAACCCGAAGCTTCGCCCGCGACATCGGCACGCAGTTCGGCTTCGGCTGGGGCAATGGGCCAACGGCGGTGGGTGGCGCCAGCGCGGCTGGTATTTCACCCATCAAGGTTGGCGCAGGAGTCACTCCCGCACCCACCTACATCACTGTCGGCAGCGGCGGCGGGTTCCAGATTCCTCTGTTCTCCAACCTGCCGGTGACCAGCCCGACCAGCGGCTTGAGCTTCACCAACGAGAGCAACAATGTCCGTCTGGATGCGATTCTCACCATGGCCGAAAACCGCGGGCTGTTGAAGATCCTCTCGCGGCCGCGAGTGGTCACGCAGAACAATATTCAGGCGATCGTGAAACAGGGCGTCCGCATTCCGATTACTACCCTGTCTCAGCTCAACGGGCCGCCTACGGTGGCTTACATTGACGCGTTCCTGCGGCTGACTGTGATTCCGCAGATTACCTCGGAGAACACAATCTTCCTGAACGTGGACGTCGAGAATACGACGCCCGACTTCGGACACGTGCTCAACGGCAACCCCACGCTGATCACCCAGCAGGCCACCACGCAGGTGCTGGTGACAGATGGCGGCACGGTCGTGATCGGCGGCGTGATTCAGACCAGCAACTCGGTCAACATCGCGCAGGTGCCGCTGCTCGGAAGCATTCCGTGGCTGGGCAACCTGTTCAAGCGGCAGTCGGTCAACACCTCAAACCAGGAGCTGATTTTCTTCATTACGCCGCGCGTAGTGCAGACATAAACAGCCGTTTCTCGCGAGTTAGCAGCAAGCAGCCGCCGGACCTGAGAATTCAGGCCGGCGGATTGTCTTTGGGCAGCCTTTCGGCCTCGAACCGCAAACTGCACCCCTGCGATAGACTCTAGTCATGGACTATCGAGGGCGCCTGCTGCGGGCGCGGAACGCGCTGGAACAGTCGCGCCTGGACGCTCTCCTGATCACTCATCCGGCCAATATCCGCTATCTCTGCGGCTTCTCCGGAAGCGCCGGCGTGCTGGCGCTGGGCGGGGCGGCGCCGGTTCTGTTCACCGACGGGCGCTACACGGAGCAGGCTCGTGGGGAGGTCCGCGGCGCCCGGATCAAGATAGCGAAAGGGAAATCGGCGCTGCTTGCAGCCGCGGAGTGGCTGGCCGCACAGTGCCGGAGGGGGCGGCTTGCCATCGAATCTGCGCATATGACGGTTGCGGACAGGGCCGTATTGGGGAAGGCAATCCCGCGATCCTTGAGATTGAAGGATGCCCCTCCGCTGATTGAGCGCTTGCGCATGATCAAGGATGCCGACGAGGTGGCGCAGATACGCGCGGCGTGCCGTCTGGGAGTCAAGCTGTTCAGTCAATTGCGGCAGGCTGTCCGCCCCGGAACCGCGGAGGCCGAGATCGCCGGGAAGCTGGAGTTTGCCGCCCGCAGGGCAGGGGCCGAGCATATGTCGTTTCCGACAATCATTGCCAGCGGGCCCCGTTCCGCCTTGCCCCATGGGCGCGCCTCTGCCGCCCGGGTTCCCGCCAGGGGGTTCGTGGTCTGCGACTTCGGTGTTATACTCGCGGGCTACTGTTCTGATATGACCCGCACTCTGCACGTGGGGCGTCCCCAGGCCGGGGCGCGCCGGTTGTATGAGGCGGTTCACGACGCCCAACAGGCCGCCATCGAGGCGGTCAAGCCTGGCAGTACCGTTGGCGAAGTTGACTTGGCAGCTCGCAAGTTGTTGCATAAGCATGGCTTGGGTAAATTCTTCACGCACTCGACCGGGCACGGGCTGGGATTGGAGATCCATGAAGCTCCGCGCGTTGCCGCCGGTCAGAAAGAGCTGCTGCAAGCTGGAATGGTGATTACCGTCGAGCCCGGAGCCTACGTGCCCGGCAAAGGGGGAGTGCGCATCGAGGACACAGTTGTGGTCACGGATTCGGGCTGCGAGGTCCTGACGCCCTGTTCCAAGGAACTGATCACGCTCTGAGCCTGCCAGCCCCCGAGCTGCAGGCTCCGCTTTCCCGCGAACGCGATCAGGATGGCTGGAAGCTCACTGTCAGAAACGCATGAACCTCAAAGAAATCAAGGAACTTGTCCAGTTTCTAAAGGAAGAAGAGATCACCGAGTTCGAGCTGGTGCGGGGGGACGTGAAGCTGCGCATCAAGCGCGGCGCCCCGGAAGCGCAGCATGCGACCGCGGAGCGAATCATCACCGTTCACCCGTCGCCAGTGGCTGCGGTCCACGCTCCGGCTTCCGCTCCGGCACCGCCTGGCTCGTCGCATTCCTCCCCGGCTGCGGAGCCGGCACGTGCGGAAGAAGGTCTGCACATGGTCCGTTCCCCGATTGTGGGAACGTACTACGAGTCGCCCTCCCCGGGATCGCCGCCATTCGTCAAGCCCGGGGACACGGTGGAAGTTGGCCAGGTGCTGTGTATCGTCGAGGCCATGAAGCTGATGAATGAGATCGAGGCAGACGTTGCCGGAGAAATCGTGAAGTGCCTGGTCAAGAACGGCCAGCCCATCGAGTACGGGCAGGAGCTGTTCGCGATCCGGGCGAAGAAGTGAGAAATTAGCGCTCAGCATTCGGCATTCAGCACTCAGGGGACGTCTCCTGAAAGGCGGTGTTTTACCCTTCGGCGCACGCGTCCAGCCCGCAACGAATCAACGAATCTTTCGCGGGACATGCTGGTGTTGGTTCGTGCGAGTTGCCCACGGCTGACTGCTGACTGCCGACACCCGACTACGCATGTTCAAGAAGATCCTCATTGCCAATCGCGGTGAAATCGCCCTGCGGGTGATTTGCGCCTGCAAGGAGCTGGGTATTCGCGCGGTCGCGATTTACAGCGAAGCCGACCGCAACTCTCTTCATGTACGTTTTGCCGATGAGGCCATCTGCGTGGGTCCTCCCCAGCTGGCCCAAAGCTACCTGAATATTCCTGCAGTGATCAGCGCCGCTGAGATCGCTAATGTAGACGCGATTCATCCCGGCTATGGCCTGCTGTCTGAAAATGCCAACTTCGCCGAGGTGTGCGAAACCTGCAACATCAAATTCATCGGACCACCGCCGGAGGTCATTCGGCTCATGGGCGAGAAGGAAAAGGCGCGCGCGGCAATGAAGAAGTGCGGCGTGCCCATCCTTCCCGGATCCGAAGGGGTGCTGGGCGGCGAAGGCGAGGCGCTGGAATGGGCCCGCACCGTAGGTTTCCCGGTGATTATCAAGGCCTCCGCAGGCGGCGGGGGGCGAGGCATGCGCATTGTCCGGAACGAAGAGGAATTGCCCGCGCTGTTCGCCGCCGCCCAGGCGGAAGCCGCGGCCGCGTTTGGCAACGGCGATCTCTACATGGAGAAGTATGTCGAGCGGCCGCGCCACATCGAATTCCAGGTTCTCGCTGACCAATACGGCACCGTTACCAGCCTGGGTGAACGCGAGTGCAGCATCCAGCGGCGGCACCAAAAGCTGCTGGAAGAGTCGCCATCGACCCAGATGGCACCTGAATTACGGGAGCAGATCGGCCAGGTGCTGTGCAAGACGCTCTCGGATATCGGCTACTTCAATGCGGGCACGGTCGAGTTCTTGATGGACCAGGACCGGAAACTCTACTTCATCGAGATGAACACCCGGATTCAGGTCGAGCATCCGGTCACGGAAATGGTCACGGATGTGGATCTCGTGAAAAGCCAGATTCTGATTGCTGCCGGCGAAACCCTGGAGAACGTGCTGCATGGCCCGGTGGTGCATCGCGGGCACGCCATTGAGTGCCGCATCAACGCCGAGCACCCGGAGAAGTTCACGCCCTCCGCCGGCAAGATCACCGCCTTTCATCCACCCGGCGGCACCGGCGTCCGCCTGGACACGGCGGCTTACGCCGAAGGCACCATCCCGCCGTACTACGATTCTTTGATTGCAAAACTTGTGGTGCGCGGAAAGGACCGCGCGGAGGCGATCTCGCGGATGTCGCGGGCCCTGGAGATGTTCATTGTCGAAGGGGTGTATACGACCATCCCTCTTCACCGGAAGATCCTGGCTGATCCCGAGTTCCGCGCCGGCCACACCGACACCGGCTTCATCGAGCGCTTTCTCGCCCGCAGCGGCAGCGCGGTGAAAGTTCCTGCGTAGATGATGTCTCTGCCACGTCTGTACGCAATCGTGGACGCCTCCTGCTTCTCCACCGGCGAGGCGCTGCTGGCGGCGGCCGAGGAACTGGCAAGAGGCGGGGTTTCGCTGCTTCAGCTGCGAAACAAGACTGGCGATGCTGCGGCGATACTTCAGCAGGCCCGGGCGCTGCGCGCGCGATTTTCGCGGGCGGAGGCGCCCGCGCCACACGCACCCGTCCTCATCATGAACGACCGCGCTGATCTGTGCCTGGCGGCGGAGTTCGACGGCGTTCACGTCGGGCAGGACGATCTTTCGCCTGAGAGCGCCCGCAGGATCATCGGCCCGGAGCGCCGGCTGGGAGTTTCCACCCACAATCCGGAGCAGGTGGCCGAGGCAGATCAGACTTCGGCCGATTACATCGCCATTGGGCCAGTGTTTGCCACCGCCAGCAAGGCAAACCCGGATCCGGTAATCGGCCTGGCGGGTGTGCGTAAAGCGCGAAGTCTGACAAAAAAGCCGCTGGTTGCCATCGGAGGGATTACGCGGCAAAACTGCCGTTCCGTGATCGAGGCCGGCGCCGACTCTGTGGCGGTAATATCCGATCTGGTTCGCGAGCCCCGCAAATCAGCAGAAGAATTTTTGCAAATTCTGGGGTAAAGTCATGTAGCCCCGGACGCCCTCGTCCGGGGCTGGGTGGACGAAGCTGCCCGCCCCGCATTCGGAGGTTCTGATTGAGCGTCGAGGCCAAGCCGATTCCCTCCAGCATGGACGTTTCCAGCGATCGCGAATTCGTCAAAGGCCTGGGCCTGACCAGCTCGACCATGCTGGTCATGGGCTCGATGATCGGCTCGGGAATCTTCCTGGTCTCTGCAGAAATCGCCCGCGAGGTGGATTCCCCCGCTTTGCTGATCGGCGCCTGGGTGGTCACCGGATTTCTTACCATCGTGGCTGCCCTTGCCTATGGCGAACTCGCGGCTATGATGCCGCACGCTGGAGGGCAATACGTCTATCTGCGCGAGGCCCTGGGGCCGCTATGGGGCTTTCTGTACGGATGGACGCTCTTCCTGGTCATTCAAACCGGAACTATCGCCGCAGTGGGAGTCGCCTTCGGAAGGTTTCTGGGGGTCTTTTTCCCCGCGATTTCTTCAACCCACTGGATTGCCGGCCTGCATTGGACGGCGCCTACCTATGACATCGGGCCGGTCCGGCTCGGCGGAATGAATGTAGGCCTCAACACCCAGAACCTGATGGCGATTCTGATGGTGACGGCGCTCTCGATCATCAACATCTTCGGCGTCAGGACCGGCGCATTCATTCAGAACATATTCACCACTGCCAAGGTGGGAGGCCTGCTAGGCCTGGTCGTTGTCGGCCTGTTTGTGGGGAGGAACGCGACCGCAGTGGCCGCGAACTTTGGCGCGAACTTCTGGCATAACGCCTGGTCCCAGCACCCGGTGCAGGTTGGAGCAGGCGGTCCCATTGTGCTGGTCAGTACCTTGACGATCCTGGCCGTAGCGCAGGTGGGATCGCTGTTTTCCGCGGACGCCTGGAACAACGTCACCTTCACGGCCGGGGAGGTGATCAACCCCAGACGGAACCTGCCGCTCTCCCTCGCCCTCGGCACCGGCATCGTGATTGCGCTCTACATTGCCTGCAATGTGATTTATCTGAACATTCTGCCCTTGCACGGCACGCCTGAGGGCACAACCATCCTGGAACGCGGGATTCAGCATGCGACCGAAGACCGCGTGGCCACAGCGGCACTGTCGCAGATGTTCGGCAGCATTGGCGGATACCTGATGGCTGCGGCCATTATGGTTTCCAGCTTCGGCTGCAATAACGGCCTGATCCTCTCCGGCGCCAGGGTCTATTACGCCATGGCCAAAGATGGATTGTTCTTCCGCGGGGCCGGAAAACTGCATCCCAAATATAAGACCCCGGTGATTTCGCTGATGGTCCAGATGGTCTGGATCTGCGTGCTGTGTGTTTCCGGAAGTTACGGGCAACTGCTGGATTACGTGGTGTTCGCGGTGCTCGTGTTTTACATTCTGACCATCGCCGGACTGTTCATCCTGCGGCGTACCCAGCCCGCCGCCGAGCGTCCGTACCGGGCCTTCGGCTACCCGGTGTTGCCTGCCATTTATATCGTGATGGCAATTTTCATTGACGTTGTACTTTTGCTGTACAAGCCGCAATACACCTGGCCGGGCCTGATGATCGTGTTGCTGGGAATCCCGGTATATTATGCGTGGCGTATGCGACGTCCAGTGAGCCAAACCGGCGCCGCCTGAGGGGAACATGGGCAATCTGTTTGCAACGAAACCGATCGACGCGCTTATGCAGGAGGCGCGCGACACGAGTGACACCAGTCTCAAGCGCACCCTGGGACCGGCAAATCTGGTTCTACTCGGCATCGGGGCCATCATCGGCGCCGGCCTCTTCGTTCGTACCGCGGCTGCCATCGCGGACCGCTCGGGTCCGTCGGTCACGCTGGCCTTCATCGTTGCGGGGATCGGGTGTGCTTTTGCCGGGCTTTGTTACGCGGAATTCGCCTCCATGATCCCGGTCGCGGGCAGCGCCTACACCTATTCCTACGCAACCATGGGGGAGTTGATCGCCTGGATCATTGGCTGGGACCTGGTGCTCGAATATGCGGTAGGGGCCGCGACCGTCGCGGTTGCCTGGAGCGAGTACTTCAACCGCGTCCTGGGTTGGTTCGGCATGGCGTTCTCCTACCAATGGAGCCATTCTCCGCTGCAGACGATGGCGGAAAGCGGAACGCGGGGCATCATTAACCTCCCCGCCCTGATTATCTTGCTGCTGATCACGGCACTGCTGATTAAGGGCACAAAAGAATCAGCGATGGTGAATGCTTTTATCGTCGCCCTGAAAGTCACAATCGTAATTCTGGTGATCGGAATCGGCTGGGGTTTCATGAATCCCGCCAATCACACCCCCTTTGTTCCCCCTCCCGCAACCTACGTGACGCCGGAAGGGATTACTCACCACTTTGGCGGCCTGATGGGAATTCTCGGGGCTGCGGGCGTAGTTTTCTTCGCATACATCGGCTTCGATGCCGTGTCCACAGCGGCGCAAGAAACCAAGAACCCGAAGCGCGACATGCCCATAGGAATTCTGGGCTCTCTGGTAGTATGCACGGTCCTGTACGTGCTGTTTTCGTATGTGCTGAGCGGCGTGGCCACCGTCCAGGATTTCCGCTCCGCCGGGCGGGAAGCTTCGGTTGCCTTTGCCATCACCAAGTACATGCACGGTTATGAATGGCTGTCGAAGTCGGTGACGGTCGCAATTCTGGCGGGGTTCTCCTCCGTCATCCTGGTCATGCTGCTTGGCCAGTCGCGGGTCTTCTATTCCATGAGCAAAGACGGGCTGGTGCCCAGGGTTTTCTGTGACGTGCATCCCCGCTTTCGTACGCCGTACAAGTCCAACATGCTTTTCTTTGTGTTTACCGGGCTGTTTGCCGCGTTTCTCCCCGAGGACATCGTTGGCGAGATGACCAGCATCGGAACACTGTTTGCTTTTGTCCTGGTCTGCATTGGGGTCTGGATCCTGCGGCGCCGCCGGCCCGACCTCCCACGCGCTTTCAAAGTCCCGGCGGTTCCTTTCGTGTCTACCGCTGGGGTAATCGTCTGTGGAGCAATGATCTACGGCCTGGGCTGGACGAACTGGATGCGGTTGATCGTGTGGCTCGTGATCGGATTGATGATTTACTTCACCTATGGCCGCAAGCACAGCAGGGTCCAGTTGGGGGAAGTGGCGGCCAGCCCGGGGAAACCAGCTCCGACGATGGCGGATTGAGTCGCAGCTCTCCGTCAGGGAAGTCACCGCGGGGTCCGCGCCTGTACTTCCTTCTGTATCCCCATTGAGCGTAAGCTGATCAGTTGCCGCGTGCCGTTATTTTGGTCTTAGCCAACGAGCTGCGACCAGCGACCACCCATGCGCGTTTTCCGCAATCTGAAGCTCATCGCCGCCGCGCTGGTCGGGATTACCCTGATCGGCATGGCCGGATTCCACTACATCGAAGGCTGGCCGTGGTTCGACGGGCTGTACATGGTCGTCACAACGTTTTCAACCATCGGATATCAGGAGGTCCACCCGCTCTCCCATGCTGGCCGCGTGTTCAATGTAGTCCTCATTTTGACCGGCGTTTCGCTGGTGTTTCTGGGGATCGGGTCGCTCACCCAGGCTTTGCTAGAATTCTCGCTGCGAAGGTTCTTCGGAAGGCGGAAAATGGAGCGCGAAATAGACCGCCTCAGCGATCACTACATCATCTGCGGGGCCGGGCGCGTGGGACGCAGCGCCGCCCGCGAGCTTTCGCGCAAGCCTGCGCCGTTTGTGATCGTGGAACAGAACGAAGCCAAAGCCGCGCGCTTCGCCGACGATTGGCTGATGCTGATCGGCGACGCCACCCAGGAGCAGACGCTGCGGCAGGTCCACATCGAGCGGGCGCGCGGGCTGGTTGCGGCCACCACGACGGACGCGACCAATCTGTATATTGTCCTGACCGCGCGCAACCTGAACCCGAAATTGAAGATCATCGCCCGCGCCAGCGAAGAGGATGCGGAGAAACACCTGCTGAAAGCAGGCGCCGATTCAGTGGTGTCCCCCTATCACTTTGCGGGACAGCGCATCGCTCAGTCCTTCCTGCGCCCGCACGTGGTCAGTTTTCTGGATACGGCCACCACGCACCTGGGCATGGACCTGGAGATTGGGGAAATCCAGGTCGGGACCAACTCCGAATTCGCCGGCAAGACGGTCGGCAGTTCGCGGCTGCGGCAGGAGCGCGGCGTGATCGTGCTGGCGATCAAGCGCGCCGAGAAAATGCAGTTCAATCCTTCCCCTGAAGACCGCATCGAAGCCGGCGACTGCCTCATCGCGATGGGCCAGCCCGCCCAGTTGCGGTTGCTGGAGCATGCTGCGTCGCTGCGCTAAGCAGATCGCGTGCATTTCCCCTTTCCCGCAGCACAGTTTAAGCTGGTGGATGACGGCTGAAGTCTGACAGCTGCTTATGAAGATCGTCACCGCCGCCGAGATGCGCGAGATTGACCGCGCCACGCGCGCGCATTTCGGCGTCCCGTCGCTCACCCTGATGGAAAACGCGGGCTCAGCGGTCGCTGAATTTGCGCTTTCCGCCTATCCAAACGCCCGGACCTTCGCTGTGATTTGCGGCAAGGGCAACAACGGCGGCGATGGATTTGTGGTTGCGAGAAAGCTGCATGAAAAAGGCAGGATGGTGTATTTGCTCCTGCTCGCCGATCCCACGGAGCTGCGGGGCGACGCCGCCGCCAATTATGAGAAGCTCCCGGTGAAACCCGTAGTGGCCAAATCCAGTCAGGACCTGGCAAACCACGCTGCAGGGGCGGTGTTCGCGCAGGAAGTCCTGATTGACGCCATTCTGGGCACGGGCTTCCGGCCGCCGGTCAGCGGTTTGTACGCGGAAGCAATTGAACGAATCAATGCCGTTACCGCTCCAGTGGTGGCCGTGGACATCCCTTCCGGAGCCGATGCCGACGTGATGGGCGATCAGGCCGGCGCTGTTGCCCGCGCTGACGGCATCGTGACCTTCACGGCGCCGCGTCCGGCGCATGTTTTCGGAAACCTGACCTCGGGCCCCACAATCATCTCGCCCATTGGATCGCCTGAGGATGCGATTGACTCATCGCTGCGATTGAACCTGATTACACCGCAAGATATCTCTCCGCTCCTCGGCCCGCGTCCCCGCGACTCGAACAAAGGCATGTACGGCCACGTGCTGGTGGTGGGTGGCTCGGTGGGGAAGTCCGGAGCGGCCGCGATGGCAGGATTTTCGTCTTTGCGGGCAGGCGCCGGGCTGTGTACGGTTGCGGCCCCAAAGTCTGTTCTGCCGGCGGTGGCGGGTTTTCATCCCGAGCTGATGACGGAATGGCTGGATGAGACCGGCGAGGGCAGCATTGCGCTGAGCGCGATGCCGAAGTTCAAGCAGGTGGCCGCGGGCAAGACGCTGCTGGCAATTGGGCCGGGAATTTCGCGCCATCCTGAGACTGCGGAGTTCGTTCGTCAGATTGTGAAACAAGAAAAGACAGCCATCGTCCTCGACGCAGACGGCCTGAACGCATTTGAAGGTAAAGCGAACCAGCTGCGCGGCCATGGCCGAACCCTCGTTCTTACTCCGCATCCGGGCGAGATGGCCCGGCTTACTGGACTGACCACGAAGGCCATTCAGCGGGACCGCGTCAACGTGGCAAGAAGTTTCGCAGAGGAACATGAATTGGTTCTGGTGCTCAAAGGCGATCGCACGGTCATGGCTTTGCCCGGAGGAGAAGTCTGGGTGAACCCCACCGGCAATCCTGGCATGGCCACCGGAGGAACCGGAGATATTCTGACCGGCATAGTGGCGGGCATGCTGGCACAGAACCCGCAGCGCACGTGTGAGGCAGTGGCCGCTGCGGTCTATCTGCACGGGCTTTCAGGAGACATAGCTCGCGACAGCATGGGCGAACACTCGCTGGTTGCGACCGACCTGGTGCGGGCGCTCCCGGTTGCGTTCAGGCGTGTACGGACAGAAGCGGCAGAAAAATGGGTAAAAATCGGAAATTCCAGCACGATGAAGCCGTGATTTCGTACATTGTGCTTCGGTAATCTCGTCCGCGGCTCCCGGCGGTGCCATAGTGGCAGATGGCATGACACACTATCCTCAGTGCAACTCCTCTCATCGTGCTACCCGGATTCAACTCACAACCGCGCAGGCGCTGGTAAAGTCGGGCGATGGCCAGCGTGCCAAAGGCAAGCTGCAGGTCGTCTCTGAAACCGGAGGTTTGCTGCATCTTGCGCGTGCCCTGGCCGAAGGCGACTTTGTCGAGGTGGCGTTTCAAACTCAGTCCGGCAACATCCGCGGAATGGCGGAGATGCTGAATCCCGTGCGCTCGGCCCCCGGCAGCGTATTTCAACCCTTCCGGTTTGTGGCCATTGACGACGACGATCACCAGTTACTGCGCAGAATGGTCCAGTCATGCGCGGACGAAACCTTCGCCGGTCTGCGTTCGAGTGATTGGGCTTCGCGCTAGCGAGCCGCCCTCCCCCCGCTATACTGGTCGTCAGATCCGCAGGAATTGATCAGACGGCCGATGGCGCGCGAGTTCACCACAAACTCTCCCGAGGAGACGATCGCCCTGGGACGGGAGCTGGCTGTTTTGCTCTCGCCGCCCAGGCTCGTGTTGCTGCGCGGCGATCTCGGGGCTGGCAAGACGACCCTGGCAAAGGGCATTGCAGAGGGCTTTCGGGCGGCCGCGGAAGAGGATGTGACCAGCCCGACATTCACGCTGGTGCACGAATACAGGGGACCGTCGGCGACGGTCTATCACATTGATTTGTACCGCGTGGACACGGCTCGCGAGCTGGAAACCCTGGGCCTCGACGATCTCATGGGCGAAAACAATGTTCTGTTGATCGAGTGGGGAGAGAAGTTCGAGAGATTTCGGCGTGAGCGGGACATGGAAATTGCGATCGAAAGGGCCGGCGAGAACGAGCGAAGAATCCGGGTCACCTGATGAACCGGGTCGCTTCGTCCACGAAGAAAGAGCTAGAATCCCATGATGTTGTACCCGCAATCCACGTAGATTACCTCGCCGGTGATTCCCGAGCTCGCATCCGACGCGAGAAACACGCCGGCGGCGCCCACCTCGTTCACGTCCACATTACGCTTCAAGGGCGCGCGTTCAGCGTGCGACCTCAGCATGTCGCCCAAGCCTGAAATGCCGCGCGCTGCAAGAGTTTTGATCGGTCCGGCGGAGATGGCGTTCACCCGGATTCTCCTCGCTCCCAGATCGTTCGCCAGATACCGCACCGTGCACTCCAGGGCCGCCTTGGCAACGCCCATGACGTTATAGTGCGGAACAACCTTTTCGGCGCCGTAATAGGTCATGGTGATAACGGCGCCGCCATCCTCCATCAGCGGGGCAGCCGCGCGGCACAGGGCAATGAGCGAGTACACGCTCACGTCGTGAGCGATGCGAAACCCCTCGCGCGAGGTGTTCACAAAATCGCCTTTGAGTTCCTCCGCCGGGGCAAAGGCAACGCTGTGCACGAGCACGTGCAACCTGCCGAAGCGTTCCTTCAGCTGGCTGAACACGCGGGCGATGTCCTGGTCTTTGGAGACGTCGCACATGAAGGCTTCGGCTCCCGGCAACGACAGGATCAAGTCCTTCGCCTCCTGCTCCAGGCGCTCGTTCTGGTAGGTGATCGCCAGTTTCGCGCCCGCCTGGTGCAGACCCTGGGCGATAGACCATGCAATGCTGCGTCTATTGGCGACTCCGAAGACGATGGCCACCCGGCCTTCGAGGCTGAAAGACATGGGTCCTCCGCGGGAATGGAAAAGCATATCAGCGGCGCGGGAGGAGACGCCAGTTGGTTACCGGTGCGGTGGAAAACAGGCCCGGACCGGCCGCGCTGCTTGGGGCGTGCTCGGGTCGGCGGCCGGCGGGCATGTTTTCGTTCTGGAGATAACAACCCAACCGGCCGGCGGGAGTTTTGAGAAAATTTCGAAATTTGCCCGGGGAAATGCAAGCTGGTCGGGCAATGCCCGCGCGGAAGCCTGCGGCACGGCTTTTCTGAACCCACCCTGCACCGTTTTGTATATAATGAGAGCGGCCCGGTCCTTCCCTAAAAAATCGTTTTTATGCACCGTCCAACTCTATGACCCACGAAAAGAAGGGTGGCAGCGCCAATGGGAATGTGGTTACCCTGAAGGCCGTGGCCGCGCACGTCGGTTTATCTGCGGGAACCGTCTCCGCGGTCCTCAATGATGCGCCCTCCGCCAAGCACATCCCCAAAGAAACCCGGGACCGCATCATCGCAGCGGCCCGGAAATTGGATTACCGTCCAAACTTCTTCGCACGGTCCTTGAGAAAGCGGCGCAGCTTCACCATCGGTGTCATCGCCTATGAAATCGGTGACGGCTACAGTTCCAGCATCATCGCCGGAATCGAAAATTACGCGCGACAGAAGGACTACTTCTTCCTTACCGGTGTTCACCGCCACGATATCCAACTCTTCGAACGCTATTCGAAACTGCTGCTGCAGCGCGGGGCAGAAGGCATCATCACGGTGGATTTCAACCTGCCGCATTCGCTTCCCGTCCCAGCGGTGGCCATACCGGGTCACACGGAGAACGAGGGCGTCACGAACATCATCCTGGACCACCGGCATGCGGCGGAGCTGGCGCTCAGGCACCTGACCGAGCTCGGACATCGCAAGATCGCGTTTCTGCGCGGCCACCCCCAAAGCGCCGACTCCCATCACCGCTGGAACGCAGTCGCCGAAGGGGCCCGTGAGATGGGGGTGGAAGTGGATCCCGAGCTGGTAATTCAGATTGATTCCACCGATTCCAGCCCCAGCCTGGGTTATCCCTACGGCAGGCAACTGGTTGAAAAGAAACGGCCGTTTACCGCGCTTTTCGCATACAACGACATCTCGGCCATCGGGGCCATTCGTGCTTTCCAGGAAGCCGGGCTGAAGGTGCCGGCTGACGTCTCGGTGGTCGGTTTTGACGATATCCCCGGAGCAGCGTTCCACTATCCCAGCCTGACGACGGTGCGACAGCCACTACGGCGAATGGGGGAGATCGCGGTTGAGATCCTGGTGAGCAGGATCGAGGGCAGCAAAGACTGGCAGCGGGAAGTTGCCGTGCAGCCGGAAATTGTGGTCCGAGAGTCGACCGCGCCCGTACGCTGAGCCGAACGGTTGCGGCTGGTTAGTCTGGTCTCCGTCTACAGAAACCACTGTATTGAAATAACCGTGGGCTCTGTAAGAGTCTAACGTGAACCTGATTAGTCGGATAATTCGTGCTCGCCACTGAGATGGAACCCAAGGCCGCCACTGTCCTCTGCATTGACGACGAGCAGACCGCCCTCCAGCTTCGACAAAGTCTTCTGCAATCTGCAGGTTACAACGTTCTGGCGGAGAGGTCGGGAGCGCTCGGAGTCAAGACCTTTCAGTCCCACCCCGTAGACGCCGTTATTCTCGACTACTGGATGGCCGACATGAATGGTATGCAGGTGGCTCGCGAGATACGCCGGCTGAATCCGAACGTACCCATCATCATCCTTTCTGCATACGGAGAGTTGCTGGACGAGAGCCTGGGGGTCGCCGACATCTGGATCCGCAAGGGCGAAGAGGACCCCCACTACCTGCTGGCCCGTCTGGAAGAGCTGCTCAACGCCCGCTCCACCCAGCCGCGTTAGCCCCTTTGAGCGCATACAATCCATAGCGTGTCTGAGCTGGTTTTCTTCATCGGAAAAGGGGGTGTGGGGAAGACCACCGTCTCCGCCGCCTTCGCGGCGCACAGCGCCCTGCAAAGCCCTCGCGGCCGAGTGCTCTTGATCTCCACCGATCCCGCACACTCGCTGGGAGACGTGCTTCAGAGGAAACTGGGCGCCAGGCCGGACAAGATTCGTCTGACGCACACGGGAAGTTTTGCCGCCTGGGAAATGGACGCTGCCAAGCTGTTTCGCGGTTTTCTGGACGAGCACAGGCAGGAGCTGGTCGAAGCGATAGAGCGGGGATCCTTGTTTACCGCTGGAGAAATTTCGGAGTTGCTGGATACGGCCCTGCCCGGAATGTCCGAGATGGCGGCGCTGCTGGCGCTCCAGGACGCGATGGCGTCCCGGCGTTACGCAAGAATCGTAGTGGACACTGCGCCCTTCGGTCACACGCTTCGCTTGTTCGGCCTGCCAGACCAGTTCCTGCGCCTGCTGAATTTCCTGGAATTGTCGGCAGAGCGCGATCGAGTGCTGGCGCAGCATTTCGGAGGCAGCATCGCGGCGGCGGGGACCACATTCATCAATGAGTGGCGCGAAAAAGTTGACCAGCTCCGAAAAGCGTTTACCGAGGCGAGTCTCTTCCTCGTCACAACGGCAGAGAAATTCGCCTTGAATGAATCATTCCGCTGCCTCGAAGAGCTGGAAAGGTCCGGTTTGAAATTGCGGTCCATCGTGCTGAACCGGGTGGTGTCACTGCCGGGGCGATGTGGAATCTGCCGTGGCAATGCGCAGTCGGCACGGGCAGCGCGAAAGCTGCTGGGCGCCAAATTCAAGAACACTGCCATTTACCTCGCCGAAGATATGGGCAATCCAGTCTTGGGAGTAGAGGGGTTAAGAGAATTTGCGGCGCACGTGTTTGGAGGGCGCCGTTTGAAGAAATTCGCCGGCGTACCCCCCAGCAAGGCATCATTCGCGCTGGAGCCGGCGAGGTGGCCCAGGCTGGGCGCCCCGCTTACGTTCGTGCTCGGCAAGGGCGGCGTGGGTAAGACGACGGTTTCGGCCGGACTGGCCTTTTCCTGGCGCGAGCGTCGGGGCGGGCCGGTGGACATCTGTTCGGTGGATCCGGCGCCCTCGCTGGACGACATTTTCCAGGCGCCGGTCGCCGACCGCCCGCAACCGGTCCTGGGCGACCAGGACCTGCGCGCCTCCGAGTTCGATTCCGTGGCCATGTTCCGCAGGTGGATGTCGGAGCTGCGGGCCGAAGTGGAGGCTTCCACTTCCGGCGAGTATTCAGGCATTCATGTAGATCTTTCGTATGAAAGAAGACTGTTCTCCGAGCTCCTGGAGGTCGTGCCGCCCGGATTGGACGAGGTGCTGGCGATTTTCCGGATCGTCGAACTGGCGGGCGGCTCGCGTAGGGTCTTCATTGACATGGCGCCTACCGGCCATGCCCTTGAGCTTCTGCGCATGCCCGAGCGGATTCTGGTGTGGACACGGCTTCTGTTGAAAAGCCTTGCAGCCCACCGTAAACTGGCGCTGGCCCGCGAGGCCGCGGTGAAAATTGCAGAACTGGAAGTGCAGGCGCGCGAGCTGGCGCAGGCCCTGAAGAATTCGCGAAAGGCAGCGCTGTTCGCTGTTATGCTGGCCGAGCCGCTTCCGGACCGCGAGACCGAGGACCTGCTGCGCGAGCTGAAGCGCATTGGCCTTTTCGCGAATGCGCTCTTCGTCAACCGCGTGCTGATGCCGGAGGAAGCAGCCAATTGCCGCCGATGCATGCGGACTGCCCAGGGGCAGGCGAGAGTGCTGGCCGGATTGAAGAAGAGCATTCGCGGAACAGAGATCTACCTGATCCGGAACTTCGGGCACGAAGTTGCCGGAAAAGACGGCCTGCGGGAACTCACGCAAGAGTTGTGGCGTTTACAGTGATTGGCTGGGCATGAGGACGAAGGAAAAGGCCGCGACCAGATCAGCCACCACCGGGCGCAAGGCGCGGCCTGGCGTCGCCCGGGCTGATGGCCTGATCGGCCGGCATGTTTTGTACCTCTATGGCGTTAGCCAGTCGCGTCCCGGCGATACGACGCGGCAGCCGGGGGTTGACGGCCTGGCGCCGATTGAGGCCGTCGAATGTGATGGCATGGTGTGCTGGATCAGCCGGGTCTCGGCTGCCGACTTCGGCGAGAACCTCGCCCGCAATATGGAGAATCTCGACTGGCTGGCGCAGGCCAGCGTCGCCCATCAACGCGCGATTGCTGCGATTAACCGGGATGGAGAGATTCTTCCCGCCCGCTTCGGGACCGTATTCCGCAATGAGGAGTCGCTGCGTGAGCACATTCGCCAGCGGGTGCGCCGGCTGAGAGCGGACTTCCAGCGTGTCAAAGACGCCGAGGAGTGGGGGGTCAAAGTATTCTCGGTCGCCTCGTCCGCTCCGCGTGCCGCAATCGGCTCCGGCAAGGACTATCTGAAGGCCAAGGCCGCGCAGCTCCATCGCAAGACAGCGGCCGACCCGGACGGCGAACTGGCCCGATTCGAGCAAGCCCTTTCGCAAATCGCGGTGCAGACCGCCGCTGCCGGCAAAATCAGCGCGGGCCAGCGCGGCCTGCGTTTTCAGACCTCGCTTCTCGTGAAGAAAAAAGATCGAAAGAAACTGGAGACGCTGCTGCACCGGTTCTCGCAGCGCTGGGCGGAGACGCGGCAGATCGAATGTAGCGGGCCCTGGCCACCTTACTCGTTTGTCTCGCGTCCAGCCGATCAGGTCGAACAAGGATGAGCGCGCAATCAGGCACCGTTGTTTTTGCCGGGCAGGAAGGTGACGACCCGCTCACCCTGGTGGACATCCTCGACCACGTGCTCAACCAGGGCATCATCCTGCGCGGAAACCTTGTGATCTCGCTGGCCGGCGTGGACCTGGTTTATGCCGGGATTGACGTGATTCTCACGTCCATCGAGACGGCCATGCGGCATATGGCGAAGTCTACTCAGCTCGAGAAATGAATTCGCCACACGCACGGAGACACACATACAGGGCAATAACGCGCTTTGCGGAATTCGTCTGTGGTGAATTCATGTAAGTTCATGCCTCTGCTCCTCTATTGCGTCAGCGAAAAACATTCTCCGCAGGAAGACCGCCTGCGAGGCGTTGCCGGATCGCCGGTGCTGGAGCGGGAGATCGGCGATCTTTCCGTCTTTTATTCTGAATCCCCGGCTTCAGATCCGTGGTTGCATGCTCCCATCCGCGATTCAGCGGTTGCATACCATAAGGTGCTGCGCGACCTGTTTTCCCGGACCACGATCATTCCCTTTCGTTTTCCCACCATTCTCGCAGACAGCGAGGAACTGACCAGGCGCTTCGAAGCACGTTCGGTGGAGTACAGAGCGCTCCTGGGGAAGTTCGGCGGCTTTGTGCAGATGGAGGCCCAGATCTCGCATGCAGGGAGCGACGCGACCGCCGCCGCTTCAGGAACGGCCTACCTGCGCGAGCGCCAGGCTCGCAAGCACGAACTGGACGAGATGGTCTCGAAGCTGCGGCGCGCATTCGCCGCCCGGGACTGGCGGGTGCGAAGCATTCACCGGGGCGCCGGCTGCTATGCTCTTGTCGAACGCAGCCGTGTTGCCGAATTCAATGAGAAAATGAAAACGCTTTCCGTGCCCGCAGGGCTTAGGGTACGCATCAGCGGGCCATGGCCTGTGACCGAGTTTCTGGAACGAAACCTAAGCTGATATGCCGGACACCCCCCATCCCAGCCCGCAAATCACGGCCTCCCTGGCCCAGTCGCGCATTGATTGTTCGCCAGAGAACATTGAGCAGGGGCTGGCCAAGCTCGTCCTCAGCCTGATTGAATTGCTGCGCCAGTTGCTGGAAAGGCAGGCGATCCGCCGCATGGAGGGCGGTTCGCTTACCGAAGAGCAGGTCGAGAGCATGGGAGAGGCGCTGATGAAGCTCGAGGCCAAAATCCACGAGTTGGCGGCCCACTTTGGCCTGAGTCCGGCGGACCTGGACCTGGACCTTGGCCCGGTCAGCAATTCGCTGGAAGAATGAACCGGCGCAGGCAACAGGGATTGCGGAACTCTGAATCCAAATCGTGGCGAAGTCCGAATCCGCTGGTGCTCGCGCAAAGCGGCAGAGATGAATTGACACCTAAAGGCGGGTGAATTAGCATCAGGCGCGCGGAACGGCGCATTTGCGTTCATCCAGCAAGAGAAAGCTAGCCGATGGAGCGGGTACCTACAGTTTCGGGAACTACCAACCTGGTCGACATTCTGGATCGTGTTCTGGACAAAGGACTGGTCATCGCAGGCGACGTTCGAATTTCGCTGGCGAACGTAGAACTGCTGACCATCCGCATCCGTTTGCTGGTCTGTTCGGTGGATAAGGCCGAGCAGATCGGGCTGAACTGGTGGAAGTACGATCCCCATCTGACGATGCAGGCCCCGGTGGTCCCGGTCCTGGCGGAGCCAAGACGCGGTACGCGGCAGAATGCCGCTAAACGCGCTCCCGCCCGGCGCAGGCGGTAGCCTCGTCACAGTCGCGAGCTCGCTCTGGCGGGCATGTTGGGGTAACTAAAGAGGAGGAGCCTTCACATGGCTGTCGAACGCGTATCAGGCGGTTCGAGCTTAATTGATGTTCTCGACCGGGTACTCGACAAAGGCATCGTGATTGATGCCTGGGTCCGCATTTCCCTTGTGGGAATTGATCTGATTACCGTGGAAGCCCGCGTCGTGGTAGCGTCCATTGATACTTATCTGAAGTATGCTGATGCTGTGGGCCTGACCGGCCTGGTTTCGCGGCCGCAACTGGCGGGTGCGGAAGTTCCTGAGGTGGAGATCGAGACCACGCGCCGCGTGGCCCGGGCTCCCGTGACCCGGCGGGCGGCAACGCGCAGGGGCTAACGTCAACTGAGAGTGTGCGGTCACGATGGCGAGCCCTGTGCTGAA
>Ga0070741_10008514_pt1 | contig 20531 bp, 23 predicted proteins | sample Coa_R1_4_FD_66440 | JGI IMG/M metagenome (GOLD analysis project Ga0070741, IMG submission 66440) | Surface soil microbial communities from Centralia Pennsylvania, which are recovering from an underground coalmine fire - Coalmine... | ecosystem: Environmental > Terrestrial > Soil > Unclassified ...
GTCGCCCTGCGGGTCACGAATACAGCGCCTCGATGACGTCGGCGAAGTGCTCACCCACGACGCGGCGCTTGACCTTGAGGGTCGGCGTCAGCTCGCCCTGGTCGGGATCGAAGTCGCGGTCGAGCACGGCGACCTTCTTGATCGTCTCGTAGCGAGCCAGCTTCGCCGAGGCGCGCTCGGCGATCTTGGTGTACATGTCGGCGACGCGCTCGTCCTTGACCAGCTTCGAGTCATCCGACGTGTCGATGCCCTGCTGCTTGGCCCAGGCGTGCAGGTTGTCGAAGTCGGGCACGATCAGGGCGACCAGGTACTTGCGCTTGTCGCCGATCACCGCGGCGCGCAGCACCAGCGGATCGTGGGCGATCAGGGACTCGATGGGCTGTGGCGCGATGTTCTTGCCGCCGGCGGTGACGATGAGGTCCTTCTTGCGGTCGGTGATGCGCAGGTAGCCGTCGGAGTCGAGCTCACCGATGTCGCCCGTGGAGAACCAGCCGTCCCTGAGCACCTCGCTGGTCGCCTCGTCGTTGCGGAAGTAGCCCTGCATCACGGCGGGCCCCTTGACAAGGATCTCGCCGTCCTCGGCGATGCGGATCTCGTGCCCCTTGGTGGCGCGCCCGACGGTGCCGAACCGCGGACGGCTGGGGTCGTTGGCGGCGATGCCGCCGCTGGTCTCGGTGAGGCCGTAGCCCTCGAGGATGGCGATGCCGAGCCCGTCGAAGAACTCCAGCGTGTGAATGCCGATGGGGCCACCGCCGCTGCTGAAGACGCGCATCCGCCCACCCAGACCCTCGCGCACCTTGGCGAGGACGAGCCGCTCCCAGAGCGGCATGCGCAGGCGCAAACCCAGCGGCATCGGCCTGCCCTCGCGGCGCAGACGCGCCGCGTGCGTCGCGTCGTCGAGTGCCCTGAGCCCGATCGCCGTCCTGCCGCCGCCCGCCTCGCGGACCTTGGCCACGATGGCCTCCTGCATCTTCTCCCAGATGCGCGGCACGCCGTTCATCAGCGTCGGGCGCACCGCGCGCACGTCACCGCCGATGTCGTCGATGTCGCGCGCGACGCTGGAGCTGATCCCCGCCATGACGCCGGCGAAGATGCCCTGCACGCGCTCGTAGACGTGCGCCCACGGCAGGAAGGAGATGCCGTGGTCGGTGTCGGGATCGAGGGGGACGCGGTCGAGGATGCTGCGGCAGGACTCGACGATGTTGCGATGGGTGAGCACCACGCCCTTGGGCACCCCGGTGGTGCCGCTGGTGTAGATGATGGTGAGGATGTCGTCGGGCGTCACCGCCCCGGCCCGCTCGGCGACGGTGCTGACGTCGTCCTCGGTGGTGGCGGTGGCCAGTTCGTGCAGCGGCACGAAATCCTCGGCGGTGCCATCCATCAGCGCGGAGACGCGGAGCTTCTTGCAGCGCGCGCGGACCTCGTTCACCTTCCGCGCCTGCTGCGGCGTGGAGCAGACGACCATGGTCGCCTCGCTGTCGACGAGGATCTGCTCGACCATCTCCGCCGTCGAGCTGGCGTAGATGGGAACCACCACCGTGCCGGCGAACTGCGCACCGAAGTCGCACCACAGCCATTCCATGCGGTTCTCGGACAGCAGCGCGACCCGGTCACCTGCCGCGATGCCCGCACGGACGATGCCGGCGGCAACCGCCGTCGAGCCGTTGTGGAGCTCGCTCCAGGTGATGGGGTTCCACGACCCGCGCTCGTCCTTGACTGACATCGCCACGGTGTCGCCACGCCGCTGCACCTGGGCGTGGACGGCGGCGAGCATGGTGTCGGGGTCGAGGTCGGAGGCGTCGAGGCGCAGCTCAGCAGGCGGACGCAGCTGCGGGCGCGTGGCCGGCGACGGCTGTCCCGTCACGGGGGTTGTCGCCTCGGCAACGGTCATGGGGTGCACCTCCAACCAGGGCCATCCTCCCTTCTCCGGACGGCCGCCGAACCCTGCTCCTCGACCACGATTGTGCCGCTTTGCCCCGGGGTCAGGGCTGCAGCGCGCGGGCCGCGAGGTGATCGAGCGCGTCGATGACCGGCCGGGGATCCTCGCGACCGGTCTCCAGCAGCCGCACCACCGCCTCGTTGACCGCGCCGACCAGCGCGTAGGCGATCACCTCGAGGTCCAGCCTGGCCCGGGGCAGGCGGGCGCGGGCCTGAGCCAGGATCATCTCGGCGAAGCGCGCATGCAGGGCGCGGCGGGTGTCCTCGATCGCCGGGCTGCTGCCCACCGAGTCGACGAGGAGGATGCGCGCGGTGGCGCGGTTGCCGGCGCAGTCGGAGACGAAGGTGGCGATGGCGGCGCGCGCCTTGAGGCGGTCGTCGCGCTCGTCGACGATGGATTGCTCGACCGCGTGGAGCAGACGTTCGCCCTCGCGGTCGAGCAGCGCGGCGAATGCCTGTTCCTTGTTGGCGAAGACGGCGTAGAAGGCGCTCTTGCTGGTGCGCGCCCGCTGCACGACGCGGTCGACGCTGGTCTCGTGGTAACCGCGCTCCGCGAAGCAGCCGGCGACGGCGTCGAGGATGCGGGTGCGGTGGCGTTGCAGCAGCGCGTCGTGGCGCTGCCGGGCGCGAAGGGCGCGCTCCTCGTCGCTGAGTCGCCCGGTGCGGTGTGTGGATGGGGTCTGGCGCCGCTCTGCGGGCTTGGTGCGCCGGGCCTGCGGTGGGGCTGCGCTCACTGCAGCTCGCTCGCTCCCTTGCTGATGGCGCGCGCGATGACGCGGCGCTGGATCTCGCGCGTGCCCTCGAACAGGGTGTAGATCTTGGCGTCGCGATGCCAGCGCTGGACGGGGAGGTCGCGCACGTAGCCCCAGCCGCCGCAGATGCTGATCGCCTGGTCGGTGACCCAGTTGGCCACCTCGCCCGCCTTCAGCTTGGCCATCGAGCCCTGCGCCTTGTCGAACTCCTCGGCGGTGCGGCCCATCCAGGCGGCGTGCCAGCAGAGCATGCGGGCGCACTCGATCTCGGTGGCCATGTCGGCGAGAAGGAACGAGATCGCCTGGTTGGTGATGATGGGGCGGTTGAACTGGGTTCGCGTGGTCGCGTAGTCGAGGGCGAACTCGTAGGCGGCGCGGGCGATGCCAACGGCCTGCGCGCCGACGGTGGGGCGGGAGAGTTCGAGGGTGCGCAGGGCGCCGCTGTTCTTCTCGCGCTGCGGGGTGCCGTTGCTGCCGTTGGCCTGCTGCTGCTGGGCGAGGCGTTCGCGAGCGCGGGCCATCTTGTGGTTGAGCTTCTCCTCGCCGCCGAGGAGGTTGGCCGCGGGGACGCGGACGTTGTCGAGGACGACCTCGGCGGTGTGGCTGGCCCGGATGCCGAGCTTCTTGTGCTTGGCGCCCTGGCTCAGGCCCGCGCTGCCCTTCTCGACGACGAAGGTGGCGTGGCCGCCGTGCGCCAGGTTCGGGTCAACCGTGGCGACAACGACGTGGACGTCGGCGATGCCGCCGTTGGTGATGAAGCACTTGGTGCCGTTGAGGATCCAGTCGTCGCCGTCCTTCCTGGCGCGGGTGCGCAGGGAGGCGACGTCGCTGCCGGCGTCGGGCTCGGTGATGGCGAAGGCGCCGAGCTTGACGTCGTCGGGGGTGCCGAAGCAGCGGGGGATCCACTCCAGCATCTGCTCGGGTGTGCCGTTGGCGAAGATGGCCGCGCTGGCCAGGTGGGTGCCGAAGATGCTGAGACCGATGCCGGCGTCGCCCCAGAACAGCTCCTCGTTGACGATGGGCATGGTCAGGCCGGTCTCGTCGCCGAAGCTCGTGTGGAGGAACTCGAACGAGTAGAGGCCGACCTTGGCCGCCTCCTGGATGATCGGCCAGGGGGTCTCCTCGCGTTCGTCCCACTCCTCCGCCGCCGGGCGGACGACCTTGGCGGCGAAGTCGTGGACCCAGTCGCGGAGCTGGGCCTGGTCCTCGGTGAGGGCGAAGCTGGGGGCGGGCTTGGGGGTGGTGGTGGCCATGGGGTCCTTCTCGGGGCGGCTGCGGGCCGGGCGGGCGGCGGGGCGGGGCGTTGGCGGAACTGGTACGTACCAGTCTACGTGAGGTGCAACGGCCGGGGTGGGATGAGGCTTGCGGTGGGGCCGGGCAGGCGGGCGGCGGGAGGGTCGGGTGGTATCATCCCGGCCGCTCGGGAAGTAGCTCAGCCAGGTTAGAGTGCACGGTTCGGGACCGTGAGGTCGCGAGTTCGAATCTCGCCTTCCCGACCAGTGATCCTCTATGCGAACCAGGGGCCCGCAAAGCTAAGGCGAGCAGGTCCACGGTCGTGAGGTCGTCCCAGCACTCTCGTGCCGGGCCGTCCCCACGGTCGACCAGCGGGTCGAAGCCCACCAGGGCTGGCAGGGCACCCGATCTTGGCGTGGGCGCGTCGGGCGCCTCGGCAGGCGGCGGGCATCCCACCATCTGATCCTGCACGGCCACCAGGGCGTCGAAGGGCTCCCGGAGCTCGTGGCCGACGATCTCGCGGGCATCGACCATGAGCTTGGCGAAGATGGCCTGGGTCAGTACCCGCCGTTCGGGCTTGGCGAGCTGGCAGTAGAGCTGCTGGGGTCGCCGCAGGAGTTCAATGGCTTGGAACACGAGGTCTCGGCCAGCCTCGAGGCCGCCTTCCACCTGAACAAGTTGGGTGTTCAACCCGGCCCGCTCCCGGCGGATGGCGGCGACCTTGGCCGTCAACTTCTCCTGCGGCCACTCCGGGTCGCCGAGCTGATCGACGTAGCGGTCCTCTAGGCGGTCCAGCTCGCCCAGCCGTCGGGTGATCTGGGCCTTCAGCCGGTGCTCGACGGCCTGGCTGTCGCTGAGCGTGTCATCGACCGCCCGTGCCACGCGGTGGCGGAACTCATCCGTCAGATGGACGCGCACGTAGTAGCGCTCCAAGGCGCGTTCCAGCACGTCGGCGAGGACGTAGGGCTGGTCGCAGGCCTTGCGCAGCCGCTGGCCGCAGACGAAGTAGTAGTAGAGGCCGCCGTTGCCGTTGGCGGGCTGAAAGATCAGGCGGTGGCCGCAGCGGTCACACCAGAAAGTGCCCTTGAGGTAGTGGTTGTACTTGCGGCTGCGCACGCCCGCACCGCTATGTGAATCGAGAATGCGCTGCACGCGGTCGAACAGTTCTTCGGTAATGATCGCCTCGTGGCGGCCCTTGTACCAGGTGCCCTTGTAACTGACCTCGCCCAGGTAGTAGCGGGAACGGAGCATCTTGGCGACCGTCGCCCGCGACACCGGCCGCTCGGCCTGTTTGAGTGTGCGGGCCATCGTGAAGCCGCGCTCGACCAACACCTCGTGCAGGGTCGTCTCGGTGTACTCGCCGGTGGCGTACAGCTCGAAGGCATCGAGGACGTGGCCGCGGCGATACTCGTCCACCACCACGGTATTGATGCGGCGCCCGTCGAACTCGATCTGGACGTTTTCGTACCCGATGGCTGCCTTGTGGATGGTGCCGCCGTGGGCCATCACCTTCTGGCCCATCTTGAACTGGATATCCTCGGCGCCGACGTCCACCTGGTACTGGTTGAACACGGCCAGCATGCCGTGCATGGCGCGGCCGGCTGGGGTGTCATCGAGGTTGCGTTCCATGGCCGACACCAGGGTCACCCCGAGCCGTTCCAGATTCATCATCATCATGGCGTCATCGAAGCGGTTGCGGGCGAACCGGGAGAGGGCATAGACGAAGACATAGCGCACGTTCGAGTGCGCCTTCAGGTAGGCCATCATGTCCTGAAAGGCCGGTCGCTCCTCGATGCTCCGGCCGCTGCGGCCGGGCTCGATGAACTCTTTGACGTTGGCGGTGTTGAGCTCCCGTTCGCGTGGCTCGATAGCCGTGCGTTGCGCGGGCAGCGAGATGCCTTCGGGATCGAAGTCGGTTTCGACCTGGCTGGGGGATGACACGCGCAGGTAGCGCACGCTGTCGTTGCCGGTGATGCGGTCGATGCGCCGCCGGGTCAGGCTCATGACCGTGCCGCCTTCGGGCGCTCGGGCTTGGGGGTCGTGCGCTTGGCCTGCCATTGGCGCGCCAGGCGCACCAGCACGCGCGCCACGTCGCGCGGGTCGATGTCCGGGCGCTGCTCGCCGCGGATGATGATGTGCTTGTCGCGCGCCATCAGCGGCAGGCCTCGTGGGCGTTAGCGGGTTCGAGTGGCCGGGGTGAGGCGATCATGCACGTCCTCCTTATCATGATCTGATTCATACGGGTAGGCGCACCGCGGGGTCGGCGCCAGCAAGTCCATCTGCTCCAGCCGGAAGCGCATGGCTTGCAACGACACGTCGAACAATCGGGCCAGCTCGGTTGGTCGCTGCAGGCGCTGCTGGGCCCAGGCCCGCTTGATCCAGGCACGCGGCATGAGCAGGTTGACGGCGAAGTGGTCGCAGACGTGCTCAACCCACTCCTGTCGGTCCATGCCCGGACGGTCGGGATAGAGGAAGTGAACAAATGGGTTATCCACAATGTGCTTGAGTTCGTGAGCTAGCGAAAACCGCTGGCGGCCCGACGTATTCAACTTGTTGATGAGGATGACCCAGCGACCCCGCGACCACTGGCTGGCACCGGGCACGCCCAGGGGCAGGCGCTCGACCCGCAGGCGCGGCAGGCTGGTGATGATCTGTTCTGGCACGGGCGGCGCAGTGATCCCGGCGAGCTTCAAGAAGCGTGTGGCTTGCAGTTCGGCAACGCGCAGCGCCTCGATATAGGTCAGCGGCCGCAGTGGCACGATGTCACGCAGCCTCGCGATGGTGTCGGTCTTGCTCATGGTTCCCCCCTTCCTTGGTGTAGCGAGCGTTGATGAAATCGAAATAAGCTTGGACCTCGGCCGCCGCCTCCTCGGGGAGGGCATACTTCGCCCGAAGATAGGGTTGCAGGGTGGGCAGCTCCGGTGTGGCGGGGTAGCCTGCCGCGGTGTACATATCGGCTACGGTCACGTCCAGCGCCCACGCCAGTTGCTTGAGCAGGTGCGGATCGGGCGAGTGGTAGGCGCCGTGCTCCAGGCGCGACAGCCAGGTCGAATCAACGTCAGCCTTGGCTGCCAGTGCCCGCACCGATAGCCCGCGCTCCTCGCGCAGACGCCGGACATACATGCCGAGTTCAATGCTGACAGGATCAGATGCCATAGTTACCGCCTTTCTTGTCTGTAATTGTACCAAATCGTAGACCGAAATCTGCGGCGAAGTCCCAAACAATCGGCGCGGCAACACGCGCTTTTTCGGCACTTCGCTAGGGCAATGTGTCGTGGGAAGGATTGCTGATTGGCAATCCTTCCCACGCGCGTTAGGCCTGGTACTCCACGAACAGCAGTGAGAGCCGGTGGGCGGACCACTCCTGCGCGTCCCGCCAATCGTCGGCGGGGTAGTGGAAGCTGCCCAGGCGCTCCCACTCGCGCCCGTCGAAGGTGAACCAGACGATGAAGTGGCGCGACCCATCCCAGACCACCACGCCGACGCCATCAGGACCGGGCGCACTAAGGACGACGAGGATGTAGCCGCTCTCGACCACGTCGCGGAAGGTGAATCGTGCGGGGGCCGCCACGTCAGCCGTCCCGTCCGGCGAGCAGCTGCGCCAGGCGCTCTTCGGCCCAGAGTTGCGCTTCTACCGGATCGTCGGCCGGATCGTGGGTGAAGACGTGGGTGTTGCCCCAGCCGCAGCCATCGAACGTCATCCAGACGCGGAAGCTCTGCGCGCCGTCCCAGACCACGGCACTGACGCCGTGCGGCCCCGGACCGGGGGCGATTGCCAAAACCTGTCCGCTGTCGACTATCTCGCGGATCGTGCGCCGATTGCTCTCCATGTCGTGCCTCCCAGGCGGTGGTGCGACCGGCGAGCCGTCGTGGCTCGCAGCTAACGGCCGCAGGACGCCGGGGAGGCGTGAGGGGAAGGGGTGGAAGGGTCAGAAATCGACCCTTCCACCCCACCAGCGCGCGGGTCAGGTCACGAGCTAGCGGCGGCCTCCCTGCGGCCCTTGTCCTTCCCGCTGGGTGTGGCTGAGCGCATGAGCGCCCGCACGGCTTGCTTGCGCTGCTCGGCGTCGCGGTCGATGTCGGCCAACATGGCCTGGGCTTGCGCCGCCAGGTCACCGGATGCGCCGCGTCGGTCGACGTACTCGGCCAAGGCGCGCTGAATCTGGTCATTCAGCGGTCCCTTGTCGAGCGTGGCGAGAGCCACCAGTTGGGCGTGGCGCTCCGGGTCGAGCTTGATTGAGGTCGTCTTGACCCCCGGTTCTGTGGTTGCCATGACGGCTACCTCCTCGGTGCTGTTGCGGCTGGCGATCCGGGGCGGATCGCTCGGTCAGCCGCAGGACACCGACGAGCTCAGGCGGCGCGTGCATGCCGTCCTGTTCCTTCGGCCGCCAAGCGCTGCCGAGCGAGGGCCGCGAAGCGCCGGCTGATCTCCACGCCCAAGAAGTCGCGATGGTGGCGCCGGGCCACCACGAGCGTCGTGCCGCTGCCCATGAAAGGGTCGACGACCAAGCCGGGCAGTGCCGCCGCTTCGCAGCCGCACGACGGCGCGATGGTGCCGACCCGTCCCGCCGCTGTCCACCCGTCCGGGTCGGCCTGCTTGGCCCGTCGCCACGGGGCGCCGCAGGCGGCGCAGACCCGCTCGGGACAGGTGGCAAGAATGGGCCGCTCCACCAGCGCGGGCGGGAAGGTGGCTGGGTGCTCGCGGCCGTAGCCGGGCGCGGTGGGAATCGTCCAGACGTCGCCGGGGTTCTTGCCCAGGGGATGCCCGGACAGACCGAGCGCGTGCAGCCGGTCGAGGCCGCGCACGCTCGTACTCAAGGGGCCGCGCCACGGCTCCGGTCGTGCTGGACGCGGCCGGGTCGCGGTTCGGTGGCTGCGGTGCGGTTGGCGAATAGCGTCGAGGTCGAAGTAGTAGCCGCGCGCCTGGCGCACCAAGAAAAACATGTCTTCGTGAGCGTTAGCCAGGCGATCGCGCACTGAGGTCGGCAGGTGGTTGGGCTTGTGCCAGATCACGCGGTTACGCAGCAGCCAGCCATCGGCGGCGAGCGCCAGCAACAAGCGTTGCGGGCCAAGCAACAGTGCCTTGGGCGGCGCGCCGTAGCGCGAGTGACGGCTGTAGCTGTCGGCCAGGTTGAGCCACAGGCTGCCGGTGGGCTTGAGCACGCGGGCGACTTCGCGCATGACCGCCCGCAGGTTGGCCACCCACTCATCCACCGAGGCTTCCACGCCGAGTTGCCCTGGTACGGCGTAGTTCCTCGTGCCGTAGTACGGCGGCGAGGTCGCCACGGTGTCGGCGCCGGCGCTGGGTAGCTCGCGCAGGCGCGTCAGGGCGTCGCCGAGCAAGATGGTGTTGCGCGGCATCATGTCGCGGCTCCTTGGCTCAGCCGCTCCACCACGTCCGCCAGCGTCGTCACCGCGAACAACGGCCAGCTTTCGGCTGGTTGTTGGCCTAGCGCCTCAACGAGCGCGGCATGGCGGGCCGCATCCTCAGCGACGAACAACACGCGCGGAAACAGGCCCAGCCGGTGCTGCTCGCGACCGCTCGTCCAGTAGCGGCGATACTGCTCGGCCTTGCGGCCGATGGTGCGCGGCGACTGCGTCGAGCGGTCGTACTCGGTCCACCACCAGTCCTCGAATTGGTCGACGCCGAGGTGCAGCAGGGCATCCGGCTTCAAGGTTTCCAATTCGCCACCACGGCCCAAGAACCGCCGCCAGCACTGCGGCTCCGTCTCGAAGCCCAGCAGCCGCAGGAATCCGGCGCGCTCGGCTACCACCAGGCGCGTTAGCACCTCGGCAACGCCCAAGTCGTGCGCCAGGGCCGCCGGTCCCGGCAGCCAGGGCGAGCGCACGCGATACCCGTGGGCCGGACCCATGCCATCGGTGAGGCGCTGTCCCGCCACGTCGATGGCGTAGACGGCCCCGGCCGATCCGGCGCGTACGCCGCCGACGCGTCGGGGCAACGGCGCCACCAGCCGCCGCGCCGCCATGCGCGCGAGCACCCGCTGGCGTTCGCGCGGCGAGGCGTCGGCAAAGTGCCAGCGCTGGAGTTGCGCGCCCGTCATCACGCGCACTTGTCGAAGAGTGGTCAGTACCGACCGTTCGCGGTCGGACAACTGCTGATCGAGCGCCGCTAGGCGGTCGGCGGTGAGGTAGCGTGCCGGACGGAGTTGACGCAGTTCGGCACCGATCGCGTCGTTGGCACTTCCGGCCGGAACTCCGCCCCCAGCTTGGCCCAGCGGCGCAGTGCTCGCCACGCGGCGCGTAGTACGGCGCGCCGGGCTCATGACGCCCTCCGGCGGCCCACCGGCCCCGGGCCGGGGTGTTCGGCACGCTGGCGCAGGGCGGCTTCCACGGCGGCGGCGGCTTGGCCCAGGCGGGCGCGGGAGCGGGCGCGGATGGTGTCAGCCAGGCCGGTCGGTGGCGGCAGCGGCACCGTGACGCCGGTCGCGGGAGCGGCCACCCCGTTCCCCACCGCCAGGCGCGCGACGCATTCGTAGTCCCCGAGGCCTTGTAGGTCGGCGGCGTCGAGGTGGGGCGCCAGCTCGCGGGCGGCCACCTGCGCGTCGTCGGCGGATAGGCGGAAGGCGACCCGGCTGGCGGCGTTGGCAAGAATGGCCTGGCGTAGGGCGGGCGGCAGTTGGGCGAAATGCTGGTGTGCCAGCGTCAGCGCCAGCCGCAGTTTGCGGGCCTCGACCATCATGGCCGCGACGTCGGCGGGGGTATGCAGAAAGTGCTGCACTTCATCGAGGTAGAGGAACGTCGACGGCCGCGCGGCTGGCGGCAGGGCCGACCGCCGCTCCACCGCTCGCCAGATGGTCGAGACGATGAGGGAGCCGAGCAGGGCGGCAGCTTCGCTCCCGACCAGGCCGCGCGGGATGGTGATGAGCACGATCCGGTTGCGCGCCAGCGCTTCGTCAAAACTGAAGGCCGGAGCGGCTTGCCCGACGATGTGGCGAATGCGGCGGCGGCTGGTGAACGACCGGACCTTGTTCAGGACAGGAGCCACGACGGCGGTGCGCTCAGCCGCCGACAAGCTGTCGAACCAACTCCAGAACTGCGCCAAGACGTGATCGTCCAAGCGGCTGACCAACCGCTGGCGCGCGTGAGCATCGGTCAGGATCAGCGGCACTTCGCAGAGCGTCATGCCGGGCGTCGCCGCCAAGGTCGCCAGCGCCGCGCGGAGGACATCGGCTGAGCGTGGCCCCCAGAACTCGCGCCAGAGGGTGGCGAAGACGGCGAGCGTCTGCTCGACCATCAGCTCGCGGTCGTCGCCCCCCGTCGCCAGCACGTTGAAGCCGACCGGCCACTCGGCGTCGGCGACGTCGAGCACGTCCACGTCGTCCCGGCGGTGGCGGGGCATCCGGTCGGCGATGTCGGCGTTGAGGTCGCCCTGCGGGTCGATCACCACCACGCCGGCGCCGCGCTCGCAGTCTTGGAGCGCCAGGTTGGCAAGGAGGGTGCTCTTGCCTGCGCCGCTGGGGCCGTGGATATGGAGGTGCCGCATGGCGGCCTTGGGCGTCAGTGCCAGAGGACGCTTCTCCAGGCCGGGGAAGTTCGACACCGCCACCACCCGGCCGACGCGGGGAAGGTCGGGCGCGGGCGGAAGCTGGCGGCTAGCGGTGGCCGGTAGGCCCACCACCGGCTGATCCCCCAGCGGCCACGCCACGAGGGCGGCCAGCTCAGCGGCGTTGAGGACGGCCGGGTAGTGAAGCAGCGGCAGCACGCGGGCCGCCAGCCGCCCCGCCGCCCACCGCGTCAGCGGCACCCGCCGCACCCAGTGGACACCAGGCGCGGCGGTACTGCGCACCGCCGCCGTGACCCGGCTGACCAGCCGCCAAGCGGCTGGCGGAGCGGGCGCCAGCGCGCCCACGCGCAGCGCCACTCCGAACAGCGGCCAGGCCCGCTTCGCCCGCAGAGCTCGCACGGCGTCGGCCGCGGGCACCTTGACGGGCACGCCCTCGATGAGGCGGTGGCGGGCGGGGCGGCCGGGCACCGGCGGCGCCGCCCCTTCCGGCGCGATGACCAGTTGCACCACGACGGCCTCGCCAGCGCCCAGCGGGAACAGGCTGGCCAGCACCGCCGCGTTGATGGCCTGGGCCGGTTCGTGCCGGAGCGGCCGGTGCGCGCTCGACAGTCCCAACTCGACCGCCGCCGTGACGGCACTGCCGGCGTATTCAGGAGCGGGCTCGAGGCGCAGGCCGGGCAGGGCAGCGCGGAGGTGGCCGGTCACGGCGTCCGCGAGCGCAGGCGGCAGCAGGACGTGATGCCGGATGCCGGTGGCGTCGGCGGTCACCTCCAGCACGAGCGCCCGGGCTGTCACGAAGCGGCGCCATCGGGTCGGGGCCAGACCGGACAGTCCGGCCAGGAACGCCGTCACGGCGGCAGGGTCGAGACCACGCGGGAACCCGATGCGGTACGGCACCAGTTCCGCGCGCCAGCGTGCCGCCACCGCGGCGCGCAGCACCAGCACCGCCGCCATGCCGGTGAGGCCGGCGATGGCAAGCAGAAGCAGCGCGATCACCGCGCGCCCTCCGCCCATGTCCTTCCGGCTGCCGGTCTTGTCTCCAACTCACGCGCTACGCGCATCACGACGGCCGTGGCGTCTTGCTCCATTCCCCCTCCTCCTTGTTGACGATGATCCGCGCAGGTCCGCACCTGATTGCACGTCTTACAGTTGTTATATGTAGACCGTCGTCTGCATTCGTCAGGCGATGTCACAGACTTGCACGCGGAGGTGCGAGGTTTTCTTGGCGCTTCGTCCAGGCCACGGGAGGGGCCGATGGTCAGGACGACCACCGGCCTCCCAGCGTGATAAACGCGATGCCGACCACAACCAGCAGGACAATGGCCGGCACGAGGACGGGTTGAAGCAGCATGGCCGCCAGCCGCACGCCGATGCACACCACCAGCAACAGGGCGAGAGCCTGGCAGAGCGGTTTGGCTAGCGCACCCATCGGTGAGCTTCGCGGTGGAGGGCGTCGATGGCGGCGTCGGCGACGCGGTCGATCTCGGTCTCGGCGTAGAACGCCGCCAGGTCTTCCGTGCTGGTGGAGATCTGGTTCTCGAACGGCCAGCCGCCGAAGTACCAGGCCGAGAAGGTGGCGGTGAAGATCACCGCCACCACCACGTAGACAACTGCGTCCACGGTCTACTCCATCGCCATGCGCACCAGCACGCCGGTGGTTGCGGCGGCGGCAGCGGCGGTGATCTGGGCGAGGAAGAAGTCGGCGGCGCCGTCCGGGACCAGCTCGCGCATCTGCGCCTCAGTGAGGGCCACTTCGGTGAGGCGGCGATGCGCGAGAGTGGCAACGCGGGCGATGCCGCTCACGCGCGCGGCCGCCGCGATGGCGCGGTGTTCTTCAGCGGCGACGGTTTGGCGGACAGGGCGCGGGAGGCGCTGGCCGCCGTAACGGACGACGTCAGTGCTCATTGTCTTCCCCTCGTCGTGTGGCAAGTCGTCGGCGGCGAAGCTCAACGAGGCGCGCTGCCTTCTTGCAGTGACGGACGTGCTCGTCCTCGGAAACCGCGGCGTCAAACTCCGTGCGGCATCCTGCACAGCACCAAGCTCCACGCCGTGTGAACGAAGGGCGATGTAGAAGGCGGGCTGGGTAGGTCACAGTCATAAGCATTCCTCCGTAAAGGCCGTTCGGTATGAGCAACCGTAACGGAGGTTGCCTTGGGTGCCAATGTCAGATTGCGTCAGCGACAGGGCATGTCATCGACGGGAGTGTTAGTCGGTGGCCTCCAGTTCGCGCTGCAACTGGTCACGCGTCATCCCGAGACCGGAAGCGAAGAGCTCCAAGGTATCGAGGTTCGTGAGCTTCTGTACCCTCCCAGCAATGTACCGGTACAGTTCGCGCACGGACATCCCGACGTCCTCCGCGAACCGTTCGCGCGTCGTGCCCACTTGGTCGATGAGCACGCCAAGTCGCCGGCCCATCTGTCGCAGGTTCGGCCGGACGTGATGTGGGGCGGCGGGTTTCTGCAGGTGGTGGCTCCTCGGTCTTCTGATCTTGACAAGAGTGGCAATAACAGGCAGAATGAGGGGAGATCCAAACTCTGTGCTGGTGTTCGGGTCACAGGTCTTGAGGAGCCGTTTCGGAGCTAACAACTCCGAAGCGGCTCACTTCTCGCCTTGGGGGTGAGCCTTCCCGCCGAGGGCGGTACGGTCGGCGGACAACAACGAGTTTCGCGCCCGAGTTCCGTACCGCCCCGTTCAGATGGTTGGTGATCCAAACTCCCGAAGGTCAACCGCTTGTGCGTGGGCCCTCTTCGAGGCACTTCTGCGTTGGACGTGCCTGGTGCTGACGCGGGCGCTCCCGCAGTTCCAAGAGATCTTCGGGTAGAAAGGCCTCGTTGATCGTGTCAACGTCATTCCGGGTCTTGTCAGATGACGTTCCACGACCTCGTGCTGGTGTCGGTGGTTCCACTAGATCAATGCGTCCTTTTTTTTCTGTAGCTGGGGAAAGCTAAAGGTGCTCTGTCTAGGGGGTAGTAGCACTCGGTTGGCGCAGGGAGTGAGAGGTGAATAGCCAGTCCCCATTCCAGATGACGCCTGCATCACCTCCTGTTAGTGTGTGCGTTAGGTCGCAAGGTTTAGGTTTGTTGCCTTGGCGACCACATCACGCCGTTACGTCGTACTCCCGACCGTTGCTTGTCTCATGCTGTCCTCCGTTGTCGGCGAGGCCAGCCACTCCTCGATTGCGCCTCCGGTGCGGATGCTCGCGCAGATCAGACAAGTTGTCGGGTAGATGGTCTTCCTTGATGTGATGGCATTTGGATCCCGCCGTTGCCGGCCACCAATCAACATCCTTGTCGTCGTGTTGGTTACTGTTCATTTCCTCGGTCCGTCGTCTCAGAAGGCCGGAGGCATCAAGGTACTTCCCTGATGGGACGGACGTTATGGGCATCACCTCCTTGTGTGAGCAGGTCAGGTCGATAGCTCGTCCTAGAAGAACTCGACCTCGGTAGTCTTGCCGTCGGGGTACTCGAGGACAATGTGAGCACCCGCCCGAAGCCGGTCGTCGAGGGCCTTATATACGGAGACGGCGCGTCGCACCTCCTCTGTGACCGATGTCTGATTCATGGTGCTGAGTTGCTTCAATGCGTCGGCAACCGACTGAGAGACGTTGATTGAAAGACGGCTGAAGGTGGCCGAAGCAGCGGTGGTGCTAGCCGCCGGAGCTTTCGACTTCGGCTCCGAGAGCTGCTTGGCCGCGACGATGGTGGGGCGCCTGCTCACCACGACACATCCTGCGAACTGCAAGAGTTGTTCATGGCAGCGCAGCTTACGGCTTGGGACCCCACATTGTCAACACGAAGTCTGTATGAAACCAAGATCGTGCCACCTCTTCCCTTGGCACCTGGTCCAAGCCGCCCCCCCACCTTGAGCACCTCGTGGGCGCGCAGGCGCAGTACGGAATGTCGCGAGGGAAGCTAGGTCCACCACCATCTATGGGCTCGGTGTCCGGCGCGTCCGCTGCGCTGCCGGGGTTACCCAGGGCGCCATGTCGTCGGCGGCCTTCACCAGCTCGTAGGGCTCAAGGCCCAGCACCCGTGCCAAAGCGGCAACCGAGCAGATGGTCGGACAGCGCGTGCCGCGTTCGACGTCGCCGACGAAGGTCCGGCTGAGACCCGCCTCCAACGCCAAGTCCTCTTGGGAGAGGTGGCGGCCAGTCCGAAGCATGAGCAGGGCACGGCCGAAGCGCACCTGTAGCTCGCTGGTATCCGAGGTCATGCAGGCACGGTCGCCGTCGTCATGGCGGCCCGTCCACCATGCATGCAGGACGGATCGTCGCGTATAGTGGACATTCAATGGATCTAGGGTCCGTCACCACACATTGACCGGCGATGAGGCGTCCGTCGGCGGAGTACGCCAGCCTGCCCCCGGCCTTCCGGCCCACCCCGCGCAAGCGGCGCGTGGTCCTGTGGGTCGCCGGGTCAATCGGCGCCCTCGCCCTGGTGATCACGCTGGTGATGTTCGTTGCCATCTCCGGCGCTAGCCACAGCGGCAACCAGGTCGGGTCAGCCGTCAACCCGACGGCGGCACCGGCACCCACGGCCACGAGCGTCCAGACCCAGCCGGCCGCGGTTGCAGCGACAGCCTGCCCGTCGCCCGTCAGCGGCCCCGCCCCTTCCGCCAGTTTGAATACGGCCTCCCCGGAGGCCCAGTTCGTGGCGGCTGTCGGCGAGAGCACGGGCGACGACCTGTGTACCACCGTCCACAAGGCGTTCGACAAGGTCTACGCCCAGGCTTTCTCCGACGAGGATCCGGCCTACTTGCCGTTCTTCTGGTGCGGCGACTGCAGCCAGGCCGTTGCCACCGACCAGGACACCATCGCCCAGGAGAAGCAACGGCAGGATCGGCTGCTGGGTGAGCATTTCGCGGTTACTGCCGTGATCGCCAGCTCCCCGACGTCCTTTACGGTCGAAGGGGACTACGGCTGGACCGGACTCCCAACCCGGCATGGCCAGTTGACGATGACCGTCAACCCCGACCAGTCCAGTCCGGCCAGGTGGATCGCCACCTGCTTCGCCGTCTCCTGTCCCTAGACGGACGGGACTAAGCGCATACATGGCGGTGCAAGGAATGGGATGGAAAATGGCGGGACGATCTACCAGGGCGCGACATGGAGTAGGCAGTCGGACGTGCGTCGCGGGCGGCGCGCACTTAGCCATGACTACGCGTTTGCGACAGTTGTGGTTTTGTCCGAGCGGTCAGAAGTCCCGAGCGGCCGCGCCGTTTGACAACGGCCTACTCGGTCAGCAAGACTTCCGCCCTCGTACCAACGTGGAAGGAATGCGCGGGACGACCCGGTATTGCACCGGACAGAGAGGGCGTGGCGAACGTCAGACGACCTGACTTGCGCGCGTGTCCACGCACAGCGATCTATCCGCCGAAAGGGGAGCGGGGATGGAACCCCCGCTCCCCAAGGCTCAAGTTCCTCCCGGACGCCGAGTTTCACCTAGGACGTTGACCCGGGAGCAACGTCGCCAGCACAGGAGGATGCCACAAGTGCATCACAGATGGAACCTTCACGCTCCGAGCGGGGCGCCCCCTCCCCGCCAGCGAGGGCGACAGGCATTCCGCCGCACTCTCGTCCTGACCGCGGCCGCCGTCATGGCCGGCCTTCCGGTCGTCGCCCATGCCGCGGGCGGCACCCTGCCGCCTCTGCCCGTCAGCTTGCCGGAGACACCGCAGACGGACGACCCGACCGTGATCGTGCTGTCCGCCGAGCACGGGCCGACGATGGGCTCGGCCTCGTGCTTCCAGTTCCCCAGCGCCACCAACTGCAACGGCACCAACCCCATGACCGTCGAGTGCTCGGCCGACGCGTACACCGTGCGCGGCGCGCAGACCCCAATCGTTGACCAAACCAACGGCGCCACCATCGGGTATCTGGAGCTGCGCTACTCGCCGCATTGCGGCACCAACTGGGCGCGGACGACCTTCACCAACCCGGCCTACATCAACCCGCTCTACCAGCGCGACACCTACGTGTCGGGTGCAGCCGGTCGGGCCGATGATCCGTTCTTCAACGACGAGCCGGTGCGGTATTCGGCGGAGATCTACGCTCCGTCGACGACGGAGTGCGCCAACGTCACCGTGACCGAGGGCATCACGCTCATCGCGCAAGTCACCGGCGCCTGCGGCTAGCAGCCAGCACGCACCAACAAGCTTCGACAACAAGGAACCAACATGCCTACAGCGCGACGCCTCAAGCGAGGCGGCATCATCTTCATGAGCGGGGGCGTACTGGCGATCCTCGCGACTGGCCTCATCCCGGTGGCCGCCCAGGTCATCGGTGACCCCTTGGGCTTGGTCTCGGTCGGCACCTCCGGCGAGAGCACCAGCGGCTCCGTCCTGGCCGTGTCCAACGGCGGCAATGCCAACGGCGGGGCTGACGGCGCGGGCGTCTCGACCACCGGCACCGGCTCGGGCGGCCTTGCCGGCGCGAGCGCCGGGTCGGCCAACGGCGGCCTGGTGGCCGTCAGCGGCACCGGCTGCGCCTCCAACGGCAACGTGTTCGCCAACGTGCCCGTTGCCATCTCGGCCACCGGCTGCTCCAGCAGCTTCGGCACGGCCATCAGCGGCACGGGCACGGCCTCGGGCGGGCTGGTGGGCGTCAGCGGTACCGGCAACTCGTCGGGCCTGGTGGCGATCAGCGGCACGGGCACACCGTCCGGCACCTACAGCGCCGATTCCAACGGCGAGGTCGCGGCCGAAGGACAGCAACTCAGCGTCTATACCGGCGCCGAACTGGGTGGGCCGCAGTCTCCGGATCAGGTCCTCGATCCGACCTACGTGGCCACCTGGACCACCCCGCCCCAGGAAATCGCCGCCAAGGAGCAGGCCGCTGCAAATATCGCGGCCGCGGTGGCGTACAACATGGCGACCGGCGCCGCTGGGGGTGCGTCGACGCGGAGCAATACCCAGTGCCCGCCGGGCGGCTGCGTGCCAGTCGCCGAGACGCTGCCGTGGTCCGGCTGGGCCCAGCAAACGACCTCCACCTGCGGGCCGTCCTCGACGCAGCACGTCCTGAGCAACCTCTATGGCGAGGGCGCCAGCGAGTACCACATTGCCGACCTTGAGCACGGCCACAACGGCACGTCGTTCGGCAACATCCCGCCCGTGATGAACAACCTGTTCGTCAACGATGGCGGTGGCTATCGCTTCTTCTCGGCGGACAACGTGCGCGGCGCGCCGAACACCCTCATGAACTACCTCACCCAAGACATTGTCTACGGCCCGCAAAACGGCAAGGGCAACGCCGTCATCTATGATGTCCAGCCCACCGACTTCCCGTGGTGGCAGGGGCTCAGTTCGCCGGACGGCCACTACGTCGTCGGCAACGGGTACGACCATCGCAGCGGCGGCCAGGTGTCGATCTGGGACGAGTACGACATCTCCAAGTTCTACAGCCACTACCCGCGCAACCCCTACGGTCAGCACACCACCACGCTTGCCAATCTGGAGGCTGCAATGAACCACGGCGGCCCCTTCGGCGAGATGATCTGGTAGAGACACGATGACGAGAGGACGAGCGATCACACGGGTAGTCGCGGCCGTTCCGGCGGTGCTGGCTGTCGTGAGTTCGCTCGCGGCGTGCGGGGGGAACACACCCCCCGCACGTCCCCTCTCAACGGCCACGCCGACGCCGACCGTGTCAGCAACCCCGGCAGGGCTACAGGTGGTCGTGCAGAATCACATTGATCTCGGCACGGTCTACCCGACGAACCTTGCCGCCTGGGCCAACAACGTGGCATGGACCGAGGCGGCCAGCCGCGATAACGTGGTGCCGCAAGCCGTCCGCGTCTACACCGTTGGCGGCAGCGGACCCACTGCCGTGCGAACCGTGGCGACGGTCGCTTCCGGCATGCAGGTTGCCTTCGTGAGTGGGGACGGCTCGAACGTGGTGTTCCTGGTCGCTAAGATCACCAACAACGCAGCGACGTGGACGATTCGCTTGGTCGATCTCACCTCGGGCCACAGTCGCGACATCGCCTCCAGCCCGGTGGCGACCCCGCCCGGCATCGTTCCCCATCCGGTGATTCGCGATCACTGGATCGCCTGGGCCGAAGTGACGGACGCCAACAGCGGGAGCTCACGAGCCGTGGTCTACGACCTGACCACCGGCAGCCGGCGCACGCTGGGGACGAACGATCCCGCCTTTGTCGCCATCGACGGGCCGACGTTGTACTTCGACGGTTCGGACGCCGCCGGTCGCGACGTGTTCGCCGTCCCGCTCGATCAGCGGGGGCCGGTCCAGCAGCTCACGCATTCTGGCGCGGTGGTGAACCCCAGAGCCGGGGACGGCTATCTCGTCTGGCAGGAGCCGCTCTCCGGTGACCCGCAATCCGTCTGGGCGGCCGACGATCGGACGCCTGCCGCCGCCGCCCATCCGGTTGAACTGGACAACACGCGGAACAACGGCGATCCGGCGCCCGGTATGGGTTTCGCGGCCTGGCTCGATGGGCTTACTCGCCTCGTCGTCCGCTCCGTCGGAGGTACCCAGGTGGTGCCGGTGCCGAATCAGGATCACCTGAGCGTGGCGGCACGGTGGGCGGCCGCCGGCCGCACCCTCGCTTGGGTGAACGACGAGGGCGCCGATCAGAGCGACGCGGTCCTGTACGTCGGTACGGTCACCGGATGATCTGTGGAGGCCTGCCTCTTCGTGGGCTCCGCTGACCTACTTACGGCCGTAAATGCGGTTCCATGTCAGCCGGTTTGATGGCTACGCGAATCTGTGTAACACTGGCTAGGTGCAGGGCTTCTGTCGCCGGGCACGGGCAAGGCGTTTGAGGCTAGTCAGGCCGATTTGGAACTCGGCAGCTACCTGCCCGTAGGTGGCCCCATCCCGCAGGCGGCTCATCATGGCCTCCGCCTGATCTGGCGTGAAGCGCGCCGTCAGCAGCCGGTGGCGCGGGGACGCCGAGAGTAGGTCGGCCTCACCCTGATCCGGGACGGAAGCCGACGGGGCCCGAAGTCGCGCGGTCATCCGGGTCAGATCGGATAGAGCATCCGTTCGGTCCCTGTACCGTCGAAGTAGCTCGACCAAACGCGTCATCTGGCGGGTCTTTCACGCTCGAATCCTTGGGTTCGGGCTG
>Ga0070741_10008515_pt1 | contig 20522 bp, 24 predicted proteins | sample Coa_R1_4_FD_66440 | JGI IMG/M metagenome (GOLD analysis project Ga0070741, IMG submission 66440) | Surface soil microbial communities from Centralia Pennsylvania, which are recovering from an underground coalmine fire - Coalmine... | ecosystem: Environmental > Terrestrial > Soil > Unclassified ...
GCATCCACCAGCACGCTCGGACGCAGGTACGGAGGCCGCCGCCGCGTCCCCTTGAAGAAGACGTTCGCGGCGAGGATGGGGTACTTCGCCTGCGCGATCCGCTCGCGCAGCACCGGAACGCCGAAGTCGAACTCGTGGTTGCCCAGCGCCGCCGCGGTGACGCCGAGAGCGTTGTAGACCTCGGTGACGCTGCGCCCGCGGAACTGGTTCGAGATCAGCGTCCCCTGGAACTCGTCGCCGGCGTCGAGCACGATCACGGCGCCGCCGCTCTCCTGCGCCTCGGCGCGGATGGCCGCGAGATATCCGCCGAACCAGTCGGCCCCGCCGACCTCGCCCTGGGACCCCAGGCCGATCTCCCGGCCGGGCGCCGCGAGCAGGGCCCCGTGGGTGTCGTTGATCCCGACGATCACCAGGCGCTTCGTTTCGCGGCGGGCAGGCGGACGGTCCGCCTGCGCCGCCGGTGCGCCGAGGGCAAGCAAGAGAGCGAACAGCGCGGGGGTCATGGAAGAGCGATCCATGCCACAACTCCGGCGCGGCGGCTCGCGCGAGTTCCGCGGACGCGGACTGTCCCGGATCTCCTGTTATGCTTGCCGCATGCGCGCCGGAGCAGCCGTGAGCCGGGCCGAAGACGTGCGCCTGGCCGCGCGCGACGCGGCCACCAGGGCGCTGGACGCCGCCGGGCTGGACGAGGCCCGCTGCCTCCTGGTGGCGGCCACCCCGGACCATCTCGACGAATCGCTGGAGCTCTGTGCGGCGCTGCGGGATGCCGCCGGACCGAACGCGCAGATCGTCGGAGGAGCCACCTCCGCCGTCTCGGTGCTCGGCGACGCCGAGATCGAGGAGGGACCCGCCCTGGGCGTCCTCGCCCTCGATCAGCGCGGGGAGCTGTTCTCTTTCCGCAGCGACGCTCCCGACGAGCTGCGGGCGGCGGCGCAACGGGCCGGCCCCGGAGCTCTGGGGATCGTCTTCGCCGATCCGGAAGCTCCGGTGCAGCGCCTCCTCGGCGCGCTCGGCCGGCTGCGCGTCGCCGGCGGGGGCGTGGCCGTCGAGGGCGGGCTGCTCCTCGGCCAGGATCTGGCGTACGCGCACGCGGTCGGCGCGTTCTTCGCCACCGCAGGGCGGCTCGCCGTCGCGCAGTCGCACCAGGCGATCGGCAATCCCCTGCTGGTCACGCGCGCGGAGGGCCGGTCACTGATCGAGCTCGACTCCCACCCCGCGATGGAGGCGCTCTCCGCCCTGACGGAGATCTCCGGCCTGGAAGGAGAAGCGCTCCAGTTCGTCGCCCTCGGCCTCTCGCCGCGGCCCGGCGAGGCGTTCTCGGAGTCCGACTTCGTCTCCATCCCGCTGATCGGCGTAGACGAGGAGCGCGGGTCGCTGGAGACCGCAGCGCCGGTGCCCGAGGGCCACAGCGTCTCGTTCACGCTGCGGGACGGGATGGGCGCGCGCCGCACGCTGCAGTCGGCGCTCACCACGCTCGGCGCGCCTTCGCCTTCCTGGGGCATGTACTTCGACTGCGCCAGCCGCGGCAGCAGCCTCTACGGGGTGAGCGGCCTCGACCTCCTCCTGATCGAGCAGTCGCTGGGGACCTTTCCGCTGCTCTCGATGCGCACCAGCTTCGAGCTCGGGCCGGCGGGCGACGCGACCGGCGTGCACCTCTTCACCGGCGTCCTGGCGGTGGGGGATCGATGAACCGCGCGCTCGCCGCGGTGGCGCTCGCCGCCGCGTTCGGCTGTGCTTCGTCCGAGGTCCGCGAACCCACCTGCGCCGATCCCGCGGATCGCGCCGAGATCCAGCAGATCCAGGTCGGCTGGACGCGGCTCGACCCGGGACTCCAGAGGCCCATCGAAGACCCGACGATGCCGCGGAGCCGCGATCCGCGCCAGGCCGAAGCGCTCGCCGGCGACCTGCTCGCGCAGTGCCGCAAGGGGGCGCGGATGGAAGCGCTGCAGGACCGCTACTCCGAGGTGCCCGGCGGGTCGATCGTCGTCGGCCCGCAGGCGAGCGTTCCGTTCAAAGGAGCAGCGCTCTGCCTGAAGAAGAACGAGTGCGCGCTGGTCCGGAGCAACGTCGCCTTCCACGTGCTCAAGCGGATCGATTGATCTCGTCGGACGGATCGGGAAGGAAGGTCGCAAATTCGACGCCGATCCCGGCCGGCGCCTCGCGCCGCCAGCGCACCCTGGCGCGGACGTGCAGCCCGCGCCCGTGCGGCAAGTCGATGACCGCGACCAGATCGGAAGCGCTTTCGGGCACTTGCACGTTGAAGAAGGCGCCGCCAGGGCAGATGTTCTCGGTCGTCGCCACGATCTCCTGGTCGCCCAGCCGAAGCCGCGCGGGCAGCCGCACGTCGCGCCGGGCGTATTTCCTGCGCGTATCGAACGGGTCGGCGCCCCAGGGATCCACGAAAACCATCTCAGCATGTCGCGGAATGCCGTCCACTTTCCGCAAGGGTTCCGCTACGACGCGCTGCGACACCTTGACGGAATGCGACATCCGACCTACCCCTCGGTACATGGCGCAACAGAACGCGGTGCCCGAAGGGCCGCGCAGGACCGTCGAGCGGGGCCGCTATTACGAGGACTTCAAGGTGGGCGACGTCTACCCGCACCACTGGGGCCGCACGATCACGGACGGCGAGGCGCAGCTCTTCGCGACGGCGACGATGAACGCGGTACCCCTGTACTTCAACCGCCTGCACGCGCAGGCGCTCGGGCACCACACCCCGCCGGTGCATCCCCTGCTGGTGATGAACGTGGTCTTCGGGATGACGGTCGAGGACCTCTCCGAGCAGGCCATCGCCCATCTCGGGTACTGGAACATGAAGTTCCCGAAGTGGGTGTACCCGGGCGACACGCTGATCGCCTCCAGCGAAGTGCTCGACAAGCGCGAGAGCGGGAGCAAGCCGGATCGCGGGATCGTCCACGTCCGCACCACCGGCGTGAACCAGCGGGGCGAGCAGGTCTGCCTGTACGAGCGGAAGATCCTGGTGAAGAAGCGCGCAGCTTACGGAGGCCGTTAGCGATGCCCATTCCCAACCCCAACGGGGGCGCCCTCAGCGAAGAGCACGTGCAGATCCGCGAGAGCGTGCGCGACTTCGCCGACCGCGAGGTGATCCCGGTCGCCAACGAGCTCGACAACAAGGCGGCGGAGATCCCTTCGCACATCGTGAAGAAGATGGCGGAGCTGGGTTACTTCGGGCTGATCTTCTCGCCGGACTACGGCGGCAGCGGGCTCGACACGCTCTCCATGGCCATCGTCGCCGAGGAGCTGTCGAAGGCCTGGCTCTCGGTCGGCTCGGTGATGACGCGGATGATCATCACCGCGTCTCTGGTGCAGGCCAACGGCACCGAAGAGCAGAAGCAGAAGTTCCTTCCCGGGCTCTGCACCGGCGAGCTGCTCGCGGCGGCGGCGTTCACCGAGCCCGACGCGGGAAGCGACTCCGCCGGGATCAAGTGCCGCGCGGTGAAGAAGGGCGACAAGTACCTCATCAGCGGCGAGAAGACCTGGTGCACCTGGGCGAACAAGGCGCACCTGCTCTGTACCACGGTGGTCACCAATCCCGAGGCGGCGCGCAAGCACGACCGCCTCTCCATCCTCCTCATCCCCAAGACCCCCGGCGACGACTTCCATCCCCCGCAGCTCGCCGGGAGCCCCATCCCGACCATCGGCTACAAGGGGATGAACTCCTACTCCCTCCAGTTCGACGGCTACGAGTGCCCGGCGGAGAACCTTCTCTCGGGCGTCGAGGGCAAGGGGTTCCGGCAGCTGATGAGCACCTACGAGATCGCGCGCATCCAGACCGCCGCGCGCGCGGTGGGAGTGGCGCAGGCGGCGTTCGAGGCGGCGCTGCGGTACTCGCAGGAGCGCACGCAGTTCGGAAAGCCGATCAGCGACTTCCAGGTGATCGGGCACAAGCTCGCGCACATGGCGACGCAGATCGAGGCCGGACGGCAGCTCACCTACCACGCGGCCCGGATGAAGGACACGGGCAAGCGCTGCGATCTGGAGGCGGGCATGGCCAAGGCCTTCTGCGCGGAGATGGCCGAGCACGTCACCAGCGAGGCGATGCAGGTCTTCGGCGGTTATGGATATTCGCGCGAGTTCCCCGCCCAGCGCTTCTGGCGCGACGCGCGGGTGTTCCGGATCTTCGAGGGCACCTCCGAGATCCAGTACGAAGTGATCGCCAAGCGGCTGCTGGAGGGATGAGCGTGAATCACCGGTTCACCCGCGACGACAACCTCTACGAGCACTTCACCGTCGGCGAGACGATCGTGCACCCGCGCGGCCGCACGGTCTCCGACGAGCACATGATGTGGACGAACTTCGTGCTCAACACGGCGCAGCTGCACTTCAACCAGAAGATGTGCGACGACCACCCGGAGGTGACCTTCAACGGCCGGCGGGTGGTGTACGGCGGGATCGTCTTCGCCTTCGTCGCGGGGCTGGCGTCCGAAGAGACCGAGGAGAACGCGGTGGCGCAGCTCTCCTACGACGAGGGCCGCCACCTCACGCCCGTCTTCGCCGGCGACACCTTGTTCGCGGAGAGCACGGTGGTCTCCAAGACCGACGACGACCCGCGCCTCTCCGCGGTGAGCAAGCCGGGCCAGGCGGGCGTGGTCAAGTTCCTCTTGCGCGGCAAGAACCAGAAGGGCGAGGTGGTGCTGGAGATCACCCGGGAGCTGGCCATCCTCAAGAAGGACTTCCGCCCATGAGCCTTGGGAAGACGCGCAGCGGCATCGAGATCCAGCCGCTGTACGGGCCGGACGACGTGAAGGAGGCGCCGCCTCCGCCGGGCGAATACCCGTACACCCGCGGCATCCACCGGAACATGTATCTCGGCAAGCTCTGGACCATGCGCCAGTACGCGGGGTTCGGGAGCCCGCAGGAGACGAACCAGCGCTTCAAGTTCCTGCTCGGCCAGGGCCAGACCGGGCTCTCGCTGGCGCTGGACCTTCCCACCCAGCTCGGGCTCGACGCAGACGACCCGGAGGCGCAGGGCGAGGTGGGGAAGGTGGGCGTCTCCATCGGGTCGCTCGCCGACATGGAGGAGCTGTTCGCCGGGATCCCGCTCGGGAAGGTCTCGACGAGCATGACGATCAACGCCACCGCGCCGATCCTCCTCGCCATGTACGAGGAGGCGGCCCGCAAGCAGGGCGTCGCGGACGACCGCATCGCCGGGACCGTGCAGAACGATCTCCTCAAGGAGTTCGGCGCGCGGGGGGCCTGGCTCTTTCCCATCGAGCCCTCCATGCGCCTCGCCTGCGACCTGATCGAGGACACGGTGAAGCGGCTGCCGCGCTTCAACCCGATCAGCATCGCCTCGCACTACCGGGATGCCGGCGCGAACCCCGCGGAGGAGATGGCGTACACCCTCTCCGCGGGCAAGGCGTACGTGGAGAATCTCCTGTCGCGCGGCCTCTCCGCCGACGCGTTCGCGCCCCGCCTCAGCTTCTTCTTCTACACGTACACGAACTTCTTCGAAGAGGTGGCGAAGTACCGCGCCGGCCGGCGCATCTGGGCCCGGCTCCTCCGGGAGAAGTACGGAGCCAAGGAGCCGGAGAGCTGGCGGCTGCGCGCCGCCTGCGTGTGCGGCGGACATTCGCTGACGCGCGCCGAACCGCTGAACAACATCGCCCGCACCACGCTCGAGACGTTCGCCGTCGCCTGCTCGGGGCTGCAGAGCGTGTTCACCGCCGCCTACGACGAGGCGTTCGCCATTCCCACCGAGCTCTCCGCCCGCACGGCGCTGCGCGTCCAGCAGGTCGTCGCCTACGAGACCGAGGTGGCGCAGACGGTGGACCCGCTGGGCGGCAGCTACTTCGTCGAGGCGCTGACGGGGCAGATGGAGGAGGCCATCGGCAAGGTGATGGCGGAGATCGACGAGCGCGGCGGATTCGTCGAGGCGCTCCGCACCGGGTACGTGCAGCAGCGCATCGCCCAGCGCGCCTACGAGCACCAGCGGGCGGTGGAGAAGGGCGAGGTCCCGGTGGTGGGCGTGAACAAGTTCCGCACCGTCGGAGAGGCGCACGAGGAGCCCGACATGGAGCTCACCACCGCCTCGCCGCAGGCCGCGAAGGACGCCGCCGAGCGGGTGGCGAAGGTCCGCAAGGAGCGCGACGCGCAGAAGGCGCGCACCGCATTGCGCGCATTGGCGGAGGCGGCCGGGGGCCAGGGGAACCTCCAGCCGCACATCCGCGAGGCGGTGCGCGCGTATTGCACGGTCGGCGAGATTGCCTCCGCCCTGAAAGAGAAGTTCGGCGCCTATCAACCCCCGACGAGGTTCTGAGACGATGGAGCGGAGGATTCGCGTGCTGGTGGCGAAACCGGGCCTCGACGGGCACGATCGGGGGGCGCGGGTGATCGCCGCGGCGCTGCGCGACGCCGGCATGGAGGTGATCTACACCGGCCTCCGCGCCACGGTGCCGGCGATCGCGGCGGCGGCGGTGCAGGAGGACGTGGACGTGATCGGCCTCTCCATCCTCTCCGGCGCGCACGAGGGCATCTGCCGGCGGCTGATGGAGGAGCTGCGGCAGCGCAAGGCCAGGATCCCGGTGGTGGTCGGAGGGATCATCCCCGCCGCGGATCACCAGGCGCTGCGCGAGATCGGCGTCGGGGCGGTGTTCGGGCCCGAGTCGCCGCTGGGCGGCGTGGTGGAGACGGTCCGCGCCCTCGCCGCCGGCGGGCCGCTGCCCGAAGATCCCGCCCTGAAGGCTCCGCCGCCCGGGATTCCGGCGACGCGGCTCGATCACACCGCCATCTGCGTCAAGGACATGGCGGCGTCGATCGCCCTGATCGAGAACATCCTCGGCCAGAAGGTCGCGCACCAGGAGCACGTCGCCGCGCAGAAGGTCGACGCGGCTTTCTTCGACTTTCCCAACGGCGCTTCACTGGAGCTGGTTGCTCCGCGGGCCAACGCCGCGCTCGAGAAGTTCCTGGAGAAGCGCGGCGACGCGCTTCATCATCTGGCCCTGCGGGTGAAGGACATCGACGGGGTGCTCCAGCGCCTGGAGGCGCGCGGGGTTCCGTTGATCGACAAGGTGGGCAGGCCCGGAGCGCGCGGGCACAGGGTCGCTTTTCTCCATCCCAAGGCTTTCGGCGGCACATTGCTCGAGCTCGTCGAAGCACACGAGGAGCCTTCGACATGACGAACATCCTTCCGCTCGGAGAGGTCCCCAAGAACGTCGGCGAGTTGCCGAAGAAGATGCTGGCCTGGTGCATCCGGCCCGACCGCGAGGGCGACCCGGACACCGCCATGCGGCTCGAGGAGGTGGACATCCCCGAGGTCGGGCCCAACGAGGCGCTGGTCCTGGTGATGGGCGCCGGGGTCAACTTCAACGGCGTCTGGGCCGCCCGCGGCAAGCCGGTCAGCGTCTTCAAGATGCACAACGAGCCGATGCACATCGCCGGCTCCGACGCCTCGGGCATCGTCTGGAAGGTGGGCGAGCAGGTGAAGCGCTGGAAGGTGGGCGACGAGGTGGTGGTCCACTGCAACCAGTCGTGCGGGCAGTGTCCCGAGTGCAACGGCCTCGACCCGATGGCCTGCAGCGAGCAGAAGATCTGGGGCTACGAGACCAGCTGGGGCAGCTTTGCGCAGTTCTCCAAGGTCCAGGCGCAGCAGCTCTTGCGCAAGCCGAAGCAGCTCGATTGGCTCAATGCCGCCTCCTATGGATTGACCTATTTCACCGCCTACCGGATGCTCGTGCACCAGGCGGAGGTGACCGCCGGCGACAACGTCCTCGTCTGGGGCGCGGCCGGAGGCCTGGGCGTGTTCGCGCTGCAGATCTGCCGGATGCTGGGAGCGAATCCGATCGCCATCGTCGGCGGCAAGGACAAGGTGGAGCTGGTGAAGTCGCTGGGCGCGAACGCCTGGATCGACCGCAACGACTACCTGGACCTGATGTACAAGCCGCCGGAGACGCCGGAGCGCTGCAAGGCGCGGATGGACGCCACCAAGAGGTTCGGCAAGAAGGTGCGCGAGTTCACCAACGGCAAGGACGTCGACGTGGTCTTCGAGCACGTCGGGCAGCAGACCTTCCCCACCAGCGTGTTCCTCGCCAAGCGGTTCGGGAAGATCGTCATCTGCGGAGCGACCACCGGGTTCAACCTCGAGTTCGACGTCCGCCACCTCTGGATGCGCCAGAAGCAGATCCTCGGCTCGCACTTCGCGAACGCCTACCAGGCGGAGCGCGCGAACCAGCTGGTCCACGAGGGGAAGATCCGGCCGGTCCTCGATCAGGTGTTCCCCTTCGACCAGACCGCGCATGCGCACGCGCTGATGGCCGCGAACAAGCACAAGGGCAAGATGGGGATCGCGGTCCAGGCGGCGGTGGCGCAGGCGAGCCTGCCGAAGGCGGACGCCGCTTAAGCGCAGTCTTTGCGCTTTCATTGATTTTCCACACCGCGGCCGGCTGGGCTACGCTTCCCCGGCAATGGCCTCGCCTTTGTCGGAGAGTTGCGCGAACCATCCGGACCGGCGCGGCTTCGCCGTCTGCATGTCCTGCCGCAAGGTGGTGTGTCAGGAGTGCGCCACCACCTGGAACGGCGTGAACCACTGCCGCTCCTGTCTCGCCGCGATCGGCGCCGCCGCGGCGTCGGGGAGGCGGGCGCGCGCGTGGATTGCCTGGGCGGCTTCCTGCGGCCTGCTCTTCGTCGCGGCGGGTTACGCTCTTGCCTGGTCGACGGCGCTGCTCGCGAGGTTGTGGTGAAGGCCGACGGCGCGCTCGGTCTGCTCGACGATGCGGCGGATGCCGTCGGACGCCTTCCGGCATGGGTGGGGCTCCTCTGGTTCACCGCGCTTCCGGTCCGCTTCGTCCTTGCGGCGCTCGCGATCCGGCTGGTCGAGATGGGCGCCGAAGCGGTGCACCACGCCTTCTGGATGCGGCGGATGGCTTTCCTGCTCCTCGCCACCTGGCTGGTTTCCCTCTGGGGAAGGCAGGTCTTCGTGCAGGCCTGCCGCCACGCCTTCCAGTCGTTGCGGCCGCCGCCCGCGTCGCTCTTGCGCATCCCTCCGGCCGCGATGGCGGGCCACCTCGTGGCCGCCCTCACCGTCGAGGCGCTGTTCTGGGCGCTGCTCCCGACGCTGGTGGCGCCGGCGCTCCTGATCCTTCTGGCGCCGCTCGCTGCCGCCGCCGCGCCGGCGGGAGGACCCGGTCCGGTGGATGCGCTCTCCGCGCTGGCGCGGGGCATCGGGCCGGTCTCGCGCCTCCTCCGGCTCCTGCTCCTCTTCGCGCTCGTCTTGCCGATCGCGGCCGTGAACCTGCACTGGCTCTGCGCCGCCATCGCCTGGCTCGCGGCCGGGATCCCCGGTATCCGGATCGAGCCCTGGGAGGCGGTGCTCAATCCCGGGAATCCCGGATACGCCATCCTGCTCTTCAGCGGCGCGCTCCTCCTCCTCGAGCCGTTCTGGCTCGCTGCCGTCACCGCGCACGTGGAGCGGGTCCGGGCGCGGAGCACGGGCGACGACCTGCGCCGGTGGTTCGCGGAGCTGAGGGCGGCATCGTGATCCTCGCGCTCGCTCTCGCCGTCGCGCTCGACGCGGGTGAATACCGCGTCCGCCTGGAAGAGATCGATTCCTTGCTCGCGCAGGGGAAGGGCGCCGCGGCGGCGGTGGCGGCGCGCGCGCTCGAAGGCAGGACCATCCGCGCGGGCGAGCAGGAGCTCGTGGCGGATGCCTGGGCGCTGGCGCCGATCGCCCGTGGAGAGCCGCGCCGCGCCCGGCTCCGCGGTCTGCTCGAGGCGATGGCTGGAGGAGGGCGGCCCGAACCCAGGGCGGATCCGGCGCTCCTCGAGGAGCTTCGCCGCGCCCGCGTGCCCGCGGCCATTCCCGACGGCGGCGAGATCAAGCCGCTGGATGCGCCAGGGCGGTCGTTGCGCGAGCAGATCGTCCTCTGGGGAACGAAGGCGATGCATGCCTTCGGGCGCGCGGTCCTCCGCTTCCTGCGCTGGCTCGCGAGCTTCCTTCCCCGGGTCGCCCCGGGGACGCCGGAGAAGGCAGGCCGGATCACCGCCGTGGTGCTGGTGGGCGTCGGGGTCATCCTCGCCGCCGTGATCGCCCTGGCCCTCCTCTCCTTCCGGCGAGGCGCTCCGCTCACGCCGGCCCCGCACCCCGAGCCGCGGGTCAGGGACGACGATCCGCTCTCGCGCTCCGCCAGCGGATGGGAGCAGCGCGCCGCAGAGCTGGCCGCGCAGGGACGCCACCGGGAAGCGATCCGCGCCTGGTACCACGCCGTGCTCACGCGCTGCGCCTCCGCCGGAGTCCTCCATCCCCGCCGCGGGCGCACCAACTGGGAGTACGCGCATTCCCTCTCTCCCTCGGTTCCCTTTCGCGACCGATTCGAGGATCTCACCCGTCGCTTCGACGTGGAGTGGTACGGGCGCACCGAGAGCTCCGGCGAGGCGCTCGCGGCGTTCGCCGAGGGGGCTTCCGGGATCGTCCGCTCCCTGGGGCGCCGGACGTGAGGTGGGCGCCGCTCGCGGCTTTCGCCCTCTTCGCGCTGGTCGCGGCCGCGTGGCTGTCGCGTGATCCGGCGTTCCGTCCGAAGGCGGTCCCGGCGGGCTCGTCGCTGAACGAGGGACCGGAAGGAACGGCGCTGGCGCGCGCGTACCTGGAGAAGATCGGCGCGAACCCTGGCGCGCTCACCATCCCGCTGGACCAGGCGGACCTATCCTCCTCCGTGGTGCTCTTGCGCCTGGACGTCGCCGCGGGGCGCGACGAGCACTCCGCACCCGGCCCGGACGTGCACGGTCCCCCGGAGGCGAAGCCGGCGAAGTCCTTGGCGCCGCTCTCGCCGGCCGAGGATGCCTTCGTGCGTTCTGGCGGCCGGCTGATCGTCGCGGTCCGGGGCCTGGAAGCGAAGGGCGCGCTGCGCAAGGTCGCTCCGCTGCTTCAGCGCGTCACCTCGCTGGAGCCGGTCACGCCCCGCGGCCTCGGGCAGGCGGCCCTGGTGGATGCGCAGCCGGTGTTCGAGCATGGCGAGGCGGTCTCCATCGCACTGCGAAAGCTCGGGCTCGGCGAGGTCTGGTGGCTGGCGGAGCCGGAGATGCTGTTCAACGCGCACCTCGGCAAGGCGGATCACCTCGCGCTCCTGCTCGCGCTCTGCGCCGGGCGCCGTCCTCTCTTCGACGAGGCGGCGCACGGATTCTCCCGGGATCCCGGCGTGCTCGATCTCCTGCGCCGGTGGGGATTCGGCCCCGCGCTCCTCTTCGGCGCACTGGCCGCGCTGGCCGTGTTCTGGCGCCGATCCGTCATCGCCGGTCCGCCGGCCGATCCCTTCCGCGACCCACGGTCGGAATCGGTGGAGCTCGTCGACTCGATGGCCAGCCTGTACGCGCGCGCGCTCAGCCCGGCGCAGGCCGTCGAGCTCTACCGCACCTCAGTGGTCCGCGAGATCGCGCTCACGCTCGCCGTCCCGGAGAAGCGCGGCGCCGCAGTCCTCGCCTCGCTGGCTCCCGACCTTCTCGGCGCCAGAAATCCGCGCGAGCAGCTGTCGCTGATCGTCTCCGCCTGTGAAAGGTTCCGCGATGAGCACCGCCGAAGAGGCTGATTCCTCCCCGCTCGCCGACGTCCACGCCGCATTCGCGCGGCTCCGCCGCCAGCTCGACTCCATCATCCTCGGGCAGGCGCAGATGAAGGAGCGCGTGCTGGTGTGCCTGCTGGCCGGCGGGCACGCATTGATCGAAGGTCCGCCCGGCACGGCCAAGACCCTGCTCGCGTTGTCCCTGGCGCGGCTCCTCTCCTGCCGGTTCCGGCGGATCCAGTTCACGCCCGATCTGATGCCCGTCGACCTGCTGGGCACCAACGTCTACGACCAGAAGACGCAGGAGTTCGTCTTCCAGGCGGGCCCCGTGTTCACCGACGTGCTGCTGGCCGACGAGGTGAACCGCACCACCCCGCGCACCCAGTCGGCGCTGCTGGAAGCGATGCAGGAGCGCGCGGCGACCATCGACGGCGTGCGCCGCCCGATCTCGCCGGTATTCTTCGTCGTCGCCACCCAGAACCCGGTGGAGTACGAGGGGACCTATCCCCTGCCGGAGGCGCAGAAGGATCGGTTCCTCCTGAAGATCGAGGTGGGCCACCCCTCGCCGGAAGACGAGCTGGCGGTGCTCCGCGCCTACGGCGAAGGAAGGACGCTGCACGAGGACGGTCTGGCGGCGCTGCAGCCGGTGCTCGACGCGGCGGCGTTGCAGAGCGCCATCCAGATCGTCGCCCGTGTCCGCGTGGAGGAGAAGATCCTCTCGTACCTGCGCGAGGTGGTGGCGGCCACCCGCAGCGAGGAAGGCGTGCAGCTGGGCGCGGGCGCGCGCGGCTCGCTCGCGCTGCTCGCCGCCGCCCGCGCGCAAGCGGCGCTGCGGGGACGCGACTTCGTCACCCCGGACGACGTCAAGGAGCTGGCGCCGGCGGTGCTGGCCCACCGCGTGACCCTGGCTCCCGAGGCGGAGATGGAGGGTCTCGATCTCGCAGCCGTGCTGCAGAGGATCTTCGATCGCCTGGAGGTTCCGCGGTGAGCTCGCGGCCGGGACCGCTCTTGCCCTGGGCGCTCGCGGGCGCCGCCGCCGTGGCCGCGGCGGGCGCCGTTCTCCGTCCGCTCGCCTTCATCGGAACCGGCATCGGCCTTCTGGTCGCCTGCGCCGCCGTCGGAGAGATGCTCGCGTTGCGCCGGGTACGGGTGCGGGTCGGCCGCGACCCGATCGTCGCGGTGCCGCTCGGGGAGCTCGACCGGATTCCGGTCCGCTTCGCGCACGACTCCGGCGCGCGCCTGCGCTTTGCGCTGCGCACCCTCTGGCCGGCCGAGCTCGGGGGAGGGTCGACGATGGTCGCGGGCGCCTGCGGTCCGGGCGAGACCGCAGTGCTGCTCCAGGACGTCCACGGGGTGAAGCGCGGCGAGGCGCGGGTCGAGGCGCCCTGGGCGGCGCTGACGCGATTCGGCCTGGTGGAGCGGATCGTCCAGGCCGGATCGGAGCAGATGGTCCGGGTGATCCCGAACCTCAAGGAAGTGCATCGCATGAACGCGCGCCTCAACGCGCTCTTCCTGCGTGGGCTGGGAACGCGGCTGGCGCCGCGGACCGGCCAGGGACGGGAGTTCGATCGGCTCCGGGAGTACGTCACCGGGGACGACTACCGGCAGATCTCCTGGAAGGCCACGGCCCGCCAGCGCAAGCCCATCGTGCGGCAGTTCCGGGTCGAGCGCTCGCAGGACGTGCTCTTCTGCCTGGACTCCGGCCACCGCATGGCGCCGCGGGTGGGAGAGCTGACCCGGATCGATCATGCGGTGAACGCGGCCGTGCTCGCCGCGTATTTCTGCAACCGCGCGGAGGATCGGACTGGCCTGCTCTCCTTCTCCTCCGCCGTACAGAACGGCGTCGGCCAGGGGCGCGGCGCCGGGCACCTCGCTTCCATCACCCGGTTTGCCACCAGCGTGGCCCCCGAGTACCTCCCGAGCGACTACCGCGCGCTCGCCGCCCATCTCTGCCGTCGCCTCCGCACCCGCACGCTGGTGGTCGTCTTCACCGCCCTGCCGGAGCGCGGCGACCACGGCGACCTGCTCGAAGGCCTGCGCCTGCTCATGCCGCGCCACCTTCCCCTGGTGCTGGCGCTCGAGGACGTGGACCTGGGAGCGTCCGCCCGCGTCCTGCCGAAGGACCACCAGGCGCTCTGCCGGACCCTGGTCGCCTCCGAGCTGGTCCACGACCGGGCGCGGCTGATCGCGGGGCTGCGCCAGATGGGTGCGCTGGTCGCGGAGACGCCGCCGCAGGAGAGCGGGGCGGCGACGGTGAACGCCTGGCTCGACGTCAAGCGCAGGCAGCTCCTGTGACCGCGCTCGCCCGCTTCATCGAAGAGCGGCGGCCGCGCTGGAACCGGCTGGAGACGCTGCTCGAGGAGGCGCAGGAGAGCGAGACCCGCCTCGGCCCGGAGCGGCTTCAGGAGCTGGTGCTGCTCTACCGCAGCGCCTGCACCGACCTGAATCGCGCCCGGACCCTCACCGCCAACCCCGAGCTGATCGGCGGATTGAACCAGCTGATCGGCCGCGCCTACCGCATCGTCTACCGGCGGCGCCGCTCCGGCCGCATCGACCTGAAGCGGTTCTTCCTCCGCGAGGTCCCCGCCACCTTCCACCGCCGCTCGCGCTGGTTCTCCCTCGCCGCCGCCGCGCTGCTGGCCGGCGCCGCGGTCGGGTTCGCCGCCGTGATCGTCAACCCGGCGTACGCGGCTGCGCTCATTCCGGGGCAGTTCTTCGTCGAGCGCCCGGCGGCGCGCGTGGAGCACGCCGAGAAGGGCAACGAGCGCATCGAGAGCCTGCGGGACGCGACCGCCTTCGGCGCGTATCTCTACACCCACAACATCCAGGTCTCGTTTCTCACCTTCGCGCTCGGCGCGCTCTCCTTCGCCGGCGGCATCGTCCTGCTCTTCTACAACGGCCTGATCCTCGGCGCGGTCGCTGCCCAGTACCTGATCGACGGCGCAGGGACTTTCTTCGTCGCCTGGGTGGGCCCCCACGGCGCCCTCGAGATCCCCGCCATCGTCTTCGCCGGAGCGGCCGGGCTGCTCTCGGGCAACGCCCTCCTCATGCCCGGCGAAACGGGCAGGGTGGCGGCCCTGCGCGATGCCTTTCCTGCCGTCTTTCGCATCCTCTGCGCCTGCGCCGTGCTGCTGGTGTGCGCCGGGCTGATCGAGGGATCGTTCTCGCAGATGTCGGCGCGCTCGGTGCCGTACGCGGTGAAGATCGCCGTGGCTGCCGCCCTGTTCGCCGCGATGTGCACGTGGCTGTTCGGAAGGCGGGACGAGGGCGCATGAGCCGCCGCGCGATCGTGCAGAGTCCCGAGCACGTGTTGATCGAGCTGGTCCCGGCGGGCCTGGGCGCCCGGCTCGCCGCCTTCCTGCTCGACATGGCGCTGATCGCGGGGATCCTCCAGCTGATCGCGCTCGTCGCCGTCGCCTTGCCGCAGGCGTTGCGCGACATCGCGGTGGTGACCGCGAGCTTCGTGGTGATCTGGGGATACAACACGTTCTTCGAGGTGCGCTGGAACGGGCAGACCCCGGGCAAGCGGATCCTCCGCATCCGCGTGGTGGACGGCCGGGGATTGCCGGTGGACACCCCACAGTCGCTCATCCGGAACGTCGTCCGGCTCCTCGACCTCTTTCCCGCGGGCGGGGTCGGCGCGCTCGCCGCGCTGCTCGACGGGCGAAACCGGCGGCTCGGCGATCTCGCGGCGGACACCCTCGTCGTCGTGGAAACCCAACCCGCCCTGCCCGCCATCGAGGCGCTGGCGGCGCGGCGCTTCAACAGCCTGCGCACGCCGCGGGTCCGCCGCTACGTCGAGCATCGGATCGGCATCGAGGAACGGGAGCTGCTCTTCACCGTCTGCCTGCGCGCCCCCGGCCTCTCGGATCGGGCCCGCTTCGAGCTCTTCGAGCAGCTGGGAGCGCACTACCGCGCGGAGCTCGGCATCGACGACCCGAACCTTTCCGGGGAAAGCCTTGTGCGGGGACTGGCGGCGATGTGCGCCGGGGGCAAAGAGGAGCCGGCACAAGCGGCAAAATCGACGTAGGTCCCGCGGTGCTGGTAATCAGGATGAATGGCCCTTGCAAACCCGGCATTCGAGGCTTGCCCCAATCACCCGGAGATCACCTCCGGCCTGGTCCCCTGTGCACGCTGCGGCGTCTCGCACTGCGCCGACTGCGTCGTCGAGCTCGACGGCCGTCCTTACGACGCCAACTGCAAGGAGGAGCAGATCCGCGACCTCAGGTCCGGCGTGGCCGGGGTCGATCTGGCGAGCGCGGGCCGGCGATTCGGCGGAATGGTCGTGGACGGCCTCGTCTTCAGCCCGGTATTCATCGGATTGGCGGTGGCATATCCGGTGACCGGTCTCTTCGATCAAGCCTTCATCCGGCTGGTCCTCCCGGCGCTGCTGCTCATCGCCTACGAAGCATGGATGCTGGTCCAGTTCAATGGCCAGACCCTGGGCAAGAAGGCGATGGGGATCCGCGTGATCAACCCGGACGGAAGCGCGATCACCGTCGCCCAGGCATTGAAGCGCGCCGTGTCGCGGAACGTGATGAACTCCACGTACATCCTCGCGCCGATCGACGCGTTGATGGTCTACTCCAGCCAGCGACGCACGCTGCACGATCGCGCGGCGGGAACGCTGGTGGTGAACTGGAAGCCGTGAGCCGCGTCGAGCGAGCATACCAGGGCGCCGGATGCCCGCGCTGCTTCAGTCCGATCCCCGGCAGCGTGCTGCAGCAGGGTCGCGTCTACTGCGGAACCTGCGCGCTGGAATTCACTGCCGCGGCATTCGAGCCCGCCCTCCCCCGGCGCGCCCCATCCGTCCCGGAACGCACGTCGGACGCCGCGCAGTGTGCCCGGCACGCGCACAATGCGGCGGTGGCCGCCTGCGAGCGCTGCGGGGCGTTCATGTGCGGCCTCTGCCGCGTCGAGGTGGAGGGCAAGGCGCTCTGCGCCGCCTGCTTCGACCGGGTTCGCGCCGACGGATCCCTCGAGAGCACGCGCACCACCTTCCGCAGCTGGCGCACGTTGGGGCTGCACCTCGCGATCCTCGGAGCGATGATGACGCCGGCCGGCATCCTCATCGGCCCCGCCTCCCTGTTCGCCACCGTCCGCGGCATCTCGCAATCCCGCAAGGACGGTGACGAGGGTGGCGCCGCCGGCGCCGTGCTGGCAATCCTGCTCGGGTTGTTCGTCACCGCGGTCGGGATCTTCTTCCTCTTCACCATGATGCGCGTGCTCGACGCGGTCCCTGCGGCGAAGGCCGTAAGGAGAGTCCGCTGATGGCGCGCAAGCTGCTCGGGACGCTGTCGAACCTGACGGTCCGCAAGCGCGTGTACCTGGCGCCGGATGCGGTCGAGATCGACGAGATCGACGGGTACACCGGCACCCGCAGGCGCGTCCTGCTCGACGAGGTCCTGCTGGTCACGCTCGATCGGCGCCGCCGATGGTTGAACGTGTTCATCTGGATCGGCATCGGGGCGATGTTCTCGATGCCGTCGATGATCATGGCCCTGAGCGCCCGCGCTCCCGGCGGCGCTTCCGGGGCCGCGTTTGCCGTCACGGCGATCATCGGCGCACCGTTCATCCTGGTGGCGCTCGCCCACCTCCTGGTCGGCACGGACTACGTCACGGTCTTCGGCAAGCGCACCGTCGCGCAGATGGCTTTTTCGCTGCGGAAGGGGCGGGCGCGGAGCACCTTTGCCCTGGTGCGAGAGCGCGTGCAGCAGGCGCAGGAGCGCGCGCGCACGGCGGCCGCGGACGGTTCGGCGCAGCCCGAGACCGGGGATCCGCTCCGGCGTCTTTCCTAGAACTGGTAGGCGAGATTGACCCGGACCAGATCGTCGCTGCCGGGCGGTGCGCCTTTGGCGATCTGCGCCCGGGCCAACCACCGCGGCGCGAATTCCCAGGAAAGGGCCGGCGCGAGGTACTGGTGGCGGCAGGGCGGCTCGACGAACGCGTGCGGGTCGCCGATCCCGCCGAACCATTCGATTCCCGCCGCCAGCACAGGCCCCGTCCAGGTCAGCGCGGCGGCATATCCGAAATCCGTCTCCACGCCGGACCGGAGATTCGTCGAGAGCGTCGCGCTCGCGGAGAGGAGCAGCCCGCCCAGGCGCTGCGCGAACGCGAATCGGGACTCCAGGATCCGATCGCGGCCGTCTTCGCCCCGCACCTCCGGCCCGAAGCAGGGAGCCGGGTCGGCGAAGGAGAGCTCCAGCACCGCCTCCAGTGGCGCCTCGACCGCCGCCTGGTGTTCCCAGCGCAGCGAGGCGGCGCCGGGCGAAAGCAGGAGGGCGGCGGCGAGAAGCGGCACCATGGCGGCTCCGAGGCGAGATTGAGATTCAATCTCAATCTCGGGATCGCAAGCGCCGTGCCCGGCCCCCTCCGTCGGGAAGCGGCGAATGCCCGCCGAATTGCCTGCGCGCCGCGCGCCGGTGAGCGAAACTCCTGCGCTCCGGAGGCCGCATGACCGCAGACGAGAGCAAGGCCAAGGTGCTCCAGTTCGCCAGAAGGCCGCTGGCCGCGGTGGTCGCGCTCGAGGACGCGGACGGCAAGGGCGCGCGCCTGCTCGAGCCGGGCAGCGGGAAGGAGCTGCACGTGCTCTGGGGCGAGCTCGCGCATGTGGAAGAGCGATCGAGCCCGTTGCGCGCCGCGCCCTGGCTGGTGCTGGTGTTCGAGGACGGGCGGCAGGTGGCGCTCGCGGACGTGGGTTTCGCATTCGCCCCGGGGATCGTGCACACGGGACCTTTGCCCGATCTGCCGCCGACCTTTTGTTTCGCCGATTTCCGCCATCTCGTGCAGGGGATCGAGGTCCTGCTCGAAGAGGAGGGGCGCGAGAAGGAGGCGCTGCGGGCCATCCTCTTCTCCATCGCGCTCCTCGACGGCGCCCGCGCCGCGGGCCTTCCGGTGGCGCGCGAGGAGCGCCGGCTCGACGGCCTGCTCCGGCGATTGGAAGAACGCGGCATCAAGGTTTGATGGATTGCAATGAAGCGGCCTCCATCTTGACATCTCGTTAGCGCACGGCTCTATTGGCGGCGAATTCTTATCGAATTTCCTTATCGATCGGAGCGACGGATGGCGCGCGGACGCGGACGGCCCGGAATGGGGGACTGGGTGCAGAGCCTTGGCGAGCAGATCGGGACCCAGTTGGGACAGATCATCGCCCGGAGCGTCCAGCGCACGCTGGAGGCTTCGATCGACGTCCGGGAGATGGCGCACCGGCTGGGCGCCGGCCTGGGCGGCCGCGGGCGCAAGCCGCTGGGGATGCGCGCGGCCTGCAGCGAGCCGGGTTGCGGCAAGCCGGTGCTCGCCAAAGGACTCTGCCGCTCGCATTACTACCGGGCGCGCTACCGGGCGCAAAAGGCCGGGACGCTGGTCCCGCGCGGACGCAAGCGGCGCGCACGGCGCAATTCCGACTCGTCGGCGGCGGAGGCGGCCACCTGATCGGCCGCCGTTTCCTCCCTGCGCGCCCCTGGACATTGATGTAGAGTCCGCCGCGCATGCAATTCAGTTGCGACAGCTGCAAGACGCAGCTGCAGATCGCGGACGAGAAGGTCCGCGGAAAGCGGCTGATCGTGCGCTGCAGGCGCTGCGGGGCGAAGATCGCGCTCGCCGACCCTGCGCTCCCCAAGTCGTCGCCGCGGGTGATCTCCGGCCCGGACCCGGTCGCCCGCCCGGCGGCGCCGTCCGCCGCCCCCGCCGCCGGCACCGGACCGCAGCCCGCCGGAGACGGCAAGGGGACCGACGTCGAGATCACCCGCGCGATGGAGAGCGAGGTCCTGGAGCGCGCGCTCCAGGCGTCGGCGGTCGACGCAGCGCCGCAGAACGGGGCGGCGGCGCCGCACGCTCCCGTCGCCGCGCCGGCGGACGCCGCCATCTGGTTCGCGATGCTCCACGGCAGGCAGACCGGCCCGCTGACCCGTGCCGAGCTCGAGACGCGGGCGAGCGAGGGCGAGGTGGGGCCCCGGACCTATCTCTGGCGCGAAGGGATGGATTCCTGGCAGCGCGCGCGGGATGTCGCCGAGCTGGGGCGGACGTTCCCGCAGTTCCCGGGATCGCTCCTGCCTCCGCCGACGCCGACGCCCACGCCGCCGCTGAAGGAGGCGCCCGCGCCTGTGGCCGCGCCCGCGCCCGCGCCTGCGCCGCAGCAGACGGCGGCCCTGGTGCGGCAGCCCCCGCCGCCGGCACAGACCTGGCAGATGGGCGAGGGAGCGTTCGCGGAGGATCTGCAGGAGCCGGTCCCTGCGCTGCCGCCGGACCGCATGCCCGCGGACGTCGCGCGCGAGCTGTTCGCCTCCGGCGAGCACAGCATCTCGCAGAAGAATGCGATGGACCTCGCCCGCTGGGCCACCGACGAGCTGGGGCGCAAGAAGGACCACGCGCCGGAGACTCCGCGGATCGCTCCTCCCGTGGTCCCGCCCGCGGCGCAGCTGTTCGAGAGCACGGCCCCGAGGCGCGGGAAGGGGACGGCGATCATCTTCCTCGGCCTCGCCGCGCTGGCCGGCACCGCGCTGGTGCTCTGGATGCTGCTCTCCTCGTCGACCGAGCTGCGCGAAGAGCCCGGCCAACCGGCGCCGCAGGCGCAGCAGCGTCCCGCACCGCCGCCGGCGGCGCCTTCGCCCAAGCCCCCCGAGACGCAGCCGCCGCCGCAGCCTGCGGATCCCGCTCCGCAGCCCGCGCCTGCCGCGGTGACCGGGCTCAGCGCGGAGCAGGTCCACCGCAAGCTGGACGAGAGCAAGCCCGCGCTGCAGAGCTGCATCGACTCCGCCCTCCGCCGCGATCCCAAGCTGCGGGTGGGAAAGATCCACGTCGCCACCACCATCGCGCCCACCGGCCAGGTCACCGCGGTGCGCATCGACAAGCGGACCGTGGACGACAGCCCCCTCGGCGCCTGCCTGAAGCGGGCGACGAAGAGCATCGCCTTTCCCCCGTTCGCCGGGCCCGCCTTCGACGTCGACATCCCCATCGTCGTCACGGCGGGGGACTAGCGTGTATCTCGGGCGGGTGGTCGGGACCGTCGTC
>Ga0070741_10008516_pt1 | contig 20521 bp, 19 predicted proteins | sample Coa_R1_4_FD_66440 | JGI IMG/M metagenome (GOLD analysis project Ga0070741, IMG submission 66440) | Surface soil microbial communities from Centralia Pennsylvania, which are recovering from an underground coalmine fire - Coalmine... | ecosystem: Environmental > Terrestrial > Soil > Unclassified ...
GGCGATGAGGAACACCAGGATCAAGGCGCCGCCTCGATCGCAGCGATGCCGCCGCGCGGCAACGCATAGCTGAGCGCGCGGCCCGGCAGATCGATGCGCAGCGTGACTTGCGCCGCATCGGCGCTCAGCAGCGTGCCGGCGTAAAAACCGCGATCGGTCGTGCGCACGCGCACGCGTTGTCCGACCAGTGCGGTTTCGGGCGGCGGCGCTGCGCGGCTTCGGGCAGGCGCCGGCGGAGCCGGCTTCGCGGCCGTTGTCGTGGGACGATGGATCAGTTGTTCGACGCGCGCTTCATCGTCGGTCGGTTCGCCCGCCGCAGCCGTGGCAGCGACGGCGAGCAGGATCAACGCTGCCTTCATGGACACTCCGGAATTTGCGCTCGTCATCCCCGCGCGGCATGCAGTATGTCAGCGCCGCATCGGCGCGACAACCGCTCAGGCGCTGCTGCCGATGCCGAGTTTTTCGAGACGCCGGTACAGCGCCTGGCGCGACAGTCCGAGATCCGCCGCCGCCTGGCTGATCACGCCATTGGCGCGCGCAAGCGCCGATTCGATCGCCGAACGGTCGGGCTCCGCCGCGGGTGGCGGACGCGGCGATGGCGCGCGCGCAGACAGCCCGAGATCGGCCGCATGGATGACGCCCTCGCGGCAGAGCAGGCTCGCGCGTTGGATCGCGTTCTTGAGCTCGCGCACGTTGCCGGGCCATCCGTATTCGACAAGCGCCGAACGCGCGTCGTCGGAAAGCGTGGCCGCGCCGTTCAGGAAGTGCTCGGCGAGCGGCAGGATGTCGTCGGGACGCGCCGCCAGCGGCGGCAGCGCAAGCTCGATGACGTTGAGGCGATAGTACAGGTCTTCGCGGAAACGCCCGTCGCGGATCATCGAGGGCAGATCGGCATTCGTCGCGCTCAGCACGCGCACTTTCACGCGCCGCGTCTTGCTCGAGCCCAGGCGTTCGAACTGGCCCGTCTCGAGGATGCGCAAGAGCTTCATCTGCCCGGGCAGCGGCAGGTTGCCGATCTCGTCGAGGAACAGCGTGCCGCCGTCGGCGAGCTCGAAGCGGCCTTCACGCGCCTTGTTCGCACCGGTATAGGCGCCCGCCTCGGCGCCGAAGAGCTCGGCCTCGATGAGCTCGGACGGCAGCGCGCCGCAGTTGACGATCACGAACGGCCCCGATTTGACCGCGGAATTCGCATGCACGATCTCGGCGATGCGCTCCTTACCGGCGCCGTTCGGTCCGGTGATGAGCACGGGCACGTCGGCGCGCGCGACCTGGGCCGCAAGCTCGATCAAGCGTTCCATCGCGCTCGAAGCGAACACCGCTCCGCGCAAGTCGTACCGCTGTGCGAGCGCGCTGCGGTGCGCGCGCCGCTCGCCGCGCAGGCGTGCGACTTCGCGCGTCGTCTCCGACAGCTCGAGCAGGTTCTCGACCGTCGCGAGCAGCTTCGTGTCGTCCCAGGGCTTCGATAGGTAATCCGCCGCGCCCGCCTTGACGAGCTCGACCGCAGTCGGCAGATGCGTCCACGCCGTGAGCAGCACGACGGGCAGATCCGGATGGCGGTCGCGGATCGCCCGGAACAGCGCCGTGCCCTCCTCGCCCGAGGTCGTATCGGCGCTGAAATTCATGTCCTGCACGACGAGGTCCACGCGCTCGCGTTCGAGCGCGGCGAGCCCTTCCTCGGGCGTCGATGCGCGCAGCGTGCGGATCTCGCGCAAGTCGAACAGCACGTCGAGCGCCGTCACCACGGCCGGGTTGTCGTCGATCACGAGTACGGTGCGCATCGGCGCATTTTGGCAGAGTCGGCGGCGCATTGGCTGCTTGGATGCAGCTCGGCGCCGTTTGGTTGCCGCATAAGCACCTTCTCCCGGCCGGGAGAAGGCGGCGCGAAGCGCCGGACGACGATCCGGCGTTCCGCGACGAGGTCCTTCATCTACCTGCTGGCTCAGCGCTCCGCCACGTGCTTGCCCTTCTGCGCCGCGATCCATGCATCGGTGCGCGCCTCGAGCACGTCGAGCGGCAGGGCGCCGCCGTTCAGCATCTCGTCGTGGAAGGCACGGATGTCGAACTTGTCGCCGAGCTCCTTCTTCGCGCGCTCGCGCAGCGCCAGGAACTTGAGCTGGCCGATCTTGTACGAGAGCGCCTGCGCCGGAAACGCGATGTAGCGATCGGTCTCGGCCTGGATCGACGGTTCGTCCTGCGAGGAATGCGCATGGAAGAAATCGACCATCTGCTGGCGCGTCCAGTGCTTGTAGTGCACGCCCGTGTCGAGCACGAGGCGATCGGCGCGCAGGAGTTCGTCCGAGAGATGGCCGAAATAGCTGAGCTTGTCCTGGTAGAAGCCGACGTCTTCGCCGAGGTGCTCGGCGTAGAGCGCCCAGCCTTCGATGTAGGCGTTGTAGCCCGCCTGCTGGCGGAACGCCGGCAGGTCGGGCAACGTCTGCGCGATCGAAATCTGCATGTGATGCCCCGGCACGCCCTCGTGATACGCCGTGGTTTCAATGTTGAGCAACTGGCGATGCTCGAAATCGCCCGTGTTGACGTAGACGCGGCCGGGACGCTTGCCGTCCGGCGTGCCTTGGTTGTACTGCGCCCCGCTCGCCTCCTTCTCGCGAAACTCCTCTACGGGCACCACCTCGACCTGCGTCTTCGGCAGCAGCCCGAAGAGTTCCGGCAGCTTCGGTTGCATCTGGGCGATGTACTTTTTATACAAATCCAGAATTTGCTGACGCGAGGACGCGTGCAGCTTGGGATCGGCCGCGATCGCCTTGCGCATCGCGGCCAGATCGGCATAGCCGAGCTCCTTGGCGATCTTCGCCTGCTCGCCTTCGATGCGCGCGACCTCGGCAAGGCCGAGCGCATGGATCTCGGCCGGCGTCATGTGCGTGGTCGTCTGCTGCTCGACGTCGAAGCGGTACAACGCGTCGCCGTTCGGCAACGCCCACAGGCCGGGTTCGGTGCGACCTTTCGGCGCGTAGTCCTTGGCGATGAACTCGGCGAGTTTCGTGTAGGCCGGCCGCACCTTGTCGTCGACTGCGGCGACGATCGCATCGTGCAGGCGCTTGCGGTCGGCTTCGGGCACGCTGTCCGGGAACTTCGCCACGGGCTGGCCGAAGACGTTCGCCGTGCCGGCGGGTTCGGCGATGGATTTGCACTGCTCGACCACTTTCTCGAGCAGGAAGCGCGGCGGCATGAGCTTGTCCTTCTCGCCCTGCTTGAGCACGCCGATCAGATCGTCGAACAGCGCGGGCACTTTGTCGAGCCGCGCGAGGTAGTCCTCGTAGTGCTTGGTGCTGTCGAACGGGATCGCGGCGACGAACTGCGCCACCTGCAAGTGCACGCCGTTGAACTGGTCGACCGGCATCTCGATGAGCTTCAGATCGATCTGGCGGATACCGTCCTGGAGCTGGCGCACCATGAGTTCCTTGTCGAGCCTGTCCTGCTCGCCGAAGCCGCTGGCATCGATCGCCTGGAAGCGGGCGAGGAACGCCTGCGCATCCTTTTTCTGCTGCTGCGCGTGGGCGAGCGTGATGTCGCTGAAGCGATCGTTGTAGCGGTAGTCGCCGAGGATGGTCGCGAACTCGGGCGTTTCCTTGAGCTGATATTGCCATTGCTCCGCGATCAGGTCGTTGAGCGCCTTGACGCGCGCGTTCACGTCGGCTGCGGGCGCGGCTTGTACGTTCGCGGCGAACGCCAGCACGAACGCGAAGCACAGCGGTTTGGGCTCGAGGGATGACATGCGATGTCCTTTTGTGGAATTGTGTACGGAATACGTGGAGCGTCGGCGATCACGCCGACGCGTCCCCATGCACCATGTGCGCCCGCAGTGTGGAACCGGTGACGCCGGCGCGCCAGTGACGGAAGTCAGCGTGACTTCCAGGCGACGTACCAGCTGGGAGCTCGCCGTCCCGCGCACGGCGGAACGACGCGCTTCGTGTCAGACGCTGCGCGTCGCCACGGCGGGCGGCACGCGCGAGGCGCGTGTCGCGGGGCCGAGCACCGCGAGCTGGCCGAGCGCCCACAGCGACACGAAACCGACGGGCACGTAGTGCCACGGCAGCAGCTTCGCTTCCTGCTGGTGGGCCATGAGCCAAAAACTCAAGCCGTACGTGAGCAGCGCGCCGAGCGCGAGACCGCCGCTCGTGATCAGGAAGTTCTCGGTCAGGAAGTAGCGCAGGATCGCGCCGCGCGTGGCGCCGAGCGCTCGCCGCGTGCCGATCTGCTTCGTGCGCTGCGTGACCCAGAAGCTGGCCATGCCGACGATGCCGAGCGCCGTGATCGTGAGCAGGCACACGATCACCGTCAGCAGGATGATCATCATGGCGCGATCCTCGCGGTAGCATTCGGCGCGAATCGCCTCGATGCTCTTGATGTTGCGCACGATGCGGCTGTGATTGCTGTCGGTGAGTTTCTGTTCGACGGTCTTCATGAGCTCGTCGCGGCGACCGGGCTCGGTGCGCACGAGATACGCGGTGCGCGTGCCGTAGGGCGTCATTTGCGGCACGAGCGTCGAGTAGCTGGGCGCGTTGTGATCGCCGTTGACGATGAAGCTCTCCGGCCACGGGACCTGCAGCGCGTCGATCACGCCGATGATCGTCTGCATGGGCTTGCTCGGATCGCCGGAGATGTTGATCTGCTTGCCGACCGCGTCTTCGCCCGGGAACAGCTTTTCGGCGAGCGCGCGGGTCACCATCAGAACGGGCGGCCAATCGCTCGAACGCGCGTCGCGCACCGTGATCTCTTCGGGCTTGAAATTGCGGCCTGCGACGAGCCTCAGCCCATACGCATCGAGCCCGTGCTCGTCGACGAAGTAGATCGCCGTCGACGTGGTCGCGGTCTTCTGATCCGCTTTCAGGCTGACACCTTCGCTCCAGCCGCTCTGGCTCATCGGCACCGTGTTCATCGGCGACACGTCCTTGACCCCGGGCAAGCCGCGCAGCAGCGCCAAATCTTCGGTGAAGGCGTTCTTCGTGTTGAACGAATCGCCGAAGCCGAAGCTCGCGACCGTGAACGTGTTCGCTTCGTCCATGCCGCTCGGCCGGCCCATGGTGTCCATGCGCTGGCGGATGATGAAGAGCGCATTGCAGACGATCGCGAGCGTCAGCGCGATTTGCAGGCCGATCAGGATCAGCGCGACCTTGCTGCGCATCAGGGCGGAAAGGATGGGACGGATTTCCATGATTCGCTCCGCTTAGGTGTCGTCGTTCACTGGGTCTTGAGCTGCGCCGCGGGCGCGACCTGGCATGCACGCCACGTCGGATAGACGCCCGCCAGCACCGCCGCGAATATCGACAGCAGGATCGTCGTCGCGACCATCGAAAAATCGAGCCGCGCGACGTTGCCGTAGTAGTCGTAGAGCATGCGCGTCATGGCCAGGCCGCCGAACGTCAGCACGAGACCGAGTACGCCGCCCGTCACGCCGACCATGCCGGCTTCGATCAAGTGCTGCGCGAAAAGCTGCGGCTTGCTCGCGCCGAGCGCGCGCCGCAGGCCGATTTCACCCGACTTGCGCGTGAACTTGGCGAGCAGCAGGCCGACCGTGTTGATGAGGCACACGAGCAGGAACGCGAACGAGAGGCCGACCTGGATCTGCACGTCCTTCGGCACGACCTTCTGGTTCTCGAGCCACTCGCGCACGTCGTAGAGATGGTTGTTGAGCGGGCGTTGGAAACGGCCGAGCTTCTTCTGCTCGTTGGCGTAGTTGTCGAGGAAGGCCCGGTACTCGGCCAATTTCGCCGGCGAATCGAGCTCGACCCAGAACTGCTGCCATACGCACTCGGAAGCGAGGTACGCATCCCAACCCGACGCGCTCGGTTTCCAGCATTGGTTGTTGCCGCTCGCGTTCGCCTTGAGCTCGATCGCCGTCGTGTAGGGCATGTAGAACTCTTCAGGATCGTTGAGCGAGCCGTTGGTCAGATCGTAGAACTTCACGCGCGGACGCCACTCGTCGAGCACGCCGACCACGGTGTAGTCGACGTCGTTCATGCGCACGCGCTTGCCGACGCTGTCCGCGCCGCCGAAGAGCTTCTCGTTCGTGGCCTTGCTCAAGACGACGACGCGCCCGTGCTGGCTGTCCTGGCCGTGGTCCCAAGCGCCCCCGTAGCGGAACGGCGGTTCGAACATCGGGAAGAAATCCGAATACGTCGCGCGACCGAGCGCGAGGAAGGGCTTGACCTCCGGGTTCTCCGGCTGGATCGGGTACGACACCTTGTACATGGCCGCCTGGCGGTCGGCCTTGCCGGCCTCCATGAGGGCTTGCGCATCGCGGTACGTGACCTGGTCGGGCGCGTTGCCTTCCTCGTCGAACGGCTGGTTGGGATCCCAGGTGTCGAGCTGGACGTAGTGCAGTTTCGTGCTCTTCGACGGGATCGGATCGCTGCCCATCATGTGGAACAGCGTGAGCGAGGTCATGCTCGCGGCGATGCCGAGCGCGATGCCGAGCACCATAAGTGCGGTGAGCACGGGATTGCGCTTGAGGCTGCGCAGGCCGAGTTCTATGTAGTAGGCGAACATAGGGAGAGCCGGGATTAGGGAGCTGGGATTGGGGATTTGGAAGAGCGCTCAGGACTGAGGCGTTCTGTACTTATGCCAGGACGCCTTCTTTTCCTAATCTCGAATCCCGATTCTCGAATCCCGGCTTCCGCAGCTTCGGCTCTTCGTCGAAGTCGGTGACCTGGCCGTCGATGATGTGCACGTTGCGCTGCGCGCGCGCGGCGAGCTCCGGATCGTGCGTGACCATGATGATCGTCGTGCCCTGCCGGTTGATGTCCTCGAGTAGTTCCATGACGCCACGCGCCATCAGCGAATCGAGATTGCCGGTCGGTTCGTCCGCCATGAGCAGCCGCGGAGAGCCGGCGAGAGCGCGCGCGATCGCGACACGTTGCTGCTGACCGCCCGACAACTCGGACGGGTAGTGCTTCATGCGCGAAGCCAAGCCCACGCGCGTCAGCGATTCCTCGATGCGTTTGCGGCGCTCCGCACCGCCGAAGCCGCGATAGCGCAGCGGCACGTCGACGTTGTCGAAGATGTTCAGATCGGGAATGAGGTTGAAGCTCTGGAAGATGAAGCCGATCTTTTCGTTGCGCAGCCTCGAGCGCGCATCGTCGCCCATGCCGCGCACGTCCACGCCGTCCAGCCAGAACTCGCCGCCCGTGAAATCCTCGAGCAGCCCGGCGATGTTGAGGAACGTCGTCTTGCCCGAGCCCGACGGCCCCGTCACCGCGACGAACTCGCCGTCGCGCACGTGAATGGAGAAATCGCGCAGCGCGTGCGTTTCGACCATGTGCGTGCGGTATACTTTGGAAAGATGCGACATTTTCAGCATGGCGGCGTATCCGTCTTTTGGTTCGATTGGGTTTTTGTGAGGGTTCTTCGCTTCAATTCACGACGACCTGCGGCGCGCCGTTGAACGCGTCGGTGCCGGAGATCACGATGCGGTCGCCTTCCTTGAGGCCCGAGACGATCTCGACGGCGTTGAGGCTCGTGGCGCCGACTTCGATCGGCGTGCGCACGGCCATGCCGTTGCGCAGCACGTACGCGACGCGGCCCGCGCCGGAATCGACGAACGGCCCGCGCTCCACGGTGAGCACGTTCGGATGCTCGTCGATGAGGATGCGCGTGGTCAGGCGCTGGCTCTGGCGCAGGCCGGCCGGCTTCGGGTCGGCGAAGCGCACGCGCGCGACGACTTCGCCATTGACGACTTCGGGCGAGACGGCCGAGAGCTCGCCCTTGTATTTCTGCGCGCCGTCGGTGATCTCGGCGGGCATGCCGATCGCGAGATCGTGCGCGAACACTTCGGGCACGTTGAGCTCGAGCTCGAGCGCCGAGAGATCGACGACGGTGAGCAAACCGGCGTTCGCCGCGACGTTCGCACGCTGCTGCACGAGCAATTGGCCGACCTGTCCGGCCACCGGCGAGCGCACCTTGAGCTCGTCGACCTGGCGCTTGAGGTCCGCGACGAGAAGCTTCTGGCGCTCGAGCGCCAGGCGTTTGGTCTTCAGCTCGAAGGCGAGCGTCTCGGCGAGCAGCTTCGCGTCCTGCTCGGCGTGGTCGACGTCGAGCTCGGCCTTGGCCAGCGCGTCTTTCGCGCGCAGCACGTTGATCTCGGGAATCGCGCCGGCCTGGAAGCCCTTGCTGTTGCGTTCGACTTCGCGGGCGGCCGTCATGCGATCGATCGTGGCCTGATCGAGCGTCTTCTTCGCCGCGAGCTGCTTCTGGCGGTTGTCGATGTCGGTGCGTTCGACGTCGATGCTCAAGCTGTCGTACGTGGCCTGCTCCTGCGCGAGCTTGTTCGTGAGCTCGGGGCTTTCGACGTCTGCGAGCACCTGGTCCTTCGCCACCTTGTCGCCGGCGTGCACGAGGAACGTCACCGTGCCGGCCGCGCTCGTGTAAAGCGTGGGGCTCACGGCGGCGACGACGCGCCCTTGCGTCGAGATGTCGCGCACGAGCGTGCCGCGCTTGACCTCCGCGAAGCGCAGGCTCGAAGCGCTGACGGCCGCGCCCGCCGAGATCAACCGCGCGACGGTCGGCACGACCCAGACGAGCGCCGCGAGCATCGCGGCTCCGGCCGCGCCCATGACGATCCAGCGCCGGCGCGAGTGGCTCGGTTCGATGCGGCGGTCCTGCGCGGTCGTGTCTCGGATCATTGCGGCATGTTCGTCGGTGATTTGAATCAGCGCTCAGCAACGGCCGTGCCAAGCGGGAAAACCGCATGGGAACGCGGAATCCTTCGATCCGGGTCGTGCGGCCGGTGTCCGCCGCCGCGTCGCGGACAGCGGGCGGACACGCCCCCGGCGCACGGCACTTGCGACCTTCGCCCGCCGAGGCGCATCTATACGGGCGTGAGCGCTTCCTCGTTCCAACTCGATATCCCGCAGAGCCTCATCGACCGGGCCAAGGCCGGCGAACTCGGCGCGTTCGAGCGCATCTACCGCCGCTTCGAACGGCCGGCTTATACGCTCGCCCTGCGCATGCTCGGCGACGCCGAAGCCGCGCGCGAAGTGCTGCACGATGCGATGCTCAAGGTGTTCCAGCGCATCGGACAATACCGCAATGAGGCGCCGTTCTGGGCCTGGCTGCGTCAGATCGCGCTCAACGAGGCGCTCATGCGCCTGCGCCGCGAGCGCCGCTTCGACAGCGACGTCGAAGCGGAAACCGTTCCCGACGATACCGCGCCGCCGTGGGTGCGCGCCGACGCCTTGGCGCTCGAACGCGCGCTCGGCGAACTGCCCGCCGTCACGCGCAGCGTGCTCTGGCTCTACCATGTCGAAGGCTATTCGCATCCGGAAATCGCCGAGCTCGTGGGCAAGACCATCAGTTTCTCCAAATCGCAGGTCGCGCGCGGCACCGCGCGGCTGCGCGCCATGCTCGATCCACCGCAGGAGTCCGCGCCATGTCTGATCGGATCCCCCGTCGCGAGCTGACGCTCGCCGAAGCCTTGCGCGGGCTGCCGCAAGTTCAACCCGGCCGCGACGTGTGGTCGGTGCTCGCCGCCGAGCTCGCGCCGCAAGCGCGCCCGCGCCGCCGGTATGCGCTGCCCGCTGCACTAGCCGCATGCTTCATCGCGGCGGCCGGCGTGCTGTGGTTCGCACAGCATCGCAGCGCGCCCGCCGTGGCGAACGCCTCCGCTGCGACCGCCGAGCCCCAGCGCGCATCCTTTGTAGCAAATGCCGCAAATGCGCAGAGTGAAGCAAATGGGAAAAGTGCACAAAATGGCGATGCGGACACCCGGCTTGCGGCACTCCAGGCGCGCTCGCAGGCGCTCGAGCATTGGTTGCGCGAGACCGGGCGCGTGGCGTCGCCGCTGCCGGGCCAGGATCTCGCTGCCGCGACCGAGCTCGAGAACCTCATCGGCGTCGTCGACGTCGAGCTCGCCGCGGCACCGGGCGCCGATGCCGTGCCGCTCTGGCAGCGCCGCGTCGCCTTGCTCGAGGACCTGACCGCCTTGCGCTATTCGTACTACCGCCTCGCCGAAGCCGGACCTGCGCCGGCCGACGCGGGCGGGCTCCAGAGAATCAACTGAAAGGCACGATCATGAACCCGCGATTCACCACGCTTTCCGTCCTCGTTCTCGCGCTCGGCGCCGCCGCAGCGAGCGCCGGCGAACCTACGCCTCGTGGCGATGCGGACGCCTCCGTCCGCGCCGGCGCGCACGAAGATGCCGAAGCGGCGCGCGCCGATGCCGAAGCCGCACGCCGCGAGCTCGACGGCATGCGCGAGCAGATGCGCGAACTCTCGCGCAAGATGGCCGACCTGTCGGCGAAGTTCGGCGACGTCGGGCCGCACACCTATGCCTACCGCTATCTGGGCGATCCCGATCGCGGCTTGGTCGGCATCGTCTTCGAAGCCGAGAAGCGAGGGTTGCGGGTCAGCGCCGTCACGCCGGGCGGTCCGGCCGAGAAAGCCGGCATCCGCGTCAACGACGTCATCGTCGCGGTCGACGGCAAGCCGCTCGCGGGCGAGAAGAACGATCGCAGCTTGCACGGCATTTCGCTGGGCGACGTCAAGGTCGGGCAGGTGCTCGAATTGCGCGTCGTGCGCGACGGCAAGGAGAGCACGGTCGCCGTCAAAGCGGAGCGGCGCGATCCGTACAACTTCAGCTTCGCGCTCGAAGTGCCGGACGGCGTCGACGTCGCGAAGTTCGTGCCGCCGGATCTCGACAAGCGCGTGCAAGAGCAGGTCCAGCGCGCCATGCAGCGCGCGCAGAAAGCCGCCGAGCTCGGCGAGCGCGCCGGCGAACGCGCGGCCGAGCGCGCCGCCGTGCAAGTGCAACGCGCAATGTCGCGATTCAACTACGTGACGCCGTGGTGGGGGCTCAATCTCGCCGGGCTCAACCCGGATCTCGGCGGCTATTTCGGCACCGACAAGGGCGTGCTCGTGCTCTCGGCGGACAGCGATTCGTTCAAAGGATTGAAATCCGGCGACGTGCTGCTCAAGATCGGCGGCGAAACCGTCGAGCGCCCCGAAGACGCGTTTCGCGCGCTGCGCGACCGTCCCGCGGACAGTGAGATCAAGGTCGAAGTGCTGCGCCAGCACAAGCCGGTGACGCTCGCGCTCAAGGCACCGGAATTCAGTGGGATCTTCGTGCCCGCGCCGCCGGCTCCACCGACACCACCCGTTCCGCCGACGCCGCCGGCAGCGCCCGCGCCGCCAACACCACCCGCGCCGCCGACGCCGCCCGCGCCGCCGACGCCCGCCACGCCGCCTGCGCACGTCGCGCCGGCATCCCAGGCCATCGTCGTGCCGTCGGCGATTGCGGTAACCGACGACGACGCGGACGGCGATTCAAACCCATAGCCGTCGCCGCAGAAGTCCGTAGGCTGGTAGCATGTGCCGGTTTCGGCCGCGCACATGCAAACGTTCCTAATTTCTCTCGCCACCGTCGCGCTCGCTGAGATCGGCGACAAGACGCAGCTCCTCGCGCTGATCCTGGCGGCAAAGTATCGGCGGCCGTGGACGATCTGCGCAGGTATCCTCGCGGCCACATTGCTCAACCATGCGCTCGCCGGTGCGTTCGGCGCCTGGATCGCCGCATGGCTCAGCCCGTCGACGCTGCGCGTGCTCGTCGCCGTCGGCTTTTTCGCCGTGGCGGCATGGACGCTGGTGCCCGATCGAGCGAGCGAGGACGAGGCCGCGCGCGGCGCGGGGCACGGCGTGCTGTTCGCGACGATCGTGAGTTTCTTCCTCGCGGAAGTCGGCGACAAGACGCAGATAGCGACCGCCGTGATCGCAGCCGAATATCGCCCGCTCTGGATGGTGGTCGCCGGGACGACCTGCGGCATGCTGCTCGCCGACGCGCCGGCAGTGTGGCTCGGCGCCCGCTTCGCCGAGCGTCTGCCGCTCAAAGCTGCGCGCCTCGGCGCGGCGCTCCTGTTCGCCGGGCTCGCCGTGTGGATTCTGCTCAAATAGCAAAAAGTATACGGACTCAGGACATCGTCGCGAACAGTGTGCCTTGCGCCGCGACGACGGTGTTGCGGCCGGCTTCCTTCGCGCGGTAGAGCGCCTGGTCGCAGCGCCGCAGGCAGTGATCGATGGATTCGCCTGCCACGAGCTCGGCCACGCCGAGGCTCAGCGTGACGCGCAGATCTTCGCTGCCGATGCGCAGTTCGCCGACCGCGCTGCGCACCTGCTCGGCACGCTTGCACGCGGTGGCCAGCCGCGTTCCGGTCAGCAGCACGAGGAATTCCTCGCCGCCCCAGCGCGCCGCGTTCTGCTGGTGCTCGCCGAAGAACTCCAGGAGCTTGGTCGCGACCGCCGCGAGCACTTTGTCGCCCGTCTCGTGGCCGTAGAGATCGTTGATGCGCTTGAAGCGGTCGACGTCGCCGATGATGACGCTCAAGCCCGGCTCGCCGGGCTTGACCTGCGCCGCAGCCTGGACGAGCATCTCCATCATGGCGCGCCGGTTGAGGAGGCCCGTCAGCGCATCGGTCAGCGCCGCTTCGGCGAGCAGGGCTTCGACATGCACGCGGCTCTCGATCTCGCCTTTGAGCTTCGAATTGGCGCCTTCGAGCTCGGCGGTGCGCTCGCGCACGCGCGATTCGAGCTTCTCGTTCGCTTCGCGCAACGCGGCGTACGCACGCTCGCGGTCTTCGAGCGTGTGGCGCAAGCGCCCCGCCATCGAGTCGAATTCGCGCGCCAGGTCGTCGAATTCGTCGCGCTTGGCCGCGTGGTGCCGCGGCGGCAGCGGCTCGCCGTTGGCGAGCGCTCGACAGCGCTGGACGAGATCGTTGATGCTGACTTGGAACCGCCCCGCGAGATGGCGGCTCAGCACGAGCGCGACGAGCACGCAGACGAGCGCACCGAGCGCTGCGCTCAACCGCAAGATGTAGAGCGCGTCGCCGATCTGGCTCGAGCGCGTTTCGAGGCCGACCACGAATCCTGGCGCATCGGGCACATCGCTGTGCGCGATCAGTCGGCCGTCTTCGTCGGACGGCGCACCGCCATCGGTGCTGCCGTCTGAGCTCGCCAGGAGCCGATTCCCGTCCGCGGTCGAACGCGTGCTCACGTAAGCGCGCGCGATGTCGGAATTGTGCTGCGCGGCAGCCTTGAGGCGTTCGCTCAACGCGCTGCGTGCGGCAGTGTCGGTCAGCGCGGCATTGAGCGACGCCGCATCCAGCGAGCGCGCAAGCGCGAGCGCGCTGGCGCCGAGCTGAGCACGCATGCGCTCGACCACCTGCTGCGCGGCGATGTAGTAGACGAACGCGCCGAACGCGCACGCCACCACCACCGCGGCGAACAAGTGGCTCAGCAGCAGCCGCTGCCGGATGCCCAACGATGCGCCCATCGTTCCCCCGCCATTCCTCGGCGCAGTCTAGCAGGACATTTCTTGCGCAGCGACGCACGGGTGCTCTACTCTCGCGGCCTGCCCCGCCGGGCATCCGAGCCTGAAGCCGCCGCTTTCCATGAGCCTCAAACTGCGCCTGATCGTCATGAACTTCCTCCAGTTTTTCATCTGGGGAGCGTGGCTTCTGACGATCGGCGAATATTGGTTCCAGAACAAGCACTGGTCGGGCGTGGGTTTCGGCGCGATCTTCTCCACGATGGGCATCGCCGCCCTGTTCATGCCCGCGGTTACGGGCATCGTCGCCGACCGCTGGATCAACGCCGAGAAGCTCTACGGCTTCCTGCAGATCGCCGGCGCCGTCATCCTGTTTTGCGTGCCGATGGTCGAGACGCCGACCGTGCTGTTCTGGGTCATGCTGCTCAACATGATCTGCTACATGCCGACCATCGCGCTCGCGATCGCGGTCGCCTACAACGCGCTCAAGACGAACGGCTGCGACGTCGTGCGCGACTACCCGCCGATCCGTGTCTGGGGCACGATCGGCTTCATCGTCGCGCTGTGGACCGTGAGCTTGCTCCGGTTCGAGACTTCCGCAAGCCAGTTCTACGTAGCCGCGGGTGCCTCGCTGCTGCTCGGCATCTACGCGTTCTCGCTGCCGCCGTGCCCACCCAAGCTCGGACGCGGCGCGGAGCGTTCGCTCGTCGACGCGCTCGGCCTCACCTCGTTCCGGCTGTTCAAGGACCGGAACATGGCGGTGTTCCTGCTGTTCGCGATGCTGCTCGGCGCCGCATTGCAACTCACGAACGCGTACGGCGGCACGTTCCTCAAGGATTTCGAGAGCATGCCCGAGTTCCAGGGCACGTTCGGCGTGACGCACCCCGCGATCATCATGTCGATTTCGCAGGTCTCCGAGACGCTGTTCATCCTGACGATCCCGTTTTTCCTGCGCCGCTTCGGCATCAAAGCGGTCATGACGATGAGCATGACGGCGTGGTTCCTGCGCTTCGGCCTGTTCGCCTACGGCGATCCGGGCGCCGGGCTCTGGATGATCGTGCTCTCGTGCATCGTCTACGGCATGGCGTTCGATTTCTTCAATATCTCGGGCTCGCTGTTCGTCGAGCAACAGAGCGATCCCAAGATCCGCGCGAGCGCACAAGGTTTGTTCATGGTCATGACCAACGGCGTCGGCGCGGTGCTCGGCAGCTCGATCAGCGGCTGGCTCATCGATCGGTACTTCACGCGCGTCGGCGGGGCGAAGGACTGGCACGACATCTGGCTCACGTTCGCGTTGTATGCACTCGCCATGGCCGTGCTGTTCGTGCCGCTGTTCAAGCACAAGCACGATCCTGCGATGCGGCGCGACTTGCATCCGGATGTGAAGGTCGGCGCCTAGCTCGAATTCCGAATCCTCAACCCAACCCCGTTTCCCGCCAATGAGCTCATCACCCCAAGTCGTCGTCGTCGGCAGCTACGTGCAGGATCAAGCCTGGTTCGTCGAACGTTTTCCGCGTCCCGGCGAAACGCTGCGCGCGCATCGCTACAACACGGGTCCGGGCGGCAAGGGTTTCAACCAGGCCGTCGCATGCGCGCGGCAAGGCGTCGCCACGGGCTTCATCGGTGCCGTGGGGCGCGACACGTTCGCCGAATTCGCGCAGCGCTTCGCGCGCGACGAGCACATGCCGTGCCGCTGGCAGATTTGCGAAGACCAGCCGACGTCCACCTCGAGCATCACGGTCAACGCGCGCGCCGAAAACCAGATCTCGATGATCTTCGGCGCCAACGAGCATCTCGATCCCGCGTTCGTGCGCGCGCAGGACGATCTCTTCGCCGGAGCCAAGACGCTCCTGCTCCAGCTCGAGAACAACCTCGATGCGCTCGCCGCGGCGCTCGAAGTCGGCGCCAAGCACAAGCTCACGCGCATCCTGAACCCGGCGCCGGTCCACGCCGATCTCTCGTTCGCGATGCTGCGTCTCGCCGACATCATCACGCCGAACGAAACCGAGTTCTCTCTGCTGCTCGAGCGCTTCGCGAACGAGAACGCCGATCCGGCGACGCTCGCCGAACGCGACAACGCGGAACTCCACCGGCTGGCGCGCACGCTCGGCGTGGCTACCGTCGTAGTGACGCTCGGCTCGCGCGGCTGCTTCGTCTCGCACGACAATGACCTGCGTGGCGACGCGCAGAGCCACTATCGACTGGCGCCCGAAAAAGTGAACGCAATCGACACCACGGGCGCGGGCGACGCGTTCAGCGGCAGTCTCACGGCCGCTCTCGTGCGCTTCGCCGGGCGCCCGTTCCGCGAAGCCGTCGTGCACGCGAACCGCGCTGCGGCGATGTCGACCGAAATCGTCGGCACGGCGCCGGCAATGCCGACGTTCGAAGCGGTCCAGAAACGCTTCGGCTGAGACGCCGCCTCGAGGCTGCTAAAATCCGCCGATGCACATCGGCCCCTACCGTATCGACCCGCCCATCGGCTTGGCGCCGATGGCAGGCGTCACCGACAAGCCCTTCCGCCTGCTTTGCAAGCGGCTCGGCGCGGGGCTGGCCACGTCGGAGATGACGACGTCCGATCCGCGTCTGTGGACGACGCGCAAGTCGCTCAAGCGCATGGACCACGCGGGCGAGCCCGACCCGGTCAGCGTGCAGATCGCGGGGTACGATCCGGCGATGCTCGCCGATGCAGCACGCTACAACGCCGACCAGGGCGCCCGCATCATCGACATCAACATGGGCTGCCCCGCGAAAAAAGTGTGCAATGTATACGCGGGCAGCGCTTTGCTGCAGGACGAGCCGCTCGTGGCGCGCATCCTCGGTGCGGTGGTCGCCGCCGTCGACGTGCCCGTCACGCTCAAGATCCGTACCGGGTGGAACCGCGAAAATCGCAACGGCGTACGCATCGCGCGCATCGCGGAGGACTGCGGCATCGCCGCGCTCGCCGTGCACGGCCGTACGCGCGCGGACCTCTACGAAGGCGACGCCGAATACGAGACGATCGCCGCGATCAAGGACGCCGTGCGCATTCCCGTGCTCGCCAACGGCGACGTCGATACGCCCGAGAAGGCGCAGCGCGTGCTCGCCTCCACGCGGTGCGACGGCCTTCTCGTCGGACGCGCCGCGCAAGGGCGGCCGTGGATTTTTCGCGAGATCTCGCACTATCTCGCGACGGGCGAGCGGCTGCCGGCGCCTGCGGCCGCCGAGGTCTGCACGATTCTGTGCAGTCATCTCCAAGCGCTTTACGCGTTCTATGGCGAAACGCCAGGCGTCCGCGTAGCGCGCAAGCATCTCGGCTGGTACGCGAAGGATCGCCCGGAAAATGCGGCTTTTCGCGCGATCGTCAATCGCGCGGAAAGCGCGCACGAGCAACTGCGGTTGACGCACGAGTATTTCGATACGCTCGAGGCCGGCTTGCCGCTGGCCGCTTAGCGGCGGCGATGCCGCCGCTGCTGCAAACTTGTGCGCGTCCGTGTATGATGCGCGCCTCTTTTATCCTTCCATCCGCATCAAAGGATGGATCACACCCGGAGCAGGCCGCATGAGCAGCTATCTCTTCACTTCCGAATCCGTGTCCGAAGGTCACCCGGACAAGGTTGCCGACCAGATTTCCGACGCCGTGCTCGACGCGATCCTGCACCAGGACAAGCGCGCGCGCGTCGCCTGCGAAACCATGGTCAAGACCGGCGTCGCCATCGTCGCTGGCGAGATCACGACGTCGGCATGGATCGACTTGGAGGCGCTCACGCGCAAGGTGATCCTCGACATCGGCTACGACAGTTCCGACGTCGGCTTCGACGGCGCGACCTGCGGCGTGCTGAATCTCATCGGCAAGCAGTCGCCGGACATCAATCAAGGGGTCGATCGCAAGAATCCCGAAGAACAGGGCGCGGGCGACCAGGGCCTCATGTTCGGCTACGCCACGAACGAAACGCGCGACATGATGCCGGCCGCGATCTACTACTCGCACCGGCTCGTCGAGCAGCAAGCCAAGGTGCGCAAGAAGGGCAAGCTGGCGTGGCTCAGGCCCGACGCGAAATCGCAGGTGACGCTGCGCTACGAAAACGGCAAGGCCGTCGCCATCGACGCGGTCGTGCTCTCGACGCAGCACGATCCGGACGTCAAGCAGAAGCACCTCGTCGAAGCCGTGCGCGAAGAGATCCTCAAGCCCGTGCTGCCCGCAAAATGGGTGCACAAAGGCACGAAATTCCACATCAATCCGACCGGCAAGTTCGTGATCGGCGGTCCGGTCGGCGATTGCGGTCTCACGGGACGCAAAATCATCGTCGACACCTATGGCGGCTGGGCGCGCCACGGCGGCGGTGCGTTCTCGGGTAAGGATCCGTCGAAGGTCGACCGCTCAGCAGCGTACGCCGCGCGTTACGTCGCGAAGAACGTCGTGGCTGCGGGGCTTGCCGACCGCTGCGAAATCCAGGTGAGCTACGCGATCGGCGTGGCCGAGCCGACCTCGATCTCGGTGACGACGTTCGGCACCGGCAAGATCGGCGACGACAAGATCGAGAAATTGATCCGCAAGCACTTCGATCTGCGCCCCTACGGCATCATCAAGATGCTCGATCTGATTCACCCGATGTACCAGCAGACCGCGAGCTACGGCCACTTCGGTCGCGCGCCGTACGAGGTCAAACTCGACAACGGCGAGAAGTTCACGGCGTTCAGCTGGGAAAAAACCGACAAGGCCGACGCGCTGCGCGCCGACGCCAAGCTCAAGTAAAACGCGCCATCTGCGGCCAAGGACGGCCGCTGTAGCCTATCTGCCGCCGCGCAGTACGCGCGCCGGCAGAAACAGGATGGCGCGCAGAAGCTCGAAGACGCCGTCGACGGCGATGCCGAGAATCCGGAACGGCAGCGTGATCAGCCACACGAACGGATAGAGCACGAGCGCCAGCAGCGCGAGCGGCCAGCAGAACACGAGCAGCAACAGCCACAGAATGAAGGTCGTCACGGCCTGGAACCTCCTCGTTCCGCTTCGACGTGGGGACATTTTCGATCGGCGCAAGAGGCGACGCATGTGCCGGAAGCCGGCCTGGCAATTCCGCGCCCAAGCGGCCCTGGATCGGACCGGTGCATTTGCTATCGTGATTTAATGCGCGACCCCGCTGCCTTGACGTTGGACGTCCATTTCCGCCGCTTGCGCGAATACGGCTTTGCGTTCGTCGAGAGCGCAACGATGCGGAGCTGGCTCGAATCGCGATGTGTGCTCGAAGACTGGACGGAATTCGCCGAGAGCTGGAACGAGCTCGCTGTCGATACCTATCTTGCCGATCACGGCCGCTACCGGCGGCGCCGCCATGCCGTCTACTCGGCTGGGCGCGACGGCAATCTAAGCCGCGAACCACAACAGCCTCACTATCAAGGTCTCGAATACAACAAGCTCTATGGCGGCATCGAGCGTTGGTTCGAGCCGATCGAGCCGCATATCGCCGACGGCGCGAGCATGCGGACAATACTCGGCTTCTGCGTCGCGCTGTTCGGCATGCTCTCGGCGGATGTCGCGCGCTGGCATGTCGAAGTGCACCAGTTCCGCATCGAGGCCCGCCCCGGCGAACCTGGACAGCCGACCCCCGAAGGCATGCACCGTGACGGCGTCGACTACGTCCTGGTACTGCTCGTTGCACGTGTGAACATCGCCAGCGGCACGACGACGATCCACGCGCCGGACGGAACGCCGCTAGGAAGCTTCACTCTCGAACGCGCATTCGATTCGGCACTCGTCGACGATGCGCGCGTGTTCCATGGCGTGACGGCGGTCGAACCGATCGATCCCGAACAGCCCGCATATCGCGACGTGCTGGTGGTGACGTTCAGGCGGCTCGGTGCACAAGCCGCCTGAGGCATGCACTTGGAATTTCAAAATCGATATTCTGCGCTCAGCGACAACTCGCGGGTACCTACGTCCGAGTTGTGGGGGTCGGAACGGTTGTAGTTCAGCCCAACGCTGAAGTTCTGGTTCACGTCATAACCGAACCCAATACCAACGTACCAACCGGTGTCGAAATCCTTCCAACTCGAAAACGTTCCGTCATATATCACGCTATGTTCATCGTGATAGCGAAATGCACCGAGGCGGCTCGTAAGGTACCAATCACGAATCAGGTCAAACCGCCCGTTCGCACCCAGAAAAAATCCGCGAGACGATTCGCGAAACGAGTAAGGGCCGACGGCTCCTGAAGGCTCTGGAATAGTGATCGTTTCTTCGAAGTGACCGATATTCTTGTAGCCGGCCTCGATACCCAGAGCGATACCCGGCCGGACGTCCCAACGATAACCGAGCGTTCCCGAATAGCTCGAGCTGCTGCCGTCGAGGGAGCCAATGGATGTACTTTTTCCCACGTCTGCGTCTACGAAGAATCCGCCTTTCTCAGCATCCGAGGCTTCTGCCGAAGACGAATGCACGAAGATCGGCAAAGCTATACCGCTGATCGCGAGAGAAACGAGAGCTTTGAACATTGGTTGCGCTCCAGAGGAAATGGCGATAGTCGCAGTTGCGACCTCGATGAGTACGACGCGACATATCGCATTCCGCCGGAGTAGCCACACGCAGTTCAGCGAATGTTGGGCCAATAAAAAACCCTCGGAGGATGAGATCCGAGGGTTTATTGAAGAAGCCCCTGGCAGTGACCTACTCTCGCATGGCTTAAGCCACACTACCATCGGCGCGGGCGCGTTTCACTTCCGAGTTCGGGATGGGATCGGGTGGGACCACGCTGCTGTATCCGCCAGGGAAGCGGAGCTGGAGACGCGCTGAGCGCGTGCTCCGGCAAAGGGTTGGGACGTAACAAGGTCGCACTCTCTCCGCGATGTGCGTCGAGGAATTGCGTTGAGTACTCAGACTCGAGACGAACTCGAGTTATATGATCAAGCCGCACGGATCATTAGTATCGGTTAGCTCGGCATTACTGCGATACACACCCGACCTATCAACCACGTAGTCTTCATGGTTCCTTTAGGGGACTTGTGTCCCGGGAGATCTCATCTTGAGGCGCGCTTCCCGCTTAGATGCTTTCAGCGGTTATCGCTTCCGAACATAGCTACCCGGCAGTGCCACTGGCGTGACAACCGGAACACCAGAGGTTCGTCCACTCCGGTCCTCTCGTACTAGGAGCAGCCCCTCTCAAATCTCCAACGCCCACGACAGATAGGGACCGAACTGTCTCACGACGTTCTGAACCCAGCTCGCGTACCACTTTAAATGGCGAACAGCCATACCCTTGGGACCGGCTACAGCCCCAG
>Ga0070741_10008517_pt1 | contig 20519 bp, 21 predicted proteins | sample Coa_R1_4_FD_66440 | JGI IMG/M metagenome (GOLD analysis project Ga0070741, IMG submission 66440) | Surface soil microbial communities from Centralia Pennsylvania, which are recovering from an underground coalmine fire - Coalmine... | ecosystem: Environmental > Terrestrial > Soil > Unclassified ...
GCTCTCCGACCCCGTGCGTGACACGCCGTTCGGCGCCGCGGGGATCGCCATCGCGGCCGCGGCAATCGCCGGGGCGCTCGCCTACGCGATCGCCGCGCTGCCCGCCCGCCGCCACGTGACCTCGCTCGGGCCGGGCGGCGTCGCCGCGGTGGCGCTCACCACCTGCCTGGCCCTGGTCGCCGTGCTCGCACCGCTCGGCGTCGTCGACTCCGCCGAGGCGACGATCGACCGCGCGACGAGCCTCGAACGGGTCGACGCGCAGGTGAGCTTCGCCGGCCCGGTCGGGAGCGACGAGCTCACGCGTCTGAGCGCGATCCGGGGGGTGGCTGTCGCGGAGGCCACGCCGTCGGCCGAGATCGTCGTGTCACGCGGCACCCGGCACTACGCAACCGAGCTCGAGGCGTTCTCGGCCGACACCCGCGTCCAGTCGTTCGAGACGCCGGACGGCCGCCCGCTCACGCTGCCCCGGCAGGGCGTGCTCGTCCCGGCGGCGCTCGCCGGTCTCCTTCACGCGAGGGTCGGCGACGACCTGACGATGGCGATCACCGGCGCCGGCCTGCCGCCGGTCAGGCTGCCGCTCGCGGGCCTGACCACCGACACGCTCGGCAACCTCGTCTTCACGCGCACGTCGACGATCCGCGCCGCGCTCGGACCGAACCCGGGGCTGGCCGGCGGCCTGTTCAACACCGCGACGCTGCGCTTCGAGCCCGCCGCCGACCCGGCGAGCATCGCGTCGACCGTGCAGCAGCTCTCCGGCGTCGCCGTCTACGTGCCGGTCGGTGCCGACCTCGGAACCGTGTCGAAGACGCGTCCGATCTTCGCTGTGCTCGTCGACGTCTTCCTCGCGATCGGTGCGATCGTCGCGCTGCTCGCGATCAGCGCGATCGTGGCTGCGGCGACGCCCATGTTGTCGACGGCGATCCGTCCGATCCGGCTCGTGCGCGCGGTCGTGCTCGGCATCGCGGTCGGGACGGTGCCGGGCGTGCTCCTCGGCCGCGCCGTCGCCCAACGGCTCGTCGACCGCCTCGAGTCCGACCTGGTGCACCTCGTGCGCACGCTCGACGCGTGGAGCGTCGTGATGGCGGTGGCGGTCGTCGCCGCGGTCGGCGTCTCCACGGTGTTGGTGATGGCCCGCCAGGCGGTCCGCCGCCGGCGGCGGGTACCCAGTCCGATCGCGGACCTCCGGCCCTACTCGACGGCGAGCGCCACCCGTACCGTCGGGTCGTGAAGGTTCGAACCTGCATCGCCCTCGCCGCGGCCGCCGCCGGCGTCACCCTCGTCGTGAACCCGCGGATCAAGCGCTGGGGAGCGACCGACGGCGAGCTCGCACGCACGTGGCCCGGCGACGACTTCGTCGAACCGGGCGCCCGGTCGCGCGCGACGCGCGCGGTCACGGTCAACGCGCCGGCCGAGGCGGTGTGGCCCTGGGTCGTCCAGCTCGGGCAGGACCGTGCCGGGTTCTACAGCTACAGCGTGCTCGAGAACCTCGCCGGCGCAGGGATCCACAACGCCGACGACATCGTGCCCGAGTGGCAGCACCGCGATGTCGGCGACATCGTCTGGCTCGCCCGCTCCGACCGCTTCCGCGGCTACGGCCACCAACGCGTGGCGGCGATCGAGCCCGGGCGGTCGATGTCGTTGACCGGGGAACGCGACTGGGAGGCGCTGCAGCACGGCGGAAAGGCGAGCAACGCGTGGACGTTCACGGTCGAGCCGATCGACGCCCGCACCTCGCGCCTCGTGGTGCACAGCGTCGCGGTCCGCGTCGACCCGCTCTTCGACGTCGTCCACTTCGTGATGGAACGCAAGATGATGCTCGGGATCAAGCAACGGGCCGAGCGAACGGTCTCCGACGGCCCCCGGCCCCACCCGGTCGACACCCCGAGGGTGGCTACGGCATAGTCGTGCCCGTGAAGATCGTCCCGCTGAACGGCGTCATCGGCGCCGAGCTCCTCGACCTCGACCTCCGCGAGGTGACCGACGATCTCGTCGCCCAGGTCCGAGCTGCGTTGGTCGAGCACCTCGTCGTGTTCGCGCCGGGCCAGCAGCTCGACGACGAGAGCCAGCGCGCCTTCGCCGCCGCGTTCGGCGCGCCGTACATCCACCCTCTCGCCCGCGTCCGCCCGAACCCGGAGTGGCGGGCCGAGCACATCGTCGACGACGCCGACCACCCGCCCTTCCAGGACCAGTGGCACACCGACGTCACGTGGGACCCCGCCCCGCCGCGCTTCGCCGTCCTGCGCGCGATCGACCTTCCCGAGCGCGGCGGCGACACGATCTGGGCGAGCACCTACGCGGCGTACGAGTCCCTGTCGCCGACGATGCAGGAGATGGTCGACGGCCTGAGCGCGTTCCACGACATCGGCGCCGCGACGGCGTTCGTGTCGAAGGCGGGCGCCGAGGTGACGGCCAGGGCGGCCGAACTGGTGCCCGGCGCCGAGCACCCTGTCGTCCGCGTGCATCCCGACACGGGCCGCAAGCACCTCTACGTGAACCGCGGGTTCACGCGCCGCATCGTGGGCCTCGAACCCGACGAGAGCGACACGCTGCTCGAGATCCTCTTCCGCGCGTGCGAGCACCCCAACGTCCAGATCCGGCACCGGTGGTCGCCGGGCGACGTCGCGATGTGGGACGAGCTGCCCACCCAGCACTTCGCGACCGCCGACCACTTCCCCCGCCGCCGGGAGATGGCCCGCATCACCGTCGCCTGACGAAGCGGCGAAGGGCCGTTCGCCTCTGGCTCGACGCGGCCCGGGCGCGCACGCTCGGACGGGGAACGAGCGAGAGGAGGCCCGCATGGCGGTCGACGCGGTAGCGCGCCCGGACGAGACCCAGGATCGTCTGCTGCACGCGATGACGAACCTGACCCGCTATCACCGCGAGCACGAGAAGTTCTACGGGTCGGCACCCCGGGAGACCGCGGTCATGCTGCAACGGCACGCCCGCACGCTGCAGGCGCTCGCCGACCGGTGGTCACGCTGGACACCGTCGCCGTCGACGCCGTTCAGCCCGTTCGAGGGCTGCACCGATCTCAACGACGGCACCGCGATCCAGCTCGACGGCGTCCTGTTCATGGAGGGCGAGGGCACGCCGGCCGAGATCGGGCACCTCGTGGGCGACCTCCGCTCGACCGCAGCGGACGGGGCCGCCGTCGGGCAGTGGCTCGCGGCGGCGATGGAGGGCTCATGGGGTGTCGCTGCGAGCCTGCTCGACATCGACGAGCTCGCGAGCCAGCTCGGCGAGCGGCACCGCATCATCGCCAACGACTGGGAGGCCGCGGATCTGAATCGCTTGACCGGCCGCATCCTCGAGCGCGCGGCCGACATGCTCGACCGGGTCGACTTCACTCCGGCCGCGTTGCGCGCCGACCTCGCGGCGAAGGGCCGTTCGATCGACCGCTGTTACTCGGCCGCCGAGCTGATCGACCACGCCGCGGATCTCGCCTGCCAGTCGTCGGCGCTCGTGCACCAGAACGAGCGGCGGTGGCGGATCTTCCGCGCCCGTGTCGAGCAGCTGCTCGCAGCGCGCGGCGAAGCGGGCTCAGCCGATGTCGACGAGGCTGCGGAGACCCAGTGAGTCCATTGCCTCGCTGAGGCGCGCGGTCAGGTGTGGCAGGTCGTTGCGCAGCAGCTCGACACCGAAGAACGCGAGCAGCGCCGCCGCCACGAACGTGATCGCGCGTGAGTGTCGCTTCACCCACGCGAGCGGCGTGGTCAGCCGACCGAAGAACAACCCGACGGCGAGGAACGACAACCCGAGCCCGAGCGAGTACGCGACGAGGAGGACGACGGCGCGGGCGAGGTTCTGGCCCTGGGCGGCGAAGTTGAGCACGGTGCCGAGCACGGGGCCGATGCAGGGCGTCCAGCCGAGCCCGAACGCGGCTCCCGCGACCGGGGCGGCGACCGGCCCGAAGCGCTCGAGGTGCGGGTGGAAACGGAACTCCTGGTACAGGCGCGGCGTCGTCAGCAGCTGCGAGCCGGCGAGGTAGATCGCCATGAGCAGCACCAACCCACCGGAGATGCGCGTCAACGTGTCCTGGTTCTCGAAGAGCGTCTTGCCGACGGCCGTGGTGACGAGCCCCAGCAGCACGAACACGACCGTGAACCCGAGCACGAACAGGCCGGTGTCGAGCGCGATGCGCGCCAGAACCCGAGGTTGCTTCCCGTCGCCGCGGATCTCGCCGACCGAGAGACCGGTGAGCAGGCTCAGGTAGCCGGGCACGATCGGCAGCACGCACGGCGAGAGGAAGGAGATGACTCCACCGCCGAACGCCGTGAGCACGTACAGGTTCTTCGTGGCGTCGGACGTGGCGGCCAGGAGCATAGGGAACGCGTCGATCGTACGGCCCCGACCCTGTCGTTCCTCGTTCGGGCTCGGCCCGTCAGCCCGCCGGTGGCGACGCGACGCGCCGGCGCCGCAGCCACCAGCCGCCGACACCGAGGCCGCCGACGAGCACGACCGCGCCCACGACACCCCATGGCGAACCGCCGCCCGAGTCACCGCCCGACGAACGACCGCTCGACGCGGACGCGCGCTCTCCGGTTCCCTGCTTGCCGGAGTCGCGGGTCGCGCCCGGGCCGTGGGACGTGCCGTTGCCGGCCGGCGTCGACGTGGTGGAATCGCCGGGTGACGTCCCGTTCGCGGACGCACCCGATCCGCCGGTCGTGGTTCCGCCGCTGCTGGCGCCCGATCCCGGATCGCCGGGCGCGCCGACCCTGGCGCCGCCACCATGCTGGGGTGCGCCGACCGACGTCCCCTGGACCGACGGCGGTGGTGGCGCGGCGGTCGTGGGCGCGGCGGTCGGCGGTGGTGCGCAGCCTGCCGCCGCGCAGAACGACACGTACGCCGGCGACTGGCCCGTGCCGTAGCGCCACCCCTCGACGTCGCCGTCGTGCACGGTCGAGGTGCACGCGCACCCGCGCGAGTACGTCCACCCGCTCGACCCGGCGGGCGACCGGAAGTACGCCCAGTAGCGCGGGTCGTCGAGCGTCCCGAGGCACGACGACTGGGTCGCGTCGTGGCCGACGCCGTCGAGCGCGCATACGGCCGTCCCCTGACCGGCGTAGCCGTAGGTGACCGGGTTCGCCCCGGCGAGCTGCAGCGCCTGCAGCCCGGTGATCGTCCCGCCGAAGCTGATGACCGAACGGCGGACGCCCGAGCCCGTGTCGACGACGACGACGGCGCGGCTGTCGGCGGCGTGCGCGGCCGGGGTGTCGACGGCGACGGTCGCGACCGCCGCCGCGCCCGTGATCCCGAGCGCGGCGACGGCGGCGGTGAGCCGGCGCAGCACCGTGCGGCACCGCATGGCTCAGCCGGTGAAGCTCGGCGCGACGACCACCGCGGCGGCGACACTCGCCGGCGGCGCGGCCGTCACCGTCGGCGTGCTCGACACCGTCGTGCACGTCGGCGCGCCCGACGCGCGCGCGATCGGCAGCCAGGTCCGGAGCATTCCCTCCACCGACTGGCTCGTGGCGAAGGTGTTGATCCCGAAGCTGTCGTTGGGGCTAGCGATCCGGCCGTCGCTCTGCTGCCGGGTGCGGATCCATGCCACCGGGTCGCCGTAGGTGCTTCCCTTCGCGCTCGGCACGGCCGTGTCACGCCAGCACGACGACGTCACGTCGAAGCCGATCGCGGTGACGGCGATGCTGCCGACCGCCGTCGAGTTGGGGTCGTCGGCGCCGAACGACTGCCACGCGCCGTCGGCCTGGTGCTGCGCGGCCAGGAAGGCAAGCGCCTTGGTCACGGCCGGGTCGTTCCAGGCGGCACCGCCGGCGACCAGCGACTGGACCGCGAGGCTCGTCGTGTCGACGTCGGAATCGGTTGCCGGGTCCTGGTCGCCGGCGAAGTTCCAGCCGCCGTCGGCGCGCTGCGCGGCGCGGATGGTCGCGAGCACGGCGGCGTTGGGCGCGCCGCAGACCAGCTTCTTCGCGAGGGCGCCGTACAACGTCCCGTTGAACAGCCCGTAGTTGGCCGGGTTGCCGGCGCATCCGGCGGGGTCGAGGGTGGTCAGCAGGTTCACCGGCGGGGTGCCGCCGCTGCCGGGGTGGAAGGCGCCGGCGTCGAGGCCGAGCGGCGCGGCGACCAGCACGATCAGCTTCGCGGCCTGCTGCGGACTGATCGCGGTGTGCGCGAACGCGTCGATGGCGTCGAGCGGCGTCAGGCCCGAGCCGCCGCCGACGTGGACGGCCTGCACGGCGGCGAGCGCCTGCGCAGTGCTCCAGGTGCTTCCCGTCTGCGCGTTCTCGGCGATGGCGAGGATGGCATCGGGCGTCTCGAAACCGGGGAAGCCCGCGAGCTCGAACCCGCCGTCCGACTGCTGTTGGGTCTTCAACCAGCCGACGGCGTTGCCCGCCGCCGCGGTCGACGCGGGATCGGCCGCGCCCGCGACGCCGAGCGACGCGAACGCGGCGAACGAGAGGGAGACGAGCACGACGCAGCATGCGACGACACGCCAGAAGCGGTCCATGGTGAATCCTCCGCCCGGCCCCGGTCCACGAGGGCCGTCTGTACGGCGCGGAGGCTGCCCTCCGAGCCGGCTCCGATGGGAGCGCCGGTGGCCCGGCGGACGGTGGTGGGTAGCCTGGCTCACGGTGTGCGGTCCGCTCTCGCAGACCGCAGAGCCGCTCACAGTTGCGGGTCAGCGTCGGTCTCGCACCGACTTCCCCCGTCCGCTCCGAGCCGGAGCGGACCACGTACAGCATCCGGGCTGCACGCGACCGCCGTCGGGTGCGACTGTAGGGAGATGTCGTCGAGCGCGCAAACCCGGGTCGGCGCGGCGCGGCCGTACCACGCGGTCACATGGTTCGTGTGGGCGCTGGCGGGAACCACCGCGGTGCAGCTCGCGTCGAGCCCGGTCTACGTCGTGCTCGTGATCGGGATCGCGTGGCTGGTCGTCGGCGCGTACGGGCTGCCCGGGCCGTTCGCCCGCGCGTTCCCGATCCTGCTCACGCTCGGCGTCGTGTTCGCGGTCCTGCGCGTCGTGCTCATGGCGTTGACGACGCACGGCGGCCTCGACGTGTTGTTCACGACGCCGAGCTTCACCATGCCCGACTTCCTGGGTGGCTTCACGGTCGGCGGGTCGATCGAGCTCCCGGTCGTGCTGCAGGCCGGGAACGAGGGGCTCGTGATCATCGGCGTCATCGCGGTGTTCGGGGCGTTCAACGCGGTCGCGTCGCACTTCGAGCTCGTGCAGGCGCTGCCACGCGCGTTCTACGAGGTGGGACTCGTGGTCATCGTCGCGCTCGCGTTCGTGCCGTCGACGATCGGTGCGGTCTCGGACGTGCGGGAAGCCGATCGCGCCCGGACGGGTGGGCGTGTCGTCCGCCGGGGCCGGCTCCTGCGCCAGCTCGTCCCGGTGCTCGAGAGCGGGTTGGAACGCGCCGTCACCCTCGCCGAGTCGATGGACTCGCGCGGCTTCGCACACGGAGGTGCGTCGCCGCGCGACCGGATCGCCGGGTGGTGCGGCGCGGCGTCCCTGCTCGCGCTCGCGTCCGCGTTCGTCGCGCTCATCGCGCGGTCCACGACGGCCGCGGCCGCCCTCGCCCTCGCGGGCGTGGCCGGGCTCGCAGCCGCCGTGCGCCTGGCGTCGGCGGGCGAGCGCCGTGTCCGGTACCGGCGCCGGCGGTTCACGCGGGCCGACCGGGTGATGATGGCGGGCGCGCTGGCGACGCCGGTTGCGCTCGCGGTGCTGTCGCTCGCGGGTGACGGCAGCCTGTCGTGGGCGCCGAGCCCGCTGCGGTGGCCGTCGCTCCACGTCCTCCCCGTGCTCGCGCTCCTCGGCCTGCTGACGCCGTTGCTGCGCCGGACTGCGGACGTCCCCGCGCCGGCACCCGCCGTCTCCCCCGTGTCCGAAACGGTGGCCGTCCCGTGAGCGCGATCAAGTACCGCGGGGTGTCGTTCGCGTACCCCGACGCGCCCGCGCCCTCCTTGCGCGACGTCGACCTCGGCGTCGCGCCCGGCGAGGTGCTGCTGGTGGTCGGCGAATCCGGGTCGGGGAAGAGCACCCTCCTGCGCGCCGCCAACGGGCTGGTGCCGCACGCGACCGGCGGGCGCTTCGGTGGCGAGGTGGTGGCGTTCGGGCGGAGCACGCGCACACACCACCCGCGAGAGCTGGCCGATGTCGTCGGGTTCGTCGGGCAGGACCCGGAGGCGCAGTTCGTCGTCGATCACGTCGAGCACGACGTCGCGTTCGTGCTCGAGAACCTGCGTCTCCCCGAGAGTGCGATGCGCCGGCGAGTCGAGGAGACGCTCGACGCGCTCGGTATCGCGCACCTGCGCGATCGGTCGCCGACCACCTTGTCGGGGGGCGAGCAGCAGCGAGCCGCGATCGCCGGTGCGATCGCGGCGGCACCGTCCGCGCTCGTGCTCGACGAGCCCACGTCGCAACTCGATCCGCAGGGCGCCGACGACGTGCTCGCGGCCGTGGCGCGCCTCAACGCCGACCTCGGCACGACCGTGCTGCTCGCCGAGCACCGGCTCGAGCGCGCGGCCCCGCTCGCCGACCGCGCGCTCGTCATGGACGCAGGTCGGGTGGGCGCACCCGCGCCGCCCGGCGCGGTGCTCGCCGACTATCCGGGCGCCCCGAGCGTCACCCGCCTCGGCCGCCTCCTCGGCTGGGAGCCGGCGCCGCTGACCGTGCGCGACGCCCGCGGGTTCGCCTCCCGCCTCCCTCCGCGTCTGTGCGATTTCCCGCCTCTGGCGCAGGAAAACGCACAGACGCGGGGAGGGGTGCTGGTGGAGGCCCGGGGCGTCTCGGTGGCGCTCGGCGGCCGGACGGTGCTGCGCGAGGCGTCGCTGGCCGTCCACGAAGGGGACGTCGTCGCGGTCCTCGGCCGCAACGGCGCCGGGAAGACGACGCTGCTGCGCGCGCTGGCGCGGCTGGTCGAGCCGGCCGCGGGGCGGGTCGACGGCCCGGGCACCGTGGCGTACGTCCCGCAGGACCCCAACACCCTGCTCTTCCTCCCGACGGTCGAGCGCGAGGTCGCGGAGACGCTGCGGCTGCTCGGGCGCCGTGACGGCGGCCACGACGTCGACCGGTGGCTCGCGGCGCTCGGTCTCGGCGGTGTCGCCGGGCGGCACCCGCGCAGCCTGTCGGGTGGCGAACGCCAGCGGGTCGCGATCGCGGCGGTCGCGGTCGGCGGCGCGGCCGTCCTGCTGCTCGACGAGCCCACGCGCGGGATGGACGCCGCCTCCCGCGCCGCGCTCGAGCGCGCCGTGCACGAGCACACCGAAGCCGGTGGCGCGGTCGTGCTCGCGACGCACGACGTCGAGCTCGCGGCCCGTTGCGCGACGCGTGCCGTCGTGCTCGGCGACGGCGACGTGGTCGCCGAGGGCCCGGCCCGCGACCTGCTCGCGGGCTCGTTGTTCGCGCCGCAGGTGCTGCGGGTGCTCCCGCCGTTCCTGACGGTCGAGGAGGTCGAGGCCGCGCGGGCCGGAGCCACGAAGCCGTGAGCGAGACGGTGCGGCCGAGGCTCGTGTACGGGCTGATGGTGGTCGTGGGCGCCGCCGCGTTCCTCTACCCGTTCTGGATCCCCGGACACGCGCTCCCGTCGGAGGCGCACTCCGGCGACGCACCGTTGTGGGCCGCGGTGATCGGCGCGCTCGTCGTCGGCGCGGTGACCCTCGAGGTGCGGCGCGGAACCATGAACGGCGCCAACATCGCCATCCTCGGCGTCCTCAGCGCGACCGCGGGGCTGCTGCGCCTGGTCGAGCTGCCCGGCAACACGGCCGGCATCTTCTTCCTGGTCGTGCTCGCGGGCGCCGCCTTCGGGCCGCGCTTCGGGCTGCTGCTCGGCATCTGCGCGATGGCGGTGTCGGCCGTCATCACCGGCGGCATCGGCCCGTGGCTGCCGTTCCAGATGCTCGCGCTGGGCTGGATGGGTGGCGGCGCCGGGCTCGTGGGGCGCTTCACGGCGCGGTTGCGGCCGCGCGCCGAGGTGGCCGTCCTCGCCGCGTACGGCTGGGTCTGGGGCTTCGTCTACGGGGCGATCATGAACCTCTGGTTCTGGCCGTTCGTCACCGGCACCGGATCGACCGCGTGGCATCCCGGCCTCGGATTCGCCGGCACGCTGCGCCACTACTGGTCGTTCTACGTCGCGACATCGTTCGCGTGGGATGCCGCCGGCGCGCTCTGCAACGCGCTCCTCATCATGCTGACCGGCATCGCGCTCATGCGCACGCTCCGCCGCTTCGCCCACCGCCTCGAACCCGCGGTCGAGTTCGTGTGAGGTCCGCGTGAGAAGAGGGGGTCAGCTCGCGAGCGGGTGGCCCGAGGTCGCGGACCAGGAGGCGTAGAGGCTGGCGTAGCGGCCGTTGTGGCGGAGGAGCTCGGCGTGGGTGCCGAGCTCGACGAGGACCCCGTCGTCGACGACGGCGACCCGGTCGGCGCGCGCCGCCGTCGACAGCCGGTGGGCGACGACCACGACCGACCGGCCCTCGGTCAGCAGCTCGAGAGCCTGCTCGACGGCTTGCTCCGTGCCCGGGTCGAGGTTCGACGTCGCCTCGTCGAGCACGAGCAGCGCGGGGTCGGCGAGCGCGGCCCGGGCAAGCGACACGAGCTGGCGCTCCCCTGCCGACAGGCGCGACCCGCGCTCGCGCACCTCCGTGTCGAGGCCCTCGGGCAGCGCGCTGAAGCGGTCGAGGACCCCGAGCGCCTCGAGCGCCTTCTCGATCTCGGCGTCCGTCGCCTCCGGACGGCCGACCCGGACGTTGTCGCGGATCGTGCCCGCGAACAGGAAGCCCTCCTGGGGAACGACGACGATCCGTTCGCGCAGCGACTTGATGGTCGCGTCGCGCAGGTCGACGCCTCCGAAGCGCACGACGCCCTCACGCGGGTCGTAGAACCGTGCGATGAGCTTCGCGAGCGTCGACTTGCCGGCGCCCGTCGGACCCACGAGCGCGATCCGCTCGCCGGGCGTGACCGTCAACGACACGTGGCGCAGGACGTCGTCGCGGCCGACGTAGGCGAACGACACGTCGTCGACGGAGAGCACGCCCCGCTCGGGCAGGTCGATCGCGCCCGGCCGTTCACGGATCGACGGCTCCGTGTCGAGCAGCTCGAACAGCTTGTTGAGGGCCGCCCCGGCCGACTGCACCGTGTTGTAGAGCTGGCTGAGCTGCTGGACGGGCTCGAACAGGTTGTTGAGGTACAGCACGAATGCGGCGACCGTCCCGACGGTCACGATGTTCTGGTCGACGAAGAGGCCGCCGATCCCGACGATGATCGCGATCCCGATGACGCCGCAGAACTCGACGAACGGGAAGTAGCGCGTCGAGATGCGGACGGTGCGGAGGTTGGCGTCGTACTGCGCCTCGTTCGTCTCGCGGAACCGCCGGGTGAACGCCCGCTCGCGGCCGAACGCCTGGACGACCCGCACCCCGGCCAGGCCCTCCTGCAGCGTCGCGAGGTTGTGGCCGATGCGCTCGCGCACTTCGAGGTACGCGCGGTTCGACTCGCGCCGGAACCATCGGGTCGCGTAGGCGACCGGCGGTACCACGACGAGGATGCACAGCGCGAGCTGCCAGCTCATCACGAAGATGACGGCGAGGGCACCGAAGAAGAGCAGCGCGTTCTGGATGATCGAGGTCAGCCCCTGCTGCACCAGCTCCTGCATGGCGTCGACGTCGGACGTCATGCGCGCCACCAGCCGGCCGGTCTTCTCCTGCTCGAAGAAGTCGAGCCCGAGCCCGAGCAGGTGGTCGAACACGCGGATCCGCAGCGCCCGCAGGAACGTCTCGCCGACCTGCGCGACCTGGTACGTCGACAGCCGGCCGAACGCGAAGGCACCGATCGCGGCCACGAGGTAGAGCGCGGCCGACAGGTCGAGCGCACCGGAATCGTCGTGCCGGAGACCCGCGTCGATGCCGTGCCGCACCAGCGCCGGACCGGCCAGCAGGCACGCCGCCTGCGCGACGAGCGTGGCCGTCGCGATGGCGATGCGCCCACGCCACGGCCGGATCAGCACGCGCAGGCGTCGCGCCACCCGCTGCGCGTCGTCGCGGGTGAGCCGATCTTCCTCGCCCATCACGAACCGGCCGCGCGGGTGCATCACACCGCCCCGGTCTCGTCGATGGCCGTGAGCGTGTCCGCATCGTGGCCCGCCTGCGCGAGGACGGCGCGGTACCGGTCGGAGCGGGCCAGCAGCTCCGTGTGCGTTCCCTCGGCGACGACGCGACCGCCCTCGAGCAGGACGACCCGGTCGGCCAGGGCGATCGTCGCCGGCCGGTGGGCGATGATCAGCGTCGTCCGGCCCGCCATCACTTCGCGCAGCGCCGCCCGGATCTCGTGCTCTTTCGTCGGGTCGACCGACGAGGTCGCGTCGTCGAGGATCAGGACGCGCGGATCGGCGAGGACGGCGCGCGCGATCGCGATGCGCTGGCGCTGGCCGCCCGACAGCGAGAAGCCGTGCTCGCCGATCACGGTGTCGTAACCCTCGGGGAGCGCCTCCACGAAGTCGGCGGCGCCCGCGAGACGCGCCGCGCGTCGGACGGAGTCCAGGCCGGCATCCGGGTCCGCGAACGCGATGTTCTCGCGGACGCTGTCGGAGAAGAGGAACGTGTCCTCGAAGACGATGCCGACGGCGCGGCGCAGGTCGTGCAGCTTCAGCTCCCGGACGTCGACGCCGTCGATGCGCACGTGGCCACCGTCGACGTCGTAGAAGCGCGGGATCAGCCGGGCGATCGTCGACTTGCCCGACGCGGTGGGACCGACGACCGCCACCGCCTCGCCCGGCCGGAGGACCAGGTCGAGCCCGTCGAGGACCGGCGCGCCCTCCCCGTAGGAGAAGCGCACGCCCTCGAAGCGCAACTCACCGCCGCCGTCGGCGGGGAGCGCACGACCGTGGGGCGGGTCGGCGATCGCGGGCGCCGTGACGAGGACCTCGTGGATGCGCCCGCACGCGGCGGACGCTCGCGAGGCCTGCGCGACGAGCTGGCCGGCCATCCGCATCGGGAAGATCAGCATGAGGATGTAGGAGTTGAACGCGACGAGGTCGCCGATCTGGAGGCTGCCGTCGAGCACGAGGTGGCCGCCGTACCAGAGGATGATCACGAGCGCGAGCGCGGGGATGAAGTCGACGAGGGGCAGGAAGCCGGCGCGCAGCTTCGCGGTCGCGAGCGCGCGGTCGAGCACCGTGTCGGTCTCGACGACGAGACGCTCGGCCTGGAGCCGCTCGGCACCGAAGCCCTTGATCGCGCGGATGCCGGCGATGCTCTCCTCGACCACGCCCGACAGGTCGCCGAGCTTGCGCTGCAACTCGAAGGTGACCGGGTCCATCCGGTGCGAGAAGCGCTGGGCCACGACGTTGAGGAACGGCAGCGAGCCCAGCGCGAGGAGCGCGAGCACCACGCTCTTCGAGACCATGACGACTGCGACCCCGGCGAGGATGAAGATGCTGGCGATCGTCAACGGCAGGATCACGAGCACCTGGTTGACCTGCAACAGGTCGGTGTTCGCGCGCGACATCAGCTGGCCCGTCTGCGCCTCGTCGTGGAACGCGAAGTGCAGGCGCTGGAGGTGCGCGAAGAGCTGGTCGCGCAGGTCGGTCTCGATGCGGTACGACAGCCGGAAGGCGGCGTAGCGGCGCAACCCCGTGCCGAAGGCCTGCAGGACGCCGAAGGCCGCGATGAGCACCGCGTAGGTGACGATCGCGCCGCTGTCGTTCTTGATGATCCCGTCGTCGATCGCGCCGGCGGCGAGCAGCGGGATCACGATCTTGGCAACCGTCCACACGAGCCCGGCGAACGCCCCGCCGGCCACCCACCGGCGCTGGCGCCGGAGCTCGGTGGCCATCACGCGCCACCCGGCCCGGCGCAGCTCCCGGTCGCCCTCCACGAGTCCCCTTCTCCGTCCCCGGCGCCGGTCGCGCTCGGGGCGGAGACCGAATCTACCAGGGGCTCCGCGAACCCCTCAGGGGCGGGCGGCGGCGCGCTCGCGTGCGAGCAGGGCGAGGCGGGCGCCGAGCGCCGCGACCGCCACGCCCTCCGACAGGATGCCGACCACGGCCTCGGTGGTCGTCGCGGTCTCGGAGAACCCGAGGAGGCCCGTCGTGCGCGAGAGCGAATAGGCCGTCAACGTCGCGAGCCCGAACCCGATCCCGGCGAGTGCGGCGGGCACGAGGAGGCGGCGCCATACCAACGAGAGGGCGAGGGCCTCCGCGATCACGACTGCGGCGACGGCGTTCAGCGCGAACGAGCGGCTGATCGTCAACCCGACGAAGGATTCCGGCGCGATGCCGCGGTAGCCGCCACGGAAGTACAGGTAGAAGTGCACCCATCCGCTGGCGAGCACGCCCGCCGCGCCGGCGACGACGAGCAGCGATGCGGTCGCCGCGGTGCCCGCCGGTCCGCGGCGGCGTAGCTCCGTCCGATGTGCGCTTGCGGTCGGGGTCGTCACCATCTCATTTCACCTCGATGACACCGGTCATGTAGTTGTGGATGTCGCAGTGGTACGCGTACCGGCCGGGCGTGGTCAGCGTGATCGATCCCTTGGCGCCTCCGTCGATCCGGCCGGTGTCGAACTGCTTGTCGTCGGCGGTGACGGTGTGCGCGACGCCGTCGGCGTTGGCGACCGTGACGGTCGTCCCGCGGGGGACGTGCAGCGTGGGCGGCGAGAACGCGAAGTTCGAGATCACGATGCTCGTGCCGTTCGACTTCGCGTGCGTTGCCGCGCCCGTTCCGGGCGCGTTGGTGACGGCCAACGTGACCACGGCCGTGATCGCCGCCGCCAGCGGCACGAGCACGGCGACCACGCCGAGCCGGGCCCGACCCGCCGGGCTCACGACGCGTCGCTCCCACGATGGTCGGCGGCGCCCTCGCGGGCACCCTGCTCGAACTGCGACTTCGCCGACCCGAGCGCACGTGCCAGCTTCGGCAGCTGGCTGCCCCCGAAGAGCAGGGCGACGATCGCGAGGACGACGAGCAGGTCGGGGCCGATGATCTCGCCGAGGACTGCGGTCATGACGGTTCTCCCGGGTCGTACGGTCCGGCGCCTGGTCCGGATTGCGTCCCGGGTTCGGCGCCGGGGCCGGCCCGGATGACCGGGACACCGGAGACATCCTCCGGGCCGCCGGGAGCGAATGAAGGACGTGGAGCGCGATCCGGCGTACGCGGCGCAGAGCGACGGCGACCTCGTCGCGGCGATCGGCGCGCTCGACGAGTCCGCGCTGGGCGAGATCTACCAGCGCCATGCCGGCGCCGTCTTCGGCCTCGCCGCACGCGTTCTCGTGGAGCGCACCCACGCCGAGGAGATCGTGCAGGAGGTGTTCCTCCGTCTGTGGGAGCACCCCGAACGCTTCGACCGGATCCGCGGATCGCTGCGGGCGTTCCTCCTCATGGAGACGCACGCGCGCAGCGTCGACCGCATCCGGGCCGAGGAGCGTCGGCGGGATCGCGAGCAACGAGCGCTACGCGACACCGAGACGAGCTACGACCTCGACCTCGAGCTCCGCGACCTGACGATCGCCGAGCAGATCAGAGCGGCGGTCGCCGAGCTGACCGACCAGGAGCGCGAGGCCATCGAGCTCGCGTACTTCGGCGGCAAGACCTACCGCCAGGTCGCGTTGCTCCTCGAGCAGCCCGAGGGCACCATCAAGAGCCGGATCCGCACCGGTCTCATGCGTCTGCGGCACCGGCTCATCGAACAGGGAATCGACGAGTCATGGATCCCGAGCTGAGCGACCAGGAGATGGAGGACCTCCTCGCCGCGTACGCGATCGACGCGGTCGACGACGACGAGCGCGCGCTCGTCGAGCGGTACCTCGCGACGCATCCCGACGCGGCCGCCGAGGTCCAGTCGTTCCGCCACGCGGCGGCGTTCCTCGCGTACACCGGCGGGCCCGTCCCCGACGGTGTCTGGGACTCGCTCGCGCCCGCACTCGCGGACCGGCGCCGGCGGGTCGAGGCCGCCGCCGGCGTCGTGCCGCTCCCCTCGCGACGGCCGCAGTCGGAGCCGATGCCGGATTCCCCCACCGTGCGCGGCGCCCGGCGAGGGCGCTGGCTCGCGGCTGCGGCCGTCGCGGCGATCGTGGCGGCGGGCGCCGCCGTCGCCGTCGTCGTCGCCGATTCGGGCAGCGGGCCGTCCCGCTACGACGAGCTCGCGGCCGCGGCCCGGGCCGCCCGGCGGGAGCCCGGGGCCCGCGAGGTCACGCTCGCGTCGTCGGAGGGCACCGCGCTCGCGCACGTGGTCCTGCTGCGCGACGGGCGCGCGTACCTGTCGAGCGACCTCCCCGCACTCGAGGCGGGCCGCACGTACCAACTCTGGGCGCTGCGCGACGGCGAGCAACCGCGCTCGCTCGGTGTCATCGGTCGCGATCCCCGCGTCGTCGCCTTCGAGATACGCGGAGGCGCGTCGGGCATCGCGGTGACCGACGAGGTCGCCGGCGGCGTGACGGTCACGCACAACGCGCCGGTTGCCGCCGGCACGATCCACACCGCCTGACGAACGTTCTCGGCGCGACTCGTCCCATCCGGTGCGCAACCGGCGGCGAACAGCACCCGTCATCGACGCGGAAGCCAGTTCGCAACAGGAGACGGTGCGCATGTCCATCGACGATCGCGAGTTGCGCGTCCTGATCGAGGAGTCGCAGGACCTTCATTCGGACGCGATGACGACGACCCGTGCCTCGCTCGACGAGATCGAGCAGATGGTCGGGGCCGACGGCTGCAGGCACGAGCCGGAACCGTTCGACGAGCCGGCGCGGCGCCGCCTGCTGCTCGGCGGGCTGCCGCCGTCGGGCGTGCTGGCAGCCGCGGGTCTCGGCGCCGCGATGGTCGCGCTCGTCTCGCGGCCCGCATTCGCGGCCAAGAGCATCGACGTGCAGATGTTGCAGACGGCCGCGGCCATCGAGACCCTCGCGGTCGCGACCTACGGCGTCGCGCTCACGCTCGACTTCGTCGGCGGCGCCTCCGCGAACGCGGTGGTCAAGGCGTTCGTCACGAAGACGAAGGACCAGCACGCAGAGCACGCGCAGGCGTTCAACGCCGCCGTGCGCCGGCTCGGCGGCAAGGCGCAGGACCAGCCCGACCCGGTGCTCCTCGGGGTCGTCAACCAGGCGAAGCCGACGCTCACCGGCCCGGCCGCGGTCGTCGACCTCGCCATCGAGCTCGAGACCGGTGCCGCCGCCACCTATGTCGCCGACGTCGGGACCTTCTCCGACAAGAAGGCCCGCGCCGTCACCGCCAGCATCATGGGCGTCGAGGCCCAGCACGTCGCGGTCCTCAACGCCGTCAAGGCCCTGCTCGCCGCCGGCGTGCCCGAGCTGATCGCGCTCCCGCCCGACGCGGGCCGCCTTCCCGCCGCCGCCGGCGGCGTCGGCTTCCCCGACCCGTTCTTCAAGACCGCGTCCGCCCGCCCGGCCGCCGAAGGAGCCGTCAAGTGACCCGCCGCGACCACGACCCGATCGAGATCAGCGAACACGAGCTCGCCGACCTCACCTCCGACCTCGACGAGATCCACCGCGACACGCTCCCCAGGTTCCGCGAGAGCCTCGACGAGTGGCGCGGCACGCCGAGCCGGCGCGCGTTCCTGGTCGGCGGTGGCGCGGCGCTCGGCGGGGTCGCGCTGGCGGCGAGCGGACTGACCGGCCTGACGGCAGCGGCCGCCCGCACGCGCACCGCAGCCGGCGCGCCCGCCACCCGGGCAGGGAAGAAGGCGCCGCGCCTGAGCGGCGACCTCGCGGTCGTGGCGCTGGCCGCGTCGCTCGAGAACCTCGCCGTGGCGACGTACCAGGCCGGCATCGATGCCGCGACCGCGGGCCGGCTCGGTGCGGTCCCGCCCGCGGTCGTGACGTTCGCGACGACCGCGCAGAGCCAGCACAGGGAGCACGCGGCGGCGTGGAACGCGATCCTCACCAGCGCGAAGAAGCCGGCGGTCACGGGCGTCGACCTGACCGTCAAGCGCGAGGTCGACGCCGCGTTCGCAGACGTGAAGGACGTCGGGGGCCTCGCCAAGCTCGCGCTCACGCTCGAGAACGGCGCGGCCGCCACCTACCTCGAGGCCATCAACGTCGTGAAGGCGCCCGCCGGCATCAAGACGGCGGCGACGATCCACCCCGTCGAGCTGCAGCACGCCGCGATCCTCAACTTCGTGCTCGGTCAGTACCCCGTGCCGGACTCGTTCGCGAAGACCGACGAGGCCCGCACCGTCCGCGACCGGATCGGCTGACCGGCGCTACGCGTCGCCCGGCGTGAAGAGCTCGTCGACCAGCTCGAGGAGGGCCGTCCGGTCCTCCTCGAACGTCGGGTCGCCGACGAAGAGCGCGGCGCGTCGGCCCGATTCCTCGATCACCCGTACTGCCTCGCCCCCGCGCCCGGCGTCGCCGGAGACGACGACGATGACGACGGCACTCCCACTCGCGCCGCCGTCCACGGGCTGATCAGCCGGCGCTGAGGCGGCCGTACTGGCCCCGGAAGAACACGAGCGGCCCGGCGTCGTGGGTGATCCCGAGGTCGAGGACCTTGCCGACGACGATGATGTGGTCACCGCCGTCGTACTCGGCCCAGAACTCGCAGTCGACGTAGGCGAGGACGTCGTGCAGGACGGGCGATCCGCCGACGCCGACGTGCCACTCCGTCTGCCCGAAGCGGTCCGCGCCCTTCTGCGCGAACAGCCGTGACAGCTCCTCCTGGTGCTCGCCGAGGATGTTGACCGCGAACTTGCGCGCCTTCTCGATGCGGGGCCACGTCGTCGACGTGCGGGCGACGCAGAACAGCACCAGCGGCGGGTCGAGCGACACCGAGGTGAACGAGTTCGCGGCGACGCCCGCCGGGCCTTCCTCGTCCATCGCGGTGATGATCGTGACACCGGTCGCGAAGTGCCCGAGCACCTGGCGGAAGTCCGCCCCGCCCGGCTCCAGCACGTCCTCCGAGCCCGCTCCCCGACGCTCGCTCATCTCTTCCCGCTCCTGGCGCTTCGCGCCGGGGCGCTCGGCCCCCGCTCGCTGCTCCGCGCGACACCCGCTCCGCGACGCTCGCTCATGCCGGGAGCGCCATGGTCATGCCCTCGTGGGCGGCGACGATCTCGGGGCCGTTGGAGGCCGCGGAGAGCTCGCGGGCGTGGTCGAGGATGCGGTCGATGTCGGCATCGGAGTGCGTCGGGCAGTGGTGGAACAGCACGAGCGTGCGCACCCCGGCCTCGCGCGCGACGTGGACGGCGTACTCGATCGTCGAGTGCCCGAAGTGGCGCTTGACCTCGTACTCCGGCTTCGTGTGCTGCGCGTCGTGGATGAGCACGTCGACGCCGTCGCACAGCTCGAGCACCTCGTTGGGGACGTAGTCGTCCGGGTCGTCGGGGACGCATCCCGGACCGTGGTCGGAGATGTAGGTGACCGAGCGGCCCTCGAGCTCGACCCGGAACCCGAGCGCGGGGTCGGTGTGGCGCACCCACCGGCTGCGCACCTTCGCCGAGCCGATGCCGAACTCGTCGCCCGCCGTGTCGTGGAAGTGCACGTCCCCGCCGAGCTGCGCCGGCGTGATCGGGAAGAACGGCGGCCGCATCACCTGGGCGAAGACCTCGCCGAGTGGGCCCGTGGCCTGGGCGGGCCCGTAGACGTCGATCGCGGCGTCGGGACGGAAGGCCGGTGTGAAGAACGGCAACCCGATGATGTGGTCCCAGTGCAGGTGCGTCAGCAGGACGTTCGCGAGGTACGGGCTGTGGGCGACGTTCGCCTCGAGCTCCGCGATCTGGCGGGTCGTCACGGCGTCGCCGTACTCGCGGACGCCCGTCCCGAGGTCGAAGATGATCGGCGTGTGACCGGGCGCCTCGAGCGCGACCGACGACGTGTTCCCGCCGTAGCGCGAGTAGCGGGCTCCGTCGCAGGGCGTCGAGCCGCGGACGCCGTAGAACGTGAGATGCGGGCCTCGTGTCGTCATCGGCACGGTTGCCGAGGATAGACGGGATCCGGCGGGATCAGCCGGGGTCAGCTGAGGACCCGCTTCTTGAACCCGTTGATGCCCGTCCACGTGAAGAGCACGCCGAAGCCGATCATCACGAGGTAGACGGCGGCCAGCGACATGTGGGGTGCCGAGGTGAGCGCGGCCCGGAACCCCTCGCTCATGTAGACGAGCGGGTTCAGCAGCACGGAGATCTTCAGCCACTTGATGGGCTCGAGCGCCTGCCACGAGTAGTAGACGCACCCGAGGAACGTGAGCGGGATCACGATGATCCCGAACAGCAGCGGGACCGTGCGCGGGTTGAAGCGGGTGCCGAAGGTGAGACCGAGCGAAGCCGAGACGAAGCACGCGAGCGGCGTGAGGGTGAGCAGCACCGGCCAGTCGACGTGCAGATGGACGGGCGTCGCGGGCACGACCGCGGCGATCGGGAACACGATCAGCGCGGCGAAGACGCCGTTGAACATCCCGGCCGCCACCTTCTCCATCGCGACGAGCCACACCGGCATCGGCGCGAGGACGCGGTCCTCGATCTCGCGCGTGTAACCGAACTCCTGGACCATCGGCAGCGAGACCGACTGGATCCCCTGGAAGAGGATCGAGAGCGAGACGACACCCGCGACGAGCAAGGTCGA
>Ga0070741_10008518_pt1 | contig 20512 bp, 17 predicted proteins | sample Coa_R1_4_FD_66440 | JGI IMG/M metagenome (GOLD analysis project Ga0070741, IMG submission 66440) | Surface soil microbial communities from Centralia Pennsylvania, which are recovering from an underground coalmine fire - Coalmine... | ecosystem: Environmental > Terrestrial > Soil > Unclassified ...
GCGCCTTCCAGCCGCTCAACCAGGCCGGCGTCGATCAGCGCACGGGGACCATCCTCGTGACCCGGCGAATAGCCACCCGCGCTGGTCGGGGCCTCTATCAGGGTGACCTGTCGCATCGGCACATCATGCCCAAAGTTATGTGCCGCGGCTGGATGTTCCGCTACGCATAGCAGTACGCGAACGCCTGGCGTCGGCGAGCGGTTCCTCAGGTTGAGCGATCGCTTGATGGATCGATGAGGTACTTCGTCCCAGTGCTGCGGCGCGCGAACACGGCAAGGATCTCCGGCCGTAGGACGTCGCTCAGTCCGATGGTCCGCGCGTAACTCGAGGCAAACGTCGTCTTGGCCTCAGCCAGCACACGAGCGCGCATGCGGCCGACGGCCTCGCCGCCCAGGCGGGCCAGCGCGGTCGTCACGAGGTATCCACCGATACCCCACCCCAGCCCGAACTTGCGGTCAATGACAGTCGGTGAAAAATCAAGCGAGCCGTAGATGTACACCTGCTTGTGCACTGTGGTTCCGTACGGCGTGTACGACTTCAGCGGCGGCTGTGCGCGTTCCATCGCGGTGAGGATGTCGCCGGCCAGTGAGCCGCCGCCGATGGCGTCGAAAGCCAGGGTGGCGCCGGTGTCGCGGATAGCCTCGGTGAGCCGGTCGGCGAAGTCCGGCCGTGAGGAGTCGACGACATGGACCGCACCGAGGTCGCGCAGCGCCTGTGCCTGCTCGGCGCGGCGAACCACGTTCACCAGGTCGATGTCATCGGCGGCGCAGATCCGCACCAGCATCTGCCCGAGGTTGGAGGCGGCGGCGGTGTGCACGAGTGCGGCGTGGCCCTCGGCACGCATCGTCTCGACCATCGACAGCGCGGTGAGCGGGTTGATGAACAGCGCCGCGCCCTCGACGGTACTGACATCGTCGGGCAGTTCGACGACGGCCGTTGCGTCGGCCACGCGGTAGTCGGCCCACATGGATCCACCGAACAGCGCGACGCGACGGCCAACTAGCGCTGCCGCTTCCGGGCCTGCGGCGACCACGGTGCCGGCGCCCTCGTTGCCCACAGGCAGGGGCTTGTCCAGCCGGTCGCGATACACGGAGAGCGCCGCCTCTGGAACGGTGCCGAGGAGATCCGGCCCGTCAGCGCGCAGCGTGCTGGGCGCGACCGCGCCTAGCAGCACGCCGAGGTCCGAGGGGTTGATCGGCGAGGCTTCGACCGCTACGACCACCTCGCTACCGGCTGGCTCCGAAACATCGCGCTCGGCCAATTCCACCCTCAGCTCGCCGCTTGAAGAGATGGTGGATCGCACGCTGCGGCCGCGGGTGGGAGACGCGTCAGGAGACGTCACAAGGAGCCTTTCGAGTCGGAGGTCGCAGCCTATCGAGCGCGAGATACGAGCTGGTCGCCGACGCAATCGCGCGATCCGGGCCGGACGTTCGTTCTCGACCTGGGTAACGCGTGTCCACCGCGTACGATGGTCCAATCGGTCTGCCGGCCGGAAGGACCGCAACCCTGGGGGGTGAGAGAGGTGTATCGGATTCGCATGGCCTGCTCCGCCATGCTCGTGGTGGGCGCCGTGAGCCTGACGGGGTTGCTGGCAGGTGCGTGCGCCGGCGCCGATCGTGCTCGACCCGACCCGCGCGCCGGGAGGATCGCGTATTCGATGCGACGACTGTTCCAAGGTTCGTCGCTCAATTCCATGGTGTACGGCGTGTGGGTCAACGGCCGGCCACTCGTCAGCGGTGCTTTCGGGAGCGCTCTGACGGGCGTGCCCGCGACGCAAAACATGCATTTCCGCGTCGGGAACGTCACGGAATCCATGGACGCCACGCTGCTTTTGCGGTACGTCGACCAAGGCAAGGTAAGCCTGAGCGCTCCCGTGTCAAGGTGGTTCCCAGGGCTCGCGCACGCGCGGCAGGTGACGCTCGGAATGTTGGCGACCAACACCTCGGGTTACCAGGACTATGTGACGACGAAGTCGTTCATCCATGCGTTCGCGGCCAATCCATACCGCCGTTACTCGACGATCGCGATGATCCGGCTGGGAACCGACCTGCCGCTCCTGTTCACGCCGGGTAAGAGCTGGGCATTCTCTGACACCAACTATCTCCTTCTTGGCGTGATCCTGGGCAAGATCGCGCGCAAGCCACTTGCGACTGCGCTTCAGCAACAGATCTTCGGCCCACTCGGCATGACTCAAACGAGGATGCCCTTGAATGCCAACGCCTACATGCCGCCCCCGGTAATGCACGCGTATACCAGCGAGCGGGGCCCGTACGAGGACTCGACATTTTGGACCCCATCGCCGTTTGCCACGAACGGCAGCGTCTACTCGACATTGTCGGACCTGGGTAAGTGGGCGATGGCGCTCGGCACCGGATCGCGGCTCTCGCCTGCGTCGCACACACTTCAGGTCGGACCGAGCAACGTTGGACTCGGGCCGCTAAAGGCAAACAAGTACTACGGATACGGCGAGATCGTCAGCAACCACTGGATCATCGTCAATCCCCAGGTCTACGGCTACAACGGCGACGTCAGCTACTCCCCCAAAAAGAGGATCGCGGTGGTCGTGTTCTGCACGTACGGCCCAAAGAGCGCGCTCTCGAAGCAGAACGGAACCGCAGCCCTGTTGCGAATCGCGCACATCTTGACGCCCGGCTCGATCCCCGCCGTCTCGTCGGCCGGCCGGGTGGCCTAGCACCGCGCGCTGTCGATCGACGTGGGGCGGTTGGAGCGATGCGTTGCGCTGCGAACATCATGCGTGTGGGTTACCGAGATCAGACCGAGCTTCAACCACATCGCTCGCCGCCGAAGGGTCGGGTGGCGGGCACGATCCTGCAAAGGAGAACCAATGCGAAGAGTCCTCGTAGTCACCGTCCTCACCGCGCTTGCCCTTGGCGTCGCGGTGTCTGGAATGAGCTTGGCAGCCGCCCCCCGCTCGGTAACCCGTACCCGCGTCGAGCGCGTCCCACGCTTCGGCCATGTGTTCCTGATTATCGGTGAGAACACCAGCCTGTCCCAGGACACGGCTAGGAAAACGCCTTATCTCGTCTCGCACTTAAAACCGCATGGAGCATGGCTGACGGATTACTTCGGGATCCACGGCGGGTCGCTGTCGGACTACGTCGCGATGACGTCGGGCCAGTTCCAGCGCTGCGACGCAAACGACGCGTTCCCATACAACGTCAACACTGGCAAGCCCATCTGCGCGCAGCGAATCGACAACCTGTTCCACCAGCTCGATCGCGCGCACATCTCCTGGACCGAGTGGAACGAATCCATGCCCAACCCGTGCGCGTTCTTTGACACCGGCACCGACTGGGCCAAAAACATCTACACCACTCACCACAACCCCGCCGTCTACTACGACGACATCGAAGGCGACCGCTACTCCGAGAACTTCCACCAGGCCCCGAAGCGAGAATGCATCCACCGAGTCATAGGCACGGGAACCACCGGGCCAAATGACATGAGCGCGTTTGACGCGGCACTTGGCAAAGGCCATATGGCCCACTTCAACATGGTCATTCCCAACGGCTGCCAGCAAGGCCACGATCCGTGCGGAGCCAACCGACTGCGCCAGTTCGACGCCTTCCTCCGTCGCGAGGTGCCGCGGATCGAGGCCTCCCCATCCTTCAAAACGAACGGGTTGATCCTGATCACCTACGACGAGTGGGGCGATTCCACTCCACACAACCACCGGGTCGCGTTTCTGGCACTCGGCCCCCAGGTGCACCCCGGCGTCTACCGCCACGGTCGCTTTAGCCACTACAGCCTGCTGCGCACACTCGAGGACGGCTTCGGCATCACCCACCACCTCCGGCACGCAGCCACAGCGCCTCCGATCAACCAGATCTGGAAACACTAAGGCGAGCGCTGAGAGAGATCGTGGTCACTACATTGCTCTGCGGCCATCGAGCGCTGCCGCCGCCACTGGCGACCCGTTCGGGTTCGGGTTTGGGCGCTACCCGACGCACGGCCGGCGACGCGAGGACCTCGCTTCTGGCGAACTGGGGGTCTCGCCTACGGCCTGACCTTCTCTGGTTTCGTGCCGCGCGGGTCTTGGTCCCGCGGACTTCCGAACTGCCCGGCGCACGCACCAGCGTCACGCGCGACAGCGCGATCCTGCTAGCGCAAATCGGAAGCGCCGGCAGAGCGTCCGCGCGTGTTACGGCGGCCCTGTCTGAAGGGAGAATTCCTAGCTGGCGACGCCGGTAGTGCTCGCGCGCCGTGCCGGGACTCTGAGTAGCGCGGCAACTTTTTCGGCGCTGAGGTGTCCGCTTTCAATCGCACCCTCCATCCAGATCGACCGGAAGACGGACATGGCCATGTCCGACCCGGCGAAGAAGACCCGCCCCTCGGGACCGTCCATGATGCGCGGGAAAACATGAGCTCGTCCTGGGGCCTCGATTCGGTACGTGCCGTCAAACCAGGGGTCGTGGTTCCAGTCGTGAGCATCGCTCGCAATCACTCGGCCTTCAGGAAAGAAAAACGCGAGACCATCTTGTGCTGTTTCGAGATTCGTGGGGTCACGACCTTGACCGTCACCGAAGCCGCTTAGCAGCCATGCGCCATTGGCCAGCTTGCGAATCGTCACGATCATCTGGAGCGGGCCGGGGCCGACGCACAGAGGTGCTGGCGGGATACCGTCGACGATCATGCTGATCTTGATTCCGCGCCCAACGTGATTCTCGGCCGTCGCGACCCGCTTGTCCTCCGAGAGCTCGGGCTCGAACTCGATCCGCCGGATGACGTTGCTGGGCACAGCTACCACACAAGCCGAGGCAGAGGCCGAGCTGCCAGAAGCCGTGCTGACCGTGACCCCACCGGCTCCTTGGGTGACATGGGTCACGGGGCTCGAGAGCCGGAGCTCCACTGGCGAGGTCTGCACCATCGTGGTGATGAGGTCCCCGGTACCGTGCGCGAATTTCTCAAAGGCCTCATTACCCATCGCGTATGGGCTGCTTTCAAATGCCGCGAGCTGCTGGAGCGGTCGAAGCATTGACAACGCTCGAGGGGGCGCACAGCAGTGCGCGGAGATCATCGAATACAGAAGGTCTGTCGTGGCCGGAGGAAGACTGAGTGGAGCGAAGAACTGCTCTGCCGATATATCCAGATCGGATACAGGCTGGTCGCAAACCGGCAATGCAGCGGAGATACGGCGGGATGCGTCATAGAGCCGGAACCATGCGCTCTCCAGCTTCGCGAGCTCCGACACCGGGACAGGGAGCGGGGTTCGCCTCTCGCCGCCGGTGCAAAAGGTCACGGTCTCCGGCGCGGCGTCGGGCACCGTCGCGATGTCGTAGCGCTGAATCTCGCGGCGCATGTTGTGGCTGACCCGCTGGCAGATCCACTGAGCGCCGTGCTCGATTTGCTCGTTGTGACCTTTGAAGGTTGACGAAAAGGCTCGGCCGCCGATCCGCTCGCTCGCCTCCAAAACGAGTACGGACAGGCCACGGTCGCAAAGGTCTCGTGCGGCCGTGATCCCCGCATAGCCGGCACCTACCACTACGACGTCGAAGTCTGCTGCTGGCATTTCGCTTCCCGCTACTGCTTGATGATGGGCAAAGCGGGTGGAATAGTACCATGTGAAATGGTACCACTCTCACATTGGACCACTGCACCGGCGTAATCGCGCCCCTCGCTGGGCGCTGCCGCCTCGGGAGGTCTGCGTCTACCGGTTAGAAACCCCAGTCCGGGTAGCAACCGAGCTGCTGTCAATTTCACTCGGCGGCCAGCAATGGCACGATCGCTAGCCGGGTGATCGCGGCAGCGGGCGCCAGCGCGGCGAAGGCCGTAACGAGGGTTCCAACGATCGCAGCGACGATTGCGACCACGATCAGCTGGCTCGGAAGAGCGGCAGCGAATGTGGCGGCCCCTACAGGTCACCGCCCGGATCGAACTGCTCGACCGAGCAGAACAGGGGGCCCAAGACCTCGTCTGGCCGTGGATGCCGAACACATCCGCCGCCGTCCGCTGCCGCAGGTCGCAGAGCCAACACCCGCACTCGCCGCTCAACCGAGAACGACGCCGCATAAGGATTTTGTAGAAGTTGCTTGCGGAGTAGTGGAGCCAGCCGGAATCGAACCGGCGACCTCCTGCTTGCAAAGCAGGCGCTCTCCCAACTGAGCTATGGCCCCGTGCGGCACGAGTGTAGAGGCGTGTATCCGGGATTCGAGGATCGCAGACGGTCCGGGATTCGAGGATCGCAGACGGCGCGGGACCTCGGGACGAATTCACTCGTCGGGGTTAGCGAGGGGGCCGGTAACGGAACCTAATCGTCGAAATCGAAGTCCCGGGGCGGGCGCTGCTCGAACCACAACCTGTCGTGCTCGGGAGCATCCTGAAGGAACTCAGGCGTCTCCTCGAGAACATCCTCCTCCTGCAACGATCCGCGATCGGCACGACGTCTCTGAGGCTTGCCGCCTTCGGCAGCGATCGCGTCGTCGACCCCATACTCGACCGTTTCCTCGCCCCCAGATGCTCGTTCTGGCGGTTCTGCTTGCGTCGGTGGCGCGTCCTCCGGCGGGACGCTTTCTCTCCGAGATCGCCTCCAGCGGAGAAGTCCGTGCTCACCCTCGTGCTCGGGCGCGGGGGGTGGCTCGGTGGATTCGCGCTCCGACGTCGCTGGGGGTGGCTCGCTCCTCGAGGGTCGCGAGCTTGGCCGCTCAAAGCCGTCCTCGAACGGCTCACCCCAGTCACCCGTCTCGGCCTCGTCGGAGTACTCGTCTTCGTCGTACTCCTCGTAGTCCGATTCGCCTAGCTCTCCCGTTTCTTGGGACTCGGTCGAACGTTCGTCGACCTCGGCTCCGGAGGCCGGTTCCTGATCCGCCGAGTCGAGAGGCTGACGTCGTACGGGCCCGAGTGCCTCACGCTCTAAGCGTTCGATCTCGGAGGGATCCCCTCCGTGCTGTCGCTTCAGCTCGAGATGTTCGCGGATAGCGTCGTCCAGGATGCCCATGAGCGCAAAGGCTACTCGCCGGGAACGCCTGCGGGCTCGGAATTTGGCTTCGCAGTCCGATTCTTGCCATCACGCTTGGCGGCGTACAGAGCCCTGTCGGCACCCGAAATCAACGCCTCCTTGTCACCTTCGGCCGATGCGGAGACTCCGATGCTGGCCGTGACCCGCAGCGACTCGTCACCGCCGAGTTGCGGCACCCGGAGCCCTTCGATCGCCGCCCTCGCTCGTTCCCCGATCGAGAGCGCGCCTTCCAGCGGCGTCCGGGGAAGGATCACGGCGAGCTCGTCGCCGCCGTAGCGGACCGGGGTGTCGGCCTCGCGGCAACTCTCGCTCAACGCCCGCGCTACCTCTCTGAGCACCGCGTCGCCCTGTTGATGCCCGAACGTGTCGTTGATCGACTTGAAGTCGTCGAGGTCGAGCATCAACAGGGCGACGGGGTCTCCATATCGCTTGACCTGTTCGACCTCGATCGAGAGCAGCTCTTGGAAACGCGCATAGTTACCCAGGCCCGTGAGCTCATCCGTCAGGGCCTGCCTGCGCACCTGGTAGTGCAATTCAACGTTCTCGAGCGCGAGCGTTGTCTGTGCGGCAAGCAGTCCCAGCAGCTCGCGCTCTGCGTCGGTGAACGCACGACCGTTCCGCCCCACGGTGATCAGCCCGTACAGACGGCCGTGCCGATCGGCTGGACGAAGGGCCACCGACGCGACGAACGTTTGGCCCGCCCGTGACTCGCCGATCCTGCCGTTCTGGAGGGCAGAGCGCTCGGCGTCTTCGATCGAGCGCTCCAGACCGGCGAGCGACCCAGTGGTCCCTGTTTCCGCGTCCTGGTCCGGTGAAGCGCTGACGACCAGCCGGCCTCCGCTGGCATGAACTGCGTCGACGGCCGTCTTGAGCGCAAGCTCGAGTAAGGCCGGACGATCGAGGTTGGAGGCGAGGGTCTGGCCCGTGCGGCGGATCGACTCGCGCAGTCTGCGCCGTTGGTGCGCCAGTTCCTCGAGCCGGGGCTCCACTTGCCGCATCACCGCTCCTGCGGCAGCGATCCCGAAGACAAGCGCCAGCGCGAGCACCCCGACCGTTAGGCCGACCACCCCCGGCTGGGCGAATACGAACACCGAGACCACCACCGCGGGGATGGCGACCACTAGGAGAAACAGACCGATTAGACGTGCGCGCAGGCTCAAACGAGATACTCCTCTTTTGGGCGTATCGGCGATTTTGATCGAATCCCTTAGCGAAATCGCTTTGCCGCGCGCCGATCAACCCCGGCAAGGGCATAAAGCCCGCAGGGCCAGGGTGGCCGGAGGGCCTAACGGCCCACGGCTAAACTTGACCGCGCCGGGCGGCCGACCCGCCGCGCGGGGCTATAGCTCAGTTGGGAGAGCGCCTGGATCGCACCCAGGAGGTCGCCGGTTCGAGTCCGGCTAGCTCCATGATCTGGACCTCGATCAGGGGGCCGAAGAGCGCGGGTTGACCCGGCGGCCCGGCTTGGCGGCGAGCTCAACTTGATCTGTCGCCACGCCGTGCCCCTCCGAGCAGGCGAGCGAGACGCCGACGATGCCGCCGCAGCCGGCGTGGGTCAGTTCGACCCGTGAGCCGCCCTCGATCGCCCACTTGTCGCCCCATCGCATCAGCGAGATGAGGACGGGCAAAAGGTCGGCGCCCTTCTCGGTGAGCGCGTACTCGTGGCGGGTCCGCTGGCCGGGCTCCTGGTAGGGGTGGCGCTCCAGCAGCCCCTCGGCCTCGAGCTCCTTCAGACGCATGGCGGCGACCGGCTCGCTGATCCCCGTCCGTGACACGAACTGGTCGAAGCGGGTCGCCCCGTAGAACGCTTCACGAAGGACTAGGAAGGCGCTGCGGGTCGAGACGACACTGAGCGCCGCTGCCATCGGGCAGCGATCCGCGACCCACCCGTCACGCGGGTCCAATGCTCCCGTCATCTCGATCTGCATGCTCATAACCGATTAGTGGTCCGTCCACCAGCATCATAGCTGACGTATACAACCCTAAGCCAGCCTGGTACAGTCCCTGACTATGACTAGCCTAAGCCAGCTCCGCAAGCAGGATGCCTCGCCGATGCTCGTGCTGATCATCGTCTGCGCTGGCGTGGTCCTCGCCAGTCTCGACCTGTTTATCGTCAACGTCGCGCTACCGAGCCTCGCGCGTGATCTCCACGAGCGGAACCTGAGCAGCCTCTCGTGGGTGCTCAACGCGTACACGATCGTCTACGCGTCGCTGCTCGTCCTGTTCGGCCGCCTCTCGGAGTCGAGGCGACGGGAGCACGGCTTTCTGCTCGGCGCCGCCGTATTTACCGCCTCGTCGGCCGCCTGCGGCATGGCTACGAGCCTGCCGATGCTGGTCGCGTTTCGGATCGTGCAGGCTGCCGGCGCCGCGCTGCTCACCCCGACCTCCCTCAGCCTGATCCTCTCCACCGCCCCGGCCGAGAAGCGCCCCAGCGCGGTCCGGGCATGGACGGCGGTCGGCGGCCTCGCCGCCGCGCTTGGCCCGGTCATCGGCGGTTTCCTGGTCGCCGCCAGCTGGCGCTGGGCGTTCCTGGTCAACGTCCCGATCGGCGTCGCCGCGATCGCGATCGGCTGGCGACGCCTGCCGGCAGTCCCCGGCCATCCCGCGCCCCGGCCGGACGCCTTCGGCGCGGTCCTCATCACCGCCGGGGTGGCGCTGCTCACGCTCGGCCTCGTTGAGGGCAACCACTGGGGCTGGGGGTCAGCCCGCGTCGTGGGCGCGCTCGCGAGCTCCATGTTCCTGATTGGAGCGTTCATCGCCCGCACGGCGCACTACCACAACCCGCTGGTCGAGCCTGCGCTGTTCAAGATACGGTCCTTCACGGGGTCCTCGACCGTTGCCTTCCTGTTCAGCACCGCGTTCGGCGCGATGCTTCTCTCGATCGTCCTGTGGATGCAGAACGAATGGGGCTGGTCGGCGCTCCACACCGGCCTGGCGTTCGCCCCCGGCCCGCTGATGGTGCCAGTCTTCTCATTCCTGATCGCCGGCCGGATGATCACCCGCTTCGGCCCGGGACGGGTGATCGGCGCCGGCGCGACGATCTACGCGGCCGGTATCGCCTGGTGGGCACTGCGCGCGGGGCTTCACCCGGACTACGTCGGCCAGGTGCTTCCCGGAACGCTGATGACCGGCGCCGGCGTCGGACTAACCCTCCCGACGTTCATGGCCACTGGTGCCGGGTCGCTGCCGCCGCAGTCGTTCGCCACCGGCTCGGCCGTCGTCAACATGCTGCGCCAAGTCGGTCTCGCGGTCGGCGTCGCGGTCCTCATCGCGATCCTCGGGAGCCCTCATTCCCCGGCGCGGGCACTGAGCGCCTTCCAGGCTGGGTGGGCCGTGACCGCGGCAGTGTCACTCGGCGCCGCGGCCGCCGGGGCGGTCCTGCTCAGAACCCGCGCCCCGCGGATCGCGGCCATGCCGACGAGCACCGTGATCCCGGCGGTCGCCACTACTTCCCGAGGAAAAACTCTTGATTGACACGAAACGGCCCCGGAGGGATCTCGCGCGGCTGTTCGTTGTGACCACAGCAGCGCGGCGGTTACCGGGTGTCGCATCAGCCGGGCGTTGATCGCCGCCGAGTGATTGGGGTTGTGGAAGAGCCGGCGCCTGGCGGCGTTCGGCCGTCAATGTCCGCCGCAGGGGGCGAGCGAGCCAGGACAAGCCCGCCCGCCCCCCCGGGTGAGGCTCACGCAATGGCCGGTGCCGGCGTCGGGTCCGGCCGCACCAGGACGGTCTCGAGGACCTCGGTGATCTCGTCGGCTGGCATGCCGACACGGCCGGAGTGCCGGCGAATGGCGTCTGCGTCGACCGCTTGGTAGACGCAGAGGCTGCCGAGAGTCCCATCGTCATCAGCGAGCACGTAGCTGCGGATCCACCGGACCTCGTTGGGGAACTCGCTGTCGGCGAGATCCTTGGCTCGTTTGGCGACCCTCTGGACCTCGTCCGGCGATTCCCAGGCGTTGCGACGACGGATTGTGTAGAGCTGCATGTTGTCCTCCTCATGGATTGTCTTGCGTGATAGCACGATCGATCGTGCTATCTATAATACGACCGATCGTGCTATCTTGTCAAGAGTGATTCGCGAAACTTCTACGCCTCCGCAGCGCAGGCGCCGCAGTGACGGCGAGCAGAGCCATGCCGCGATCCTCGAGGAGGCCGCGCGCCTGGCCACTGTCGAGGGAATCGACGGGCTCTCGCTCGCTCGTCTCGCAGACGCCGTCGGAATGAGCAAGAGCGGGCTGTTCGCCCATTTCAAGTCAAAGGAAGAACTGCAGTTGGCGACCGTGGAGGCGGCGAGCGCGGTGTTCGCTCAGCAGGTGACTCAGCCGGCATCACAGGCCGCGACCGCGCTTGCGCGGGTGCGCTCGCTCGTGGAGCGCTACCTTGCCTACCTCGAGGTCGAGACCTTCCCAGGAGGCTGTTTCTTCGCCTCGACGCTGGCCGAGATGGACATGCAACCCGGTCCCGTTCGCGATCGTCTCGTCGCATTCCTCGGCGAGTGGCTCGGGCAGATCGAGACCGCCGTCCGCGACGCGCAGGCCGAGGGCGCGATCGACGCGGAGGAAGAGCCCGCCCAGCTCACGTTCGAGATCGAGGCTGCGCTCCTCCTGGCGAACGCGCAGTTCATCGTGATGCGCACCCCGGAACCGATCCACCGGGCCCGCCGGGCGATCAACCGCCGTCTCGCCTCCGCCCTTGCCCGCCCAGTCGATGGTTAGCGCTGCCGCCTCCTGAACATCGTCGCCTGACCCAGCCGCTGACGGAGCCACTGGCCGCGATCTACCCCGGGTTTATGATTCCCGATGGTCGCGACGCGTCGCGGAGGGGCGGATGGAGTTCCGAATCCTGGGGCCAATTGAGGTTGTGCACAACGGGAAGTTGGTGGCGCTGCGCGCAGCCAGGCAGCGTGCGGTCGTCGGGCTCCTCGTGCTCAATTCGCCCCGGCCGGTTTCTCCTGATCGCCTCGTCGACGAGCTGTGGGGCGACCATCCCCCGCGAAGCGCACTTCACGCGATCCAGGTCTACATCTCCGAGATCCGCACGGTTCTGCGCACCGAGGCCGGAAGCGACTCGGCGGTGCGGACCTCTTCGTCCGGCTACGCACTAGATGTAGCGGACGAGGACATTGATGCTCGGTCCTTCGAGCGGCTCGTCGGCGAAGCGCTGAACACCGCTGCTCGTGACCCACTGCACGCACGCAGCGTCCTGGAGCAGGCGCTCGCACTCTGGCGTGGGCCCGTGCTCGCCGACATCGAGAACGTCACGGCGGTGAGGCTCGAAGCGGACCGCCTAGACGAGGTCCGGCTTGTCGCCACCGAATGCCTGCTCGCGATCCGGCTGGACTCCGGCGAAGACACTGAGCTGGTGGGCACGCTCAAGAATCTCGTCGCACAGCACCCACTTCGAGAGAAACTCTGTCGTCAGCTCATGCTCGCCCTTTACCGTGACGGGCGGCAGTCCGAGGCGCTTGCGGCCTATCAAAACGCACGCGTCGCTCTCGACGAGCTCGGGCTAGTGCCCAGCCGCGAGCTTCGAGACCTGCAACAAGCAATCCTTCGGCACGACCAGTCGCTGGATGCGGCGCGATCCTCCCAGGCTTCCAGTTGGGATTTCGAGCCAAAGGACCTCTCGGCGGCAGAACGCAATGGGGCGCCTTTTCTAGTGATCCGTGACGCCGAGGGAAAGCGGCGCATCCGAATGCTCGACGACGCCGGGGCTCCGCTGACCATCGGACGCGTGCCTGAGACGGACGTCAGCCTCGAGTGGGATGGTGAGGTCTCCCGGCTGCACGCACAACTCGAGCCGATCGGAAGCGAGTGGACAATAATCGACGACGGGTTGTCGACGAACGGCACGTTTCTAAACGGCCGCCGCATTGCCGGTCGTCAGCGTCTCATAGACGGGGACGCACTCCGGCTTGGGCGATCGTGCTTGACGTTCCGCCATCCCGCCCAAGCAGGAGCCGTCTCGACCATCCGTGCTGGGGAGCTGCCGGTTGTGGGCGAGCTCTCGGCCACGAGACGCGGCATCTTGGTGGCGCTGTGCCGGCCCTTGAAGCAACAGGAAGGTTTCGCTGCCCCGGCCACCGACGAGCAGATCGCCGCCGAGATCTCCCTGGGTGTCGATGCAGTGAACGCCCACCTCAGCGTCCTGTGCCAGCGCTTCGATCTGGACGATGTTCCGCAAAACCAGAAGCGCGCCCGGCTAGCCGAGCTCGCGCTCGAGCTCGGCATTGTCGCCCGCTCCGAGCTGTAGCGCCGCCGCACGAGATCGTGGGCTAGGCAGATCGCTTCCCGATCCTTGCAGCCCCGTCAGCGCTCGCATAGAGTTGGCAACCGGGGAGAGAGGCCCCCAGGGGCGGATGATAGGACCACTGACAGAGCTTGACGGCTTCGTCATTGAGGAGGTGGCGGGGCGTGGCGGTATGGGGGTCGTTTACCGGGCGCGCCAAAAGCGGCCGGAGCGGATCGTGGCGCTAAAAGTGATCGCAGCCGGCCTCGCTGATGACCCCCAGTTTGCCGCGCGGTTTAGACGTGAGGCGACCATCACAGCTCAGATCGAGCATCCGAACGTCATTCCGGTCCATGCGGTCGGAGAGGCCCAGGGCGTTCTGTACATCGCGATGCGGTTTGTCGTCGGGACCGACTTGCATAGGTTGCTCGCGCACGAGCAGCGTCTGGACCCACGGCGCGCGGCAAACATCGCGGACCAAGTAGCACAGGCGCTGGATGCAGCTCACGTCCACGGTCTGGTGCATCGAGACGTCAAGCCGGCAAACATCCTGATCTCGACGGCCGGCAGTCGAGAGCATGTCTACCTCTCTGACTTCGGGATCTCTCGGCACATAGAGGGAACTCAGACGCTGACGGACAGTGGCGCGTTTGTAGGGACAGTCGACTATGTCTCGCCTGAGCAGGTTCGCGGTGACCGCGTTGACGCACGGTCGGACGTCTACTCGCTCGGATGTGTCCTGTTCGAAGCGCTGACGGGCACCGTTCCGTTTCCACTCGACAGCGATCTGGCCAAGCTCTATGCGCACGATTCCAAACCGCCGCCATCGGTACTCGAGCGCGCCCCAGATGTTCCGGGCGCGTTTGAGCCTGTGCTCCTGCGCGCCATGGCGAAGTCAGCCGATGACCGCTACCCGTCCGCCGGCGATCTGGGCCGCGCGACCTTGGCGGCCGCATCTGGGCAATCACTCCCAACCGCCGAGCGCAGCGTCGCCATTGGGGAAGCGGCGCCGAAGATGTCGGCGCGGTCAACACAGCGATCTCCGGCGGAGGCGACTACACGGCAACCACAGACCCCTGCAGAGCCCGGCTCGTCCGTCGAAAGATCGAGAGCTAGGGGTTCCCGCCGTCAGCGAGTGCTCGCCGCCGCACTTGCGATTGCCGTCGCCACAGCCGTCGGAGTCGTGATCGCTCTTGCCCACGGTAGCGGTCAACCCGGGGTGTCGACGCTGAGAGTGCCGAGCCAGTACCGAACGATCCAGGCGGCCCTCAACGCCGCAAAGCCTGGAGCGACGATCACCCTCGCGGCTGGCAGATTCACCCAACAGGTCACCATACGCAAACGCGTAACGCTGACTGGCGCAGGAATCAATTTGACGACGATAAGCGCCCCGTCCTCACTTGCGCTTGGGCCTCTCGCCGGCTTGCGCTCGATTGTGACCGTCGTGGGCGGCGCGCATGTCGCGATCTCACATCTGAAGGTCGCCGGCCCCCGGGCCCTGAACTGTGCCTCGCCCACGAACATCAATGAAGGCATCCTCGTGGGCCAAAACGCCACGCTCGATTTGCACTCGGCCGCAGTTACAGATATCCGTGATAGCCCCTCTGGATGCGCACAACCGCAGACAAAAGCGATCGCTGTCGCGGTCGGCGTATCAGGTACCGTAGCCGCGTCGTCAGCGATCCCGAAAGGGGTCCCGGCCGGCGGCTACGCCTCCACTGGGCACGCGACTATCAAAGCCGATCTGATCAGCAGCTACGGACAGCAGGGCGTCGATGTTGCCGGCTCGGGATCGACCGCCACGATCACGGGCAGTCACATCAGTGGCATCGGAAGCTCATCTGCCCTGGTCGTCGACGGGGTCATTGTCCAGTTTGGAGGTACTGCGACGATCGCCGGTAACACGATCACCGATAACCAGTGCACGTCGCCAGACGCGAGTGCCGCATCGAGAGGCGGTCGATCATGCGGCCCCGGTTTCAATCAGGTGCATGATAAGGGGATCTCGGTTAGCGTGAGCGGACCCGGAACAGTAATCATGGACAACAGGCTGTCCGGGAATGACGTGGGGATCATGCTGGTGAAGGCCCCTTCCTGCTGCACTATCAGCGACAACACGCTCATGGGTAACCGCTATTTCGGCGACCTCATCTGGGATAGCGGCACCGACAGCGTCAACGACGAAACGATCTCCGGCAGCCGAGTCGGAATTGGTGTCGTTGCCCGAAGCAGCGATACCGCCGTGGCGCTGCATGGAGTCTCAATCGAGCACACCGCGGCGGCGCGAACTCAGACGTACTCGTGCTGCGGCCATCACGCCACCGTGGTGCGTTAGCCCCGCATCAGGGAACCTTAGAGCGGCCAGCCGGATCTGTGGGCACCCTCTGGGCCGGTGCAGAGCGGTCGCGTCCGGCTGCGCTGCGGGTCGGTGGCGGCGTGCTGGTGCTTGAACGCCTCTGACGGCCCGCCGCCCGAGAGCTGTGTGGCGTTCCGCTCGGGTCCTCGACAGTCGGCCGACCGTCGTCAGATGTGACGATTAGGTGATGGTCGGGAGTCATCCAACCCACGTGGACACCTCCTCACCAGTCCGCACGGATTGAGTTGTGACCGTGGTGGTCATGTGTCCCTCCATGGGAGTGACTAGTTGACGCCCGAGAGCTTCGCCTGAGCAACTCAAGGACCCCTCACTTGTCGCTCAATGCTTGATTGAGCGATTGATGAGCAGCCGATGAGCGGCACGTCCGACCATCGGGGCGCACTGTCAACGCGCCCAAAGGGGGGACCATGACCAGCAAGGTCAAGCTCAAACGACACGGACTGCTACGCACGGCCGCAACCTTGGTGACCGCGTGCCGGTCGGTCACAGCGTCAATCAGATTTGAAACGGTTACATGCCTGCGGTGGGTCCGACGCGTGGCGCTTGTCGTCACGGCGGCCCTCGTACCTCTCATGCTCGCGCCGCCCGCGGTCTCTGCGGTCGGTCGTAGGCACATCACTCGGGCAGTAACGGCTTCGACCGCCCCGGCCGACCTGTGGCCGGAGTTCGGTCATGATCCGTTGCATTCGGGTTCCTCTTCGAATACGGCCATCTCGGCCTCGACCATATCGGCAGCGTCGGGGCTGGGTAAGCGTTGGTCTGCGTCGCTGATTTCCGGTTCTTCTCGCGCGCCGTCCCCGGTCGTCGCCTACAGTGGAAAGCTCAGCGAAACCGTCGTTTACACGGTGACTTTCGGCGGGGTGGTTTCGGCGTTCGACGCGGCGACGGGACGACTTGTGTGGAAGCGGTCGGTGGGCTCCCAGGTCGAGGCTTCGCCGGCCTTCTACAGGGGCAATGTGTACGTCGGCGACCTAAGCGGAAAGCTACACGCGCTCGACGCGGCCACCGGTGCTGTTCGCTGCACCTTCAGCGTGCCCGCGATCGCCCCTGCCAAAAAGGCGGGCGAAGTGGTCTCCTCGCCTGTCGTCGGGGACGTCGACGGGACGGGCACGACGGTCTTTTTCGGCGATGCGGGCCTGCACGTCACGGGATCGCCTAACGACAGTGAGAACGGCGGCCACTTCTGGGCCGTGACCGGAGTCGGCAACGCTGCCGGAGACTGCCGCAAGAAATGGGTCTATGACAACTGGCCCAATAAGGGGAGTGACGGGACGCAGACCGGCGTGTGGGACGAGCCCGCGCTCGTGAAGAACGGTGGCGGCACCTGGGAGGTCGTATTCGGCACGAGCAATCCCGACCAGTCGGTTTACGCTCTTGACGCAGCCAACGGTTCGCCGCTGTGGCGGTTCCACACACAAAGCAGGGGCCCCGACGAAGACATCGGGGCAGGCCCGACAATCGGACCGCCAGGGGCAAACGGGTTCGCCGACGGGGTCGTCTACATCGACGGCAAGGACGGCATCGAATACGCGCTGGACCTCACAACGGGTAAGCAAATCTGGTCATTCACATTGGGTCCGGGCAGCGATCAGGCCAGGAGCATCTCTGAAGCCGCGCTGAGTGGCAACACCCTGGTCGTGAGCTACGCCACGTCGGTATTCGCCCTCAACGCCACCACCGGCGGGGTGACATGGAACTCCACCGTTGCCGGAAGGGGAATTCAAGCGTCGCCCGCGATTTCCGGGCCGCCCGGGAATCAGGTGGTGTTCATTGGCGACAACGACGGCACCGAATATGGGCTCAACCTACAAAGCGGCGCCCGGGTCTCCTCCACGGCAACGAGCGGCACCCTCACAGCCTCCGCCGCCGTGGCCGACGGGATGCTCTACATAGTCAACGGCAGCACCATCTACGCGTACGCGCCATCGTGAAAGCGCATCACGGCGGCGCGGCATAGAGCTGAACCGATGCTCCGGCTCGGTTCAGCTCTGGCGCGGCGCCCATTGAAAGCGGCGGACGGCGATGACCGCGCCAGCGGCTCCCCAGATCACGACGATTAGCAGGTCGTGCGCCGCAAACGGTGAGACCCCGGGGTGGCTGAAGGTCCTGAAGACCGCGTCGATGAAGTGACGGATCGGGAACCAGGTGGAGATCTTGGCGAGCGTTGAGCCAGACTTGAGCGGGAACCAAAGCCCGGAGAGGAACAGCAAGACGAAGAACACGGTGCTCGTTATCGGTCCAGCCGCTTGCTGATTCGGGATCACCGTGCTCATCGCGATCCCGAGCGCCGCGAAGCTGAGGGCTCCGACCACGAGCACCGCAATCAGCGCGCCGATCCCGGAGACGCCAGACGGTAGGTGAACGCCGAACGCCCAACGTCCGACCGCGAGCATCAGCACAACCTGGGCGAAGGCGATCAGCAGGGTGCTCAAGAGAATCGAGGTCAACAGCGTCCAGGTGGGCAGCGGGCTGAGCCGCAGGCGCTTGAGCAGCCCGGTCTCGCGCCGGATCACCAGGCTGATCGCGAGGCTGTTGAAGGCGGCCGACATCACCCCGTAGGCAATGAAGCCCGGGACGTAGTACTGGATCAGCTTGATGTTGTGCAGGTAGCCGACGCGTGAGGCTCCAGCACTGGCACCGAGCAACACCAGGAAAAGCAGCGAGAACCCAACGGTGAAGATCGCGCCGATCGGGTTCAACCAAAAAGAGAGCTGCTCATAACGGACCTGCCGGGCCACCAGACGCAGCTCAGCCAGTTTTGACCGCCGTAGCCCTACCGATTCAGCCTGCGCGCTCATCGCCGGGCGGGCGTCGGGTGGGCCATGTCCTCTCCCAGCCGCTCTGGATCGGCCCCGGTCAGCTGCAGATAGACGTCCTCGAGCGTGTTGCGACTGACGGTCAGCCCGGTGAGCGCAACGTCCTGGTCCAGCGCCCACCTGGTCAGCTCATTCAGCACCTCCAGCTCGCGGTCTGTCCTCATCTCCACGGTCGGCCCATCACCCGCCACCGGCACCGGAAGATCCGCTACCGCGACGCCGGCGGGTAGCCCGAAGCGGATCGTGGCCGCACCGCGGTCCCGGCCTCCGAGCGAGCCGGGCGGACCGTTGGCCACGATTTTTCCGCCGGCGATGATCGCCACCTGATTTGCCAGCGTCTCGGCCTCCTCCATGTAATGGGTAGTGAGGATCACAGTCGTACCCTCGCCTGCGAGCCTTCCCACCAGCTCCCACGAGGTCCGTCGCCCCGCCGGGTCAAGCCCGGTGGTGGGCTCATCCAAGAACAGGAGCGCTGGGTTGCCCACGATTCCCAGACCAACGTCTAGGCGCCGCTGCTGTCCCCCGGACAGGCTCTTGACCTTCGCATCGGCCTTCTCGGCGAGGCCGATCAGCTCGATCACCTCGCTCACCGACCGCGGCCTCGGGTAATAACCGGCATTGCGCTCGAGCACCTGGCGCACCGACAAGAACGGCTCGACCGCGAGCTCTTGCAGGACGACCCCGAGCTGGCTACGTAGACGCTGTCCGGAACGCCGGTCGCCGGGATCGATTCCGAGCACCCTCACTTCGCCGGTGTCGCGCCGGCGGAAGCCTTCCAAGATCTCGATCGTCGTCGTCTTTCCCGCCCCGTTGGGGCCCAGCAGGGCAAACACCTCCCCCGCCTCGACCTGGAAGCTCACCCCATCCACGGCGCGCACCCGGCCGTAGGACTTGGTCAGCCCTTGAACGGTTACCGCCGGCACGCGCATCCTCGACAGTCGGCGGGCCTGTGCGCTGCGTGTCCAGACACGATCGCTTCAACTGAGTATCAGACATGGCTCCGACCTCGCGATGAGGCCTGGCTTCCGGCCCACGAGCATCAGGACAACAGGACGCGCGGCCTCAGGTCAGACCCGGCGCATCGCGAAGGACCTGACGGACCTTTGGGGCGATCCCGAACGTGTTCATCACGAGGTCTCCGAGCAGGCCTCCCGGGGTGACCCGGATGTCGGTCTGACCGGGTCTGCGGATGATCTTGACCTGGGCCCTGACCATGGGGCCCGAGGAGACAAGGATCAGTTCGGGCCGATCCGGTCGCGGCGAACCGAAGAGCGGTGAGCGAGGCATCCGCACACCAGACGCTACTTCGTAACGAGGGTCGAGGCCGTTACGCAACGCGTCGCTGACCTCCTCGCTGGTGACGTCTTCTCTGGGAACGGTGATTGTGGACATTGGGTTCCTTTCGTTGTTGCGGTGATGTCTGTCATCGGCCGCGCCCCTCCACATCCGGCGTATCCGCTCGGGTGGCCAGGTCGAACAGGTTGGCCAGGTCCCTTCGATACAGATCGACGTCGAGGTCAGAATCGGCCGCTATCCGCCGGGGGACCGCGTCGATCGCGGCCCGGATCGTCTCCGCCATCACCCTGGCGTCAAAGTCGCCGCGCAACTCTCCACTCGCCTGGAAACCGACGAGCAGCTCGGCTAGCGCAGCCGTACCCGCCTCCAATGACGAAACGTCGAACGTTTGCCTGCCGCTCGTCTCACGGGCTCCACGGGCGATCTCGACGATCGCGATCATGTGGTTCCGATGCTCCGCCATGAACCCGATGTTGGACTCGATGTAGACGCGGAGCTTCTCCCTGCCGCCTGACACGGCGTTCATTCGAGGGACCATGTAGTCGCGCGCCTTAGAGAGAACCTCGGTCACGACCTCCTTGACGAGCTCCTCTTTGCTGTCGAAGTGATAGGCGATAACCCCCTTGCTGATCTCGGCCCGTTGCGCGATACGAACAAGCGACGCCTGCCCATAGCTGACCTCGGCGATGGTGTCGATCGCTGCCGCCACGATCTGCGCCCTGCGGGCAACTCCCGTGAAGGTCAATATCTTCTGACCGGAAGGCTCAATATCTGACTGCATGGTCAGATTATAGACCCCTTAGTCAAATAGCGTCGCTG
>Ga0070741_10008519_pt1 | contig 20511 bp, 19 predicted proteins | sample Coa_R1_4_FD_66440 | JGI IMG/M metagenome (GOLD analysis project Ga0070741, IMG submission 66440) | Surface soil microbial communities from Centralia Pennsylvania, which are recovering from an underground coalmine fire - Coalmine... | ecosystem: Environmental > Terrestrial > Soil > Unclassified ...
GTTGTAGTGCGCGTCGGGCAGTAGCGGGTCGGAGTCGAGTGCGGCGCGAAACTGCGCCATCGCTGCGTCAAGCCGGCCCGTCTCCATCAGCAGGTTGCCGAGATTGTTTCGGACGCGAGCGTTGCGTGGTTCCAGCGTGAGCGCTCGTTCGTATTCGGCAAACGCTCGTTCGCGATCGCCTCGCGCTGCGAGCGCTGTAGCCAGGCTGTCGCGACCCGCCGCAGAGTCGTGAATCTCGATCGCTCGGCGGTATTCGCGAATCGCCTCGTCGATGCGTCCGGTTAGGGCCAGCGCCAGCCCGAGATTGAATCGCGCTGCTGCCGATTCGGCGCCGACTCGGAGCGCACCCTCGAAATGTCGAACGGCGTCGGCCCCTCGTCCGAGTTGCAACGCGAGAAGGCCCGCGTCCTCGCGGAGTGTCGCCTGCCTCGGCGAAGTTGCGATCAACTGGTCGTACCCAACCAGGTCCATCGCCGCCATTTTCTGACCAACATCGCGATTGAGCACGCCGACGTCTTCGGGCCGCACCGACAGCAGCTGAACCCAGCAATCGCCCATTTCATCGGTCGCTTGAGGACCCCATTTCACGTCCAAAGGGGGAACAGCGGGGTTTCGAATGTTGGAAGACGAATTGTCGTAGGTGGTGTCCATCGTCAGCCTGGATCCTTTGGGCAACACGACGGGCTCAGAGTACCGATACACCTGCTGCCAGCGAATGTCCCAGTCGCGGATCCGGATCAGGTTGCGGACGGAGCCATTCGGAAGCGTCGCGCGCACGTCAAACGACCGCGCGCGGTAATGCGCGTGCGGCTTCAACGCGAGAACGGCAGCGTCCACGGGCAGTACGAACCCGTCAGACGAGACGTAGTGACTATCGCCGGCTGCTATGTGGATGTCCTGACGGCCGAGCCGCAGCAGCGTTGGCGTCCGCGTCGGTGCCGATTCCGAGAAATACAGCGCAACGCGGGGCTGGACCTGCTCGAGTCTGCCGGTTGGCTGCAGGTGCACCTGGACGACGAGGTCGGTGCCTGGGCCGAGCGCCCAAGCCAGCTCCGTCGGCAACAGAGGATCGGGCTGGCCCGGAACCCATCCTAAAATCTGACCTTCCGGGTACTGGGCTGACCGTGGAACAAACCCTTCGGCTTGGTTGACCGTGTTCGTCTCGCTGAAGGCTCGCGAATCGTGCGTGCGGTCGATCAGGATGTTCGCGTGATGCACTGCCCGGCTGGTCGGCTCGAATTCGAGCCCACGTACATAGCGACGCTGGTCGAGCGGGACCGGTATGACGAAGAGGTGAAAGACGTCTGCGCCGTCGGCGCGGAGCGTGTACGCTGCGGGTGCTTCAATCACGAGGTCCGGTCGCCCCAGCTGCCACGGCGTGCCCTCATCGATAGTATGGACGGGGGCGACCTCGCGGCCGCGACTCGTACCGCCAGCGACCCACCGTCCAATGGTATTGATTTCTTCGTCGGTGAGACGCTGCTCTCCGATGAACGCCGGCTGCACCGGGTCGGCCTTCCACGGTGGCATCACACGCTTCGCCGTGACGCTTGCGATTTGCGCAGCGTGGCGGCGGACCGACGAGAAACTGTCCAGCGAGAGCGGTGCGGGCCCCCCGCGCCGGTGGCACTTAAGACAGTGCCTCTCGATAATCGGCTTAATGTCCTTTCCGAACGTGACGTCCGGCGATGCCGGAGCGGAGGACGCCCGAACCGGCAATCCTGAGAGGATCGCGAGCGTGAGTATGGCTCTAGCGGTAGAAGTCAGGCGCCTTCTTCTGATTGAGGAGCGCCGCATAGTCATGCTCGATCCAGAGCTGCGCGTGGTGCCGTGACGCATAGTCCTCGATCGCGTTTCGTGAAGCGATTGACTGCTCCTTGTCGAACTCGAACGTCGGGACCCGATCGCGAAGCCGCCGTTCCTCGGCAAAATGATACAGGTCGCCTGCGAGGATCACGGGCCCAGACTGTTTTAACCGGACGATCAACACTTGATGACCCGGCGTGTGGCCAGGTGCGCTCTTGATGATCACGAGGCCGTCGCCGAACACATCGTACTCGTCGCGGTCGAGAATTCGTGTATTGGCATTTCTGAGTCGGTCGTACTCCTTTGGGTTCGCGATTCTGGGTGGCGGATCCGCAAACATCGCATCGCGTTCGGTCTGCCGCACCAACCAGGTTGATTGAGCGAACGCATTCGCGTTCGCGGTGTGATCGTTGTGGTAGTGCGATAACGCGAAGTAGGTGATGTCGCCCGGCTTAAATCCAACCTGCGCGAGCTGATCGACGAGCTTTCGGCCGGCGCGGTCCGCCCCGGGCGCGTTCGTGCCGACCTCAGCGTCCGGCACAACGCCCGTGTCCCATATCAGTGTTCCCTTTGGATGGACGACGAGGTACCCGACGACGGCGAAAAAATCAGTCGGACGGATCTCCTGTGGCGACAGGTGAAACCGCGTGACGTCGCCGACCTTCAGCTTGCCAAGGTCGAACGCGTACAGCTTGACCTCGGCATCGGGTCGACCCTCGGCGTTAACCGTAAAAACGCGTCCTGCCACGATGGCGGCGGCCAAAAGCATCAGCGCGGCGACAGCGCGGACGATCGCTCGGCCATCTTTCATGGCGCGCACTATAGCCGAAATATTCATCGCCAACGTATGGGCATTCTGACCACACTCGATGGCGTCCTGTGCGGGGTGTCAAGCGCGCCACAGGTCCACTTGTGGGCGTCCAGTGATTGTTGTAGCTTCCAGCGCCAAGACGCAACTCGCCCAGGGAGCTTGATGTATGACGTTGAACCGTGTAGTCCGCGTTGTCTCGACGTTGACGTTCGCGGCGCTGATCGCACAGGGCCTGATGCCGACGGCGGCAAGCGCGCAGGCAGTAACCGGCACAATCGCCGGTACCGTGAAGGATGCGTCCGGTGCCGTTATGCCTGGCGTCCAGGTCGAAGCGACAAGTCCGGCGTTAATTGAAAAAGTACGCGACGCTGTTACTGACGCGCGAGGCGAATACAAGCTGATTGACCTCCGGCCGGGGACATACTCCGTGACATTTACTCTGACCGGTTTCAACACTGTCAAGCGCGAAGGCATTGAAGTCACGTCGAATGCGAGCGCGAATATCAACGCGGAGTTGCGTCTCGGGGCTATCGAGGAAACAGTGACGGTGTCCGGCCAGTCGCCCATCGTCGACGTGCAGAATGCCAAGCAAAACCGAACGCTCTCGACAGAGTTGATTGAGCAGTTGCCGACGTCAAAGCAGGTCTTCCAGATGGCCGTCCTGGTGCCGGGCGTCACTATGGTCGGCAATGGCAGTGGCGCAGTCTTCTCGCAGGACGTCGGGGGCTCCGTCGGGGACAAGCTCCCGATGCTTTCGGTCCACGGCAGCAACGCGAATGAGATGCCGTTCCTGTTTGATGGGATGAAGTACAGCGCAGTGTGGAGTGCGGGCGGCGGCAGCGCCGGCGTGTGGGTGATCAACTCGGCAATGATCGACGAAGAATCGATCAACACGTCGGGTGCGGGTGCCGATTCTGAAGTCAGCGGCGCCATTATCAACGCCATCCCCAAGCAGGGTGGCAACCAGTATTCCGGCTACTTCCTGACTAACTACGGCGGTTCCAATTTGTATGAGGCGAACAACTTGGACGCCGCGCAGACGGCGAAAGGCGCGACACTGTACCGCACAAACGTGCTCATCGACGTGAATCCTGCGATCGGTGGTCCGATCGTGAAAGATAGATTATGGTTCTTCGGCTCATATCGGTACTGGGGCACCACCGACTCGCCTCCCGGTGCGCATGCTGAAATAAATCCTGGCTCGCCAATCTACCAGCCCGATCCCGCCGTGACACCGCGGAACGAATCACGGCAGACGGCAGAAAATCTGCGCGTGACGTGGCAGATGCCGCACAACAGCAAGCTCGCGCTATATGGAGATAACCTGACGCGATGCACATGTGCATCTAGTTTGTCCTCGAGCGTGACACTCAATGCGTCGACCGGTCTTTATACGCCGATCAATCACCTGTTCCAGGCTACGTGGAACTGGGTCGCGTCTAATCGCCTTTTGATCGAAGCGGGCGAGACCTATATGCCGCAGAACTGGGCGTATCACGCGCAGGCGGGCTTTTCACCACTTCCGGCGATCACGGATCAAGGCACCGGCGTGACGTACCGCGCACCGACTCAGGCGCTTCGAGAGCAGGACAGCACCGCACAGAACGGGAAGCTGATCGCATCCCTTGTGACCGGCTCGCATAATCTGAAAATCGGCACGCAGTGGTACCACGGGGACCGTCACTTCATAACCGAGGTAAATCAGAATTACACCGAGCAGTTTCTGAACGGCGTTCCCAAGCAACTGACACTGCAAAATACTCCGCTCGACGAACACGAGACCGTAGGGTTGAATCTCGGCATTTTCGTGCAAGAGCAATACACGATCAAGCGGCTGACTGCGAACCTTGGCCTCCGGTATGATCATCTGAACGCCTACGTGCCACCGCAGAATCAGCCACCTGTGGCGCTCGCGCCGCAATATGGTCCGCGAGTATTCCCGCAGTACACCGACCTGCCAAACTGGAACGATATCTCGCCGCGTCTCGGCGCGACGGTCGACCTCTTCGGCAACGGGCGGACGGCGCTCAAGCTGAATCTCAGTCGGTACGTCGAAGGAATGGGCGTTGGACTCGCGCAACTCGTCAATCCAATTGGCGCAGCCAGCAATGCGAGCACGACACGATCGTGGACCGATGCAAATCTGAACTTCGCCCCTGATTGTGATTTGACGAATCCAGCCGCGAATGGAGAATGCGGCGCGGACACGAATCAGAGCTTCGGGCTGCCAATCTTGACGACGCATTTCGATCCGGCAGCAGTAACGGGATGGGGTACGCGCCCGTACAACTGGGAAGGACTTGCGGGTATCCAGCATCAAATACTCAATGGCGTCTCTGTCGAAGTGGCGTACAGCCGACGTTCATATGGGAATTTCCTGGCTACCGCCAATCAGGCCACATCACCGGCGGATTTCTCCGCCTATAGCATTACGACGCCGGTCAATCCGCAGCTCCCGGGTGGCGGCGGCCAGCAAATAACGGGTCTGTACGACGTGGTCCCGGCGAAGTTCGGCCAAGTCAACAATCTCATCACGTCTGCCAGCAAGTACGGCGACATGACGTTCGTGTACAACGGCATCGATATCAACGGGACTGCGCACCTCCCTGGTCAGATCCTGATTCAGGGTGGGACGAGCACCGGTCGACTCGCGCTCAACGACTGCGGCGTGCTGCTCGGCCACCCCGAAGTCAGCAATGCCGGGACAAGTTTCATCAGCCCTGGGACCGGTTTCGCGCCGCTGTCATCGCCGACGGTTCCGAGAACGACGGCGTTCTGCGATGTGACGCCGCCGTTCATTACGCAGTTGAAACTGCTCGGCAATATTCCTCTTCCGTGGTGGGGTCTTCAAGCGAGCTTCGGACTGCAGAGTCTGCTCGAGCCGCAAGAGCAGTCAGGAGCCTATCCCGGAATCCTCGGATACTTCACCGCGACCAACGCTCAGATCGCTCCCTCGCTCGGGCGCAACCTGGCGGGTGGCGCAGGTTCCGTCGTGAACGTTCAGATCGTGCCGCCGGGCTCGGCTTACGGCGACCGATTGAATCAGCTCGATATGCGCTTCACAAAGAACTTCACCTGGAGAAGACTCAGAGCGCAACCGCAGTTCGACATCTATAATGTGTTGAACAACAACGCCGTGCTCTCGATGAATTACACCTACGGGTCGGCTTGGCAGCGCCCGGTCGCGATCGAGCCCGGTCGCTTGATCAAGATTGGAATCCAGCTGAACTACTGATAACGCGCTGCGTCAGAGATGGCGGTTCCACACACGAGCGGGCTGCTCGTGTGTGGCGCCTGGTGCCCATTCAATGGCGCGGCGGATTTCTGAAGTACGCACCACAGCAATCTCGTCTTCAGCTCGTCGCTTGAACTTGCCCAAGCACCGACAGGATGGCCTTATTGATTTGCTGTGTTCACGTGCGGGCCGAAGCCGAAGAATCGTGTGATTGATCGTCGCCGCGCAAGATCTCTGACGCATCTAAACCCTTTGAGGGGCTCCGGGTTTTTCGGACCAGCGCCAGCGTGAGTTTGCGGCACAATCCGGCCAGTCGGCCAGGTCTTGCGGCTGCTGGGGTGTTGAAGGTTTGGTTGCTTCTTCGACAGGTACGTTTCCGGGCGCGACCTTCTTCGCGATGGGGCAAGCCATTACCGTCCACCCCGCCGAATAGCCGTTCCCGAGCGGCGCGTTCCGGGCGCAGTCCGACGCGAAGTGCTCGTTGAGGACAGGTACTCTTCAACCGCGCTCTTCGCGTAACGCGGGCGCTTGTCGATGGCCGGAAGTTCCGCAATTGGAAACGAACCGTTCCTGCGGCGGCGCTCTATCGTCGTGCGCGAAACGCGGAAGAGCGATGCGAGGTCTTCGATGAACAGAATGTCAGGAGCGTTGTGCAGGGTGGCCGCAACGGTATCGAGCGACGTATTGACTTCCATTGAACGTCCGACGCGGCCCTCGGGTGCCCGACGACGAGCCGCAAGACGTTGCGCCGTGCCGTCCGCGAACCGGAAGCACTGGCGAGCGATGGGTCTTCGCTGAGACGACTATCTCAAAAGCTCTGCGGGTCCGTCAAGCGTCCACATGGGACGTAGAGAGAATTGACACGATTAAAGTACCGTTCTCCTGCGTCATTAAAGTACCGGTTCTCGACATCGTCCACGCCCTCAGTCATTTGGCGAGCGCGTCGATGCTGGGCGTCCAGCCTCTCGCGTTCAGTTCGACGCGCTTCACTTCGGCTTCCACCAGCGCAACCGAACGATTCGGCCACAGCCGTCCGTACACGAGGTCGCCGTCGACCAAGAACTGAATCTCGCACCAGAACTCGCCATGGTCGCGAAGCTCCGCGTCGAGCCGCCGACCGTTCTTCGTCATCGAGAACACCGGTTCTCCGCGACGAGTCGTGCGCGGCGTGGGCTTCGGCGCGTTCCACAGCAACGCGGGATTCGTCATCGCCGGCAGCGTATTCTGACGCTGTGACAGGGCACGTCCGAAGAAAGGACCTCGTTTGCCAACCATTTCACCCCGGCCATTCGCTACGTTTCATTCCGGCTCCGCATCTTTGGGGAGCTCTTCCATCAGTCGAACGGAATCTTCCGGTCGTCCTGTTCGTAAGCTGCTCTCATCAAGGTGGAACAAGTGCAACTCGTGCCCACGGTCGCGGACAACTCGCTCGCTCAGCCGAGCATAAGGTTCACGCCACCCATCGACATAGAATCGTCTTGCGATTGCGGCGCACACGTCCGCGATTTGCAGGCCGGGTTCAGTCTTAGAGTCTCCAAACCGCGTGTGTCGCTTGAACAGGTCGGATACGTCCAATGCTTCGCCGCCACGATAATATTTCCGCACGAACGGATGTTCTCGCTCCCGCCATTCCGAAATGATGTCTAGCGGCTTCTTGTTCGTCTGTTGATACAGCAGCGCCCGGAGCCAACCACCCCAAAACACTTCGTGCCGAGCCGTCTCGATGATGCTGCGGTCGATGATGATGTCCCAGTTCTCAAATTCCGCGTCGTCCGCCGGTTCCATGTGGCGCACGATGGTGTGCTGCATCAAGTGCAATATCGTGTGCGCCAATCCGAGCAACCACAACCCGTTCTGCGGACTGCGGCGTCGAATCCACACCGCCCACTTGCGGTAATCGCGTGCGAGCGTGGAGTCTCCGTTGCTCTCGGCAAATCGTCCGGCAGCAGCGGCAACTTCTGCCGCTTGGTCGACGTACATTCGTGCGACGGTTTCCGTCGTGTTGCGAGTGTCAACACCAACGAGGGTCACCCAGAAATCACGATGCGGTAGAACGACCCACTTGACGAAGACCTGTAGCTGGATAGGCGATAGCGACCAGCCCTTGACCTCGTCGCCGTCATGGACTCTCGCGATGAGTCGCTTCCATTCCGCAAAGGCGGCAAACACCCGTTCAAAGCTTCGGTCAGCGAGCGACAGTCCCGCAAAAACGGAGATGCCCTCGGGTGTCCATCCGAACGTACCCGATTCATCGATGTAGTTCTTCATTTACGTGACGTTGCTTCGTCCAGACCACCGAGCGGCACCAAGAATGATAAGCGCAAGAACCGGAGACGACTCATGGACACAAACGCACCCACCCCAGTACGCCCTACAATCGATGCGTGAACGTCGCACCAAGGTGTCGCGACTATCGGAACTGAACGACCCATTTGAGATGTTCGCTGTGGACCTCTCGCGGTCATGGCATCGTGGCGCACTCGCTGACACATTCAGAAGTCTGGACACGATTGCCGGGTTCATGTGCTTTAGTCGGACGTGGACGAACCCGGTGATTTGGGCACACTACGCCGGCAGACACCGAGGAATGTCTCTCGGATTCGACATTCCTGACGAGTTCGCTACAACCATCACGTACACGGGTGCTCGTGAACCATTTCCGAACCTCGAAGGGTTACCTCAGGTCGAGCGATTCGCGTTCATGATGCGGTTGCTGTACTCCAAGTTCGACGGATGGAGTTACGAAGATGAAGTGCGGGTATCCGTGAGGCTGGATTGGACAACGCTGACGAGCGGCATGTTCTTCCCGAGAGTTGGAACCGCTTTACACGGCTACCCCGAAGTGCGGTTTCTGAAAGCGGCACCGGCAGACGACACGTTCACCATCGTGAATCACTTTGATGACGTGTGGAACCACGACGATTTGGTGTATTGCCGCATCATCGACGGCACGATTCATCCGGTGCGATTCGTTAGGTAAACAGCGTGGCGTCGGCCGACGCCCGTCTTACAAAGCGCGGTGCCGCTCCTTCGGTTCGCTCAGCCGATGCCGGCGGAACACGGCTGCTAACGCTTCGGGGCTGGCGGCGGCGACGGCGGACGTTGGGGCGGCGGCGGCGTGGCCCTTGGCGGTCCTTGTTTCGTAATCTTCTCGCTCATAAAAACTACTTCGCCTTCGGCTTGGCGGCGGGTTGCGGCGTGGGCTTCGCTGGCCCCTGATTCGTCCGAAATTGTGTCTGTGATTTTGCCATTTTCGCTTCCTCTCAGTCGGCCGTCATGTGCGGCAGACTCAATGCGGCCTGTCTCCACGTCGAACGGCGGGGACACTACAGCCGGTAGCAAACAGCAATCTACTTTAGCGACAGGTCGGTCGCGGCTGCGGTGTCGGTTGCGGGCGCGGCGGTGTGACTTTCGGTGGACCTTGTCTCGTTTCCGTTTTCGTCATGGCGTTCAGCTATCCCTTTCGAGTCACCGGTCGAACGGGTTTGGGCGTCGGCTTTGCTGGCCCCTGCGCCTTCGAGGGGCGGCTGAACGTCTGCGATTTCGCCATTGAGCACTCCTGTCAATGCATGGACCGTCGTCGTGTTCCAACCGAAATCTCGAGCCTTCATATCATTTTGAAGGAACGAATAAACTTGGACCGCTCGGATGTGTTGAGGAAGAATAAAATCAAAATAAAAAGGGCACGTCTCGCTCGGCTCTATCTCTTCCGGCTTGCCAGTCCAATCACATTCGCGAACCACGTCTGTCGCCAACGGCCATTGGATTTCGCTCTCGCCGGGTCTCATCGGGTCCTCGCCGTTCGCGATTTTGATGGCGATGTCATCCGGCGTCGGCAATATCTGCTGCACCCACACTTTGGCCCTGCGAATCTGCGCGATGACGCTGCCTTTGTTTTCGGCGCGGATTGCCACATGCAGAATCCGTGCATCCCCGACTCGCCAGTCCACGACATGATGCTCGACATTCAGGCGCGGGAAATGTTCTCGCTTCCGAAAGAAGATGCTCAGCGCCCACATCGCACCGACGATGATGCCGATGCCGGCCGCGAGAGCCTGAAACGTGGCCGCGAGCAGTTGAACAGGCGCAGCGACGTTTCGCCAGTGAGTCCACGAAGCATGAAGCCATTCCGGCACACGGCATCGTAACGGACCGTGGGCGCATTGTGAACGATTTTTCGATTCTTGCGGCCAACGTTCGATGTTGGCTGCGCCGATGTCTTTCCCCGACGCACGGCCGGTCGCAGTGCTAAGCTGACCGCGTGGCGCGTGCGTCCCATTCGCGGAAGTCCGCGAGCGCGAAACGCCGTGGCCGAGAGGTCGAGTACCCTGCCCATGTTTCTCGCGAGTTTCGCGTCGATGCCGGTCACGATTATCACGTTAACGGCATCCCGCTCGGCATTTGGCAACGCGCACGGAAACGAGCGCACGCCGAGCAGCGAGCGGTTCGCGTGGTCATCATTCGGGCGCTCGAACTGTACGGCAACGGCGAACTAAACCTCTGATTTTCCTGCCCTTTGGTCATCCCTGCCTCTTGTTCGCTAACATCATATGAAGTAGGTTTATGCTTGCGCCGATATCCCGAACGATGACCCGTGTGCCACGGCAGTGTGCGAGCGGAAGAAGGGGAACGGCGATGAATCGAACGAGTCTGATGGCGGGGCTGCTCGTCGGATTGGCAGCGATAGCTTACGCCCAGACCGACGCAGGGGCGTGGTCTCGAACTGTCCCCAACAATCAGACAGCGGCCTCGACTGCGGTTCCTTGATCGCGACGCTTTTGCACGGCGCGGGGTACCGCACCGTCGGTTTGACGGCGAATCCTTTTCTAATTCGGGAATTCGGATTTGCCCAAGGCTTCGACGCCTTCCAGTTCTACCCCGGACCGGTTTTCGCTGGTGCGTGGATCGACGCGTTCATGGTGCCGAAGCGCGCCGATTCGTGAAGCAGTATCGCTCGGACACCTCCTTTCGACGCGGTATATTGGAAGGTCACCCACGCGCGAAAATCGATGCACTTCTACAACGTTCGCGGTCTCTTAATCCGTCGCTGGGTACCGGCGGGGCGCCGGATGACGCTCGAAGTGTGGACGGGCGATGGCTGGGCGCCACATCCCGACGTCGACGACCTGGTGCGCTTCGGTGTGCGCCTGACCGAGGCTGAGGCGCGGGCGCTGTTGCACGAGTCGCGCCGCCGCGCCTCGCTGCAGCCGATGAGCGATGGTGAGGCCGACATCGCGCTGCGTTCGCGCCAGCGGTGGATTGGTGCGCCGTTTGCCGAGTCATAGCGCCGCCTGCCGCGCTCGTTCAGAATCTGATCGGCCGCCTGCAGGATCCGTTGCGCCGACCGCTCGAGATATCAGTCCTGAGAATTCACCAGAAGCGGTCGCGCGCCCGGCAGGACTCGAACCTGCGACCCCCGGCTTAGAAGCTCAGGGATCAAAGATCTGACGTGGAGTTCAGACCGCGCACCGGCGAGTCGAATGGCTCCGCGCTGGATTGGCGCGCCCGGCTGGACTCGAACCAGCGGCCCCGAGCTTAGAAGGCTCGTGCTCTATCCAACTGAGCTACGGGCGCAATCATTCGATTTTACCGGAACCTTTGCTACCGTGATGATCTCGCCCGCGTCAGTGTCAACACGTTGCCAGAACACTGGCGACGGCGTGCGCTTGCCGGACTCCCACTGGTAGACGACGGCCTTGTTCGCTGCACCGATCAGTTCCGCCAGATCTCCCTGCGAGATCTTAAGCCGTCGACGTAGTTCGCGCAGGTGAATTCCGAAATCGAGCGGGGCGTGCCCCGGGACCTCGAAACGACCTGGCGGTTGGCCACTGTAACGCTTGTAGTGGGTCCTCAGAAACGCTCGGCCGGCGGCCAGCGTCGAGAGGCGCAGCGGACGGCCAAAAATAGAGCGCTCCGAATAGCGCACGTCGAGGCGCCCACTCCGCGCAGCGGCTTGGATCGTACGGAGATGCACGTTGAGTTGCACCGCTAAAACCGGCAGCGTCAGGTGCTCTCGGTCGCGCACGACCTCCGCTGCCGCCACTCTCGCTTTGTCCAAGACGTCGGTTGGTGTCGGGCGGAGGCCGCTGTCCCACATTCGGAGGGAGTTCTTGGCAACCCCCAGAACAGCAGCGAACTCCCGTTGCGTTACGCCAAGCTGCCGCCGACATAAACGAAGCTCCGTCACGTGTTCAACATGCCATCAGTCAGCGGAGAAGGGAACTGAATTGAGTGGGGACGGCAAGCGGCCGACCTCCGGGGGTCGCGATAACCGCGAATTCTGGCCAGAATTTGCGAAAGTGATCAGCGTCGGACACTCAAGGCGTGACGTCGACGTGACTGTGCGAGAAGTCGCCAGATTCTGGCGGTGCGCGGCCGATGTCCTCATGACCCTCTTGTTAGAAGGCCGGTGCTCTATCCAACTGAGCTACGGGCGCATGCGTGTGGCTCAGTTATTCTACCGAGGATGCCCATCACCCTGCGGCCCCGCCAGCGCGCCCGCCTCAAAGCACGCGCGCACGCGCTCGAGCCGATCGTCCAGATTGGCCAGGCGGGCGCGACGGAGAAGGTGACCGCCGAAGTCGATCGATCGCTGACCGCGCACGGCCTGATCAAAGTGAAGCTCGCCGGCGACCGCGACGCGCGCGACGCGCTCGCCACGACGCTCGCCGCCCGCACCGACGCCGCCATCGTCCAGCAGGTCGGCCGCATCGTCGTCCTCTGGCGGCCGCGGCCGGACGACGAGCCGATCGAGGACTGAACGCCTACTCGTTGCGATCGAGCTTGCACCAGGCGGTCGCGTATTCGCACAGCACGTACGTGGCGCCGCTCTGCGTGTCGACGAGAATCGCGCCGTCGATGTCGGTGTCCTCAGCCGGCGTGAACGGCACCACCTGCCAGCGGCCGCGATCGGATGGGGATGATGTCGCCGTCGGCGGCGGCGGTGTCGACCGCGCGGCCGGCGCGCGGCAGCCGCCGCAGAGCAGCACCGCGACGATCGCGAGCGGACCGATCCATCGCATCACCGATCGCTCCCGCTGACCTTCTTCGGATTGACCGCATTCGCGAGCGCGAGCCGGTTGTCGTGCGTCACGTACGAGATCTGCAGGTTGAAGCCGTTCGGCGTCTCGGTGTGATAGCTCTTGAACTGCGCGGTGTGGATATCGTCGGGCACCCACTTGTCGCCCTCGCGATGGCGGCTCGACGTGTCGATCGTCGCCTTCAGCCCGCGCGAGTCCAGCGCCGCCTTGACGCCGTCGGTGTCCCACGGCGCGATGCCGAACGAAATGTGATCGATCCCCGTCCCGCGGCGGCGCGGCGCGCTGCCGACATTCGGATCCAGCGGATTGCCGCCGCGGACGATGATGTCGCCCACGTCGCCGATCATCAGCTCGTTCTGGCTGCCTTCGTCGTAGGTTGGCGTCCACCCGAGCAGGCTCGCGTAGAACGACGCGCTCTTCTTGTAGTCGGTGACGTTGAACGAGAAGTGATCGAGCCACACCGTCTTCCAGCCGGTCGACGCGAACGGCGCCGGCGCGGCGAGCGTGGCGCTCGCCTTCGAGCGGCGCCGTGCGCGAGACAACCCGGCGGCGTTGCACAGTTGAACGGGCCAGCCGTCAGGATCCTTCACCCAGAAACTCTGGAAGCCGTTCGCGCCGTTGTCCGCGATCGGTGCGAGACCGCGTGTGCGCAGCGCCGATTCGATCGCCTTTGCGTCCCAGTCATGTAGCACGAACGAGAACGATTCGACCGTCGTCTTGCCCTCGCCCTTCTTGAACACGGCCGATCCCCAGTCGCCGATGTCGAGCACTGCCTGCGATCCATCGTCGCTCCGCAGCGTCCATCCCATGAGCGCGGCGTAGAACGCGGCTTCCTTGCGGTAGTCGGCCATGTTGAACGTGATCTTCTCGAGCGCGTCGGTTTTCCATCCCGTCGGCGCGAAGATCGGCGGCACGTCCGACGTGTTGCACGACGGCGCGCCGTACGTGGTCATGCAGCGCCCTTGCGCGAGCGCGGAGAGCGGCGCGCCGACCGTCGCGGCGCCGAGCGTCTGCAGCAGTTGACGTCGAGAGAAGCGAAGTGCAGTCATGGTGCGCCATGATACCGCCGACCGGAGTACACTGCGCCGCGTCATGATTCGATCCCTGTTTTTCGCCGCTGTCCTGTTCGCCGCGCAGCTCGCCCCGAACGCGCTGCCGCCGGCCGAGCGTCCGTTCGGCACGCTGCGCGAGCAGGCGGCGCAGCAGCAAGCGTGGCTGAAGCAGCGTCTCGATACGTTCCTGCCGGCGCTGATGCGCAAGCACAGTGTCGACATGTGGGTCGTGCCGATGCGCGAGTACAACGAAGATCCGGTCTTCTCGTCGATTGCATCGCCCGAGACGTTCGCGGCACGACGCCGGACGATCTACGTGTTCTTCGACAAGTGCGCGGCGTCGCTTCAGCCGGCAACCGCGTCGTGCGTCGAACGCATCGCGCTCGGCGGCACGTCGCAAGGCGGCGTCTTCGACGCGCGCACGTCGATGAAGACGGTGACGGCCGCGGTCGGCGGACGCCAGGCGGAGCTCTGGGGCGACGAGCAGTGGATGCTGTTGAAGCAGGTCGTCGAGGAACGACAGCCGCGCGTCATCGCCATCGACCGCTCGAAGACCTTCGCGTTCGACGACGGGCTCTCCAGCGGCGAACTGGAAGGGATGACGCAGGCGCTCGGTCCGGCGTGGGCGGCGAGGTTCCGCGACGCCGGCAACCTGCCGCTCGATCTAATCGCGTCACGGCTGCCGGGCGAGGAAGCGTTCTTCGAAAAGATGACCGCGCTCGTCTGGCACATGACGCAGACGATGTTCTCGAACGCGGTCATCGCGCCTGGCAAGACGAAGACGAGCGACCTCGTGTGGTGGTGGCGTCAGCGCGTCAACGACCAGGGGCTCGGCACGTGGTTCCAGCCGAGTATCGAAGTGCAGCGCGCCGGGACGACGGCCGAGAAACTCGGCGACGATCCGACGATCCTGCCGGGCGACGTCCTGCACTGCGACGTCGGCATCACCGTCGCGCGGCTGAACACCGACACGCAGCACAACGCGTACGTGCTGAAGCCGGGCGAGACCGACGCGCCGGCCGGGTTGAAGCACGCGCTGGCCCACGCGAACGCGATGCAGGACATCGCGATGGACGAGATTCGTCCGGGCCGAAGCGGCAACGAGATCCTGGCGTCGGTGCGGCAGCGCATGAAGGCGCTCGGCATCGACGGGACGATGTACTCGCATCCGATTGGCCTCAACGGCCATGGCGCCGGCCCGCTCATCGGGCTCTGGGATTATCAGGACGGCGTGCCCGATCGCGGCGACGCGCGCGTCATCCCGTCGATGTGGTTCTCGATCGAACTGCAGGCGACGACGCCCGTGCCGGAGTGGGACGGACAGCCGGTGCGCATGGCGCAGGAAGAAGACATGATCGTCGGCGCCGACGGGAAGCCGCGCTGGGCGCTGAAGCGTCAGGACGCGCTGTTCCTGATCAAGCCGTAATCCACCGCATCGCCTCGGTCGCGACGTCGGGCGGCACTTCGTGTCGTCCGTCGAATTCCTTGAACGTCACGTCGTAGCCCTTCGCGCGCAGTTGCGGCACGATGACGCGGCTGCACTGGTCGATCGGGAGAATCTGATCCGACCTTCCGTGCGAGACGAAAAAGCGCGCGTGGCCGACGACGGCCGACGGGATGACGAACCCGGGCGAAAACGCCGCGACGCGCGGAAACAGATCGCCGTTCGCGAGCCCCAGCGACAGCGCGTAGCTCGCGCCGTCCGAAAAGCCGCCGAGCACCAGCCGCCCGGGATCCACGTCCGCGCGCGCGAACACGTGTTCGAGCACGCGATTCAAGTACACGACGTCCTCGCCGAAGTCGCCGCGGATCGCGTCCCAGGTGCGGCCGCGCGAATCGGGACAGACGAGCGCGACGCCGGCTTCGTCGGCCGCGGGGCCGACGCGTTGCAGCATGCGCGCGCCGTCCTGCGTCGCGCCGTGCAGGAACAGCAGCAGCGGCAACTTGCCGTGCGTCGGCGTGGACGGCATCTGGATAACGCCGTCGCGTCCGTTGCTCTCCAAACCGAGCGCGCCGCTCGTCAGCGTCGTCTCCGCGTGCTTCGACGGACGCGCGACGAGGCGCGAGGCGGCGCCGGCCGCCGCGTTGTTCGCGACGAGGCACGCGTCGCCGCCAGCGATCGAGGCGAGCAGCGATCCCGCGGCGAATCCGAACTGACGCCGAGTGAGAGATGTCGTCATCGCCGCCATTCCGGCGCATAGTCGCGCTCGCGGATGCGCCGCTCCACGTTGAGGCTGACCATGAACAGCACGAGCACTTCGACGATCCCGAGCCCCGCGTAGATGGCGTAGCGCGCGAAGGCGCTCGGCGTCGGCCAGCAGATGATCTCGCCCGAGGCGAAGCACTGGCGCCGCAGCAGATCGAGCATCGCCGACTCGCGGAAGATCAGCGCGAACGCGCAGCCGAAGATCACCATCGTCCCGGCGACGTTGCCGAGGATCATCTCCTTGCGGCGCCAGATCGGTATCGCCAGCAGCACGCCGAGCGGCAGCGGCACGATCGCCATGCCGGCAATCCAGCGCCAGCTCAGTTCAGTCATGCGGCTCCCGCTCCTGCGCGCGCGCGCCGAGCAGGACGCCCTGGACGCTTCGGAAGTTCCCTTCGTGACACGCGTACTCGTAGATTCGGTCGCCGACGCGGTGCATCGGGAAGCGGGCGGTCCAGGTCGACGTCCACACCGTCGGGTCGTCCATCGTGATCTGATAGTCGATCGTGTCCGCGTCGAGCCGCGTGAAGCGCTCGACGAGGTGCAGTGCTTCGTCGCTGCCGCGCACGCTCACTTGCGGCAGGAACCCGATCGTGTCGACGACGAGCGTGGCGCCGTCCCAGCGTCCGCGCGAATCGCCCATCCATCGGCGCAGCGTGCCGTGCGGACGCCCGTCCATCGGCACGATGCGCGCCTCGTGGATCATCTCGTTGTGGATGACGACCGCGTCGTTCGTGATCACGAACTCGACGTTGTTGTTGTATACGCCGGGCAGCATCGGCGGTCCCGCCACCGCCCACGAGAGGCAGCGTTCGTTCAGCGCGAGATCTTCGGGGCCGTCGGGCAGTGCGCGCTGACGCCGCGCCTGCGCGCGCGCGGCCGCCTTCGCCTGCGCGGCGGGCGTCAGCGGCGGCAGCCGGCCGTTCGGCGGATCGACGATGAGCGACGTGCGGCGGTTGGTCAGGTGACGCGTGCCCGGATCCCACCAGTCCGGTCCGGCGGTGTTGTTCGTGTTCTCCTGACGCTGAATCGTCTGCTGCTCGTAGCGCGCCGCCTCGTCCGGCGTCAGCGCCTCGCGTTCTGCAAATGCCGACGGCCGCTCGAGCGGCGTCATCGTCGCGTAGTTCCAGACGCCGGAGAAATCGCGCGGCGCGGGACGCGCGGGGGCGACGGCGAGCGCGAACAACGCGGCGGCGAGGAGCATCCGCACGCCGTTACTGTAACAGAGCCGCTAGAGGCCGTACGTCACCGCGAGGGCGATCGCGGCGACGATCAGCGCCCGCACGCGCCGGACCAGCGCCATCGTCAACCCGACCGCGCCGGGCAGGCCCATCGCCTGGAAGATCAGCGTGTAGACGCTCTCCTGCGCGCCGATCTGGCCCGGGACGAAGAAGAACGCGACGCTGATGAACTTGACGGCGCCTTCGACGAGCACCGACTGCAGCGACGTGAACGCGTAGCCGAGCACGCGCACGGTGACGAAGATCTCCGCCGCGAGCAGCGCCTGACCGAGGAACTCGATCGCGATCACCTCGGCACCGCGCGCCGCGCCGATCGGCACGCGTCCGGTCGCCGCGGCGATCGCGGCCGCGACGGTGACGACGATCATGCCGCCGATGACGAAGAGTACCGGCTGGTGCAACGCCGCCGGCAGCGCGTGGGTCGAGACGAGCAGCGACAGCGCGAACACCGCCATCCACGCCGAGGTCAGCGTGTAGAGTCCGTACTCCAAGCCCACGCCTCTGATCGCGTCGGCGCGCGAAAGGCCGTGGCGCGTCAGCATCACACCTTTCGTCGGCTCGGCGAGAAACGGCCCGGTGAACGTCAGCATCTCGACCGCTTCGCCGTACAGGCGGATCCGAAGCACGTCGCGATACCGCAATCCGCCGGTGACGCGCCACAGCGCCGCCGCGCGCACGCAGACGTGCGTGAAGTAGAGCGCCGAGACGACGAGGAACGCCCATCCGACCTGCCGCAGCAGCCCCGCGATCGTCGCGACGCCGACGTTGCGGACGAGGACGAACAGCACCGCGACGCCCACGACGAGCAGGGCGATGCGCAGCAGCCGCCGCACCATCAATCGATTATGGGCTTGATCGCCGCGCCGAGGATCACGTGCGCCGCTTCCGGCGCGCACGTGCGAATGCGCGAGGTCGTCAGGCGCCAGACGAGCGGCGCCGCCATCCAGACCTTGAGGGTCGGAAAATACGGAATCAGCCCGGCGAGCTCGAGTCGCTCGAAGCGATCGAAGAGCGATCGGAACCGCGCGACGGAGTAGTGTCGAAAGTGTTTCAGCTCGCGCGCGCTCCGGTCCGTGTTCGTCGAGACGACGAGGCGGCCGCCGGGGCGGAGCACGCGCCACGCTTCGTCGATCACGCGCGACTCGTCGGCATCCGGAATGTGTTCGATCACGTCGAGCAGCGTGACGATGTCGAAGGTGTTCGAGCGGAACGGCAGCGCCGCCGCGCCCGAGGCGAGAAAACGCGCCGACGGCGCAAGCTCGCGCGCGTGGCCGAGCGCGCGCTTCGACGCATCGACGCCGACGACGCGCGCGCGCAGCGACGCGTCCGCCGTGAATCGCGCGTCGCCGCAGCCGATGTCGAGGAGGCGAGGGGAAGAGATGCGGAGCGCATCGTCGGAACCGGCGAGGCGGGCGAGGCGGAGCACCAACTGCGTCCGCAGTTGGTACTCGCGCTCGTCGTTCGGACGCTGACGCCAGTGATACGGCGTCGCGTACTGCCGCTCCTGCAGCCAGGCCTGCAGCGTCATCAGCGCTGCTGGCAGCCGCCGCTGACCGGCGTCACGCTCTGCACGCGGAACTCCGGCAGCGACGTGCCGGTCGCGCCGCTCGTCGCACCGGTGCTGCCGGGGACGACGGTGCCGACGATCTGCACGCGCTGGCCGGACCACGACGTCATGTCGGTGCCGGAGAGGCGATAGCCGTTCAGCGCGCTCTGCGATCCCGTCGCGCTCGTCGCGCCCGCGGCGCCTGGCGTGCCGGCCACGCCCGTCGCGCCGGTGCCAATCGTGCCGCGCGTGCCCGCCGTGCCGACGCCCGCGCTGCCGGCGCCGCCGATCGCGGATCCGCCCGTTGCGGCGGTGCCGACGCCGCTCGTCGGCGCGCCCGCGGTGCCGACGCCAGCGGTCCCCGCGGTTCCAGCAGTTCCTGCGGTGCCGGCACTACCGACGCCAGACGTCCCCGCCGTGCCGACGCCGGCGGTCCCCGCCGTTCCCACTCCGGTGCTCGAGGTGCCTGCGGTTCCCACTGACCCCGCTCGGCCTGCGGTTCCCGCCGCGCCAGCGGTCCCTGCTGTTCCGGCGCCGATCGCGGGCTGAGTAGCGGAACCCGACGGAGAGGTTCCCAGTGACGCGGTCGGCGTGCCCGGCTGCGCCGAGCTCGGGACGACCATCGGATTCGACAGCATGAAGCCGCCGCTGCTGCCGCTCATCGAGCCGACGCAGCCCGTCATCGTCACCGTCTGCGCCGAACGGCTGGAGGCGGTGGTTGGTGTGTTTGGTTGAGTGCTCGCGGTGCCGCTCGTTTGCGCGGACGCCGCTGCGGCGAAGAGAAAAACGAAACTGCCGAGGGCCATGTACTTGTGCATGACCCTCGGCAGTGCAAGCGTCAGTCCACTACCACTTGGGCCGTTGCAGCCAATCCATCGGCATGTCGCCGATCGGCGCGCCGGGCGGCGCATCGGGCGGCGGCGCTTCGATGACGCGCGCGGCCTCAGCCGGTCGATCGAGGAAGCGTTTGATCTCGCCGGCCATCAGCGTGCGGTGCGCGTTGTCGAGTTCGGTCGCTTTCGGCGACGGCGTTTTGAGCCGCGCCATCAACTTCGTCAGCTTCATCGTCGCGATCGCACGGACGCCGCTGTTCGGCGACGCGGTCGCCAACCACATGACGCGATCGACGAGCACCTGCTCCTCGGCGCGGCGGACGGCGGCTTCGTACGGATTCGCCGTCGTCGCATCGAAGGTCGCGGCGGTCAGGCGATCGATCACGTCCTCGAGGCCGGGCAGCCGCGGATCGACGGCGTGCTGACCGACCATCCGCGCCGCGCGATCCAGTTGCAGCAGGAAGCCGACGGTGACGTCAGCGGCGATCGTCGCGGGCGCGAGCGGATCGAACGTGTCGCCCGTCGTCCGCGGGAAGAGCTCGCGGTGCATGCCCCAGCCCGGCGGACGCGGTGGAATCAGATCGAGCACGTGCTTGGGCACCGTCAGTTCGTTCGGGCGCAGCGTGTACATCAGCGCGTCGAGCGCCTTGCGCTGATCGTCGACGCCGACGCCTTTGGTCGGCGTGCGGTTGTCGCCGCGCATGCCGTAGATGTAATCCTGGCCGGCGACCATCGACGAAG
>Ga0070741_10008520_pt1 | contig 20510 bp, 21 predicted proteins | sample Coa_R1_4_FD_66440 | JGI IMG/M metagenome (GOLD analysis project Ga0070741, IMG submission 66440) | Surface soil microbial communities from Centralia Pennsylvania, which are recovering from an underground coalmine fire - Coalmine... | ecosystem: Environmental > Terrestrial > Soil > Unclassified ...
CCCCGCATCGTGCGCGCCGCCGCCGAGGTCGCCAAGGCGCTGCGCTGACCCGCCGAGCTGACTCTGACTGCCTTCGCTTCCGTTCTCGCCGTCGTGACTGAGTTGATCGGTCCGGCGGTTCTGCGCGGCGACGGCGCAGGCCGGGGTCGAGCCCGGCAGCCGATAACGGTTCGCCGAGATCACGTGATACGCCCCGGCGACAAGCCAGGAGATCGGCGGCACCAGCATCAGCGCGCCGATCGGCCGCCACGGCCAACGCGAGCGCAGCAGCACCCGCGCGACCGCGGCCGCTCCGGAGTGGACCGGCGCGTCAGCGGCCGCCGGAAGCCATTGCACAGCCTTGCTCACCTGCTGCTCGGTGAGCCCGTGCGCGGCGAGGTCGAGCATCTGCCACGGCACGAAGCGCACGTCAGGTCGGCACCAGGATTCGAGAATGTGCACCGAGGCGGTGCAGAAGCCGCAGTCGCCGTCGAAGACCAGCGTCGGGCGCACCGTCACGGACTGTCGTGCGGCGCTGATTCCGTCTGTATTCATCTCGGCTGCGCTCATATCTTGAGCGTAGGCCGGTCCGAGCAGTCTGCGCCCGACCGCCGCCCAGAACCGGTCGGGCAGGAAGATCGCGTCACCGACCAGCATGATCGCGGAGAAGAACGGCAAGGCGAGCAGCACCGCGATGGACACGTGCATGACGACGAGCACGGCCAGGGCCGGGTATTTGAGGCGCGGGCTGAAGACGATGAACGGGAAGCCGGCCTGGACGAATACGGTGACGTACCCGGCGATCGCGATGGCGATCGCGTGCCCGGCGAGCCAGGCCGACAGTCCGGGCCAGGGGTGGAACCAGTTAAGTCGTAGGACGTAGCCGAGCGCTGAGCCGTTCTGCCACATCGAGCCCTGGACCTTGAGGAAGCCCGCGGTTCCGTAGATGACGCAGATCTGCGCGGCGATCACGAGCACGGCGCCGTTGTGCGTGACGATCGCCATCCGCCGCCGCGCCTCGGCCAGCTCGGCGCGCCAGTCCGGTGCGTATTCGGCCGCGGGATCGAGCGCCGAATCAGGGGTCTGTGCCGCCAAGTCATCTGCGAGCAGCGCCGCCCTCGCCTCGGCTTGCGCTCGCAATCCCCGCCTGCGCGCATCGAGCGACCAGTGCGTACCGCAGGCCGTGAAGACGAGATAGACCGACATCAGCGTCAGTACGTTGTCGCCGCCGTCGGTGAGCATCGGCGCACGGTTCTCCAGTGCCACGACAACGAATGCGAACAAGACGGAGACGATTCGCGTGCGCCAGCCGAGCACGAAGGCCGCGCCGACCGCGATCGCGGCGATATAGAAGAGGTCGAATTCGGTGCCGGTGAGTCCGGCCACCGCGGTGAACCACGCGCGCAGCAGTCCCGACCAGCCGGATCCCGTGGCGTACGCGCGATCGAGCGCCGGGCTCCAGGTGGCGCCCGGACCCCACATGGCATCGCGCTCGCCCCACTCGCGCAGCAGGAACAGCACCCACAGCGTGCCGTAGCCGATGCGCAGCACCGCGAGGCCGCGCGCGGCGATCAGGCGCGTCGTCACCGTCTCGTATCGCTCGCCGCACCACCACAGGGCGCGGCTGAGCAGGCCCGGGTTCATCCGGTACCTACTTGAGTGACGTTCGAATCGTTCGAACCGTTCGATCCATTGGACCTGTTCGATCCGTCCGACCCGCTGGCCCCGTCCCCGCCTGCGCCCGAGCGCGCGTCAGGGTTCTGCGTCACGGACCACCAGTCGAGCGTGCGCGTCTGCGGTGCGATCTGCGCGGGCGTGCGGCCGGGCCCGGGGATCAACGTCGTGATCGCGCGGATCTGTACCGAGCCGATCGTTCCACTGCCGACGTGTCCGCCGAGCCGTTCGAGCGCGACGGCCATCAGGTACTTCTGCATGACGTCGGCGTTCGCGCCGGTCGGGTTGCCGTTGGCGTCGTGCGTGTCAAGCCACTGGAACCAGGCATTGCGCAGCTGGTTCTCGGTGATGTGGCCGGGCACCGGATTGCCGAGCACCGCCGCCTCGTCCTGCGCCGAGAGGTTCACCCAGCCGGTCAGCCGGCCGTCCGGGTCCAGGCTGGCGCGCGCGTCGATCTCGACGTTCTCCGAGATCGGGTTCGGCGCGAACAGCTGCCAGTTCTGGGTGAACAGCGGCTGCATCCACCGGTTCACCGAGCGCGCGTAGCGCTGCGAGACCGGGTTGGCCGGGGCGTTGTAGAGGAAAGTCGCCGCCAGGTGCAGGGCCACGACCAGGACCACGGCGAGCGTGGTGCCGCCGACCAAGGCGCGCGACCAGGAGCGGGTCAGCGGCGTCGGGTTTTGCGCAGGCTCGCGCCCGATCGCGGTGCCGGAACCGGGTGTCGAGGCGCTCATAGCCGTCCGAGCGTACCTGCGGATGTGCGGCGCCGGGACTGCTTCGCGCGGGTGCCTTTCCGCTAATCTCCCCTAGTACAAGTTGCGGTGACGTGGCGACTTAGGGGATTGCGGGGCGCAGTCATGACTACGGGACCAGAGGCCGGTTACTACGCCGATCCGTCGATACCGGGGTATATCCGCTACTGGGACGGCACCCAGTGGGTGCCGGGCACGAGCCGACCGGCCCCGGAGCTGCAGCAGCAGGAAGACCAAGCCGCGCTTCAGCAGTCCGTGGCCGCGCAGTTGACGCAGGCGCTTCCGGCTCAGGTCCCGCCGCAGACTCAGGCTCAGACTCAGGTTCCGGCGAACCCGGCTCCGGTACAAACGCCGACGCATACGCCGATCCCGACCCCGATGCCACAGACCGGTTATCCGCGGCAGCAGGACGAGACCGGCACCGAGAACCAGGCCGTCAGCTCCGTCGCGACGATGGTCGTTCCCTCCGCTTTCGCCAACCGGGGCGCATACGGATCCGGTTGGTCCAGCGGCGGCGGCTCGCCGTTCGACGCGATTCCGGGCCTGTACCGCGCGAACGAGCAGGAGGAGTCCAGAGAGTCGGAGGTGCGCGTCGTCGAGTTGGCATCGGCCGGCTCGCGCATCCTGGCGCGCATCATCGATCTCTGTATCGCAGTCGTGCTCTCGCTTCCGGCGACGGTCACGCTGATGCTTATCGCGCACCGGCACGACCACGCGTACGTCAACGGGCTGCGGCTCCACGCCAAGACGACGTACCGCACGCTCGGCATGGACGCGATGGGCATCACGCTGTGGGCCGCAACGATCGCGGTCGTGGTACTGACCGCGATCATCATTGAGGCGTACCGGCTCCCGCGCACAGGGCAGACGACCGGGCGCCGGATGGTCGGTGTTCAGGTCGTGACTGCAGGTACGGCTGAAGAGGTGTCCGGTGGCGCGGCCTCGACTCGCGCGTTCCTGTTCTGGCTGCTGGCGCTGATCCCGGTCGTGGACGTGCTGGCGCTCGGTGGCGTGCTGTGGGGCCGTCCCTACCGGCAGGGCCTTCACGAGAAGTTGAGCAGAACGCTGACCATACGCGCCTGATCAGCAGCGGCAATGGAACCAAGCGCGAAGGCCGCCAGCCGCCGGCGAGTCAAGGAACCAGATCGCGGCCGGCGTAGAGTACCGGCGAGCTCGAGTTAGCGCACTTACCGGACGCCGGCTCCGTCCCACGGTTCCGGCATCACCTTGGGCAGCAGGTCGAGGTCCCGCAGCGAGTCCACCACCGGCGCGACCCGCGGCACCGCGAAGCCGTCCAGCAGGGCTCTGATCTGCCGCGCGGTGTCATCGTCGAGCTCGCATATGTCATCGACGATCTCGACTCGATCCGTCCGGGCGAGTTGGGCACCGATCTGCGCTCCGCCGCCACCGCGCAGTGCGGTGGCCGTGGCGAGCAGCACGTTGAGAATCCCGGGCAGCTCGGCGTCCCAGGGGTCGGTGACTGCCTGCCACAGGCCACAGGACCAGGAGAAGGAGCAGCGCTCAGCCACCGCCGCGCGGATCGCCTCGACCAAGATCGGGGCGTCGGGCGCGTCCACGCCGCAGACCGCGAACCGGACCGACCGGCCGCGCGCGGTGATCATGCTCAGGGCGTCTCGCCAACCGGGCTCCAAGGCCAGCCCGACGGTGACCGGAACCGTCCGGGGAAGTTGGGTCAAATGGGCTAGGCTCCGGTGCACCGACTCGCCGCAGTGCCGATCCCGCTCATGTGGGATGTCGATCCCCGCCGCCGGCCATGAAGCCGCCGCGCTGCGATAGCCGGCCAACGCTCGCGCCGCCGCCCCGTGGATCATCACCGGCAGGTCCGGCGCCTCGTCCGCCGGAGCCGCCGCGGCATCGGGCCAGGCCTCGGCCTGTACTACCCGCCGCCCGACCGCCGCAGAGACCGGCTCTGCGGCCCGCGCCGCTCCTCCGGCGCGCCCGGCCCCGCCTCCCGCGCCCGGCCTGCGGATCATCGAGAAGTCGTCCAGCAACGCATTGAGAAGAAGCATCGGTACTGCCTGTGACATGCCGGTCACGGTAGCGCCGCGTCCGGCCCCCGACAATGCGGACGATGTTAATTCGGGGCGTCGATTCACCACTAAACCGAACAAGGTGCACGGCCTCACCGTGGGCACCGACTGTCCACATCGTGAAATTCCGTGCGCTCACTTCACGGCAGGCGCAAGCTGGAGACAATTAATAGGGAGGGACCATGAATATTAATCGGCCTGGGCGCTCCGGGGCCCTCGGGGGCCGCGCGGCGGGACACGCGGGCGGCATCACGGCCGAGAACCTCACCAAGGTCTTCCACGTCTCGGCCCGCAGGCCCGGCCGCTTCTCGGCGGTCAGATCCCTGATCAGCCTGCAACGGGTGGCCAGAACGGCGGTCGACGGCGTCAGCTTCCAGATTCAGCCGGGCGAGCTCGTCGCGTTCCTCGGGCCGAACGGGGCGGGCAAGTCCACCACTATCAAGATGCTGACAGGAATCCTCACGCCGAGCAGCGGCCGGGTAGAGGTCAACGGCCTAGTCCCGCACCGCGAGCGCATCGCCAATGCGCGGCGGGTCGGCGCGGTCTTCGGCCAGCGTTCGCAGCTGTGGTGGGACCTGCCGGCCCGCGACTCGCTCAGCGTGCTGGCGGACATCCACGGCGTCGGACCGGAACTCTTCCGCGAACGGGTTGCGGCGTTCGACCGTATCCTGGAGCTCTCAGCGTTCTGGGACACCCGCGCCCGGCAGCTCTCGCTCGGCCAGCGGGTGCGCTGCGACCTGGCGGCGGCGCTGATCCACGACCCGGCGGTGCTGTACCTGGACGAGCCGACGATCGGCATGGACGTGGTGGTCAAGGAACAGGTCCGGGAGTTCCTGCGGGACCAGGTGGAAAACCGCGGCCGCACGGTGGTGCTCACGACGCACGACATGACCGAGGTGGAGCGGCTGGCCGAGCGGGTGATCCTGATCAACCACGGCCGGATCGTGTACGACGGCGACCTGAACACGCTGCGCAGGAACCATTCGGACACTGATGGGCCCGACGGAAACGCGGACCTGGAAGACGTGATGCGCCGCGCGTTCGGCAGGCAGGCGGCGAGTGAGCTTCTCGGTGAGGGCGGCGAAGCTGCGTCCGGCGTCGAAGCGGCGGCCGGCGGCGAAGCAGCGTCCAGCGGCGATGTCGGGGTGAGTGCGGGCTCTGGCGTCGAAGCAGCGTCCAGCACCGACGCTGTGTCCGGCGGCGATGTCGAGGCAGGCGTCGGTCCCGGGGCCAAGACCGGCGGCAGGCCGAAGGCGGCGATCTCGTGAGCGAGATAGCACTCAATCCGGCGTCCGGCCCCGGCCCGTTCCAGCTTCCGTCGCAGCTGCCGTCACAACCCCCGTCACAACTGCCATCGCAAGCGCCGTCGCAGCCGCCGTCACAACCCTCACCACAGTTCCCCCCGCTGCGAAGGTCCGCCGACACGCGGCAGTCGCGGCGGGCCTGGCGGGCCGCGCGCGTCACCGTGCTCAGCGAGTTCTACGAGTGGGGACGCGTCGCCTCCACCCTCGGCATGCTGGTGATCCGCGCCGCGCTCACCTACTGGCTCTGGCAAGCCCTCTACGCCACCACCAAGTCAGCCGCCGGCCTCGACTCGCGCCAGGCCACCACCTACGCCCTGCTCGGCGTCTTCTACGTGGCGTTCCGGGCGGTCAATCGGTGGGCCGCGCGGGACAACATGGTCCAGCACATGCTGGAGGGCACGATCGCCTACTGGTTTCTGCGCCCGGTGAGCCCGCGCAGGTTCTACTGCATCAAGGCCTGCGGCGACCTCGGCTACGGCGCGTCCTGGGGCGCTATCGCCTACATCGTCTGTCTCACGAGCGGCGTCATCGCGCCGCCGGTCAGCGTGCGAGCGGGCCTGGCCGCACTCGCGTGCATGACGCTCGGCCTGGTCACGCTCTACTACCTCAGGCTGCTGATCGACCTGGCCTGCTTCTGGACCGTGGTGAACAACCAGCTGGTGATCATGTACGAGATCGTACAGAACGTGCTGGCCGGAGCCCTCGTCCCGCTGTGGTTCTTTCCGGCCTGGTTCGCCTCCTTCGATCGGCTGCTGCCGTTCCAGGGCACGCTCAACGTGCCGTTGTCGCTGTACATCGGCCGCACGCCGGTGAACCAGTTCGCCGGCGCGCTGGAGGTTCAGGCACTGTGGATCGCGATCCTCGCGGTGCTCTCCACGCTGGTCTGGCGGCGCGCGTCCGCCCGAGTCACGGTGCTTGGAGGCTGAGGTGACCACGACGATGGACGCGGGTCGCGCGCACGAGATCCGCACCGGCCTCGACCGCAAGCCGGGCCTGCGCGAACAGGCCGCGCTGTATTACCGAATCAGCCGGCTCAACCTCAAGGCGCAGACGGCGTACCACGGTGAGTTCGTTCTCGGCCTCCTGTTCGGCCTGGTGTGGCAGGGCTCGATGGTGCTGTTCGCCGGCGTGCTGCTGCTGCGGTTCCCCGGCCTCGGCGGCTGGAAGCAGGGCGACGTGCTGCTGATCGCCTCGATGCGGTTGGTCTCGCACAGCTTGTACGTGGCCTGCTTCAGCAACATCGCGATGCTGTCCATGACCGTGCAGGAGGGCCGGATGGACGGCTTCCTGCTGCGGCCGATGCCGGTGTATCGCCAGGTGCTGCTCTCCCGCTTTCAGGTCAACTCCTTCGGCGACCTGCTCGCGGGCGCGGGCATCTTCGTTCTCGCGCTGTTCCGGCTCGACCTCGGCTGGACGCCGCTGAAGGCCGTGTACGTGGTCTGCGGCATCCTCGGCGGCACGCTGGTCGAGGCCGGGGTGCAGACCTTGCTGGCGATCGGGGCGCTGCGCTTCACCGGCCTGTTCACCTGGACCAGCTGGGTGGACCAGACGATCTCCACCTTCGGCAACTATCCGCTCAACGTGCTGCCGAGCCCGGCGAAGGACGCGCTGACCTTCGTCTTCCCGGTCGCGTTCATCGCGTACCTGCCGGCGGCCATCGTCACCGGCCACACCGCGACCACCGGCCTGCCGCTGTGGCTGACCGCGGCGGCCCCGCTGCTCGGCCTCGGGTTCTTCCTCCTGGCCAAGACGATCTGGTACCGATCGCTGCGGCTGTACCAGTCGGTGGGCGGCTAAGGCCTAAGGCGCGTTTTGGGCTATCGCCGGGTCCGCACGGCCGGCTAGGCGGTGAAGTCGATCTCCTTCGTCTTCACCGTCCCGGCCGTCCGGCCCGGCGCGTTCTGGTATGACCAGTAAAGGTTTGTGTGCGCTATGACCTGATCCGGCGCCGGGGCGCCCCACTTGGTCAGGTCTTCCGTGGTGTGCGCATCGCTGACCAGGACCGTGTCGTAGCCGCGGGTGAACGCGCCGTGCAGCGTCGAACGTATGCAGGCGTCGGTCTGCGCGCCGGCCACGAACAGCCGCCCGACGCCGAGGACGGAGAGCACCGATTCCAGCGTGGTGTCCTCGAACGAGTCGCCGTACGTCTTCTCCACCAGTGGCTCGGATTCCTCCGGAACCAGCTCGGGCACTATTCGCCAGCCCTCGCTGCCCCGCACGATGCCGTCTTCGCCCTTGTCGTGGTGCTGCACCCAGACCACCGGCACCTGCTCGCGCCGCGCCTTCTCGACCAGGCTGCTCACATTGGCGACGACCGCGTCACGCTCATGCGCCTGCGCTACGACGCAGTTCTGCACGTCAACGACGAGGAGTGCGGTGTTCGGCCGGTTCTCGAGAGTGGTCATGGTGGTCCCCTGTTCGTGTCTTGTTACCAAGCTAGACGAGGCCACTGACAGGGGCGACTGACGATCGCTGCGGCTCAGCCTTCCCAGGCGCAGAACTCGATCAGCGTGCCCTCCGGAGCGCGCACGTGGGCCACTCGCATGCCCCACGCCGGCTGGTCCACCGGTGCCGCCGCGGACTGCGCGCCGCGCCCGATCGCCTCGGCGTAGGCGGCGTCCACGTCCGGCACCCGGAAGGCGAGGACCGCGTGGTCCGCCGAGCCGCGCTCGCCTGCGCCGTCGCCCCCGACCGCCTTGGCCATCAGCGCGCGGTCGAACAGCGCCACGTCTGTGCCGCCCTGCTTGTCCTTGAAGGCGCCGTACGGACCGGCCTCAGCCTGCGCCGGGTCCTCGCCGGTCTCCTGCGGCGAGAGTCCGAGCACGTCGCGGTAAAAGCGGTAGCTGGTGGGGAAGTCGTCCACGAGAATTCGGATCTGGCTCAACATGGGCCTCATTCTTGCCCAGGAGCGATCATCTACGGAGGGAACGCGTGGACCTCGATCTCTTTCCTCCCTCCTTGCCGGTGGTCGCCACGGTGAACCGGTACGACGACGGTCCGGCCTGGCTCGAGAAGCTGCCGGGAGTCGTCGAGGAACTACGCGAGCGCTGGTCGCTGCGGCTCGGCGCGCCGTTCCACGGCGGTAGCTGCTCGTGGGTCGCGCCGGCTTGGACGCCTGAGGGCGAGCCCGCGGTGCTCAAGGTGACCTGGCCGCACCGCGAGGCGATAGGCGAGGCGGAGGGCCTGCGGCTGTGGTCCGGCCGCGGAGCGGTGCTTCTGCTCCAGGAGGATCGCGAACATCTCGCCGTGCTCATCGAGCGGTGCGAGCCCGGAGCGACTCTCGCGGAATCGGATCAGCTCACCCCGGACCGACGGCTGCTGATCGGCGCGCAGTTGTTGTACGAGCTGTGGTCGGCGACCCTGCCAGAGCAGACCGGCCTGGAAGCGCTCGGCGAGGTGACTGCCGAGTGGGCCGACCTGGTCGAGGCGCGGATGGCGCGATTCAAGCCGGACTTCGATCCCGGCCTCGTCGCGCTCGGTGCGCGACTGCTGCACGAGCTTCCCCGCAGCGCCGAACGCCGGGTCATCGTGCACGGAGACTTCAACCCGGGCAACATCCTCGCGGCGCAGCGCAAGCCCTGGCTCGTGATCGACGCCAAGCCGATGATCGGCGACCCGGCCTACGACGTGTGGCCCCTGATATCGCAGATCGACGACCCGTTCGCGCACGATGACGCCCAGCGCGTCCTCGCCGAGCGCATGTCGCTGGTCGCGGGCATGGTCGGCGAGGACGTGCGGCGCTTGGCGGCGTGGGCCCTGGCCCGGGAGGTCGAGTTGGCGTTGTGGTCGCTCGCGCATCCGGACGCGCCGCCGCCCGCGGGCTCGATCGAGAAGGCCCGCGCGTTCGCGAAACTCGCCGAGCTGTAAAGCAAGATCCACGAAGAACCCGACGAGCCGCGGCGTCTGAGCGTCAGGGCACCGCGACAACCCCGGCGTCCTCGAAGTCCGTCAGCGCCTTGGCCAGCGTCAGCGGCGAAACGGCCGCGGTCTTGTCCAGCAGCACGCGCACCGCGAGTCCGTTGGCTGCGGCGTCGAGGGCCGTGGCACGAACGCAGTGATCCGTGGCGATGCCGACGACATCGACCTCTGTCACGTCGTGCTCGCCCAACCAGGCGGCAAGGGACTTGCCGTCGGTCGTCGAGCCCTGAAAGCCCGAGTAGGCCGCCTCGTGCGCGCCCTTGCGGAATTCAGCGTCGAATGAGAGGTCCGCCACCGCCGGGTGGAAATCAGCGCCCTCGGTCCCGACGACGCAGTGCACCGGCCAGCTGTTGACGTAGTCCGGGCCGTCCGGCGGTGTACCGAAGTGTGCGCCCGGATCCACGTGGTAGTCACGGGTAGCCACGGTGAACTGCGCCCCTCCGGAACCAGCCGCGACGTACCGCGCAATCAGCTCGGCTGCGGCGGCGCCCCCGTCCACCGGCAGCGAGCCGCCCTCGCAGAAGTCGTTCTGCACGTCCACCACGATCAGTGCCCTGTTCATCAGCGCGCTCGTCCCTCTTCTACTTCGGCTCTGCGTTCAGGCATTGCGGAATTCAAGCGTTCAGGCATTCAAGCGTTCTCGTAGACGGTAGGGATCACCGCGTCGCCGCGCGAGAGCTGCGTTGCGGAGATCGGCAGCTCGGCAAGCGAACGGCGGTGCAGCTCGCGGCCTTCCTCCAACGTCGCCCGGTCCACCAGCTCGCCGTCCACCATCAGGGTCTTGACCAGGTTCCGGCCGCGGTCGGCCAGGTCCGCCGGCGGTTCGCCGATCCCGACGACCTCCGCGGTGGCCACGCCGTCGCCGTCGATGCGGCGGTAGGCGTACTTGCGGCCGCCCTGGCTGGGCTTGTCCGGCGAGCGCTTCGCCACCGGCACCAGCACACCGTCCGGCTGACCCGATCCCGACTGACCCGACTCGGCTCGGGCGACCAGCTTGTAGACCATCGACGCGGTCGGCGCCCCACTGCCGGTGACCAGCTGCGTGCCCACGCCGTAGGAGTCCACCGGGGCGACCGCGAGCGCGGCGATGGCGTACTCGTCGAGGTCGCTGGTGACCACGATCTTCGTGTTGCGCGCGCCGAGTTCGTCGAGCTGCTTGCGTACCCGGTGCGCCATCCACAGCAGGTCGCCGGAGTCCAGCCGCACCGCGCCGAGGTCGGGACCGGCCACCTCCACCGCGACGCGCACGGCCTCGGCCACGTCGAACGTGTCGACCAGCAGCGTGGTGCCCTTGCCGAGCGTGGCCACCTGCGTCTGGAACGCCTCGCGCTCGGTGTCGTGCACGAGCGTGAACGCGTGCGCGCTGGTGCCGACCGTCGGCACGCCGTAGCGGAAACCCGCCGCCAGGTTCGAGGTGGACGCGAAGCCGGCCAGGTACGCGGCTCGAGCGCTCGCGACGGCGGCTTCCTCGTGGGTACGGCGCGAGCCCATCTCAATGCACGGGCGGCCGGCCGCCGCCGAGGTCATCCGCGAGGCCGCGGCGGCGATCGCCGAGTCGTGGTTGAGCACGGAGAGGATCAGCGTCTCCAGCAGAACCGCCTCGGCGAACGTGCCTTCCACCGTGAGGATCGGCGACTGCGGGAAGTAGGACTCGCCCTCGGCGTATCCGCGCACGGTGCCGCGGAACCGGTACCCGGCCAGCCAATCGAGCGTGGCGCGGTCGACCACGCCGGTCCGGTCGAGGAACGCCAGCTGCTCGTCGCCGAAGCGGAACGCCGCGATCGCGTCGAGCAGGCGGCCGGTTCCCGCGACCACGCCGTAGCGCCGCCCGTCGGGCAGCCGCCGCGCGAAGACCTCGAAGACCGAGCGCCGGTGCGCGGCCCCGCTGCGCAGCGCGGCCTGCAACATCGTCAGCTCGTAATGGTCCGTCAGCAGCGCGGTCGAGGCCGTGGCCGCGGGCGTGGAGTTCTCCTCGGCACCGTCCCGGCCCCCACTTATCGTCATCATGACGATAAGTGTACTCCGGTGCGCCGGCTATGTCGCGTCCACCGCACCGATCCGGGGTGTGAGGCCGCTCTCAGATGATGCGAAGATGGGATGGTGACCAGCGCACCGGTTGAAGTCGACCGGCCGGACGTCCGCGGCGAGGAGGAGGTCGCCGAGGAGACCGACCGGCCGTGGACCACCATCGTGTGGAACGACCCGATCAACCTCATGAGTTATGTCACCTACGTCTTCGAGAGCTACTTCGGTTACCCCAAGACCAAGGCGCACAAGCTCATGCTCGACGTCCATCACCGCGGAAAGGCCGTCGTCGCGCACGGCAGCCGCGAGGAGATGGAGCGGGACGTGTCCGCCATGCACTCCTACGGCCTATGGGCCACGATGCAGCGCGCGTGAGTGCCGAAGCGGAGCTCCGCGGCGGCGCTGAACCCTGCCGATCGGCGGCGCCGGCCAGTATCGTTCCCGACGGCTACCGGCCGCACCCAGGCGAAGGCTCGTGAGAGAGAAGTGCCCTTTCGAAAGGACAGGCGTGCCGTGATCGCGGCGTTCACCCGCGGACCCGACGACACCGTGCTCGTCGACCTGCGCTCCGCCGAGGCGCGGCTGCTCGCCGACCTGTTCGGCGACCTGCTCGAGCTGCTGGCCGAGGAGGACCCGCAGTCCCTGCGACCGAACCAGACCGATCCGCTGGCCGCGCAGCTCGGCCTCGACGGGCTCGGCGACGACACGCCCCCGGCCCGCCCGGACGATCCCGCGCTGGCCCGCCTCTTCCCCGACGCCTATCCGGACGACCCCGACGCCACCGCGGAGTTCCGCAGATACACCCAGGCGGACCTGACCACCGAGCGGCGGCGCCGGGCGAACGTGGCGCTGGAGACCCTCGACCGGATCAAGGGCGGCGGCCGGCTCAGCCTCATCCCGGTCGAGGCGGCCGCCTGGCTCGGCGCGCTCAACGACCTGCGGCTCGTGCTCGGCACCCGGCTCGAGATCACCAGCGACGACCAGGAGCCCGGCCAGGACTTCGGCCCGGCCGACCCCCGTACGGCGTATATCCCGGTGTACTACTACCTCGGTTACCTGCAGGAGACGCTGGTCGAGGCGCTGTCCGCCTGACGGTGCGGGGCCGCGTGCGATCGGTCGGGTGCCCTACCCTGGTTCCGTGTTGACCATCGACAAGAGCATCTACGACGCGATCGTCGAGCACGCCCGCGCCGACCACCCCGACGAGGCCTGCGGCGTGGTCGCCGGCCCGGCCGGCTCGGACCGGCCCGAGCGGTTCATCCCGATGGCCAACGCGGCACGCTCGCCCACGTTCTACGAGTTCGACTCGGCGGATCTGCTGAAGCTGTACCGCGAGATGGACGACCGCGACGAAGAGCCGGTCGTGATCTACCACTCGCACTCTTCGACCGAGGCGTACCCGTCGCGCACCGACATCTCCTACGCCTCGGAGCCGAACGCGCATTACGTGCTGGTCTCCACGCGCGACGCGGACGGCCTCGGCGAATTCCAGTTCCGCTCGTTCCGCATCGTGGACGGCGTCGTCTCGGAAGAAGAGGTCGTCGTCGGCTAGGCGGCGAGATGCCGCCCGGCTTTCCACATCACGAATCGCGCATGACGGTTCGGCAACGGTCGCGTCCTGAGCCGGTACGGGGCCGATTTACACCGATTGCCGCCCGTACCATCGACTGGGGCGTCCGCGGGCACGTGGCCACGCCTGTCAGTCAGCCAAGGGCCGGATCGCCGGTGACCACGGAGGGATGAGCGAGCGATGAGCCCGGAGACGAGCCCAGGATCGAGCGCTTTGCGGCGGCTCGCCTCGGCGCCCGTCTTCGCGCCGCGGTATCGGCGCGTCGGGTACTGGTGGGCCGGCACCCGCTTCCTGCTGATGCTCTGGGCGCTCCAGGCCATGCCGTACTTCTCGCGCGGCTCGGTCATCGGCGACGTATATATCTACAGCGGCTGGGCCAACACGATGACCCACGGATCGTTCCCGTCGAGCGATCCGCAGTGGCAGTACCCGCCGGCCGCGGCCCTGGTGATGATGTTCCCGAAGTTGATCGCGCATGTCGGCATCGGGTACGTCAACTCCTTCTTCTTCTTCGCGCTGGCCGCGGACGCCGTGGTCTTCGCGCTGCTGATCGGGCAGGCGGATCGGATCTCGGCGCAGACCGGCCGCGAACCTCACCTGTCCGGGGTGTGGGCGTGGGTGCTCGGGGGCTTCGCGCTCGGTCCGATCCTGTTCATGCGGTACGACGTCATCGTCACCGCGCTCGCCGTGGGCGGCCTGGTCGCGACGGTCAAGGCGACCGAGCGGCGCACGCCGCAGCAGGCCGAGAAGTGGACCTGGAGCGTGCGCGGCGTCCTGCTCGGGCTCGGCGCGGTAGTGAAGGTCTGGCCGGTGGTGCTGCTCGCGGGTCTGCCGGGTGGCCGGCGCGGGGTGCGGGCGGTGGTCTCGGCGGTCGTCGGCGTGGTGGTGATCTGCGGGCTGCTCGCCGCGGGGCTGTCCGGGGCGCTGTCCTTCCTCGGGCATCAGTCCAGCCGGGGCATCGAGGTCGAGGCCGTGTTCGCCTCGCCGTTCATGATCGCCTCCTGGTTCGGCTACCCGGTCAGCACCGTCCACGAGGACGGCAACTTCCAGCTCGCCGGGCCCGGCACCAGCCTGGTCGCCTCGGGCGCGATCCTGCTCACGCTACTCGGCTTCGGCATCGTGCTGTGGTGGCGGCTGCGGCGGTTCCACCCGGAGCGCTGGTCACCGGCGCTGATGTACGACGCCGGATTCACCGTGCTGCTGGTGATGGTGGTCACCAGCCGGGTGCTCAGCCCGCAGTACCTGATCTGGCTCATCGGCCTGTCCGCGCTCTGCCTGGCCGAGAGCGGGCCCGGGCATCGTCGGACCCTGATGGCCACTCCGGCGCGGATGGTGATGGCCTGCACGCTGGTCAGCCAGCTGGAGTTCCCGATCCTGTTCCTCCAGGTCATGCACCACGGCTTCCTGGGCACCGCGGTGGTGGCGGCGCGCAACCTGGTGCTGCTTGCGGCGACGGTGATCGCGCTGCGCAAGCTGTGGTCCGCGACCACGGCGAAGGAACCGGACCCGGCGGGGCCGGTCGGCTCCGCCCCCGGCGCGGTGCCCGGTGCCCGGTCCGAGGCCGAGGCCCACGCTGGAACCGGCGCGGTCGCACAACCGGTCGGCGACCTGGTCGCATTGCAGCCGGCGGGTGCCGGTCCGGCTCCGGCCGGCGCAGAACCCAGGGGCGCCTCAACGAGGTAGGGACTATCATCACGCGCGGGTCCCGACCGTGGATCCGCCGGGGTCGCGGGGACGTGTGAGGGAGCGATGAGCGAATCGGCCGCGCGGCCAGGAGGCGGGACCGCCACCTCGCCGAGTGTGCTGCCCGGACCGCTCGACGAGCGCTCCCCGCGCAGCTCAAAGCCGGTCGGACCGCGCCGGCTGCTGACCGAGCTGATCGAGTTCATCTACCGGCTGGCCGGCTCGACGCTGGCCACGCCCAAGGTCGCGGTCGGCGTCTCGCTGGCCGGACTGCTGCTGATCATGCTGGTCGGCGTCCTGTCGCCGAACTTCAACACGCTGCCGCCGAACCACACCGGCGACCCGGCCAACCTCAAGCCGCTGGTGCTGCCGCTGTCCGGGCACCTGTGGCAGCTGCCCTGGTTCGTCTCCTTCCCGCTGACCTACCTGGCGATCGTGCTGCAGTGCCTCGGCCTGGCCGGGCTGCTGTGGGCCAACAGCCGCGGCTGGCGGCCGAACCCGCGGCACCTGTTCCTCGCGGTGAGCGCGATCGTCGCGGTGATGGTGAACATCACCCCGGTCGGCTCCTCGGACGCGGCCAGCTACGCGGCGTACGGGCACGTGGCCAATCACGGCTTCGACCCTTACACCAACGGCCCAGACATCCTCGGCCAGCAGAACCCTTACACGCAGTCGGTGGGCCCGATGTGGACCCGCACCCCCTCCGTGTACGGGCCGATGGCCACCTGGGTGCAGCAGCTCGCGGCCTGGCTGGGCGGATTGAGCCCCGGCTCGACCGTGCACTACTTGATGATCTTCAACGGGGCGGTCTTCCTCGGCGTCGGCTACTTCCTGCTGAAGACGGCCGACGACCCGGTGCGCGCCTCGCTGATGTGGGTGGCCAACCCGGTGCTGATCCAGCAGCTCGTCGCGGGCGGCCACCTGGACACCTACGCGGCCGCCGCGGTGGTCGTCGGGGTGCAGATCGCCCGGCGCGGAACGCAGGGCTGGCGTTATCTGGCGGCCGGGCTCGCCGTCGGCGTGGCCTGCGCGTTCAAGATCAACGCCGGTCTTGTCGGCGCCGGTCTTGCCTGGGCGCTGGCGATGCGGCGCGACTGGTGGAACCTCGGGCGGCTGGCGGTCAGCGGCGTCGGCTCGGTGGTGTTCTTCTACTCGTTCTACGGCCTGCACGCCTTCAAGCAGCTGCTCACCGCGTCCAGCCTGGTGGCGACCCCCTCGCCGTGGCGGGCGCTGCAGCTCGCGCTGCAGGGCGGCTTCGCCGTGTTCGGGGCGGGGGACCTGGGGCAGAACATCGGTTCCGCGGCCACCTCGATCCTCTGGCCGATCCTGATGATCGTGGTCGCGGTGCTGATCTATCGCCGCTTCTCCCCGGACCAGCCGGCCATGGTGACCGTCCCGTTCGCGCTCTGCTTCGCCTGGATCGTGGTCGCGCCCTGGTCGCTGCCTTGGTACGCCGCGCTGGCCTGGGTGGTGCTCGCGCTGCTGCCGCGCAACCCGATGACCCGTTGGCTGACGCTGGTCACGGTGTTCCTCGCGCTCATGCACTCCTCCGGCGGCGGCCCGGCGCCCTGGGCGAACTCCTGACCATCCGTCTCTCGCCGCCCTCACCACGCGCTCTCGCCGCCCTGACCACACTGCGAGCACCGAGGGGCCGCTACGCCGGGAATCGATAGCATGGCTATATGCGTTCCCCGGTGTGCCCATGGCCGCCAACGCGCCAAGAGCCCATACCGTCCAGGAGCTGAATTCATGGCCGTCCAGGTCTCCATCCCGACCATCCTGCGCAGCTACACCGACGGCGCCAAGCGCGTCGAGGCCGAGGGCGGCACGCTGCGCGAGCTGATCACCGACCTCGACCAGCGGCACCCCGGCATCGGCGACCGGCTGATCGAGAACGGCGAGCTGCGCCGCTTCGTGAACGTGTACCTGAACGACGAGGACGTCCGCTTCACCGGCGGGCTGACCACCCCGCTGGCCGACGGCGACGCGGTCACCGTCCTGCCCGCGGTCGCCGGCGGCGCCCGCTAATCGCGACGATGCGCTACGACTCGCTGCTCGACTCGCTCGGGCACACGCCGCTGGTCGGGCTGCCCAGCCTCTCGCCCAACCACGAGGTGCGGATCTGGGCGAAGCTCGAGGACCGCAACCCCACCGGCTCGGTCAAGGACCGGCCCGCGCTGGCGATGATCGAGGCCGCGGAGGCGGAGGGCAGGCTCGCACCCGGAGCCACCATCCTCGAGCCCACCAGCGGCAACACCGGGATCGCGCTGGCGATGGCGGCCAAGCTCAAGGGTTACCGGCTGATCTGCGTGATGCCGGAGAACACCAGCGAGGAGCGCCGCCAACTGCTGCGCATGTGGGGCGCGGAGATCATCCCCTCCCCGGCGGCCGGCGGCTCGAACGAGGCGGTCCGCGTCGCCAAGGGCCTGGCGGCCGAGCACCCGGACTGGGTGATGCTGTATCAGTACGGCAATCAGGCCAACTCCGGCGCGCACTACGCGGGCACCGGCCCCGAGCTGCTGGAGGACCTGCCCACGATCACGCACTTCGTGGCGGGTCTGGGCACGACCGGCACGCTGATGGGCGTGGGCCGGTATCTGCGCGAGAAGGTGCCGGGCATTCAGATCGTGGCCGCCGAGCCGCGCTATGACGATCTGATCTACGGCCTGCGCAACCTGGACGAGGGCTTCGTCCCCGAGCTTTACGACGAGTCGGTCCTGACGACCCGTTACTCGGTCGGCTCGACCGACGCGCTGCGCCGCACCCGGCAGCTGCTGGAAGTCGAGGGCATCTTCGCGGGGATCTCCACCGGCTGCGCGCTGCACGCCGCGCTCGGCATCGCCCGCAAGGCCGCGCAGGCCGGCGAGCGCGCCGACATCGCGTTCATCGTCGCGGACGGCGGCTGGAAGTACCTGTCCACCGGCGCGTACGAGGGCACCCTTGACGAGGCCGGCGATCGGCTCGAAGGGCAGCTGTGGGCTTAAGCACACCCGGTCCTTCCGGCGCTTTACGCACTGCCACGTTCAAGATGGCCCCTCTGCGGTTATGGTTGCCCGGTGGCTGACGCACCGATCGGAATCTTCGACAGCGGCTACGGCGGACTGACCGTCGCACGTGCCGTTCTGGACCAGTTGCCGCACGAGCCGATCTTGTACTTCGGCGATACCGCACGGCAGCCGTACGGCACCAAGTCGATCGCGGACGTGCGCAAGTACTCGCTCGAATGCCTGGACACGCTGGTGGACCAGGGCGTGAAGATGCTGGTCATCGCGTGCAACTCGGCCAGCTCCGCGGTACTGCGCGACGCCCGCGAGCGGTACGCGGTCCCGGTGATCGAGGTGATCCACCCGGCTACCCGCCGCGCCGTGGCCGCCACCCGCAACGGCCAGGTCGGCGTGATCTGCACGCAGGCGACCAAGACCTCTGAGTCGTACGAGGACGCCTTCGCCGCCGCCCCGCACATCCGGCTCACCACGCAAGCCTGCCCGCGTTTCGTCGAGTTCGTCGAGGACGGGGTCACCGGCGGCGAGGAACTGATCAAGGTAGCGACCGAGTACCTCGACCCGGTCGCCGCCGCCGGAGTCGACACGCTCATTCTCGGCTGCACCCACTATCCGCTGCTGACCGGCGTGATCTCGTACGTGATGGGCGAGGGGGTCACGCTGATCTCCAGCGCCGAGGAGACCGCCAAGGACGTCTACCGGCGGCTGGCCAAGCTCGGCCTGATGCGCGACGAGTCGCTGCCGGCGCCGGTGCACGAGTTCCACACCACCGGCGATCCGGAGCGATTCAAGGAGATCGGCCGGCGCTTCCTCGGCCCGGAACTGAGCCGGGTCTCCGTGGCGACTACGCTCGAGTCATGACCCAGGGATCTTCCCCGGCGGCCGGGTCGCAGCCGCCTTCGAACACTGCTTCGTCGAACCCCCACTCCGGCGCCTCCGGCTCCGGCGGCCGCATCGACGGCCGCTCCCCCGACCAGCTGCGCCCGGTGACCATCACCCGTGACTGGCTCGACCACGCCGAGGGCTCGGTGCTCGTCGAGTTCGGCCGCACGCGGGTGCTGTGCGCCGCGTCGGTGACCGAGGGCGTACCGCGCTGGCGCAAGGGGTCCGGCCTCGGCTGGGTCACCGCCGAGTACGCGATGCTGCCGCGCTCGACCCACGAGCGGTCTGACCGCGAGTCGGTCAAAGGCCGCATCGGCGGGCGCACGCACGAGATCTCCCGGCTGGTCGGCCGGGCGATCCGGGCCGTGGTGGACTACAAGGCGCTCGGCGAGAACACCATCGTGCTGGACTGCGACGTGCTCCAGGCGGACGGCGGCACGCGCACGGCGGCGATCACCGGCGCGTACGTCGCGCTGGCGGACGCGATCGCCTGGCTGCGCAAGAACGGCTCGCTGCGCGGCGGCAAGGAACCGCTGACCGGCTCGGTCGCGGCGGTGTCCGTGGGCATCATCGGCGGCGTGCCGATGCTCGACCTCTGCTACGAGGAGGACGTGCGCGCGGAGACGGACATGAACGTGGTGTGCACCGGCGACGGCCGCTTCGTCGAGGTGCAGGGCACGGCCGAGGGCGCGCCGTTCGACCGCGCGGAGCTGACCGCGCTGCTGGACCTGGCCGCGGCCGGCTGCGCCGACCTGACGGCGATGCAGCGCAAGGCGCTCGGCCAGTGACCGGACCGGATCCGGTGGCCGATTCGAGCCCTGTCTCGCCGCCCGGCGCCGCGCGGCCGCGCGTGGTGCTCGCCACGCGCAACCGGCACAAGATCGACGAGCTGCACGCGATCCTCGCGGCCACCGGCGTCGAGGTCGAGCTGCTCGGCGTCGGCGACTTCCCGGACCTGCCGGACGTGCGCGAAACCGGGGTCACCTTCGCCGAGAACGCGCTGCTGAAGGCCGTCGACGTGGCCGGCCGCACGGGATTGCCCGCGATCGCCGACGACTCAGGGCTCTGCGTCGACGTGCTCGGCGGCGCTCCCGGCATCTTCTCCGCGCGCTGGGCCGGCAAGCACGGAGACGACAAGGCGAACCTGGACCTGCTCCTCGCGCAACTCGCCGATGTCGCGGACTCGCACCGGCAGGCCCACTTCGCCTGCGCCGCCGCGCTGGCCCTCCCCGGTGGCGGGCAGGTGGTGCGCGAGGGCCGCATCGACGGCACGCTGCTGCACGCTCCGCGCGGCACGAACGGCTTCGGCTACGACCCGATCTTCCGCCCGGACGGCTACGACCGGACCACCGCCGAGATGCCGGCCGAGGAGAAGAACGCGATCTCGCACCGCACCCGCGCCTTCCAGGCCCTCGCGAAAGACCTGGCGACCCTGCTCTGACCTGCGCAGAGTCCGCACGCGGCGCCCGGCCTTCCAGCCGGGCGCCGCGTCGTTTCCGCGGTGTCGATCTTCCCTGCCCGTTCACCGGAAGATCGCGCACGTTCCCCCGAAGGTTACATTTTCATAACTGGTATAGACCGGTCCGCCTTCTGGTCTAGACCAGACCGAACCGGCGGGCCTACGGTGACCGCACTCCGGAAAATTCGGCGCTCCACTCCCTCCCGGTCCG
>Ga0070741_10008521_pt1 | contig 20509 bp, 21 predicted proteins | sample Coa_R1_4_FD_66440 | JGI IMG/M metagenome (GOLD analysis project Ga0070741, IMG submission 66440) | Surface soil microbial communities from Centralia Pennsylvania, which are recovering from an underground coalmine fire - Coalmine... | ecosystem: Environmental > Terrestrial > Soil > Unclassified ...
TGGGCGGTGTTCACGCGCTACGTGCTCAACAGCGCGGCATCATGGCCGGAGCCGCTTGCGATCCTGCTCACCATTGTGCTCACCTTCATTGGTGCCGCGGCCGGCTACCGCCTCAACCTGCACATGAACATCTCCTATTTCGCCGAACGCCTGCCGCCGCGCGGACAGCGAATGCTCGATATCCTCGTGCAGTTGCTAATGGCAGTGATCGCGCTGTTCATGATCGTGTATGGCGAGCGGTTGGTCGAGGTGACCTGGCACAACACCATCGCCGACTTCCCGTTCCTCTCGGTCGGCGTCACCTACCTGCCGATCCCGGTCGGCGGCGTCTGCCTGCTCCTCTTCATCATTGAGCGCATGTTCCTCGGCGCGCCACCCGATCCGATCGGAGCGCACCGCGAAGACGTACCCTTCGATTAGACGGACGACAGCATGGACATCTTCATCCTGCTTGCGACCATGCTGATCTGCTTCCTGATCGGCATGCCCATCGCCTATTCGCTTGCGATGGCGGCGATCGCCGGCGCATTGTCGATCGGGATTCCGCTCGAAGCCTTGATGCTGAAGATCTCGGACGGCGTCAGCAAGGTCGCGATGCTGACGATTCCGTTCTTCGTGCTGGCGGGAGCGATCATGGCGGAAGGCGGCATGGCGCGGCGGCTGGTCGCCTTCGCCGACGTGCTGGTCGGCTTCACCCGCCTGCGCGGCGGCCTCTCCATCGTCAACGTGCTGGCAACGACATTCCTCAGCGGCATCTCGGGTTCGGCCGTCGCAGACACCTCGGCGATCGGCTCAGTGATGATCCCGCAGATGGAGAAAACCGGTTATCCCCGCGTGTTCGCGACCAATCTCACCATCACCTCGTCGGTGCAGGCGCTGCTGGTGCCGCCGAGCCACAACGCCGTGCTGTATTCGCTGGCAACCGGCGGCACCATCTCGATCAGCGCGCTGTTCATGGCCGGCGTGTTTCCGGGCCTGCTGCTCGGCTTTTCCCTCATCATTCTTTGCCTCGTGATCGCCTATCGCGAGGGTCATCCGCGGGGACAGACGGTCGCGGCAAGGGACGCGGTCAAGATCAGCATCGACGCAGCGTGGGGGCTGATCACGCTGGTCATCATCCTCGGCGGCATCCTGGGCGGCATCTTCACCGCGATCGAGGCCGGCGCGGTCGCCTGCCTCTGGGCGTTCTTCGTCACCATGTTCATCTACCGCGACTATCGCTGGCGCGACCTGCCGCTGCTGCTGCACCGGACCCTGCGCACGGTCGCGATGGTGATGACCCTGATCGCCTGTGCATCCAGCGTCGGCTACATCATGGCGCTGACCCAGATGCCGGGCAAGATGACGGCGTTCTTCCTGTCGATCTCGTCGAACAAATACGTCATCCTGTTCCTGATCAACATCCTGTTGCTGTTACTCGGCACGCTGGTCGACATGGCGCCCTCGATCCTGATCGCGACCCCGATCCTGCTGCCCGTGATGCAGAACTTCGGGGTCGATCCGGTGCATTTCGGCATGATCATGCTGCTCAATCTCGGGATCGGGCTGTGCCATCCGCCGGTCGGAGCGATCCTGTTCGTCGGCTGCGCGGTCGGCAAGGTCACGATCGAACAGGTGATGCGCAAGATCTGGCCGTTTTACGCCGTGATGTTCATCGTGCTGATGTTCGTCACCTACGTCCCCGAAATATCGCTGTGGCTGCCGAGGCACGTGCTGCGCTAAAGTCGACGCGCAACTGCTTCGGAAGGCCTCTTCATGAAAATCGTCGACCTCAGCCGCGAGCTCTATCACCGCACGCCGAGCTACCCCGGGCATCCGCCCATCATGCACGGGATGTGGAAGGACCACGCCGACTCGCTCAAGGACTCCGGCAATGTCTGGGGGCTGTCGTCGATGTTCATCTCGATGCCAGACCACGGCGGCACCCATATCGATGCGCCCCGGCACTTCGGCCCGAGCGGAATTTCCATCGACAAATACCCGCTGGAGAAATGCATCGTGCCGGGCATCTGTCTCGACCTGCGGCATATTTCTCCTCGTACCGAAATAACGCCGACCGATCTCGAAGCTGCCGTTAAGAAAGCAGGCGTGGGCGTGCCCAGGGGCGGCACGGTGCTGCTCTGCACCGGCCATCATGCGCGCACGTTTCCGTCCCGCGCCTATTCCACCGACAATTCCGGTGTGAATGTCGCCGCCACCGAATGGCTCGCCAAACAGGGCATCGTGCATTTCGGCATCGACTCTATGCGGCCCGGCCCGGACAGCGACGTCAATCTGTGGGTGCACAAGGCCTGCCTCGATCTCGACATCACCCACATCGAGAGCCTGTGCAATCTCGAAGCCTTGCTCGGACAGGGCCCGTTCACCTTCATCGGGCTGCCCATGAAGTGGCGCGAGGGCACGGCGTCCCCAATCCGCGCGGTTGCCGTGTTCGGTCTACAATGAATGGCGACATCAAGGCCGCGTGATCCGAATTTTCCGCCGCACGCAACGCTGACATCTTGCAGCCACGCCGCGGCATGACATAGGCTCCGCGCACAAAATAAAAGCCTTGGGAGGACACCGTCATGACCACTCGCCGCGATTTCCTGAGAACCGGCGTCGGCGCCGCAGCCGGCATCGTGTTCTGCAGCTGCGGGCTGCAGCAGACCGCGCAAGCGCAGGGGCAGCCAACGCGCAAGACCCTGCCGGTCAGCGTCAATGGCAAGCGGATCAAGACCATTGACGTGCATTCGCATTGCCATTTCCACGAAGCCGGCGCGCTGCTTGGTGACGAGGGACCGAAGGTGCAGGTCCCGCCGGTCAACGGCGCCGAGAATGCCTTCATCGAGGTCGAAAAGCGTCTCGCCACGATGGACTCGCAGGCGATCGACATGGAGGTGCTGTCGATCAACCCGTTCTGGTACGGCAGGGACCGCGACCTCGCCGCGAAGATCGTGAAAATACAGAATGAAAAGCTCGCCGAGTTATGCGCGTCGAAGCCGGATCGCTTTGTCGGCAATGCCTCGCTGACGCTGCAGGCGCCCGACCTCGCGGTGCAGGAATTGGAAACCGCGGTAAAGAAACAGGGACTGAAAGGTGTGGCGATCGGCGATCGCGTCGGTGACATGGAGTTCTCCGATCCGAAACTCCACCCGGTGTGGGCCAAGGCCGAGGAACTCGGCGTGCCTCTTTTCATTCATCCGCAGGCGCAGCCCGAACTCAACAAGCGACTGGCCGGCAACGGATGGCTGTCCAACGCGATCGGCAATCCGCTGGGGACCACCATCGCGCTGTCACACATGATCTTCGAGGGCACTTTCGACCGCTTTCCCGGCCTGAAAGTGGTCGCCGCGCATGGCGGCGGTTATCTCGGCTCTTACGCCGACCGTTCCGATCACGCCTGTCTGGTCGGACCGAAGGGTTGCAACCCCGACATCAAGCTCAAGAAGCAGCCGACGGAATACCTGAAGCAGATCTATTTCGACTCGCTGATCTTCGAGCCCGAAGCCATTCGCCACCTGGTGGCGCAGGTCGGCGCGAGCCAGATCGTGCTCGGCAGCGACTATCCTTATGAATGGGAAATGCATCCGGTCGATCCGATCTTCGCGACGGAGTCGCTCTCAGACGACCAGAAGGCCGATATCCTCGGCCGCACCGCGGCCAAGCTGTTCGGCGTCCAGGCCTGAGGCCACACACGAAGACGGAGCAAAGCGCAATGGCGCGAACGCTGATCGACATTTCCGTGCCATTGCAGAATGACGTGCCGGCCGATCCGCCCGGCAATCATCCGACCATCCAGTATATCGACCACCAGCAAGGCCTGCCGCGCATGCTGCAGTTCTTCGAAGGCCTGAAGGCGGAGGACCTGCCGGACGGCCAGGGTTGGGCGGTGGAGCAGGTCTCGCTCTCCACGCACAACGGCACGCATCTCGACGCGCCCTGGCATTTCCACCCCACGATGAATCGCGGCGAACGCTCATGGACGATCGACGAGGTTCCGCTGGAATGGTGCCTGCAGCCCGGCGTCAAGCTCGACTTCCGCCATCTGCCGGACGGCTATGTGGCCACTGCAAAAGATGTCGAGACCGAGCTCAAGCGCATCGGTCATACGCTGTCGCCGCTCGAGATCGTCGTGGTCAACACCTCGGCCGGCGCCAAATACGGCCGCCGGGACTACGTCACTTCCGGTTGCGGCATGGGCTATGAAGCAACGATGTATCTGCTCGAGTGCGGCGTGCGGCTGACCGGCATCGATGGCTGGAGCTGGGATGCGCCTTTCGTCTATACGGCGAAGAAATACGCCGAGACCCGGGATGCCAGCCTGATCTGGGAGGGCCACAAGGCCGGCCGCCACATCGGCTATTGCCACATCGAAAAGCTGCACAATCTGGAGCTTTTGCCGTCCACCGGTTTCATGGTGTCGTGCTTCCCAGTGAAGATCGAACGGGCGTCGGCGGGCTGGACCCGGGCGGTCGCGATCATCGACGGCTGATCGCGACGCATCGCGGCGTCAATTGCTCCTGACGATGTGCATCTGCTCGGCCGGCTGGGCGATCTGCGTCGGGCCGCTCGGCGACATGTCGGGGACGACAAACTCGGCCTGCGCGGCGGCCGAAATCCATTCGGACACGACCGGATAGTTCGTCGCGAGGACGACGATCACGAGCAGAATGCCACCGAGAACGGCGAAGATGAGCCGAGGTGAATTCGCCGTCTCGCGCGGATCGTCCTTGTCCTGGTGCTGCATCGGTGCCTCCTGATTCATAGGATCGCACCGCAGTGAATAGCTCGTACCACCGCGCAAAGATGCGAACTGCATCACATCTCGAACAAGCTCGCGATAACGTGAGACAGGCGTGTAAGGCGGTCCCGCAGGCCCTGCGTCAGTCGTCCTCGTCCACGCCGGCCTCGGCAAGCTCCTTGATTGCCGAGGTGTCGAGCACGACGATGGCGCCGTGCTCGAGGCGCACCCAGTTGTGCGCGGCCCAGGCGCGAAGCTGCTTGTTGATGCTCTCGCGGGTCATGCCCACCATTTCGCTCAGCTCCTGCTGGGTGATCGTGATGGTGCGTCCCTGCGGCTCGGACTTGTCGCTGAGGCGAAGCAAGGTGCTGGCAAGGCGGCCGGGCAGATCCTGAAGGATCACCTGCTCGACCTGATCGCTGGTCTGCCGCACCCGTTCGCAAAGCAGCTCGATGAACTTCATCGCCAGCGACGGCTGGCTGCGCACGAAGGGAAGGAACTCGCGGCGATCGATGACGAACAGCTCGCAATTGGTGTTTGCCGTGCCATCGGCCGAGCGCGGCTGGTTGGAGAGGACCGACATCTCGCCGAACACCTCGCCGGGACCGATCAGGTTCAGGATCGCGTTGCGACCGTCGGACGAAGAGATGCTGATCTTCACGGTTCCCGAGATCACGACCATCAAGCTGTTGCCCGGATCGCCTTTGGAAAAGATCGTCGTGCCCCGCTTCAGCACCGTGTGTTTGGCGTAACGACAGAGCTGCTCGAAGGCCTCAGGCGTCAGGTCGACAAAATACGGATGCTTGCGCAGCACCGACAATTTGCCGCTGGTGACGCGGCGGGCGTCTGCTGTCTGTTCCTGAGGCACGCCGTAGTCTCCCGAGGCGACTGCTGCCCCTCCCCGTCATTTCCGTAGTCGCCGCGCCGGCTATTTACAACAACAAACCTGCTCGCGGGCGAATTTCCGTCACGCGGGAAGCTTGTCAGCATTTCTCATTCGTTACCGATACCCATCTCCTTGATGATACGCGCGTACTTGGCAAGTTGGTCGCGCGTCATGGAGCCCAATTCCTCGGCAGACGAGCCCCGTATCGTGAAACCCAGCTCCTCGAGCTTCTTGCCGACCTCCGGATCGGCCAGCGCCTTGAGCACTTCGGCGTTCAATCTGGCGACGATCGCCTTCGGAGTGCCGTGCGGGGCGAGAATCGCAAACCAGGAGTTGAAGGTGAAGCCAGGCATGCCGGATTCGGATACGGTCGGGACGTCTGGAAATTGCGGCAGGCGTTTTGGCGTGGCCACCCCGATCAACCGAAGCTGGCTGCCGCGCACCAGCGCGGCCACGGTGCCGAGCCCCTGAAATCCCACCGGGATCTGGCCGGCCGCGATGTCGGTCGCCGCCTGGGTCGCGCCCTTGTAGGGCACATGGGTGAGGGAAATGCCGGCGGCGGACGCGAATATCGCCATGGCCAGATGCTGCGGGCTGCCGGGACCGCCGGAGCTGTAATCGATCTTGCCGGGCGTGGCTTTGGCGGCGGCGATCAGGTCGGCCGCGGATTTGTAAGAGGTCTGATTGCCGGCGACCAGGCCCCACTCGACGGTTGCGACCAGGGACACCGGCTCGAAATCCTTCAAAATGTCCCAGCGCATCTTGGCCTGCAGGTTCGGCACCATGGTCATGATGCTGTCGTTGAAGCCGCCGATGGTGTAGCCGTCCGGCTCGGCATGGGCGACCTGCTCGGCGCCGATCAAGCCTGACGCGCCCGGCTGGTTCAGAACCACGAACTGCTGGCCCATATTGTCGGCCATCTTCTGCGTCACGATGCGGGCGGCAACGTCGACGGCGCTGGCAGCCGCGAGCGGCACGATCATCTTGATCGGACGATCCGGGTAATTGCCTTGCGCCAATGCGCAGGAATTGCCGGCAATCAGAATGGCGGCCAACCAACCAACGAGACGCATATTTCCCCCTATCGGCCGGTGTCCTGGAGCGGGTGCCGGTGTCTGCGCAAGATGCTCTGCAACAAAAGCCTTGGCAATGCGCCCTAGGGCGGCAGAACCGCCGTCCCGAACCGCCCCGGCGGAGGTTGCCGGCCCCTGCGGGACCTATGATAATCGGCCGTTGAGGCAAGACGTCGTCCAGCCCAAAGAGCCATGCCGCCCTCGCTCAAACCAGCCGGCAAGACCTTAGCCCGCAACAAACCGGTGCGGCAGCAGCGCCCCTCGCCAAAGCCCCGGCTCAACGGCGCCATGGCCTGCGACACCGCCTTCCGGATCGTGGCGCGGCGGCATCTCGACGCCCTCGTCGCGAACCGGGACGCGACCGCCGGCGGCGATCCGACCGCGCTGCATCAAATGCGGATCGCACTGACGCATCTGCGCACCGCTATCCTGTTTTTTTCTCCCATGGTCGAAGACGCGATCCGCGACGAGGTCAGGGATGAACTGAAATGGCTGAACGGCGAACTCGGCGCGGTGCGGGATCTCGATGTCGCGGTCGACCGGATCAAGGTGTTGAACAAAAAACGGCCGCAGATCCTGCCGGCTGTCGGCGCCTGGAACGAGAAACGCAACGAGGGCCACCGCACGCTCTCGCGGACGCTGCACTCGGTCAGGTATCAGTGGCTGATCGATCAAACATCGGGCTGGATCGAGAACGGCCCGTGGTCGACCAAGCGCGACAAGGCGTCGGAGATCGAACGCGCCAAACCGATCGGCGATTACACGACCGACAAACTGCTGGAATGGGAGAAAACGCTGGTCAAGCGTAGCCGCAAGCTGCGCAAGATGGGAACCAAGAAGCGGCATCGGCTGCGGCTTCTCAACAAGAAGCTGACCTATTCCATCGATTCCTTCGAGGACCTGTTCGAGGACAGGAAATTCGCCAAGCACAAGGCGGCGCTCAAGCAATTGCGCAAGGCGCAGCGCTCGCTCGGTCAACTCAATGACGGCGCGCGAGGCGAGGCGCTGGCGGAAGAATTGAAGCGCGGCGGCGTACAGACCGACGTTCGTTTCCTGAAGAAGGAGCAGGAGAAGCGCCTCTTGAAGAAAGCGACGAAGGCCTATCGCAAGCTCGACAAAGTCAAATAATCACAACAGCCTGCCGTCGGTCGCAAAGAACGGATGCGGTCCGTCGAACTCCCCGATCGGCACCTGATGCGTCACCAGATGGCCGCCGCCTTCATCGGGAAACCAGATGTGAAGGTGGAAGGCGGGCTGCTCGATCCGGAACGAGGGCTGACGCAGATGCGCGAGATCGAGATCGACGGCATGGTTCGGCGCGGGACAGATCGTGCAGGGCACACCCGCAAACATCGTCATGATCGCGCGGTGGAGGTGGCCGGTCGCGACCAGCCGCACACGCGGATGCCGCCTGACGATTTCGGAAAGCTCGGAGGCATTGCGCAGGTTCTGGCGATCCATATGCCAGATGCCGGCAATGAAGGGCGGATGATGCAGGAACAGCAGCGCCGGCCGGCCTGCCGATGTTGACAGCGTTTCCTCCAGCCACCGCAAGGTCTGAGGCTCGAGCAGGCCATGTGGCTTGCCGGGCACGCTGGAATCCAGCAGTAACAGGTCGAGTTCGCCAACCTCGATCTTCTGGTTGAGTGCACCCGCCGAAAAAACATGGGGCGCATCGGGAAAGGCGGTGCGCATCAATTCGCGGGAGTCATGATTGCCGGGGATGCCGGCGAACGGCAGCTTCAGCGGCGCGAGCAGCTTCTTGAGATAGTCATATTCCTCCGTGTTCGGCGTATCAGCGAGATCGCCGGAGATCACCACAAAATCCGGTGTCGGAACGAACGCGTTCAACGCCGCGACGCATCGTTCCAGCGCTTTCGCCGTATCGACCTTGCCATAAGCGAGGATGCCCGGCGGCTTTATATGCAAGTCGGAAATCTGAGCGATATGGATGGGCTTCGACGGCATCGTCCTCAATCTTCCAATGGCAACAGGCGAACGGCTTCCGGGGCAATCGAAAGACCGACGTGTTCGCCGGCCCTGGCTTGCACCGTATTGGGCACTTCGACGGCGAGCGGCTTATCTGCGACGCCGCTGACGATCAAGCGCTGCCGATCGCCGCTGAAGCTGACGCTGTCGACAATTCCGGCGAGAGGCGCAGCCCCCGGCTCCGCCAGCTGGATCGATTCCGGCCGAACCATGGCGACCGCAACGGCAAGATTGACCTGACTGCCGATCGGCTGCCGCCCGCCCGGCAGCATCAGATGGCCATTCTCGACCGAAGCGTCGATGATGTTGGCCGCGCCAATGAATTCGGCGACGAAGCGGTTGCGCGGCGTGAAATAGATGTCGCGCGGCGTGCCGATCTGGGCGATCGCGCCCTTGCTCATGACAACGATGCGATCGCCGAGCTCCATCGCCTCGGACTGATCGTGCGTCACATAGATCGCGGTGATGCCGAGCGCGCGCAGGAGGCGATTGAGCTCGCCGCGAAGCCGATCGCGCAACGCGGCATCGAGCGCCGTCAGGGGTTCGTCGAGCAGCAAGATGCCGGGCCGGATCGCAACCGCGCGCGCCAATGCGACGCGTTGGCGCTGACCGCCGGAGAGCTGGTCGATCCTGCGATTTTCGAGGCCGGCAATATTGGTGAGAGCGACGAGCTCGGCGACGCGCGCGGCGCGCTCTGCCTTCGCCACGCCGCGGATCTTGAGGCCATAGCCGATATTCTCGGCCACACTCATGTTGGGAAACAGCGCATAGGACTGGAACACCATGCCGACATTGCGCCGTTCGATCGGCACCTTTGTCATGTCCTTGCCGTCGAACAGCACCTTGCCGCCTTCGTCGGGCACCTCGAGACCGGCGATGATCCGCAGCATGGTGGTCTTGCCGCAGCCGGACGGACCGAGCAGCACCAGCGTCTCCCCGCGCGCGATGTCCAGCGTCGCGGGCTCCAGCGCGCGGGTGCCATCGGCAAAGGTCTTGGCACAATTCTCGATGCGCACGGAGGCGCCGTGTCCGCCCGCCCCGCTCATCGCGCACGCTCCTTGTCGGCAAACAGCTGCATGGCAACCAGCAGCGGAATGATCATGATGAAGAAAATCAGCGTGTAGGCGGAGGCGACCTCGAGCCGCATCGAGGCATAGCTGTCGGCGAGCCCAATCGGCAGCGTCTTGGTCAGCGGCGTATGCAGCATCCAGGTCAGGTTGAATTCGCCGAGCGAAAGCGTGACCACCATCAGCGAACCCGCGAGAATCCCCGGCACCGCATTGGGCACGATCACATCGCGAAAGCGGCGCCAGGGTGAAGCGCCGAGCGATGCCGCACCTTCATCGAGCGTCTTGATGTCGACCGTGGCGAAAACAGCCATCACCGAACGCACCATGAAGGGCATGGTGAAGATGACGTGGCCGGAGAGGATGAACAGCCAGGAGCGGCGGAATTCGCCGAAGCTGCCGTAGGTGAGCAGCAATGCCAGCGCGATTGCAAGGCCGGGGATCGCAAGCGGCAGCGTGATGATCTCCTCGACGATGCGCGACAGCCGCCCTCCCCGCACATGCAGCGCATAGGCGGAGGGCACACCGACCAGCAGCGTGACGACCAGCGTCGCGAACGCGATCAGGAACGACAGTCCGATCGTGCCGGCATAAAGCTCCCAGACCTGGCCGACCCATTGCAACGTGAAGCCCGATGAAATCCCGCGAAAATAGTTCGCGGTGACGCCTGCCGCGATCGACAGCGCGGCAGGCACGACCAGGAACGCGGCGACCACGAGCGTGAACAGAAGCTGGCCGGCGAAGATCAGGCGGTCGCGCATGGTTTCATCCGGCCGCCGCGACCGCGCTGCCCGAGAACGAGCGGGCGAGCGCGAGAATAAACCATGTGATGATGCCGAGCCCCACCGACAGCGCGGCCGAAGTCGCGAAGTTCGCGGCCAGTGTGAACTCGGTATAGATCAGCATCGGCAGCACATCGATATTGGTGGCCAGCGTGAAGGCGGTGCCGAACGCGCCCATCGCTGTCGCAAAGGCAATGGCGCCGGAGGCGACGAAGGCCGGCGCCAGCGCCGGCAGCACCACGTCGCGCTGCACCGCCCATGGACTTGCGCCGAGCGAGCGCGCGGCTTCCTCCAGACCGCTGTCGAGCTTTTGCACCGCCGCCATGACGGTGAGGATCACGCGGGGGATGGAGAAGTAGAGATAGCCGAGGAACAGGCCGTAGATCGAATAGGCGAAGACCAGCTTTTGACCGACCAGGTGGCTGGAGATATCGCCGATCAGGCCCTGTCGCCCCGCGAGCAGGATGATCAGAAAGCCGACCACCACGCCGGGAAACGCCAGCGGGAAGGTCAGCATCGCGATCAGGATCGCGCGCCCGGGGAAGCGATGCCGCTGCAGGAACATGCCGGCGATGGTGGCGACGATCAATGTCACCACCGTGGTCGCAGCCGCCAGCAACACCGTGTTGATCAGGGTGGCGCGATAACGCGGCTCGGCCAGGATCGCGAGGTAGCCGGCAATGCCTTGTGGCCCCTCGGCGCCGGTCACGACGAGGCGCGCCATCGGCAGCAGGAAGAACGCCACTGTCACTACCGCGAGCGGCAGCAGGCATAGCCAGACAAACGATCTATGCGACATCAGGAAGTGGTGCCCCGACCCTTCAAACAGTCGGGCACCATATTGCCTCAGCGGACCTCGGCGAGATAGCGGTCCAAAAAACCTTTTTGCATGTTTTCCATCTCGCCCCAGTCGACGCTTTTGGCGCGGGCGTAGTCGCTGTCGGGCAAGAACTTCTTCTTGACCGCCTCGGGCAGTTCGATCGGGCGCGCCGGACGCAGGTAAGCATTGGTCCAGATCGCCTGTCCCTTGTCCGACAGGAGGTAGTCGATAACCTTCTTGGCCTTGTCCTTGTCAGGGGCGTTCTTCACGAGGCCGATGACATAGGGATAGAGAACCGAGCCCTCGCAGGGGATCACGAATTCGAAATTGCCCTTCTCGGAATATTTGGCGCGATAGGCGTTGAAGTCGAAATCGAACAGGATCGGCAACTCGCCCGACACGACGCGCGCGTAGGACGTCTGCTTCGGCACGATCGGATCGTTCTTGTGCAGATCCTTGAAGAAGTTGATCGCGGGATCGAAGTTCTTCGACGAGCCGCCGAGCGCAAGATTGATCGCGACCGCGCCGACGTAACCGACCGCCGCCGAGGTCGGATCGAGGTAGCCGACCATGCCCTTGTACTCGGGCTTGAGCAGGTCCTTCCAGCAGGCCGGCACCGGCTTGCCGCCGAGCGCGTCCTTGTTCACGAACAGGCCGAGTGTGCCGGAATGGATCGTGGTCCAGTAGCCGTCGGGATCCTTCAGGCCGGCCGGGACCTGGTCCCAGTTCACGGGCTTGTAGGGCTCGAGCGCGTCCTGCGCCTTGGCCTTGATGCCGAAGCCGACACCGAAATAGCCGATATCGCCGACCGGGTTGGCTTTCTCGGCCAGGATCTGCGCCAGCGCCTGGCCCGAGTTCTTGTTGTCATGGGGAATGTCGTATTTGAGGTCAGCCTTGATAGCCTTCAGCATGGAGGCCCAATCCGCCCACTCCGGCGGGCAATTGTAGCAGATCACATCGGCCGCTCTGGCCGATTGCCATGGCGCCAAGAGCGACAGCGCAAGCAGGATCAGGACAAAGCGGACGCTCCTCATGAGACATGCTCCGATTTTGGGGATCAGGACGGGTGTTGGGGACCAACTATAGGCCACGCATGAAGGATTTGCGACGTACCCTTTTTGCCCTGCAACAAAGCTGGGGAGTGCACGACCGGCCTCGCCCGCCTTGCGATGCAACGATAGTTGCAGATATCCTGCACCTACGCTGCTCTAGTGGAGCGGGTTTGACGTTCGCTCCCTACCCGGCCGCGAGTTCGAGCGAACGTCAAATCCAACGCTCCACTAGAATTCATATTTTCTAGTGGTCCTTCAATTCCAACATTCGCAATTGTGCCCGCTGAAAGGGAATGCGAATGTTGGAATTGGACCACTAGACCCAAGGAACGCCCGCAGAAGACGTTCCGCTCAACGGAGACAACCCATGAATCCTCCCGTCAGCGCGCCCGCCATCAAGGTCGTCAAATCGGTGCGCGAACAAGTCAGCCCCGAAGAATGGGATGCGCGGGTCAATCTCGCCGCCTGCTACCGGCTTGTTGCGATGTACGGCTATACCGAAGGGGTCGCGAACCACATTTCCTGCCGCGTGCCCGGACATCACGATCAGTTCCTGATCAATCCGTACGGGATGCTCTATGAGGAGATCAACGCGTCCTGCCTGATCAAGGTCGACGTCGACGGCAACACGCTGTTCAACGCCAGCGACTACAACGTCAATGTCGCGGGTTTCGTCATCCACAGCGCCATCCATATGGCGCGCCACGACGTCGACTGCGTCGCGCATACGCATACGCCGGCCGGCATGGCGGTGTCGGCGATGGAATGCGGACTCTTGCCACTGACGCAGACGTCGATGCGCTTCGTCCACATCGGTTATCATGATTTCGAAGGCATTGCCGACGATCTCGGCGAGCGCGAACGGCTGGTGCGCGACCTCGGCGATCACGAGGCGATGGTGTTACGCAACCACGGCCTGCTGGTGTGCGGCCGCACCATCCCCGGAACCTGGACTTTGCTCTACCGCATGGAGCGCGCGTGCGAGGTGCAGGTGATGGCGTTGTCCTGCAACACCAAGCTGACCATTCCCTCCACCGAGATCCTGGAGAAGACCTTCGACAAGGTACGGCCGTGGCCGGACAAGCCGAACCGCAACGGCGATCTCGGCTGGCCGGCGTATTTGCGCAAGCTCGACCGGGTCGATCCATCGTACCGGAATTGACGCTTTAAGAGGTGGTGCCGCCTAACGCGGCACCACGGCGGTCGCCTCGATCTCGACACGCGCGGCCTTCTCGACCAGGCGCACAACCTGCACCAGCGCCATCGCCGGATAATGGCTGCCGAAAATCTCTCGATAGACCTGACCGATCTCTTTCAGGTTCGCGAGATACTCCTCCATGTCGACGACATACCAGGTCAACCGCACGAGGTGCTCCGGCTGCGCACCGCCTTCGGCAAGGATCGCTGCGATATTACACAAGGCTTGCCGCACCTGCGCGACGAAACCCGCCGCAAGACGCTCCTCGCTGTCCCAGCCGATCACACCGCCGGTCACCACGATGCGTCCGTCCGCCGCCATGCCGTTGGCATAGCCCTTCGGCGCCGGCCATCCGCTCGGCTGCAGGACAAGCGAGGTCCTGACTGTGCTCGTTGCAGCAGGGCGCGTGGCGAGGTCAGGCGCGTCAGTCACGATCGTTCTCCCTATTCCGCGGCGACGCCGTGCGAGGCGGCATCTCCCAAAGCCTTCTGGCGCAGCGCAAAGCGCTTCAGCTTGCCGGTTTCGGTCTTGGGCAGTTGTGCAACGAACTCGACCGCGCGCGGATATTTGTAGGGCGCGATCGCCGCCTTGACATGCTCCTGCAGCGCGGTGGCAAGGGCTGCGTCTGCGGTCGCATTGGCGGCGACGACGACATACGCCTTGACGATCATGCCGCGTGCTTCGTCGGGTGCACCGACCACGCCGCATTCGGCGACGGCAGGATGGGATAGCAGCGCGGCTTCCACTTCGGGGCCGGCGATGTTGTAGCCGGAGGAGACGATCATGTCGTCGGCGCGGGCGACAAAGGAAAAGCGGCCCTTTTCGTCGCGTACGAAAGCGTCGCCCGTCAGGTTCCAGCCGTCGCGCACATAATTCGATTGCCTGGAATCGGCGAGATAGCGGCAGCCCGTCGGCCCGCGCACCGCGAGCTTGCCAACGGTGCCCGCCGGCACCTCGTTCATGTCGTCGTCGACGATTCGTGCCTCGTAGCCCATGACGGGTTTTCCGGTCGTTCCCGCGGCCGCATCGCCTTCACGATTGGTGATGAAGATATGCAGGAGTTCGGTGCTGCCGATGCCGTCGAGAATGGGCTTGCCCGTCTTGCGGGTCCAGCTTTCGAACACCGGCGCCGGCAGGGTCTCGCCGGCCGAAACCGCAAGACGGAGCGACGAGAGGTCCGCGCCCTTGTCCATCGCCGCCATCATGGCGCGATAGGCGGTCGGCGAGGTGAAGCAGATCGTGGCCTTGTAGGTCTCGATGATCTTGATCATCTCGGGCGGCGCCGCGTTCTCCAGCAAGGTCGCGGTCGCGCCGAACCGCAACGGAAATACCGCAAGCCCTCCGAGCCCAAAGGTAAAGGCGAGCGGGGGCGAACCGACAAAGACGTCGTCGGGCGTCACCTTGAGAACTTCCCTGGCGTAGCCGTCCGCCACCGCCAGGATGTCGCGATGGAAATGCATGGTGGCCTTGGGCTCACCCGTGGTGCCCGAGGTGAAGCCGAGTAGCGCGACATCGTCGCGGCCGGTTTTGACGGCGTCGAAACGAACCGGCTTGTTCAGCGCGACCCGATCGAGTTCGGCGTCGTGGTTCGACGTGCCGTCGAAGTTGACGACCTGCTTCAGGAAGCGGCTGGTCTTGGCGCAGGCGACCAACTCGTCGGCGATGCGGCTGTCGGTCAACGCCAGCGCGATCTCGGCCTTATCGACGATCTTGCTCAGTTCGCCGGCGCGCAGCAGTGGCATGGTGTTGACGACGACGGCGCCGGCTTTGGTCGCCGCGAGCCATGCAGCCACCAGCGCCGGATTGTTGCCGGAACGGATCAGCACGCGATTGCCGGGCTTGACGCCGTAGTTCTCGACCAGCGCATGTGCCAGCCGGTTCGACCAATCCGCCAGTTCCTTGTAGGTGCGCTGACGGCCGTTGCCGATCAGGGCGACACGATCGCCCATTCCCTGCTCGACGATGCGGTCGGTCAACTCGACCGCAGCGTTGAGATAGTCCGGATACTGAAACTCCGGCCGGTCCAGCAGCAGGTCCGGCCATTGATTCATAGGCGGCAGATTGCGCCGCGCAAAGTCATCGACATGCCCGGATGGTCCAAGGGTTGGATTTCCCGACATTTTCATCGCCTCCTTTCGGGGATGAAAGGCGCCCGGCAGCGCTTTAGCCTTAAACATTTTAAACTTAAAATAATTGGGCGCAAGGGCGGAAATCGCGGTCATCCAAAGGCTTTGACGGGCCTAGCGCCGTGCCAATCGCTTCAACCGCAACACCATCTCCGAGGCGGCATCGGCGAGCGGCGCAATGGCGGTGAAATGATTGGCAGCGGCGACGATGCCATAGCGGGTCGGAAGCCCGGCCCTCGCCCAGGCCTCGGTCGCGACCCGGCTCTGGCGGTGATATTCCGCGCTTTCCTTTTCACCGACCACGGCATCGAGGCTGCCGTCGGCCGGTGGCTTCCAGAACAGGGGGCTCGCGTCTTTTGCCGTCGCGCCATTGAGCCCGAGCGCCTTGTTGATGGAGGTCCCGACCAGCGGCACCAGATCGAACAGGCCGGAGATGGCATAGGCCGCGATTACGAGGTCCGTTGGTAGCGAGGCATCATGCGCCCTCCAATCGGTTGCCAACAGGCAGGCGGCGAGATGGCCGCCCGCGGAATGGCCGCTGATGACGAGCGGCCTGCCGAGTTTCGCCAGCGCGCGGGCCGCTGCACGCATTTGTCCGATGATCGTGTGGACCGTCACCTGCGGACAGAGATCATAGGTGGGAACAGCGACCTCGATGCCGTGCGTATTCAGCCCACGCGCGCAATGGCTGAAGGACGAACCGTCCAGCGCCTGCCAGTAACCACCATGGATGAAGACGACGATCGGCCCCTGCCCGTCACCGGAAAACAGATCGATGGTGTTACGAGGACTGGGCCCATAAGCAATCTGCCGCGGAGCGTGCTCGGTACGATAAGCCGCTGCATCCCTTGCCCATCCGGCCATCAATGCCGGGTTCTCGGGAACCCGCGCCCGGTTGTTGTATTCGACCTCGTAGTCGATATCGGCCACGCGGACTATGGCGCCCGGCGGCTGGCGGATTTCTGCGCCGAACCCTTAGCCTTAGCGAGCAGCCGCATCAATTCGCGGACATCTTTTGGCGTCAGCTCGGAAAAGATGTCGGCGATCCAGGTCTCGTGCTCTGCCGCCATCCGGCGAAATTCGGCGCGTCCGAGCCTGGTCAGGCGGATCATCTGCACGCGGCGATCGGAATCCGACGTGCGCCGGTCGAGATGACCGGACTCGACCAGACGCTCGACCAGCCCGGTGACATTGCCGTTCGACACCATCATGCGTTTGGAGACATCCGAGAGCGTCATGCCATCGGGCGCGCGGTCGAGCTGCGCCATCAGGTCGAAACGTGGCAGCGTCACGTCGAAACGCTCGCGCAGCCGGCTGCGCACCGCGCCCTCGATCAGCGTGGTGCAGGTCAACAGCCGTAGCCACAGCCGAAGCTCGTCGGCGTGATCGTGTTCGACAGTCTTGGTCTCGGAATCAAGCATCGGATTGCCATCTTACAAGTGCGGCTGCCTCAAAACACCGCGCTGGCGACATTCTTCCATCGATCTTTTGACCTTCAAACAATTCGGTCCGTTCCGCAAGTCGAAGCACGGCGGCCGTCTGCGCAATTTCTTTAGGCCTCAAGCAATTGGCGCGCCGCTTGCATGGACCGCCCATGCAGTCGCCTGTCCTTGCGGTGGCGACCGTCATCAGAATAAGCTTGTCTGGCAGGTGTTAGCGTTCACTGCGGCCGTCCAAGAGCCGCGAGGAGGGAGTGATGAAGCAGCGTTTGGGATTGGCCGGACTTGCGGCCTTGCTTGCGATCGGCCCGGCGGCCGCGCAGGACAAGATCAAGATCGGCGTGATCGTCACCTTGTCGGGACCGGCGGCCGCGCTCGGCGGACAGGTACGCGACGGCTTTGCGCTCGCGGTCAAGGACCTCGGCGGCAAGATGGGCGGCAGGGATGTCGAGGTCGTCGTCGCCGACGACGAACTGAAGCCCGATGCCGCCGTCACCAAGGTCAAGGGCCTGCTCGAGCGCGACAAGGTCGACTTCGTGGTCGGCCCGATCTTCTCCAACATCCTGCTGGCGATCCACAAGCCGGTCATCGACACCAGGACGTTTCTGATCAGCCCGAATGCAGGTCCGTCGAGCTACGCCGGCAAGGAATGCAGCCCATTCTTCTATGTGACGTCGTACCAGAACGACCAGGTGCACGAGATCCTCGGCAAGGTGGCGCAGGATCGCGGCTACAAGCGCGTCTATCTGCTGGTGCCGAACTATCAGGCGGGCCGTGACTCCGTGGCCGGCTTCAAACTCGACTACAAGGGCGAGATCGTCGAGGAATCCTACGTGCCGCTGGGCACGCTCGACTTCCAGCCCGAACTATCCAAAATCTCCTCGCAGAAGCCGGACGCCGTTTTCACCTTCATGCCGGGCGGCATGGGCGTGAACCTCGTCAAGCAGTACCGGCAGGCCGGCCTTGCCGACAGCATTCCCGTGCTGTCAGCCTTCACAGTCGACGAATCGACACTGCCGGCGCAGCAGGATGCCGCGGTCGGCATGTTCGGCGGCGCCGACTGGGCGCCCAACCTCGACAATCCCCGAAGCAAGAAGTTCGTCGCCGGCTATGAGGCCGCCTACAACGCCGTGCCCGGCACCTATGCCATGCAGGCCTATGACGCGGCGTTGTTGATCGACAGCGCGGTCAAGGCGGTGAAGGGCGATCTCGCCAACAAGGACGCGGTCGCGGCCGCGCTGAAGAAGGCCGATTTCACCTCGCTGCGCGGCGGCTTCAAGTTCAACACCAATGGCTATCCGATCCAGGACTTTTATCTGACCAAGGTTGCGAAGCGCCCGGACGGCAAATTCCAGACCGAAATCGTGCAGAAGGTCTTTGCGAATTATGGCGACCGCTACGCCAAGGATTGCGCGCCGGCCAAATAACAACAGACACAGGGAGTGACAACATGAAGACCGAAGTCGCCGGCATCACGCGGGCCAACGAGGGCATCCAGGGCATCACCTGGAACATCCTCGGCCAGACCTATGTGCCGAAGAGCCGAACCGAGCACAGCTTCTCCTGGCACGCGACGTTTCCGCCCGGCACCTTCGTGCCGCCCCACATCCATCCCGACCAGGACGAATATCTCTACATCCTTGAAGGCCGGCTCGACTTCTTCCTCGATGGCGCAGACGAGTTCGCGACCGCCGGCGATACGGTGCGCCTGCCGATGGGCAAGCCGCACGGCATCTTCAACAAGTCACAGCAGAACGCGAAGACATTGTTCTGGGTGTCGCCCACGCGGCGGCTCTACGACCTGTTCTGGGCAATCCACAACATGAAGCGGCAGAACCCCGACGATGTCGTGAAGCTCGCGGCCGAGCACAACATCCACTTCCTGCCGCCGCCTCCCGGCGCGTAGAGGCTTATTGTTTGGCGCGTGATCTATTCGGAAAACCGGTTCCCACTTTTCCGGATCATGCGCTACCGCGACACCACGCGCGCGGCGAAGCCGGCCTTGGCGGCGTAGCCGCGCACGATCGCCTCGCGCGACTCGTAGTTCAGGACGGTGTCGATGTCGGAAAAACCTTGCGGCGCCAGCTGCTCGACGGCGTCGATGACACCCTCCGGTCCGCCGCGGCGGTTGGAGGCGACGACATCGGCGGTCATTGGCAGGCGCTGCTTTTCATAGGCTGCCAGCGCCTGACGCGGATGCTCGGCGTGCGCCAGCGCGTCCGCCAGGCAGCGCGCGTCGAGGATCGCCTGCGAGGCGCCGTTCGAACCCACCGGATACATCGGATGCGCGGCATCGCCGAGCAGCGTGACACGACCGCTCGACCAATGCGGCAAGGGATCGCGGTCGCAGCAGGGATACTCCCAGAACTCGGGGGTGGCGCGGACCAGGCTCGCGAAATCGACCTGCGGAATCGAAAAGCCCGCAACATGCGGCATCAGCTCTTCGGGCCGGCCAAGCCGCGACCAGTCCTCGCGGCGTGCCGGCGGCGCGCTGCCGTCGCCGACTTTCACCAGCACCGCCCAATTGGTCAGGCGGCTGGCCGGGCTCGAGCCTTCCGCGATCGGATAGACAACGGCCTTGGCGTTCAGCCCGCCGGCGATGATCATCGAACATCCCGTGAGGAACACCGGCCAGTCGGTGGCGCCGCGCCACAACATCAAGCCGTTCCAGCAGGGCGGTCCCTCCTCGGGAAACAGCGTCTGCCGCACCCTGGAATGAATGCCGTCGGCGCCGATCAGGATGTCGCCGCGCGCGGTGACCGAGTGAGCGCCCGTACGATCGAAGAAATAGGCGGTGACACCGCCCTCATCCTGCGTGAATGAGCCGAGCCGGCAGCCGGTATGGATGGCGTCGTGGCCGAGACGCTCGATGACGGCCTGATGGATCACGCCCTGCAGGCGGCCGCGGTGAATCGAGAATTGCGGCACCTCGTGGCCGGCATCGAGGCCGCGCTTCTCATGCCAGACCTGTTGCCCATGACGGGTCAGGTAGAACAGCTCGTAGGTGCGGATCGCGACCTGGTCGAGCCGATCGAGCAGACCGATGCCGGCAAGCTCGCGGATCGCATGCGGCAAGGTATTGATGCCGACGCCGAGCTCGCGGATGGAATCCGATTGTTCGTAGATCTCGCAGTCGATGCCGCGGGCCCGCAGCATGAGCGCGGTGGTCAGACCACCGATACCGCCGCCGACGATGATCGCCTTCATGGCCTTAACTCCAACCCGGACGCAACAGACGGGTTAAAATCGCATAGCCCGTTATTCGGCCGCAAGCGGCTTTGTGGCCTCGGCCTTGAGCTCGGCGCGGGTTTTCGGCTTAGCCTTAATTTTAAGGTCCTCGAAATCCTGCCGGTC
>Ga0070741_10008522_pt1 | contig 20509 bp, 19 predicted proteins | sample Coa_R1_4_FD_66440 | JGI IMG/M metagenome (GOLD analysis project Ga0070741, IMG submission 66440) | Surface soil microbial communities from Centralia Pennsylvania, which are recovering from an underground coalmine fire - Coalmine... | ecosystem: Environmental > Terrestrial > Soil > Unclassified ...
TGAGCACCCAGTTGAACTGCCCGGCCTTCGCCGATGCGATCTCGAACTTCGCCGCCATGCGCCGCCCTTTCGTCGTTGTTGCCGGTGTTGCGCATGTTATCGGCCGTTCGCTGATCTGGGGAACCGCCCCTTCGCCCGCTCGGGGCGACGGGGCCGCTGGGTTTCTCGCCTGCGTTGTCCAGGGCCGGATCTAGCCTGACCGGGATGGAGCTGCGCTATCTGTATGTGGGGGCGCCGGATACCGATGCGGCGCTGGCGTCGTGGTTGCGGCTGCCCGGGTCTCGGCTGCGCTGGCGCTTCCGCCGTTTCGGCGCCGACGTGGCTGCCGTGGATCTGGGGGCTCCCCCGGTCGTGCTGGTGGCTGATCACCGTCCGGCTGGCTCGGTGCTGCCGATTTTCGCCGTGGCCGACCTGGATGTGGCCCTGGCCGCTCTCGGCGGCGACTGGATGGTTGCCGTCGGCCCGATGGGCACTCCGGAAGGCCCGACCTGCGTGGTGCGCAACTCCGATGGTTGCGCCATCGCCCTGCTCCAGCTGGACCGCCCCGACGCCCTGGATGGGGCGTTCACCGCCGACAATCCCCCCGCCGTGCTCCGGCCGTCGACCTGACGGAACGACCAGCCAGCGAAGTCCGAATGGGTCGGGGCCTTCGCCCCCACCGACCGGCCGTCAAACTGGGGCCGGGTCCTGCGGTCCCCGCCGGGGTCGGTGCACGGTCGACCATTCGGCGGTTTTGAGCTTGCGCCAGTGGCGGGTCCGCTCCCCGGGCCGGTAGATGGATCGGAGCCGTTTGAGGACGATGCCTTCGACGTCGTGGGCGGCGCAGGCGGCGAGGAGGTCGGGGGCGTCGGTGCCGGGGTAGCGGGGGAGGACCCGGCACGGCCCGGGCAGGTCGAGGTCGTCGAGCCGCTGGCGCCGTTCGAGGTAGGGCCGGTCGAGGAGCGCTTCGTCGTCGATCCAGAGGAGGTCGAACGCCCAGAACGACACAGGCGCAGCCGGGCCGTGGTGGCGCCGGCGAACGAGGTGGGGGAGGAGGCCGTAGAAGTCGGTGGCGGTGCCGGCGCCGGCGACGAGTTCGCCGTCGAGGACGAGGCGCCGTCCGAGGCCGGCCAGCGCTTCGATACCCGGGACGTGGTCGGTGATCGGATGTCCCCGCCTGGTCCGCACCGTCACGCCCTCGGGGAGCGCCCCGCCCACGGTGACGATGACCCGCCAGCCATCGAGCTTCGGTTCGGCCGCCCACCCTGCCAGGTCGCCACGAGGCAGGCCGCGGTCGGCCAGCATCGGGGCGAGGTCCGGAACCATCCCGCCAGACTGCCGGATTTCCCGGCCACGGGCCAGGCGGGGCTCCCGTCGGCGCGGCGTTGTCCGTGGGTCGTGTGGGCCGGAGTGCGAACCGATAGCTGCAGCCCTCTGCCCGGCTGCCCGTCCATTGCGTTGGGCCCGGTGGTGCAGACCTGGTTTCTGACCGCTCAGGATGCACCCGGCCGCTTCGGCCGCAAGGGTCGCTGTGGGACTTCACTGCGCCTGCGGCTCCGTTTTCGTGTCCTCGCTCGGGCTGCGCCCGTCCCTTGCAACCTCCGCTGGTGCCGGGTGCCCCGTGGCGGCATCAACCCGGTCCACCCCGGACCCCGCCTCGAAGGAGAGCACCGTGAACAGTGTCGTCCTGATCGGCCGTCTGACCGCCAACCCCACCAGCTACGCCGGCGAGAAGCACGAGTCGGCCACCTTCCGCCTCGCCGTCCCCCGCCCCGGCTCCGACGCCGCCGATTTCATCGACGTCGTGACCTTCGACAAGCTGGCCGCCACCTGCGCCGAATGGCTCACCAAGGGCCGGGAGGTGGCGGTGGTCGGCAAGCTCCGCCTCAACGAGTGGACCACCCCGGACGGCGAGCGCCGCTCCCGGGTCCAGGTCGTGGCCGACGCCGTCGACTTCCTCGGCAAGCCCAACGCCGCCAGGTCGGCCGAAGAGCCGGACGAGCCTCCGGCCAAGCCGGCCGATCGTCCGGCGGTGGGTGCCTACCGCCGCAAGGCCAGCTGAGGCCGACCCGAATGGGGTGGCTACTGGATTCCGGTGGCCACCCCATTTCGATGGCCCGAGAGAACCCACCGACCCGCGCGGGGAGTATCCGGTATCCCTCGACGTGACCGCGTCCGTCGTCGTGGCACTGCGGTCCTCCCTCGTGCTGCGGCTGCCGTTGTCGCATCATGATGACCTGATGATATGATGCAGAGGTGCGCACGACGATCGACCTTCCGGATGACCTGCACCGGCTGGTGAAGGCCATCGCGCGGGACCAGGGCATCTCCTCCAGTGAGGCGGTGGCCATGCTGCTGCGGCGCGCCATCGGCACTCCGGGCGCCGCCGAGGTGCTGCCGAGCGATCGGACGGGACTGCGCGTGCTTCGGCTGGGCCGGACCATCACCGACGAGGACGTCCGATCCCTCGACGACGAGCAGTGAAGGCGGTCCTGCTCGACGCCAACGTGCTCATCGCCCTGGCGGTGGCGGATCACATTCATCACGACGCCGCCGAGGAGTGGTTCACCCGCCGGCGAGGAGGCTTCGCCACCTGTCCGATCACCCAGGGTGCGCTGATCCGACTGGTGGTCCGCCATGGCGCCACTCCCGCTCAGGCCACCGCGGTGCTGGCCAGCGTGACTGCTCATCGCCACCACGAGTTCTGGCCCGACGATCTCGACTTCGCCGCCGTCGAGATGAGCGGGGTGATCGGTCATCGGCAGGTGACCGACGCCTACCTGGCGGCGTTGGCCCGCCACCGCGCCGGACAGGTGGCGACGTTCGACCATGGCCTGGCGGTCCTCCACCCCGACGTCACCGTGACGGTGCCGCTTCCCGGTTCCTCCTGAACCGGCCGGCCTCCCGGACCGGATGGCGAAGAGAGTCTGGCGGCCGGGTAGATCACCGATGCAGGAGCAGCCGGTCGCCCGCGGGATGAGGCCCCCCGGAACGACGGCCCTGGCTCTGCCCATCATCGTCGGGCCCTGCTGAACCGATGGTGGGCGAGCTCTTACCCACTCCCTCATGGGGAGCGGAAGCTTGCGGCCCGCCGGGACGCCGCCGGAAGGGGACGGGAGGGCCGAACGCGGCCCAGCCTTCGTCAGACGTCACACCCGCCGCTCATACTCCCAACAGCCCCGCCGGGCGGGAGCAAGGCCAGGCGTGACTTGATGGAGCACGCCGCCGGCTTCGCCACGCGGCCGTGCGTCGGCATGGCCTCGAGCGTGATCGTTGGCCTCGACGCGATCGCAGTCCCCCTCATGGGGAGCGGGCGGGCATCATGGGTGTGGTGAGCGCGACGCCGGTTTCTGAGTTCGGGCCGCGGGGCGGGTGGTACGCCCCGTACCGGACGATCCACGTGCCGGCGGACCTCGACACGCTCTGTGGCCCGATCAGCGGGCATGTGCAGCTGCCGTTGCGTCTGGACGGGTCGGCCCGGGCGACCTACGACCTGAGTGATCCCCGCCGGCGGGCCCTGCTGTACGAGGTGGTGATCGTCGAGGCGGAGCGGGAGGACGATTTCGCTGCCTGGCTGAACCGGGACGCCCTGCTCGAGGCGTGGCCGCGTCTGTACCTGCCCCGGCCGGTGCGGGCGGCGTGGGAGGCCCGTCACCCGGTCCTGGCGGCCCGGGGGGCAGGCCCGGACGTCCCCCGGGCGTAGTGGGCCTGGACCGCTTCCAGGCAGAGGTGGCCCGGATCGTCCTGGAGGTGGCCGGTGAGCACGGCTTCGCCCTCGCCGGAGGGAACGCCCTCGTGGCCCACGGCGTGGTGGAACGCGACACGCAGGATGTCGATCTGTTCAGCGACGAGGCGGGTGGCCCGGGGGCGGTGACGGCGACGGTGCGGACGGCCCTGGAAGGAGCGGGCTACGCCGTGGAGGTGACCCGGCCGCCGGAGCACAACATGGGGGAGTTCGCCCGGCGTCGACAGCCGGGGCGACGACGCCACGCAGCTGGACATGGCCAGAGATCGGCGGAAGTGGCCACCGGTCCGACTCGAGGTCGGGCCGGTGCTCCACCTCGACGACGCAGTGAGCTCGAAGGTCGCGGCCATGGTCGGTCGGCGGGCCCCCCGAGGCTTCATCGACGTCGCCGCGATCAATCACGGCTACCGTCGGGTGGAGTTGATGCGCCTCGCCGTGATCGGGGACCCCGGACTGCGGGTGGTCGACTTCACCTACGCCATGCGCCAGCTCGACCAGCTGGCCCTCGACGAGTTCAGCGACTACGGCTTGGACGCCGAGGCGCTGGCGGACCTCCGGTCTCCGCTTTGAAGACTGGCCCCGGGACGAAGCCGGCGACCCGGAAGGCCACGCCGTCCATGCTTCCGTGGCCGAGGAAGAGCGACGAAGTAGGGCGGTGGAGCGCCCGCCGAGCACGGCCGAGCTGGCCGGCCAGGCCTACCCGGCAGTGCGTTGGCCACCGACGAAATGGGCCCGGCCCGGCACGTCCGCAGCGGGAAGATCGCCCTCCCCGCCGGTCGCTCTGAGCCCGGCTCCTCCCCTGGCCCTTGATGGGGAGCAACGACGGACGGCCCGGGGGGGCCTGAGCGGCGCAGATCGGCCCCTACGGGTCGATTCGTCATAGACCGCCACACCCGCCGTTCATACTCCGAAACGGCCCCTCCCGGCGGGAGCAAGATATGCGTTTGGCGGCCAAATCTCCGGCGCTGCGGCGCCTCCGATCCGGCCTCGCCATCATCGGCTCGACCCGGCGGGGTCGAGCAAAGCGTCCCGACCCGGCGGGGTCGGTCAGCTGCGAGCAGCTCTCCATGGGGCGCGAATGAGAACCGGGCCAGCGGTGGAGACGGGCGGGCGGCACCGTCCGCACGAGCGGCCTGGGAAGGGTCGGCGCGTCTATCTGCGCCTCTCGGACGACGAGTACGCGGCGCTGGCCGACGCGGCGGGGACGGCCGGTCTGACCCCGGCGGGGTTCGCGACTGAGGCGGCCCTGGCGGCCGCCCGGGGTGAGGGGATGCCGGAGCATCGGGCGCTGCGGTCGCTGCTGATCGAGTTGATGGCGGCGCGTACCCAGGTGCGCCGCTATGGCGTGAACGTGAACCGGGCGGTGGCCCAGCTGCACGCGACGGGGGAGGCGCCGGGGTGGTTGGAGCGCGCCGCGGCCGGCGCCGACCGGGGTGTCGTCCGACTCGATGTCGCGACCGACCAGGTCGTGGGGGTGCTGCGGCGCAGGAGCCGCCGGTGATCGGTAAGGTCCAGCGGGGCCGCAACACCGGCGGACTGATCGCCTATCTGTTCGGGCCTGGTCGGAGTAACGAGCATGATCGACCCCGGGTGGTGGCCGGCTGGGACGACCCGGCGCGGCTCGACCCGCCGTTGAAGGATGACGGGCGGCGCGACCTTCGGGGTCTCATCGGCGGTTTGAAGGCGCCCTTCGCCGGAGCGGATGACGTCCCCGTGCGGTGCGTCTGGCACTGCTCGCTCCGGGCGGCACCCGACGACCCGGTCCTCTCCGACGCCCAGTGGGCGGACGTCGCCGCCGAGGTGATGGACCGCACCGGCCTGGCCGCCCGAGGGGACGATGGCGGCTGCCGGTGGGTGGCGGTCCGCCACGCCGACGACCATGTCCATCTGGTGGTGACCCTGGCCCGCCAGGACGGCCGCCGCGTGAGGTTGCACAACGACTTCTACCGGGTGGGAGACGCCTGCCGGGAGGTGGAGCGCCGCTACGGGCTGCGCGTCACGGCCGGCCGGGACCGCACGGCGGCCCGGCGGGCGGGCCGGGCCGAGATCGAGAAGGCGGCCCGGATCGGCCAGCCCGAGACCGCCCGGGACCGGCTTCGTCGCGAGGTCCAGACGGCGGCCGCGGCGTCGACGGGGGAGGTGGAGTTCCTGGGCCGGCTGAAGGCGGCCGGCGTGATGGTCCGGGAGCGCTATTCGGAGCGCGATCCGGGCGAGCGGACGGGCTACGCCGTGGCGTGGCCCGGCTTTCGCAGCCGGGACGGCGAACCGGTCTGGTACGGCGGCGCCAAACTGGCCGCCGACCTGTCGCTACCGAAGCTGCGCCGCCACTGGACCAGTCACACGCCGGGCGACGGGGTGGCGGGGGAGTGCGTGTCCGCCCGGGCCGGGCTGCGCCACACCGTGGAGACCGTCGCGGCCACCAACCACGATCTGTCGTCGTTCCTCGCCGGACTGCGCGACGCCGGGCTGCTGGTACGGGAGCGCTACTCCGAGATCCACCCCGGCGAGGTCACCGGCTACGCCGTCGCCCTCCGCGCCGCTGATCGGGAGCCGGCCTGGTACGGCGGCGCCAAGCTGGCTCCGGATCTTTCGCTGCCGCGCCTACAGGCCGCCTGGGCCGGCGGAGGGACCTCCGGACGGCCAGGCCGGGTCGACCCGGCCGACCGGCCCGCGCTGTGGCGGGAGGCGACCGACGCCGCCACGAAAACGGCGTCGGAGATCTGCCGGCTCGCATCAGAGAACCCGACGGCGGCCGGGGCGGCGGCAAGAGCCACTGCCGACCTGCTCCACGTCACCGCCCGCGTCGCCGAACCGACAGGGCGGGGAGCGCTTCACGACGCGGCCCGTTCCTTCGACCGGGCCAGCCGGGAACTTTACGGCCGCACCCCGCAACCCGGACCCGGCGCCGCCGACGTCCGCCTGGCCGCCGCCGCGCTCGGACTGTTGGGCCGGGCGGGCCGGAACGAGTCCGCCGCGGTGCTCGCCCTGGTGGTCGCCCTGGCCGGCCTGGCGGAGGCGGTCGGCGAGCTGCGCACTGTTCAGGCCCGAGCCGAACAGGCCACCGGCGCCCACCTCGCCGCCGATCAGCTCCGCTCGATCAGGAACGGCCCGGGGGAGACATTCTCCGCACCTACGGCGCGACCAACGGCGCGGCTCGCGCAAGAGCCGCAACATCGCCAGGGACCACACCGCTAGGCCCCACGGAGGTTCAGCGCGAGCTCGGTGGTTCCGGCGTACCCAGCCGGCAGCCGAGCATCGGATCTCGGCTCCACGTCGAGCGGGCCAGTGCACTGGCCAACGGAGCGAACGCACGAAGGGGGAGCGTTGCCGCTCGGGTAGAAGCGTTATCGACCGAGGGAAGGATTCCCGCGCCGCCGGCCGGCGGCGGGCGGACCAACGCGGCCCGGCGGGAGTCGTCGATGGCATCGCGGACGCGTCGCCCGGTCGTGCCCCGGCGGGCCACGCCAGAGTCGGGCGGCTGCAAGTCGCGGCCGACGGGTGGACCCGGCATCCGCCCGGTTAATAGGTCGACAGCGTCCCGCTTCGGCGCCGACCATGCCGGCGTCCGCAGATTCGACCGTCAGCGCTTTGAGGGGACCTTGCCGTTCCCGTCCCGGGCTGGCGTCGCGAGGTCAATCGTCCTGCTGCGCCCGTCGTCGACGGCGTTGGCATTGCGAATCAGCCCGAATTCGAGGATCCGGTACCACTCTTCGAACGCCTCCGTGAGGGAGAGGCCGACGGAAACGAGGAAGTCGGGTTCGATGGCGCGGCGCACCGAGGTCAGCATGAGATCGGCGGCGAGCCTCGAGTGGACTTCCTGGAAAGCGCCCGCCTTCGCGCCCTGGTCGATGATGGCCTCCAGCGTTGCCATCCGCTGGTGCTGGTGCGCCAGCCAGATGCGGTAGCCGCCGGGGAAGTCGCGCATGTCATGGACGAACTTGTGTGATGCCTCCCGCGTCCGGAGTCGGATCGGCTGCGTCAGGAAGCCGACCAGCTTGGCCGGCCACGTCTTCTCCTCGGCGAGTTCCTTCCACCCGGTATCGCGGACCCGGGCGAGCCAGCGTTCGACCACTAATTCGAACAGCTCCTCCCGGCTCGGTGCCAGCCGGTACAAGGTCGCCTTCGAGCAGCGCAGCCGCCGGGCGACGTCGTCGGTGCTGAGATGGAGGAACCCCTCCGCCATCATCAGCGCCTCGAGGTCTTTGAGGAGCCGCCGGAGCCGCGCTGATTCTGGGACGCGGGCCATGACCGCAGCCTCTTCGTGGCCCTTGCCTTCCCAGAACGGCGCCTTGCCGTCCGTGTGCTCGCTGTTCGCCCTCGGCATGAGCTTCCCCCCGGTCGTGGCGAACCCCTTCAGAAAAGTTGGGACTTCGAAAGGGTTGACATGTCTTCCGCGCCAATGGTACCAAGTATAGGGTTCAAGTACAGTATGTACAGAACGAAAACCCGGGCCGACGCTCCGAGGGCCGCCGGACAGCCGGGAGGGGGATCAAGGAAGGGGGGAGTCACACGCGCCTTCGACGGTTCGCGCCTGCTCGAAGGTTGACGTCCCAGGTCGCCACGACATCCAGCATGTCGGGGATTCCACCCGGATTCCCCACCGTGTACGGCGGTCTCGACAGCTACTCGGCGTGTAGCCCACAACCGCGCCGGTAGGCCGGCGCAACCCCTGAAGGGGAGGGCTCCAGGTCCTCGCCGTCCCCAGAACCCACGCAGTATCCGAAGCCTCCGCAGCTAGACGGCTGTCGAGAAAGGGCGGTGAACATGCTCCGACGCGCCCCGCGTCCGATCCCTCTACTCCTTACGGCGATGCTCGTGGCCGCGACCGCGTGTGGCGGTGGAAGCGATCATAAAGGTGGCTCCAACGCCGCGGCGAAGAATCCCCAGAACGTAGAACAGGGTCCGTCGACGGGCTCGGCCCCGGCTCAGAGCAGCGAGAACCCCTCGGCAGCCAGCAGCCCCGCCACGCCCGAGGCGGCTGGGAGCGCCGTCCCCGGCGCCTCGGCGTCTCCGGCGGCCGCCACACCGGCGGGCGGCGCGTCGTCGGCCTCGCCGTCAGCCGCCGGGCCGGCCAGCCGCACGGCGGCCGGCACCGCGTCGGCCGCGGCGGCACCCGGCAGCCCCGCGACCCCGGGCGCCCCGGGTACCCCGACGCCCGGTAGCCCGGGTACTCCCGCCCACCCCGGTGCTCCCGGCGCGCCGGCCGCTCCGGGCGCCCCCGCCCAGGGAGCTCCGGCCAACCTTCCGGCCTCCGATGTCGGGGTGAGCCCGACAGCCATCAAGGTCGGTCAGATCGGGATCCTCTCGGGGCCGGTGTCGTCCGTCGGCGCCGACCTCGCCTGGGCCGGTGAGGCAGTGCTCCAAGCCACCAATGACGCCGGTGGCATCAACGGCCGCAAGCTGGACGTCAAGGTCCGAGACGACGCCTGGGACGGGACGAAGGGCATGAATGCCGCCCGTGACCTCGTGGAACGGGAGAAGATCTTCGCCTTCTGCTGCACGATGACGGTCGCCACGACCGACCTGCTGGCCAAGTACACGGACGAGGTGCAGGTTCCCAACGTCTCCTCGGACGGCTTCGGCGACGACCAGTACGGCAAGGTGTGGGACTGGCCGGCGGCCAACAGTGCCACGAACGACGGCTACGCCATGGCGGAGTACGCGGTCAAGAAGCAGGGCGTGAAGACGATCGCCATGCTCTACTTCGACAACCCGTTCGGCCGGTCGTACAAGGAGGGCTATACGTACTACGCCGAGAAGCTCGGCGCCAAGGTCGTGGTGACCCAGGCCGGCTCATTCGACGACCCCGGGACCGCCACCTTCATCGCCAAGGCCCGAGCCGCCAACGTCGACCTCCTGACGTTCAACGGCGAACCGGGCCTGTGGGTCAAGATGGTCCGGGAGGCCGCCTCCCAGGGCTACAAGCCCCGGGCCGGGTTCCAGGGCGCAGCCGGTATCTACTTCGACGAGATCCCGGGGCTGGCGGGGCCGTGGGCGGAAGGCAGCATCTCCGCCACGCACTGGACACCGAACGACGTCGGCGAGGCGGCCGGTGACAAGGACCCTGCCTACGCCAAGTACAGCGCCCTCATCACCAAGTACTACCCCCACATCAAGCACTCGAACTGGACGAAGGCCAACTACTCCGGCTCCCTGTACTTCGTCGACGCGGTGCGTCGCCTCGGCGCCAACGTCACCCGCAAGGGTCTGAAGGACGTTCTCGACGCGACGAAGGTCTGGGACGTCGGGCTCGGTGCCAAGGTCGATTACTGGTGCAACCACCGCGGAAACCACAGCGAGTACCTAGTCAAGCTGGTCAAGGACCCCGACGCCTCGAACTCGTCCGACTCCCGAACTCGGGACGCCGCTCGCCTCGGTGGTGGCATGCGGTTCAAGTTCCTGGAGGGCCCGTACGGCGACCCGGTGAACCACCCGGACGGAACGTCGGACGTCGCGGCGTTCAGCAAAAAGTGCGCCTGAGCTTCATGTCGTGAGCAACTGAACCAGACACACCGGCGGCGTGCGGGCGAGCCCCGTTTCGCTCCCCGCACGCCGTCCGCCCACGAAGCCGTCTGGGTCTGGACCATTCCGCCGCTGTCGACCGGGCACCAGCCGTGGCCGTCGTGCGTCATCGAAAAGGACCGGAACGATGGACAAGCTGTTGCAGATGCTGGTGATCGGGGTCATCCTCGGCTCCATCTACGGGTTCATCGCCCTCGGGATGGTGCTCGTCTACCGGACCACCAACGTGTTGAACATCGCCCACGGCGGGATCGGGATCCTCTCGGCGTACATCGCCTGGGACATCATCGTCCTGCGGGGATACAACTACTACGTCGGCGTGACGGTCGGCATCCTCTTCGCCGCGGTGCTCGGGTTCTTCTTCGAGTGGGTCGTCGTCCGGCGGCTGGCGGGCCAGCCGGCCCTGCAGACCGGCGCCACGCTCGCCCTCTACATCCTGCTTCAGGGAGTCAGCGGTGTGCCGAGCCGCTGGACGAAGCTGCAGTTTCAGATCCTGCCATCGCCGCTCATCAACAAGGGCTTCCGCGTCCCCCACACCAATAACCAGCTCGTCACCTACGACCAGCTGACGTTGCTGGTGTCACTGGCCGTCATCGCCATCGCGCTCTACTGGACGCTACGCCGGACCCGGATCGGCCTGGCCATGCGGGCGGTCTCCGACGACCCCTCGGCGGCGCCCCTCATGGGGATCAGGGAAGAGATCGTGAGCCGAGTGGTCTGGACCGTGTCATTCGCGCTGTCGGGGCTGACGACCATGCTCGTGGCGCCCATTCTTCTCCTCGACGGCATCACCCTTTCGCTCCTGACGGTCAAGGCCCTGACCGTCGCCTTCGTCGGAGGACTCGTCTCCTTTCCGCTCACCATCGCCGGCGCGATCACGCTCGGCGTCGTCGAGTCTTCGAGCGATCTCTATTGGCCAACGGTCCCATGGCTGAAACCGGCCTGGCCGTTCATCCTGATGCTCTGCGTGCTCGGGTTCCGATTCCTCCAGGGTCGTAAGACGATTCTGGATGACACCACGGCGGTGGCGACGGCATGAGCGCGGTGATCGATGTCCGGGAGCAGTCGGAGACCGAGATCGATCTCGAGATCGCCTCCCGTCGCTGGAACTTCGTCCCATCGCTCGACGACTGGAGGGCCCTCACGGGGCGGGCCAAGGTGGCCCGGGTCAGCGCCGCCGCCGTCCTCCTGCTGTTGGCGGCCCTCGGACCCCATCCTCTCAAGGACTACGGCCCGACCTTTGCCATGGATCTCGGCCTGATCTACGCCATGGTGGTCGTGGCCGTCTCGGTGCTGGGGTGGATCGGGGAGATTTCCCTAGCCGTCGTGGCCCAGATGGGGTGCGGGCTCATTGTCGTCAACTACCTGCAACGTCACCACTGGCCGTTCCCCGTCATTCTGCTGGCCGTCATCGTGTCGTCGATTCCGTTCTCGATCATCCTCGGCCTCTTCGCCCTCCGGCTGCGAGGTATCAACTTCGTCATCGCCACGCTGGCGTTCGGATATCTCGTGCAGCGTTCGGCGCTCTCCGAATACATGGGTGCCGGGGCCTCGGAGAAGGGAAGCGTGCTCCGGCCGTCTTACCTCCGGACGGACGATTATCTCTACTACTGGATTCTCGTCTCGCTGATCATCGTGGCCGCTGTCTGTTACATGATCGGCCGATCCCGGGTCGGCAAGGCCATCACGGCCATGCGGGACTCGGAAACGGCCTTCTGGACCCTGGGCCATTCCACAGCCGCCTACAAGCTCTTCGTCGTGTGTCTGTCGGGTGCGATCGCCACACTGGCCGGCGCCTACTTCGCGCTGCTGCAGCTCCAGGTGCCGGCTATCTACTACCAGCCCGGCCTGGCGATCGTGTTCTTCGGTTTCGCCTTGGCGGGTGGGATGGGCTCGATCGGGGGCGGGATCGCCGCCGGCGTGTTCTTCGGGGCCTTGCCAAAATACCTCGAGGCCTACACCAACGGGGGCTTCACCCGCTATGACTTCTTCTTCTACGGGCTCTTGTCCCTGCTGATCTTCGTCAAGGTCGCCGGCGGCCTCGGCGGTCTCGGTCAGCGGCTGTGGGCCCGGGTCGAGGGGCGGGCCCCGTGACCCTCGAAACCACCGGTGGCGTTCGAGCGGTGCCTAGCGCGGAGGGCGGCATGACGAGCCTGGCTGACATGGCGCGGACGCGCCCTGACGACGTGGCGAAGGCCAAGATCCTTACGATCGAGGGCCTCTCCATCCATTTCGGCGGTGTCCACGCCCTCAAGGACCTGTCGCTGGACGTCAACCGCGGCGAGGTCACCGGTGTGATCGGCCCGAACGGTGCCGGCAAGACCACCCTCTTCAACTGCTTGTCGGGGCTCCTCCGGCCGAACCACGGGCACATGGTATTTAACGGCCACCCGCTGCGGGCCACTGGCACGCCGATGATGCGGGCCCGTCGGGGGCTCGGACGCACGTTCCAGACGCCGCGGCTCTTCCGCAGCCTCTCGGTGCTCGACAACCTCGTCCTCGGGTGCCAGGTGGCCGACGCCGCCAAGCTCACCTACGACTTCGACCCTTCCCTGGACGGGGTACCCGATCGCCAGCGGGCCGCCCGGATCGCCCGCCTCGTCGGCTATCACGGCCGCCTCGAGGCGTACGCCGCCAGCCTGCCGTTCGGGGACCTCCGCATCGTCGAACTCGCCCGAGCGTTGTGCGCCGCTCCGAAGATGCTCATGCTGGACGAGCCCGCCTCCGGGCTCGACGTCGAGCAGGCACTCGGCCTGGTCGATCTGCTGCGCTCACTGGCCGAGCTCGGCTTGGCCATCCTGCTCATCGAGCATGACATGAGCGTGGTCATGGGCGTCTGCGAGCGGATCACCGTCCTCGACTTCGGGACCGTCATCGCCGTCGGGACGCCCGAGGAGGTCCAGAACAACCAGGACGTGCTCGACGCCTACCTCGGGAGGGCGCACGATGCTTGAGGTGAAGCGCCTCATCGTCGACTACGGCGGGGTCCGCGCCCTGTTCGGCGTCGACCTCGCAGTGGAGGCGGGCGAGATCGTGTCGTTGATCGGCCCGAACGGCGCCGGTAAGACGACCACCCTCAACGCCATTGCGGGCACCCTCCCCCGCCAGGGGGAGGTGGTCCTCGATGGGGAACCCTTGCCCGCTTCGCCGGTCCAGGTCGTGACCCACGGCATCGCCCTCGTACCCCAAGGGCGCAAGGTCTTCCCGTCGATGACCGTCGAGGAGAACCTCCTCCTCGGCGGCTACGCCCGCAACCTCACGTGGCGAACGGCCAAGGAGGTCTTCCGTCCCGTCTACGAGTACTTCCCGCGACTGGAAGAGCGTCGGCGGCAGCCCGCGGGCAAGCTGTCCGGCGGCGAGCAGCAGATGCTGGTCATCGGGCGGGCCCTGCTCGCCCAGCCGAAGATCATGCTCATCGACGAGCTCTCGCTGGGTCTGGCGCCGCTGGTCGTCCAGACGCTGCTGGAGCTCATCGTCCGCCTGAAGGAGGAACAGGGCGTGACGTTCCTCCTCGTCGAGCAGGCGGCTCCGGCGGCCCTCGACATCTCCAACCGGGCGTACCTGCTTCAGAAAGGCCAAGTGGTTTACGGCGGCGACGCCAAGACGCTGCTGCAACAAGTTGACGTCCTTCGGAGCGCGTACCTCGGGGCCGGTCCCAAAGGTCAGCAAGCTCCGGCTCTGCGGAGGTGAACGGGAAATGCGACGTGTCGGAGCCATCCTCGTAACCGTCTTTACAGTTCTCCTGGTCCTCGGCGGCACCGGCGCAGCGCGAGCCGATGATGCCTCGTCGACCCCCAACAGCGACGCCTTCGACACGTTCGACATCTACGCCCAGGCCCAGGCTGCTCGGGGCACGATGTTCGCCGTCGGCGGCGCGGAGGGCGAGAGCGAACGTCTCGCCGGTGCCAAGGTGGAGATGAGCAAGCCCACCAACGTGTTCGCCGTGGCGGCCGCCTTCCAGCGGGGCCTGGCGGCCGGCTACACCTACGGTGCCGTCTTCGGACGCAGCGCCGCCGGTGGCCTCGGTGTCGCGCCCGAGCCTCCACCCGGCGAGGCAGTGGCGATCTATCCCGGTGAGCCGAACCAGATGACCTGGCAGGGCCCGGCGACGCAGGCGACGAAGACGGTCGTCGACGGGCAGTCCTACGCCAAGGCGACCGACGTCCCGACCGGACGGTCCGGAATCTCCATCCAGCACATCGACGTCCCCGGTCAACTCACCATCGACCACGGGGCCATCGCCTCCCGCGGCGAGCCGAGCGCCGACGGGCTCGTCGTCGAGTCGAGCAGCGTCCTGCAGGACATCACCATCGGCAAGGTCCTCAAGATCGACCGGTTTATCTCCCGGGCCTACGGGCTCATCCCATCCGCCAGTGGCGACGCCAAGGGCGAGGCCAGCGCCGTGGTCACCGGGGCGTCGGTCAACGGCACGCCGGTCGAGATCACTAGCGGCGGCATCGTCGTGACGGACGGGAACAAGCCGCAGGGGGGTGAACAGAAGACTCAGCTCCAGAAGCAGGTCACCGAATCACTGGCCAAGGCGAACATCCAGGACGTCCGCCTCGACGAGACGACCGTCAAACCCGGTGAGACCAGCACGTCGATTCAGGTCACCGCGTCGATGCTGCGGGTGTCTTACATCAACAACGAGCTCGGTCAGTCGAACCCGCAGGGTTTCCGCGGCGGCGGTTTCGAACTGGGTGGGGCGACCATCAACGTGACGGCCTCCCGCGCCGCCGCTCCGAACCCGACCGGCGAGACGACTCCCGACGTCGGCGCCAGCCCGGCTTCGGGTTCCAGCGGATCCCCGGCAGCGCCTTCGACGATGTCTCGACCGGCGCTGCCCCGACTCCAGACCCCGACCGGGGGGACGACGCCGGTGGCCCGGCCGGCGCCCCGACCCGCCGCTTCCGGAGCAGCGAAGACCACGCCCGTGGCGCTGACGACAGCCGCCGCCCGGGTTGACGGCGCGGAGCCGGCGGCGTACCGGCCCGCCCGTCACTCCGCAGGCCCGGTACGGGCCACATTGCTGTCCGGAATAGGGCTGGTGGCGCTGGTCCAGGGCACTGCACGGCGGCGGCGCCGGCCACGGCGCTGCGCCGCTTCCTGACGGATGTCGGGGTGGGGGGTTGGCGGACCGGCGGGTTGTCACGGCCACAGGACACGGCGATGCACTCGGAAGCGGTGACGCGATGGCGATGAGTATCCGACTGATGACGACCGCCGACGATCAGGATCTGACGGTGGACGCAGACGCGGGGCCTCCTCCCGCTCCGGCCGACGTCGATCCGAATGTGGTCATGCGCGTGCGCAATCTCGTGGTGCGCTACGGACCCCATGTGGCGCTGCGGGGGGTCGACCTCGACCTCCACCGCGGCGAGGTCCTCGGCCTCCTCGGCCCGAACGGAGCCGGGAAGTCGACGCTCATGCGGCGCATGGCCGGGCTCCTCCCGAGCCGCGACGGAACGGTGGAGATCGACGGGTCCGACCCGGGCACGTCGCGCCAGGCCCGCGCCCGCATCGGCTACCTCCCCGAAGAGCCGCCCCTCTACCCCGAAGAGACCGTTGCCCGCTACGTGACGTATATGGCCGGGCTCGGTGGAGTTCCCCGGGCTGCTCGCCGGACGGCCGCCCTCGACGCCCTCGACCGGGCCGGAGCGTCGAAGTTCGCCGATCGGCTCGCGGGGCGACTGTCGAAGGGCCAGCGTCAACGGGTCGGTTTCGCCGCAGCGATCGTCCACGGACCCGATGTCGTACTGCTCGACGAGCCGACCAGCGGCCTCGACCCGGCCCAGATGGTGAAATTCCGGGCAGTCGTCCACGACGTCGCCCAATCGTCGGCGGTGCTCTTCAGCACCCACCTCCTTGCCGAGGCGCAGGCCGTCTGCGACCGGGTCGTGATCCTCGACCAGGGCGTCGTGGTAGCCGACCGGAAAGTGGAGCACCGCCCCGGAAGCCGCCTGCGGGTCCGGGTCACCGGCGCGGATCCCGCTGCCCTCGACCATCTTCTGCTCGGCATTCCGGGTGTGACGGCGGCCAGCGCCGGCGACTGCCAGGTGAAGAGCGCCGCCGTCACGCAAAAGATCGTGGCGGCCGTGCTGGCCAAGGGATGGACGCTCGACGAGTTGGCGACCGTCCCCGATGACCTCGAGCAGGCGTTCCTCGACGCCGTGGCCGGGAAGCAGCCATGAGAGGCGCCCTCCGGATCTTCCGCCGGGAATACCACGGCTACGTGGCGACGGTCTGGGTCTACGGGGTCCTCGCCGCCTTTCTCCTCCTGACCGGGCTAACGTTCTTCATCACCGCCGACGGGACCCGCGAGGCGACGCTGCGGTTCTGGTTTCCGAACCTGACCTTCGTCCTGCTCGTCACGCTGCCGGTCATCTCGAGCCGGACAGTGGCGGAGGAGCGGCGGAACCGGCATCTCGACGTGCTCCTCGCCCACCCGGTCGACACCTTCGGCGTCATCGTCGGCAAGTGGCTGGCGCTGACGGCGCTGTTCTGGACATTCCTCGTCGGCACGCTGCTCTACGTCGCTTTCCTGGCGGCGTGGGGCAGTCCCGACTGGCCGCCGCTGATCGCCGCCTATGTCGGTGCGCTGCTCACCGTGGCGTTCTTCAGCGCGGTCGGTACGCTCACCAGCGCGGTCACCCCCACGGCCGTCGCAGCCGGCTTGGCCAGCTTCACCGGGCTGGTGCTGCTCCAGTTGGCGGACAGCGTGCCGGCCTTCCGGCCGATCTCCTTCGAGAGCCACCTCGAAGCCTTCTCCCGGGGCGCGCCCCACGTCTCCGACGTCGTCTATTTCCTCTCCGGCACGCTGGTGTGCCTGCTGCTGGCCGGGTTCTGGCAGGTGACGCGCCGGACCATTGTGCGGGTCCGGAAAGCGGTCCTCCCCGCCGGCGTGGCGGTAGCGACTCTCGCCACGAACTGGGCCGTCCTCCCCGTCAATACGACGATCGACGTCACCGCCCACGGCCGCTACACGCTCTCGAACGCCTCGCGCGACGTGCTCCGGAACGTCCACACCGAGGTGACGCTCACGGGGTTCGAGAAGGCCAACGGCGCGCCGGCCAAGGACATGCGCGTCCTCTTCGACGAGTACCACCGGGCCCAGCCCAAGGTCCATACCCGTGTCATCGACTTCGACCGCTACCAGGGTGAGGCGGCCCAATTTGGTGTCACGAACAACGACCAGGCCGTCGTGGAGGTCGGCGACCGTCGAGAAGTCGTCGACCCGCCGATCGAGTTGTACCTGACCAGTGCCATCCAGCGACTGGTGCGGCACCGACCCCAGACCCTCTGCGCCCTGACCGGCCACGGCGAGCGGGACCTCGCCGACTCCAGCCCCAACGGGTACAAGACCGCCGGTGTCGTGATCGCGGCCAACGGAGTCCGGATACGGACGCTCGATCTCACGGCGTCGCAGGACATCCCGGCTCAATGCACCATGCTGGCGATGTTCGGGCCGACGATCCCGCTCCGGGACCCCGAGGTGCGGGCCCTGCTGAACTACCTGGACCATCAGGGCAAGATGATCATCCTCCGGGAGCCGGGCGGCCCCGACCTCGACGCCCTCACCACGCCCTACGGGCTCCGCTTCCTGCCCGGCGTCGTCGTCGACCCCGAACGGAGCGTGGCCGGCGACCCCCGGGCTCTGCTGGTCAACCAGTTCCCGAGTGAGGCGCCGATCGTCGACCAGGTGCCGGCGGCCTTCTTCGTCACGGCGGGCGGTGTCACCACCGCCGCCAGCGAGGACCAGGGGCTCTCCGTGGCCCGCATCCTCGCCTCGAGCCCGAAGTCGTGGCTGGAACTCAATCCGACTGAAGGAAAGTACGAGCCCGAAAAAGGCGACCGGGGCGGCCCGGTGATCCTCGCCGCGGCCGCCGACCGTTCGAAGGTCACCGATGAAGCTGGAACAACGCCGGGCGGAGGCGGCCGCCCGGTGATCGACAGGACCCGGCTCGTGCTGTTCGCCGACGCCGACTGGGCCTCGACGGCCTTCGTCGACGAACTCGGCAACCGACGGCTGCTCGGCAACGCGATCAACTGGCTGGGCGGCGAGGAGGACCTCATCGCCGTCCGCGGGGACAACCCCGACCTCCGGCGACTGCAGTTGACCGCTCACAACCGGCAGACGATGGCATGGATTTCGATCGGAGGGCTTCCCGGTGCCGCCGTCGCCCTCGGCATCGGGGCCTGGGCGCTGCGACGCCGACGGTGATGAAACGGCCGGTCCGGCACAAGCGAGGCGGAAAAAGGTCTAGTACCAACAATTTACAAGGAGTACAGTCCGTACACACAAGGGTGAGGCCGGCCCCGCTGTCGCCGAGCAGCGTTTCCGGCGGCCACGTTCCACACATGCTCTTGAGGAGGGCCGATGGCGCACTTGGTAAGCATCGACAACGGCGGGACGTTCACTGACATCTGCGTGATCGGCGATGCCGGGCTCATCCACAGCAAGGTCCTGACGACGCCCTACGACCTGACGAAGTGCTTTCTCGACGTGATCATCGCTGCTTCCGAACGGCTCTACGGTGAGGCTGACGTCACCCGGTTCATCCGGGAGACCCAGTACCTCCGGTATTCCACGACGGCCGGCACCAACGCCATGGTCGAGCGGGTCGGCCCACCCCTCGGGCTCGTCGTCCGGCAGGGGTGGAAGGAGAGTTCGCTGATCACAAGCGAGGGGGAGCGGGAGCTGCTCCGGGCGTTCGTGGCCGACCGGATCGCCGCAATCGATACGGCGCCCGACGCTTTGGAGAACAGCCTGATCAATGCCGTCAACACGCTCGGCTCGGAGGGCGCCGCCTATCTCGTCGTCAGTCTCGACGGTGCCCAGGGTCCCGCCCACGAGGCGCAGGTCAAGGCCGCCCTGCTCCGCCGCTTCCCCCGCCATCTGCTCGGCGCGATCCCGGTGCTGTTCTCCCACGAGCTCGTCGAGGACCTCGACGACCGTCGGCGCACGTGGTCGGCGCTCGTCGACGCCTTCCTGCACCAGACGATGGAGCAGTTCCTCTACAACGCCGAACGGGAGCTGCGCGAGCACCGCGTGCGCCGTCCGCTTCTGGTCTATGCCAACGACGGGTCGTCGAGCCGGGTGGCGAAGTCGACTGCCATCAAGACCCATGGCTCCGGGCCGCGCGGGGGGCTGCAAGCGGCGTCGGCGCTGGCCGGCCGCTATGGCATCGACCGCCTGGTGAGCCTCGATATCGGAGGCACCACCACTGACGTCGCGCTGGTGGAGAAGACGGTGGTCCCCGAGCGCGACCCCGGGGAGATCTCCGGCCTGCCGGTGAGTTTCCGGATGGGCGACGTCTCGAGCAACGGCATCGGGGGGAGCTCGGTCTTCAGCGTCCAGAACGGGATCGTCCAGGTCGGGCCCCGGAGTGCGGGCGCCGTCCCCGGCCCGGCCTGCTTCGGCCGGGGCGGCACCGACCCGACGATCACCGACGCCTACCTCCTGATGGGGATCCTCGACGGGAGCTCGTATTTCGGCGGGACGCTGATGCTCGACCCGGAGCGGGCCAAGGTGGCCATCACCGAGAAGATCGCCGAACCACTCGGCCTCGACCTGGACGCCGCGCTCTTCGCCATGGAGGCCGCCTACAACGCCCGGGTGGCGGCCCAGGTGACCGCCAAGCTGAGCAACCCGGAGGGAGTAGTCCTGCTGGCCTTCGGCGGGGCGGGCCCCATGAACGCCTGCGGCGTGGCCGACGCCGCCGGCATCAGCACCGTCCTGGTTCCCCGCCTCGCCGCCGTGCTGTCGGCGTTCGGGATCAACTTCAGCGATATCAGCCACGGCTACCGCACACTCATCTCGTCGGCCTCGGCCGGGGTGGTGAACGACAAGCTCGCCGGACTCCGACGCCGGGCCGAGCGCGACATGTTCGTGGAAGGTTTCGAGCTCGGCGAGTGCGTCCTCGACGCATGTCTGCGACCTACTGGTTCCAGCGATGTCGTCCCCGTCCCGGCCGACGGTCTGGCCGGCGGCCAGAAGCTGCCGAAGGGGAGCGCCTGGCTCGACGTCACTGTGACGAAGTCGATCCCGCACTACGAGTTCGGCACCGAAGACTCGGTCATCGTCAACGACTACCACCCGACCGGCAGCCGATCCGTACTCGACGCCCGCGGCGGCGCCACGGACGTCCCGGTCACGCAGCTGGCCGACCTCAAGCCGGGCATGAACGGCTACGGGCCGGTCCTGATCGAGGACGAGTACTTCACCTGCCGGGTCATCGACGGCTGGAAGTTCGAGGTGACGGC
>Ga0070741_10008523_pt1 | contig 20508 bp, 22 predicted proteins | sample Coa_R1_4_FD_66440 | JGI IMG/M metagenome (GOLD analysis project Ga0070741, IMG submission 66440) | Surface soil microbial communities from Centralia Pennsylvania, which are recovering from an underground coalmine fire - Coalmine... | ecosystem: Environmental > Terrestrial > Soil > Unclassified ...
GGCGGAATCCGGGAGTCAATCTAAATTGGCAGGCTGAGCCAGATGGCGGGAACGGCAACGGGATTTCGGAAAACTGTCATGGCATTTTCCTTGTGCGGGTACACAGATTTGAGCGATGCCTTCATTTTGACACCTGCTTTCTGAAAAGGACAAAGACGACAGAGTTATATCTGCCTCCTTGTCGTTGGAAATGTGCTGTTGGGAAATGGGTGGATGGGGACTGTTGGCAGCGTAGCGGATCTGCGGAATGTGTCAACGGTGCTGGCGAGGGCAGCGGTTGTCAGAAAGAGTGAGGGGAGCCGTCAGGCTCCCCAATCACTTTAGAGCCAAGAGGAATTGAGGGTGAACGTCGGCAAATTTTCACCTTCTTTGACCGGCTCCCACTCTTTACTGGCAAAGATGAGGTAAAAAAGATCGCTCCCCGTTCCGTTGGTTCCCTCCCACATCACCAGCCGCCGCACGCTGGCGGGCCAATAGAAAGAAGTATCTGCCGGCAGGTGTTTCTTCATCAATTTGATGATCTCGTGAGCTTTTTCTTCCTCCAGCCTCCCCAAAAAACCTGTGCCGGTCATCTCAACTTTCAGCAAACCCGGATTGGGTGACGCATCTGATTCCCACGTGGGGAAGGCGTCTGCTAACAATTTCTCGAATTCAGGACTATTCATTTAACGATCCTCTTGGGGCTGGTTCAATGGGAATCGTTATACGGCCAACTGAGAGGAAACGTGCGCAGCAAAATGCACCAGTTTTTCCATAGCTGGGACTGATAACGAACAGTGAAAATTGCCGCTCGACGATAACTTTATTGATAACTCCGGGCTACTTTTGCAGATAACTCGGTTATCAGACTCAGGTCGCTAAATCTTCTGTTTCGTGTGAGTTGCACGAGTTATCAAGGGGGGTCTTAAGAGTGAAGAACGGGAGTGATGAACTCTTAACGGCCCCGCCGTCCGCGCTGTGGCAGAAGGCGGATTCCTGCAGCGTGCTGAACTGATCGAGCACGGCAAAGCTGATATTTGAACCGGCCAAATGCCGCATCAGTTTTTCTCGGCGTGGTTCTTCAGGAACCACAAAACAGACCCGGTGCGGTCGCTGGTGCGCCGCATACCGGGAGAGCTTGGAGCGCAGCTCGTCCAGTCCTTCGCCGCCGACATCATATTCCCAGTAGGTCTGAATGGGAGCGCCGGCATCGGCGCGGAACGAGACGGCGAGGTCGGGCGAGAGGCCGGCCACATCCGTGCAGAAAAACTCGACGGTGACCAGCTCGAAGCCAGAGCGAACAATCTTCACATATAGGTCGCGGACGGCCAGATTGTGCGCCGTCGGATTGCAGGCTTTCAGCGAATAGATTTTCCCGCCGCCGAACCAGTCGCTTTTAATTTGCCCGCCATCTTCCAGCGCTCCCAGCTCCCGCGCGGCGTTGGCTTTCCGTGACGCCTCGGTCTTCTGCTGCGCAAAGCACAGCTCAATGATTTGTCTGGTGGAGAGGTATTCGGCCTCTGCTAAATAGTAGAGGATTTTTTCTCTCACGCTCGGAAACCACTTTGGCTCAGCCTTCACCGGTTGAGCATCGGCCACTGGTTCGGGTTCTGGTTTCGGTGGTGCTGCTGGTTCGATTGGCGGTGGGGTTGTCGGAGGTTCGACAGGTTCAGGAGTCGGAACGGGTGCCGCGTGCTGCCGGATAATTTCCTCAACAAAGTTTTCTGCTGGTCGCGGTGGCGGGGCCAGCGTTTTGAATTTGAACGTGTCGCTGGCTTTGGTCGCCGGACGGCAAAACGCTTCGTAACTTCCCCGGTCGAGATTGACCACATCCTCATCACTGAACTGGCCGAGTTCGGGTTTCAGAAATTTCGCATCCTGAAAGCCGAGCGAAAAAATAACCACGGTGCCGACGTTGCCAAAAATGGAAGCGCGGGTTTTATCGTCGAGCTGTGAAATGTACTGGTGCGCGAGGGTCAGGCAAAGTTTGTATTTGCCGGCTTCGGCCAGAATCTTATCAAATGGCGAAGCAAGAAAGTTTTGAAACTCGTCCACGTATAAATAGAACGGCGTGCGGGCTTCCTTGGACAGCCCGGCCCGGCGCATTGCCGCCATCTGGAACTGCGAGACGACCAGTGACCCCAAGAGGTGTGAGGCATCCTCACCGGTCTGGCCCTGACTCAGATTGACCAGAAGGATTTTCTGGTCGCGCAGGATCTCACCGAAGTTCAACGTCGGTTTGCGCTCGGCCAACACCGCGTGCAGGGATTGCGAGAGCATAAATTTGCTCATCCGGTTCAGGATCGGCTGCACTGCTTCCTGTGTCTTGGCAATCACTGGATACTGCTGCTGCCAGAAATCTCTCAGCGCCGGCGCTTCAAGCTGGGACACGATGCGCTCCCGGAAAGCCGGGTTTTGCAGAATGGTCTGGATGTCGAGGAAACCGCTGCCGGGAATGCGCAGCAGCGTGTGAAAGGTGTAGCGCAGAATGTTTTCAAAACGGTCGCCCCAGCTTTCGGAGAAACGTTTGAAGGTGACAATCAGGTCATCAGCAATGATGCTCACTTCTCTCTCTGAAGTGGCAACAAATGGGTTGAGGCCGTGCGGCTGCGGATCGGCGGCGGCGTTGAAATAGATGGTGTCCTGCACCCGATGCTTGGGAATGTAGGGCAGGAGGTCTTCGACCAGATCGCCGTGCGGGTCAATGACCGCCACTCCCCTGCCGGCTTCGATGTCCTGCCGGGCCATATTGAACACGAGGGTGCTTTTGCCGGTGCGGGTCTTGCCCACCACATACACGTGCCGGTCTCTGACCACATTGGGCAGGATCACTTCTCTGGTCTGGTGCCGGTGGGTGCTGGTGCCAAGGTCAATGTATTCGGGTTCGGGCATCACTGAGTCACTTTCTGCGGGCTCTGGTTTGGTGTAGAGATCGGGCGGCTGTCTGCTGGCGCTCTTCACGGTTTCCAGCCGGTCAACGGTAATGCTTCTGTCCGGGAAATGGGCCAGTGCAATGAGTTCATCGGTTGAGGCGAGCGCCCACGGGAGGTTTTCTATACATTCATACTTCACTCGCGCATTTCCCCTCGGCGCCACAAATTTCTGCTCAATCGTTTCGTATTGCCGCAGGCCGTGAGCGGTGAGCATATCCGTTAGCGCCGCATCCGTACTCGCAATGGTGACGCCGAGTGCCCACGGTGGTTGCTTGGCCTGCAATGGCTTAATTCGATCCGCCAGCAACTTGGCCTCCAAGTCCTTATCATTCTCCTCGCACCATTTTTTACTTCTCTCAAACTCTTTGATTATTTCAGCGAGTGTATCGGCGTGTACCGGGGCGCAGTGCAACTCAACAGTGGCACTGACAGCCGGGTCAAGTGATTGGGCTTCATCAAGCAGCGTGAAAAACTGACCGAACGGATCTTGGGCAAAGTCGCGTAGTGTCTTCAGGGTGTGGTGATGGGTTTTCGGTCGAAGCTTCACGGCGTGCGGCAGCACGGGCGGCGGGTCGGCTTCGATGACACTGAAGTCCGGGAACAGGACACGCAGGTTATGCTCAATAGTCGGGCGGTCAGCAACCGCGCAGACGATCTGAAATGAGAAGGCATCATTGGCGGCCACGAGGGCGAATGTGAATGGCTCCCGCACGGCGCGCAGGTTTTCAAAGAGCTGCGCCATCAGCGTCGGTCTCACTTCCCCACTCGGCAGCACCTTCAGCGTGACCTGCTCAGAGGCGCTGGCAAAGTCAGGCGGGGCCAGTTCAAACATCACGCGCGTGGGCAACTCTTTGTCTGGCGCGTACAGCCAATAGCGGCACTTTCTGGCTTCATACAAAGCATCCTGATTCCACTGGCAGCCGTCTGAGATTTCGTGCAGCAAAGACAAGCCGACTTCGATGCGCCGCGCCTCGGCCACGGAAAGCGCGGGTTGACGCTCAAGCCGGTACTGGTGCCACGGAGGATACCTCGTTGTTGTGAGGTATTCGGCGTGTTTGCTCGCGGCGAACGGTTGAGAAGACCGCCGGTTGAGGTCGTAAAAAAATTCGTAAGGGTGGCGGCTGAGCCAGTGGCCGGGGAATCGCTCAATGATGGCGGGGAAGTCGAAAATATGGCTCAGTTGCTCGATCTCCTTTTCCCACTCTTTTGCTTGTTTGCCGCTCTCCGGGTCGTGAACAGCCCAATACACCAAGCCGGGGTGTCTGGATTTCACGTGCAGTTTCTGGCTGGTTACGAATGACCAGTCAAAGCTTGGTGGTTTGATGTGAATGTCGGTTAAACCACCCGTGGGGTTAAGCACCGGTTCAATCTCAAAGAACGTTTTGAGGATTGGCCTTGGCAGCCCGAACTGGTCAAGGCTCTCCATTTCAGCGGCCATTGCTTCGCTGATTGATTGAATGATTTTTATAGCCTGACTTTTGAAGGGTTCCGGGTACAACTCAATATTGGTGGGGTCGGTTTTCCACACATCAGGCGAGGGCGGCAGCCCATACTGTGCGGCGTCCAGCACATTCCCCTGCTGGCAGAAGACGCAATGCACCCACCAGTGTGGGCCGTATGGATGTGCGGGCTGGTTAATAAGTACCTTGCGGCAATGGGCGCAGTGCATTGTTACGGTGGGCACGGGGCACGCTCCTTGTTGCTGAGTTGGCTGAACGGCTACTGCGTGGGCGTTATTTGATCGAAAAATTTACGAAAAATTTTCGATCAAATTGGGAATTGCGGGTTGATTATCCTCCCCTCCCCTGCCCTGTCGCAAGAGTCCACAGTTAAAGCCGCGCCATACGCATTAACGCGGGCGTGGTGAGGCTTTTTTTCTCAAGTAATGATTCCGTCGCGGGGGGCCGGAACAGGCCGTATAAGCGGATTTCTGAGCAATGGCGGGGCGTCTGGCAGATCCGTCAAAGCGTGCGGGGTGTCGTCTTTGGGTGAGAGCCAGCGGGGTTCCAAAAGCAGGCCGGGGTGATGCAGACCAACCGCGAGTTTGAGGGGCCGGGCAGGGTTGGCAGTCGGCACAATAGTGGGAGTGGTGAAGAAAGTCTCCGGGGCAAACCAGAACAACTTTGAGGCGGCAGCGAAGCCAATGAAGCTGGCGTGCGCAAAGGCAGCCTGCCGGAGCTGCTCAGCGCGTGCCGGCGTGTTGGTGAGAGTCAGCACGGCGCGAATGAGTGGCAGGCCATACTCTGCAAGATAACGTTTCTGATTGACGATGAAATGAAAGTAGGCGCGGAGCTTCTGCAGAAAGCGTGGGATGGTCTCGGTGTTGCGATCCACTTCAAGGAAGAATGGCAGCAGCGTGTGTTCCTCTGGCGCGGTCGTCACGGTGAGGGCAAACAGGCCGTCTGGATTCAGGGGCAACTCGGTGAAGCTCGGCAGCGGAGACCAGCGGCCAGCTTGTTTGTCGTAGCTGGCTTCGGGAACAGTGACGCGCCGGGCCAGCTCCGGGCCTTGCTGCCACTCGGTGAGGCTCACTCCCCTGCTGGTGGAGCGGCAGCTCAATTCCAGATAGCCACGGAAGCGGGACAACATCGCTTCGTGCCGCAAAAACAAATGGGGTCGGCTCTGGTCATAGAATTTGTTTTCCCGGTTCTGACGGATCAGGCGGCGGGAAAGACTATATGGTGGTGCCCAGCCGCTGGCTTCCAAGAAGTCCAGCGCCTTGAGGCTGTCAAGATAGTGGTACAAATCCCCCGCTGCATTGCGGCCATTGGCATACGGTTCACTTGGCAGGATGAAGCGACGGGTGAGGCCGACGTGAAAGAGTTGCTTGATGTGCTTATACGTCACATCAAGATTGCCGGGAATGAGCCGGGCCAAGAGTGGGGTGGGCAAAAAGCGATAGCGATAGAGCAGGCCCAAAATGGCAAGGCTGCGCTCAGTCATTTGCCAGCCGGCAGCCCTGTTGGGATTGCGCTGAAATTTTTTGTGAGTCTGGCGCATAGGAAAGTGGGGGCGCTTGGAGTCAGTTGGGGAGCCGGTTCCCCCGCGCCGGCGAGAGCGGTCAGCGGAGCGCCGGCTGACCTTAAAGCGCGTGGATGCCGTGGTCAGCGTGCAGCCACCGGAGCGGGGCACGACGTGGTGCCCCAGCGGAGCCGGGGCGCGGTCAGCGCAGCCGGGCGGTTTAAGGTCAGCCGGCGGTGAGACGGCGCGGGGAGCTGGTTTACTGCTGCGGGAATTCGGGCGCGTGGGAGTCAAGTGCTAGCACTTGATGTCTCACTGGATGATTTCGGGTGTGGTGTTGATTGCGCTCTCCGGGGGCTTGGGCTGCGGATTGGCAGCGAGGGCGGCACTGGCTGGGGTGTTTATGGTTGCTGCTCTCCCCTGCCCTGCTGCTGGCAGAAAACTTCAAATGTGACGATGGTGAGTGTGGCGGCAATTTCCTTGTAAACCTGCTTTGCGACGAAACTGGTAAAGGCATCTTCAAGCCAGAACTGATACCGTTTCCAATCCAGCCGGCGCAGCTCTTCCTTCCGGGCGGCAATGAGCGCGTCAAGTGTTCCAGCCGGGTGGTGGGTGGCCAGATGCTCATCCACTTGCTGCCGACAGTGCTCCCGGTAAGCTTCTTTGAGTTCTTCAAGCTGTAATGCTTCCGCTTCCTCAGCGGCTGCTCTGGCTCTTTGTCTGGCCAGTTCCTCGCGGGCCTGACGATCCTTCTCAAATTCGTGTCCTCCCGGCTGTTCGTAGATTTTGAGAATGGCTCCGAAGTGTTCCATTCGGAAATTGGTCTGTGTCGCCTGCTTCATCGCAAAGTCCACGATGAACCGGGACTTTTCAGGGCTGTGGCGGCTCAGCAGTTCAGCAGCTTTGTCCACCTCGCTTGGGTGTGGTTGGAAGTTCTCGCGCTTGTGGAAGGTCTGGTGGAAGTGTTGCACGAGTTCCACTGCTGCCTGATTCTCAGATGTCGGCTGGGGCTGCGGGGCTATTGTAATTTCCGGTTGTCCCTCTCCCCTGCCCTGCTCTCGTAGCGCTTTTGGTTTGCGCTTCACCGGTGCGCCGTCCACGACATCCATTAGCTTGTTGAGCGTGCCGCGATTGAAAGCTCGGTATTCAGCGTGAGCCTTTGGGCCGGGAATGTAATGCATTAACCAATCAGTGTTGCCATCGCTGTCCGTGGTTTCTTCGTAATGCACCTTGGAGAGGTAGCCGCTTCTGAGGTGCGGAACGTGAACCTTGTACATCTGTTTTTTGAAGTGGTCGTAATCGTAATAACGCTGCTGGGCTGAGAAGGTGCAGTATTCTGAATATGCAAGCTTGGCGTATGGGTGTTTGTATTTGAGCGCGGCAAAAATACGATAGCTGATGATCTCGTAAAAGCGCTGCGGTGCTGGCGGCAGTGCTTTCAAATAGTCGTAATTGAGTGGCCGCATTGGGGCGTTGTTGAGTACCTCCCAATATGGGTCATTGAGCACAATGTAAACGGCGTCCGCTTTGCCTCCGTCTGGCAGCTTCTCGCCAGTGAACACGACGCTGTAGCGGGTGAAGCCTGCCTCAAGAGTCCGCTCACTGCGATCTGTGGCTGTGTATTTAAGTTTGGCAGTGATGGCAGCGAAGGCATTTTGAAACATTGCCCGTTTTACGCCCTTGATATGGTTACCTCCGGCGGGGATGCCAAGGTCTTTGCAGATGTCTCTCAGGCTTCCAAGTTTTATTTGCTTCGGCAGGGGTCTCCCCTCTTCATCAATTCTTCGGTTGATGACAATGGTGTCCAGCTTGTATGCCAGTTGGCGGGCTTGTCCGTAACGCTCGTTATATGAGACCTCCCACCGCAGTTCTATTTCACCCTGATCATTCTTCTTGTTGATTTGAATATCAACTCTCCCCTTCTTGGCGAGGTTGTGAATGGGGAGTTTTGAGAGGACTGTTTCACTGCGAATAATATTCAGGGGGGCAAGCTCTTGGGGTTGCTCTTCCCTGCTCTCTTCGGTGCCGGGGGTAGTCATAGGAATGGTTTGTATCTTAAGTGGTTGGATTTATAAAGAGTGTTTTTGCACACACTGCTGGTCTTCATAGTGTGTAATTAAAACTCTAATACAGTCAACACAGTCTAGTGGAGAATAAGTATTGTAAAATTAGGTGTTTACGTGATTTACGTCTCCCGTAATGTCGCAGATTGTCTCCTCAAAGGACGTGGATTGTCTCCTCAAATGTCGCAGGCTGTCTCCCGTAATGTCGCACCTTCGTCTCCTCAAATGTCGCAGGCTGTCTCCCGTAATGTCGCACCTTGTTTGGAGCGATTATTTCGCTATGTCTTCCGAAAGCGTGAATCGCTTTTGTGATTCACGGGCCACACAATGCTTGGGTCACTAGCACATAGTTGGGGAATGTTTCACCAGCACACAGCAGGGGAGTCAGCGAGGGCGGAAGGTGTAGCAGATGTAACAGCGGCCTTCGGCATAAACGTATTCACGCCGGCAGCTCGTGCAGAGTGCGCCGCCCGGACCTTCGCCGGTGTTCTCTGATTTGCTCCAACAGGATTGGCAGAGGCCATCACAAAAGAGGGGAGTCTCTCCGCACCAATCACACACTGCACCTCCCATTGGGCCGTGCGGTTCTTTGCAATTGAATTGGTCGTGTGTTTCGCAGTAGGACATTGGCGAGGGGATACACATAGTGTAGCACACCGGGCCTTCTGGTCTGTCCTTCGCGCCGGGGGTGAGGAAAGTTGTAGCGCGTCTCCCCGGATCGGCTCGAACAAACAAGAGCAGAGAAATTGCTGCCGTGTAATTTCTCTGCTTCAATCTCAGCCGCAGACAGGCCAGCCCTTTTGATGTGGGGTCTCTCTCTTGCGTGTTGCTTTCCCTGCACCACATTGCGCAAGCGCCCATCCGAAAGGACAACCAGAAGGTACATTTATTGTACCACTCTGAGGTGAGGTAATTTGTTGTAATAAAAAGAGTTAGCTATACTGCTGTCAGTGAAGGCGCACTGCCTCAAGAGGTGAGGGGTGCGCCTTTCGTGGTTTCAGTTCACAACAAGGAAGGGGGAATGAATGACAACAGCAGTCACCAGTGAGTCAACCGTGTGGGTTGACTTCAAGCAATTGAAAAACTCCATCACCATCGCAGAGGTACTCGACCACTACGGCGTCAAAGTCCGGGAGCGGGGCAAAGAGCTGCGCGCTAAGTGTCCGATTCACGAGGGCGCGGCAGACCAGAAAAAACTGACCTTCAGTGCCAACACTGAGAAGAATATTTTTCAGTGCTTCGTCTGTCGCAAGCGCGGAGACATTCTTGATTTCGTGAAAGCCAAAGAGGGCTGCACGCTCAGAGAGGCAGGCTTGAAACTCCAAGAATGGTTTGGAGCAGGGGACTGATGTTCACCCGGAGATGGTTACCAGCTCGCGGCGCTCGATCAATTCGAGTGTCCGCTTTTTATTTATGCAATACAAATTAAGGGGTCGTGGAAGTGCTTGCGTCACTCGCTTCTTTTCTGCCGCTCCGCGTAAAGTTTATAACCGGCAAAGTGTTCTCGTATGGCCTTCGTGCAATTTTCGAGAGCGTCGGTGAGCCGCGGATCTTCCCTTGTAAGGTCAAGATGCCCGGCCAATGGCAGGGCAGCATTATCAATCTCCTGCTGAATTGATTCGAGCGTTATCCAAAATCGGGCAAGCTGCAATGAGTTTTGTTCTTTGGTCATCATCGTTTTACCTTTCTTGAAAAGTGCCGGCATCGCGGCCTCTGTATTGCTAATATTATTTATATATCAACCTGATATTAAAAAGATTCCCGTTCCAGCTTCTCCACGATGGCTTCAAGTAGCCACGTGTGGCGTGGGATTTTTATTTTCCGCGCACTCACGGCTTGACCAACACGCGAGAGAACATCTGCCGGCACACGAACCAGCACCGGCACTTCTTCGGCAGGGGACTCGGCTTTGGCAACGCTGCCCCCTTTGCGAATAAGTTTTTCAACGTCCACGCCAGCGGCGGCAGCGGTTTTGACTTTGGGTTTACGGGTGATGGCCATTACTCGTGTCCTCGGCTCTCTGATTTCACTTTGGTATCAAAACAATATTGCATCAGGGCTTGCATCTCTTCAGTGGCTTTGGGGTCGGGGGGCTTGAGTTCGGTCACGGCCAGCCCCTGCGCGGCAGCATTACTGAATGCCTTCCGGTTGCCCAAGACCGGCGCAATGAATTTCAGGCCGCGTGCTTCCTGCAAGACTTCAGCGGTGTCCTCGTTGTCGTGGCCGCGTGGATCGGCGCGGTTGAGAAAGGTCACGGCTTTGAGCTTTGGGTTTGCTGGCTGCATCTCGGCCACGAGGTCTGCGACCTTCTCCAGCGTCCAGACATCAAACGAGCGGGGAATGAATGGCACCAAGAGCAGATCCGCAACTGAGAGGGCAGCGCGCTGGCTGGTGGTGTCGCGGCCTCCCACGTCAATAATGATGTCATCGTACTTACGCTTCAGCCGGAGCGTCTCGGTGCGCACTGCCGCACCCGTAAGCTTGATGCTGGTGAAGCCTGCGCCTTCGGCCATCTGTTCATTACGCAGAATGGTGAAGTCCGATGCAGTCTCTTGGTCGTCTGCGTCCACCAGCAGCACGTCTGCGCCTTCGCTCGCGCGGATGACTGCCACATTTGTGGCCACAGTGGTTTTGCCGGAGCCGCCTTTGATGCCGCCAACAACAATAATCACGGGACACCTCACAAAATAGAGATTGCAAAGTAATATCAAAAAGATATTGAGCTAGGAATATATCAAAGTAATATCAGTGTCGGCAAAAGGCAAGGGCAGGGAAGCGGGCGAGAATCCGGCTTAGTTATGAGGGATAAAAGGAAAGATGGCTTGGATATGCGATAAAGTGTTGATTTATAAGAGGTTATCGTTGACAGTTATCAGTTGATAGTGTATAATACCCTCAGAAAGTTAAATCAGTTCTCGCACCTCAACAACTAGCTGGTTCCACTAAGCGGTACGGATTAAAGTCTACCGGTGCTGCCTCGCAAGCCGAGACCAAACAGTGCAGCCTAAAACACGCCAGCCTCAATCCTCATCATTCATCAACAAGAAAGGAACCATATGAATTCCTCACAAGGCCAATTTCACAAGCATTATTTCAGCATACAGTTCAGCACCTTCAATCTCTGGACATTCCTCAGCACCTGCGCCCTCTGCCTCACGCTGTTCGCCACAGCGGTGTATGCGCTCAACCTCGCCAAGTAGGGAAGCGGGCAAACTCGCTGGTCAATGGCTCGCACGAGAGTGGGGGCCACACACCAGAGAGCTTAACCCTCTGGAGAAAGCACACGAATATGGCAAAACAAAAAGGGCTGCTCACGGTCACGTTTGAAACCTTTGGCAGCCGCAATAAGGTCAAGCCGCCGACGGAAATCAAAGTGGAGGTGTGGATCAAGGGCACCAAGACAAGCTTTGGCCACACAGATTATCTGGTGACACCGGTGGCAGGGAGCGGGGAAGTGTGGAAGCGGGATGTGGAGCTGATTTGACAGCTTCTGCCTGCCTGCTACGATACTATTAACTCATCACACAAATGATCTCACCTGAACAACGCCGCTGGCGTGCTGATAAACTGGGTGACTTGGCCAATTATACGGTTGGGGCGCTCCTGATCGGTCAGCTCATAAATGGCCAATTCCGTCCTGTTCACCTCATTATTGGTGTTGTCGTTGCCTTCGGGGGCTTTGTTTACAGCAACCGAATCCTCAGACACCTTCATTAACTAATCACACATATATGGACTCAACACTCATTCTTCTCATTGGCATCTTTGCCATAATGACTGCGATGGCCCTGCCAACAATCATTGAGGACTATCGCCGCGAACATCGCAAATAAAAACAGTTTTTGGAAAACAGAGGCCGCACCTGCGGCCTCTTGTTGTTTACGAGCATACCAAAATGATATTCAATTTATATTACTTTCAAATATATCAAATCAATATCACCGGCACTTATGCTGGGTTTCTTCTTCGTAAAAAAAACCGTACCCAAATAACTCTCGTGATGCAACCAAAGGCGCAGCGCTGGTTTTCGCTGTGCCGGCGCTGCGGCTGGAAGATTCGGAGTGAGGATAGTGCCTGCCGCCAGTGAAGATGCCAGACCCGTATCTGTTCGATCACTGAACAAGCCTCGCCAAAGCGAACGAACCCGTGATATTTTCCAGCCGAAATTTCAGTTAATTGCTGAAGAAGGAAGGGGTACTGGATTTGCCAAAACAGCCACTGGCAGAGGTCTTCGGTTTTCCTGTAGATAATAATAGTCCGGATGCCAAACGACACCGGCGATCACAGCTTTGTCCGTTTCATAATAAGGTGCCCAACTGCACCAAGAGCAGTGTCACGAACCCACTGGGCATCTGCTCAATTTTTCACGGTGACGGAATCGCTATTACCTGCCCTGTCCGGCTCCGGCAGAGCTGGCTCATCGCAGATCAGGCGGCAGCATTTTTCTTTCCGAATCATAACCGGTGGACGACGCTCGTTGAGGTGAAACTTAAAGACAAACACGGGCGCCCAGCCGGGAACATTGATATTGTGATCGTGGCCTATGACGAAGCTGGGAAGATTTTTGATTTCGGCTCGCTCGAAGTTCAGACCGTGTACATCAGCGGCAAATCGGTGAGGGAGGGATACTTCAATCCGTTTATGAAAAATCCGGTGGCGTATCTTCGCACTGATTGGAGCAAGAGCAGGCGGAGACCGCCACACCCGGATTATCTGTCCTCCTCGCGGAAGCGCCTTGTGCCACAACTGATTTCAAAGGGCGGAATTCTCAAAGCATGGGGAAGAAAACAGGCCGTGGCCGTACATAGCGCTTTTTTCGCTACGCTGCCCGAACTGCCGGAGGTTCCGCAGAAGAGAGCAGATATTGCGTGGCTGATTTATGATCTGGTTCACGATGAGGCCCAGCATCGGTACAATCTCACACACACCCGGACGGTATACACAGAGTTCAAACCGTCGCTCGATAAAATTACTCTGTTTGAGGCCGGCCCGATGGATGGCTTTCTTGCAAACCTTCAAAACAAGCTTGATGCGAAGATGGAAGGCGCAAGCGATGCCGAGATTGCCGATGCATCCCCGGACACACCGGTGGATGACACGGATCTTGAAGAGGAACTCGAAAATTTATAAGCAGCACGATTATGTCTCAAGCGGCGCTTTTTCCTGAAATTGCAACCAAGAACATTGTGAATGTGGCCTCTGTGCCGCAGCGCAGCCCTTTTCGCTATCCGGGGGGAAAAACGTGGCTCGTGCCGCGCATTCGGCAATGGCTGTCCGTCCGCCAGCCCGCCGAGTTCATTGAGCCGTTCGCTGGTGGCGCAATCGTGAGCCTCACTGTTGCGGCTGAGAGGCTCGCCGGCCACGTCACAATGGTTGAGCTTGATGAGCAGGTGGCGGCTGTGTGGGAAACCATCATCTCGAACGGGGAAGGGAGGTGGCTTGCTGAAAAAATTCTTTCCTTTGACCTCACTGCTGAATCCCTCGAAGAGGAGCTGGCAAAAACTCCACGCTCAGTTCGGGAGCGGGCCTTTCAGACCATTCTGAAAAATCGCACCTTTCACGGGGGCATCTTGGCAGCCGGTTCTGCGCCACTGAAGCACGGAGAGAATGGGAAGGGAATTCAGTCTCGCTGGTATCCAGAGACACTGAAGAAACGCATCCTTGCGATTTCAGAAATCCGTAAGCGCATCAGCTTTATTCGGGGCGATGGGCTTCAGGTCATCAAGGAAAATGCACGCCGGTGCGATGCGGTCTTTTTCGTTGATCCGCCTTACACGGCTGGCACAGGCAAGCGTGCTGGCCGGCGTCTGTATACTCACTTCGACCTTGACCACGAAGAGCTTTTCAGAACCTTGGGCAAAGTCGCTGGCGATTTCCTCATTACGTACGATGATGCGGAAGAAGTGCGCGAGTTGGCAAAACGGCACAAGTTTGACGCGGAGCTTATTCCGATGAAGAATACACACCACGCGGAAATGACAGAGTTGCTCATCGGGCGCAACCTCGGTTGGGTCGGATCCCGGAGTTGAGGGAGTTCACACGATGTATATGGGTTGAGAAGGTTGGGTGTCGGACACGGATATCTTACAGTTTCGCAAGCGTTATAAGAGGAGATGGAAATATGGGGCGTAATGCAAATTACGAAGAACACTTTCCGAAGAAGATACCGAAATCCTTGCCGGGGCTAACACTTGATGAATTCAATCAGGCAATGAACCTCGTATCTCGCACTGTCGAACGTTCGGAGCAAGGCTATTTTCGCGCACTTAAGGCTGTGGAGTTTGCACGCAAAAGAGGTATTAGTGTGGAATGCTGCCGGGTTGAATTACATAATGACCCTAATTGGGGTCAGGAGAATGATGCTGAGCTGCTTGGTGAAAATATAGATCTCAGCAAGGATTTAAGCAAAAACAATTATACTGACCGATGGTGGATTATCTCGTGATGTTCAATGGAATGGTTCTTCAGCCAAGTTACACCATTCTCTACAACGATCTGTCTCAGCGGACGGGCTGCCAACAACAATGATCACAGTGACACCCCGCGTGTTTATGATACTGATGTAATATCGAAACGATATCGGACTTGAGAAGTATCAAAATAATATCAGTGCCGGGGAAAGGCAAGGGCAGGGAAACAGGGAAGCGACTGGTGAAACTCAAAAATCGCGTGGGTGCGATGGAGCGACAACTCAAACGCTTCAAGACACAACACGCTTGACGAAAAAGAGTCCGCCAACTGGCGGACTCTTTTTATTGGGGGGCACTGTGTCACGAACGCCGCGCCACGGCTTCAAAGCGGGGGACTGGTACGGAGCCAAGGAGCGTGATGGCCAAAATGTTTTAGCCACACTCAGGACGGGGAATGACCCACTCTCTGGCGCGTGAGTGATAGCTGTTGTTGGAAATGAAAAGAAAAGCCGGAGAGATTTCTGCTCTCCGGCCTGAAGGATGTAAAAAGTGAAGGGTCTCCGCCAACACCTTCCCCCGGCTGTCAGCGGCGTTCCCTGCGCCAGTTGCTGGTAGCGCCTGACGCACTTCATTCATAAGCTGAATGCGCCTGTGCGTGCGAGACTGAATCATTAAACTACTCAGTCACACCAGACGCACCGGCGCGCAGCTTCCATTGCATCAGATTTCCAGCAGGTTGTTCTCGTATTCGTCTTTGGTGAACCAGTCCTGAAAGCGGCTGTTGGAAACTCCTGCGTCCCACTCGATCACGAGGTCATAACCGTCGTTGATTTCCTCGGCCCTGACTACTCGCCCCGTGGTTCCCTGCGGCACTGCCGGCAGGGGGACGAGCGAGCGCACGGCGCGGCCCAGTTTATTTTCAGCTTCCTGCTTCGTGAATCGCTGTCGCTGCATCCCGGTCTCTCTGCTCAATGGCCCCTCCCTTTTCCAGCAGTGTTGCGATAGTCTGAGTCAGTTCTTCAGCCTCACCCAGCTTTGGCACGAACGCCTGCGCACAGGTGCTGAGGACACGCGCTTTGATGGCTCCGCGCACCTCGGCTGAGTAAAAGACAATCGGCGTGGCAGCGTCAAATTCGCGGATCTTGTTGCCCAACTCCTCACCGGTTCCGTCCGGGAGCCACTCATCAATGAGGTAGAGGTCAAAGTGGGCGCTCGTTGCCAGCCGCAACCCTTCGGCCACTGACCCGACAGCCGTCATTTGCCAGCCGTTCCTTCCGAGCCAGTAGGCGAGCAGGTCGCAGGTGTCCTGATGGTCATCCACATAGAGGATGTGCTGTGCAGGAGTAATCATTGCTTCCTCCGGCGGGGTTGAAGGTTCTGTGTGTTTGTGAAGCTGTCGGTAGCGGATCGTCCTTGCTCAAGGGCACTCGCACCATCTGGCTGGTGCTGCCTTCTCGTCTTATTTTGCCGCACGATTGTAGTAGCGCGATTCCTGAGGGCTGGTCAAAATTTTATGCAACGGCACAAATCACGAGATGGTCACTTTGAGCGGCTGAATTGTACAGCAAAAAATTGTTGCTGTCTGTCGCCTCTGGAACATTCTGATTATTCGTTTGCCCGATACCCGACGACTTCCACGGTCTGCTGAATGATATTTTCGGCACCGCAGGCGAAGCAGAGGATTACCCATTCGCTGTGGTCGCGGATCGGCTCAGCAGTGAGCTTCGCTCCGCAGTGTTTGCATTTGAGCATAAGGGTGTAAGGTTAATGGTATATAAATAATATCGAAGTTATATCAAAATGAAATGCCCTAAAATTTTGGCAGCTTCATAAAAGCGTTGCGGGCTTTCTCTTCTCTCGTGGCTGAAACGAGCGTGGTATAAATGACCGTGTTTTGAATGTTGGAATGCCCAAGCCAGTCCTGCACAAATCTCAGGTCAGCTCCGGTCTCCAAAAGATGCGTGGCAATGGAATGCTTCAAGGCGTGGAAGTGCGACTTGTCTGCCGGCAGTTTTGCGGTGTTGCCATACTTCACCATCAGCTTGTGCAGGCCGCTGCGCGTGAGCGGATCGCCAAAGCGGTTGAGAAACAGAATCGGTGAACTGTCCTTGCGGGTTCGCAAATATGCTTTGAGTGCTTTGGCCTCGTCCGGCTGGAGTGGGTGCCGGCCACCGAGCGAACCTTTTTTGCGGTGCAGCGTGATGTGCAGCCGCTTCAGATCCAGATCGCCGATGCGCAGCTCTCCCAGCTCACTGGCTCTGAGGCCGTGACGGTAGGTAATGAGGAACAGGGCGCGGTCGCGCTTGTCATCAATGACAGAGAACAGCCGCTTGAGTTCGTCCTGTGTCAAAAACTTTATTGTCTCAACTCGCCGGGCGGTGGTCATTGTAATGGGAACAAAATAACTGTTCTGTTCCCATTATACCACATTCTGAGTGAAATTCCCCTGAGTTTGTCAAGGGCAGGGAAGGGCAGTTTTCAACTGTAATGTTCCCATCAGGGATTTTGAGGACAAGAAAACCGCCTTTTGCGGCGGGTGTCAAAAAGTCTATGCGGATCAGGTGCGGAAGTCTCGGCCAGTGGAATGATGTCGGGTGAGATTTGCGATGTCCTAAAACTATAGTTTCTCGACAGGGTCAGCATAGCAGATTGCGGCTATTGGTCAAAGATAGCAACAGAGCATCAGCTCCTGAAGAGGCAGACGCGCAAGACTTTTACTTGACTATCACAGAACTTTCCTCCAATCTCTCAACAGACCAGAGAAGTAACCTCGCAGTTCCATAATAATCGCTGGACAACGGCCAGTCTGCGATGATGCAAAAAAATCGGCCAATGGGACTTTCCACAGAGGTACGCAATGAGTACAAATAATAATGACGACACGCAAAATAAAAAGATTCAACTGGTGCTAGGAATACTCACCATAATTCTGGGTGGGGGGATTTTAGTACCTTTGATCAACCACTGGATCCATAAGCCCACTACGTACACAGGGACAGTGGTAAATGAAAAGGATGATCCCATTGTTGGTGCTGAAGTCACTTTGAAGTATCAAAATTTCCAGACGAAGTCTGGAGAAAAAGGTGTCTACTATATCCCGTTAGTTGAAGTTCCTGAGTCAGCGTACATCTCAGCGAAGGCGGAAGGATATAAAGAGGATGGTCTAAATATATCCTTCGCATCACAGGTCATTCCGCCAATTAAGCTTCACTCTTTGCCAAAGTGCCCTAATTCCTCTATGGAACTTGTCCTAGAGCGGTCGGAGATCAAGGTTAATGAGATGACCAAGGCTCGACCGCCACAAGGATTTACCGATGGTAAATTCAAATCTGAGGATGAGGAAATTGCGCGAGTGACACTCGAAGGCACGATCATTGGCCGCAAAAGAGGCCGAGCATCAATTATTGGTACAGGGAAAAATCGGAACGGTGCCGTTGACTGTAAGTTTCTTTCCAAAATATTGACTGTCAATGACCAAGCACCGGTGCCCACAGAACGAGTACCTGCTGCACGCAGCGTTGCAAAACCCCAAGCAAATCAAGGCCAACAACTAGCACGCTTGTCCGCAAAGTACCAAGGTGAAATTAAGGTTGCGCCTGAAGACGCGACCGAGTCTGGAAGCGTCAAGCGAAGTGCAGGGAATAAATATAACCTGTTTATTGCCTACCCACCCCAAAAGATAGATGTACGGGTATTTTCCAAAAAACATAGCGTTGATTTTGAAGTTAGAAGAAAGGATCAAATCTTGGGAAGAACAGTATCGTACCCAAGCGCTCGGACTTGGTCAGGCACAGTGTCTGAAAAAGGCTATTACGAAATAATTGTGTTTACTGAGCAAGAGGCTTCTCAAGAATATACTATATATGTATTCATACAGGGAAAGTAAAAGCGTATGCAGAAATTTTTTCTGCATACGCTTGTAAGTGACTTCTTTGTCATCTGAGCGCCGAGTACTGTCAATATTGGACATTATGGCTTTACCCGACCAGTGAGAAAAAGCCAGAAACAGAATAAGCCGATGAGTATTGCTCCAACCCCAATAATCATCAGCGGAGCGTGACCAACCTCGGTTGTTAAAATCACCACCACTCCTTCTGCAATCACCACGCCTGATAGTAAAATGCTCAGCGGATCAATACTCCATCTCCGCCCTTTTGAACCCTGACAGTCACACATACCGCGACCTCCTTTGGAAGCGGAGCTGGCCCTATTACCAGCTCCTTTCCCGCCTCAGGAACCGACAAGAAGGTGTGCTTTAATTTTCAGGGTTTTCCGGTTTTGATTGTGTACTGAAGCCGAGTCCAAAACCCCATATATTAGCACGGGCGCTTTTTCGTGTCAAGTCCTTTGCAATATAAAGTCAGCATCCAAGAAAAGAGTGTTTTATAAAAAGAGGGCAAGCCGTGGCCTGCCCTCTGTGTCAATTGTGGGGGCGCTTTTTGACTTCACTCCACGGTGCTGGTGTGAAATGCAGGTCTCGCTCAATGGGCAGTCCCATCGGCCCCTTCGCTGAGCTGAGGTCATTGAGAGAAAAGTATCCCCACTCCTCAGACTGCCCGATCACGTAGCCGAAGAAAATAAAGTCCTCGTCTTCCTGCGAACCTTCGGTGGCGTACCACGTCCAGCTTGAATCCGGCGTGAAAAACTTGATGTGAACGATTGGGTCTTTGACCTTCTCTTGAGCGTACAGGGCAGGGAGCTGGGCGCGCAGCTCTGCCGGCAGCAGTTCCATAAACTGAGTCCTCCTTATTGTGAATTTGGTTGTCAGAAGAGAAAGCGGTGAGAGGGAAACTGCGGGAAGCGTAGCACGCCGGCAGAAACCGTCAAGGCAGGAGAAGAGAGCTGCGGACTTCAGAGAAATGCGACAGGGTGATGAAATCGCCGATACCCACGGCTTGCACCTGTTCGAGAAAATGCAACCTGCGCCATCCTCGCGCGAAAATTTCGGCGGCAACCGGTGCTGATAAGAATTTCGACCAAAAGAAAAGCACTGAGAGCCGGTTGGCTTCAGTGCTTGCGTGATGAGCTGGTGGATGGCATCACGGTTGTTTGGTCGTGGTCTTTGCAAAGATCCTCTGAACTTCATCCTGCGGGCTGTAACCGCGCTGCCGAAGAAACGCTTTGAAGAGCGCTTCGTCGTACTGTGGCTCCCAACCCGGCGTGATGATCCGCTCGCAGTCCGGGAATTCTTTCAGTAAGCCTTCCTCGAAGCACTGCCACAAGGTGGAGAGCAGAAAGTCGGTGGATGGATCGCTAGTGCCGTACTGCCCGAACATATCCACCTCCCACAGCATCAGGACTTTTTCGGTCGGGTAATACCACGCTTGAAGGCCGGCAATGAAAATGCGGTCGTGGCCCTGCTGTTCGCTGGCCAGCACCGTCCCGATCTCCTCGCCGAAGTCGGTCTGCACTGGTGGATTGAGCCCAATGGTCAGGATGATGCGGGGAACGAAGAAGCAGGCTTTGACGTGAACATACTCCCGCGTCCCTGCCTTCCTGAGTGTCAGGCCCAGCTCGCGGTGATTGCTTCCGTAGCGCTCCTGCGACCGGTGCCACAGGAAGTAGACATCAGACTCGTGATCCGCGGGCGGCAGCGGCAGCCGGGCGACCAGCTCCCGGCGCTCCCAATAGTCATCAATGTCGCTGGTCATCGCCTGTCTTCCTCCTCGTCCGCCTGCCAGCAGGTTTTATTTCAGCGCCGGCAGCGTTGTTGATCGGTTCGGGTTGAATGCGCTTCGGGCGGGTGACTTTCTTCTCTGCCTTGGCCTTCGGCTTCGTGGTCTCAAGGGAGTGAATGAGCCACTCGCCCGGCGAGAGGATCTCCAGCCGGAGTTTGCCGTCGGCGTGGAGTGCCTTGATTTCCGCGATCATAAAATCCCACGGCAGATAATCTGGCTTGCTTGCGTGCCAGAGTTGCAGGTCAGAGATTTTCTCCCGCTGATTGACGATCTCAAGGATGCGCCGGCGCAGCTCCTCCCGCGCCAGTGTTCGCGTGGCGGCGGATTGCAGCCGCGCGCGCAGAGTCGGTTCGGTCTTCATTTTGGCATCGCTCAGAATAAGCATTGATCAAGCCTGAAATGCCATGACAGTGTCAGCGAGCACACTTCCCCTTTCACGGTTTCGCAGTTGAAATCTTGCCTACTCCCGCTCCTTCAATAAATA
>Ga0070741_10008524_pt1 | contig 20506 bp, 17 predicted proteins | sample Coa_R1_4_FD_66440 | JGI IMG/M metagenome (GOLD analysis project Ga0070741, IMG submission 66440) | Surface soil microbial communities from Centralia Pennsylvania, which are recovering from an underground coalmine fire - Coalmine... | ecosystem: Environmental > Terrestrial > Soil > Unclassified ...
ATTGCCAGCACTTCGCAGTTGCGCGATTCCGTCTGGCGGTAGCCTTCGAAGACGGTTTTATTCAGCTCGCGATAAGCAGGAGAAGCAGTAGCTTTACCGGCACCACCTTTCCAGGAAGCACGGGCACGTTCGCGCTGCTCGGCCATGGCCTCCTCGAATCCCACTTTGTCCAAAACCAGATGGGCATCGCGAGCCGCATCCTCAACGAAATCGAGTGGTAGACCATAAGTGTCGTAAAGTTTGAAGGCCTCTGCGCCCGGTAATCGCCACTGTACGCCATAGGCTCCCTTAATCAGAGCTGTCAATTTCACGAGTTCTTCTAGAGAGACAACATCCTCAGTATTGAGCGGCTTGCTGAAATAGCGTTTTATTTTGTCATGATCCAACCCTGAAACTGAACGACCTTGAGCGTCCAGATCAAATGATTGAATCTGCCAAAATTTTCCTGGATCCTGCCTAAAGAACTCCCCAATGCGTGCTTGCAGTTCCACGAATAAAAGAGCGTTCAGATTCTTGTTACCGAGCTCGATCGTGTTAGCAAAACGACGCTCCTCGGCCGAGACTACATCAGATACGTGCGGAGCGGTTTCATTTAGCTCAGGATACGCTTTGCACATAACTTCACGGACAGCGAACACCATTTCAGACAAGAAAGGTCTTGTAGCACCGAGAAGGCGCCCATGTCGTATTGCACGTCGAATAATTTTACGTAAGACGTAACCACGACCTTCGTTCGCGGGAAGAACTCCATCTGAGATTAGAAACGTCATGGCGCGTGCATGATCCGCGATTACACGATGCGAAGCAATTTGCCCAGCAGTTTTCTCAGGATGGGTTGCTTTATGTGTCGGACTTTGTGCGCCAATGAGATTAGCCACGTGCTGTATTAGCGGCACGAACAAATCCGTCTCGTAGTTCGAGATTACGCCCTGCTTGACCGAAGCTACCCGCTCCAGCCCCATTCCAGTATCAATCGAAGGCTTGGGCAGCGGATTCAGCTTGCCTGAAGCATCGCGGTCGAACTGCATGAAGACCAGGTTCCAGATTTCTACGTAGCGTCCGCAATCGCAGGGGAATTGACAATCGGTGTGGCCGGCATCCGATGCCGCTACTCCCATGTCATAGTGAATTTCACTGCAGGGGCCGCAGGGGCCGGTGTCGCCCATCTGCCAGAAGTTGTCTTTCATTCCCAGTTCGTAGATTCGTTCGTTGGCAACGCCCTGAGAGATCCAGTATTGGTAAGCCTCGTCATCACGGGGCACGCCCTGCTCGCCCTTGAAGATGGTGACGTAGAGTTTCTCTTTGGGAATGTTGTACCAGTCTTTGCCTGTGACCAGCTCCCATGCGAACCTGATGGCCTCTTTCTTAAAGTAATCGCCGAAGCTGAAGTTTCCCAGCATCTCGAAGAACGTGTGATGGCGGTTGGTGAAGCCTACGTTCTCCAGGTCATTATGCTTGCCCCCGGCGCGGACCACCTTCTGCGAGGTCGTGGCCCGCGAGTAGTCGCGCTTTTCGAGGCCCAGGAAGACGTCTTTGAACTGGTTCATGCCGGCATTGGTGAACAGCAGCGTGGGATCGTTCGCCGGCACCAGCGAAGACGAGTGTACGCGCCGGTGTCCCTGCTGCTCGAAGTAGCGCAGGAACATCTCTCGGATCTCGGAACCCTTCATATCCTTTTGATTTTAACAGTGGCAGCAGATTTGCGATGGACGGAAGTGTGAATCGAGCTACTAGCTTCTAGCTGTAATTGGGTTTCGGCGGCTCAGAAATCAATTTCGCCACATGATTCAGAGATGGATTGAGACGCCTGCCCATCGCTCTCAGCCACTTCAGCCGCAGGCTGATCTGTAAATACCGGACAACACAATCGTGTAAAACAGCCAAGCTCAAAAACAGCTAGAAGCTAGGAGCTAGTAGCTTCTTATTGCATCACGCTGCTTTCTGTCCACGCCGCCCATATTCCGCAAACAGAGAAATCATCTCGCGGTTGAATGCCGGGATATCGTCCGGTTGGCGGCTGCTGACCCAGTTGCGGTCGCGCACTACCTCGCTGTCTTCCCATTCGGCGCCGGCGTTGCGCAGGTCGTCCTGGATGGTGTAGTAGCTGGTCATTTTTCGTCCACGGACCAGCCCTGCCGAAACCAGCAGCCAGGGCCCGTGGCAGATGACGGCGATGGGACGACCGGCGCGGTCCATCTCCTGAACGAACTCCTGCGCCTTCTTTTCCATGCGAAGGTGGTCGGCGTTGATCGCGCCGCCGGGCAGCAGCACTGCGTCATAGTCCTGCGGTTCGGCCTTGTCGAGCGGAAGATCGACCTTGAACTTGTCGGCCTTCTGGTCGTGCTTCATCCCCTGCATTTCACCCGGTTCCGGAGAGATGATGGCGGTCGTTGCGCCGGCTTCTTCAAGCGCCTGCCGGGGCTCGGTCAATTCCACCTGTTCGAAATCTTGCGTGACCAGGATAGCTACGTGCATACCGGCTAAGTCTTTCTGTGTCATGATGCTCCTCCGTGAGTTTGTAGTGTGATGCGACTAGTTTTGCAGTGGGATGTGTGGAAAAAGAAGCACTCAGCAATCAGCAATCAGCATTCAGCCCGTGAAGCAGCACTTAGCAATTAGCATTTGGCATTTAGCCAAATAACGTGAAACGTAGTTCGCAAACAAACGAAAGGGTCAAAGCTAAAAGCTAAAAGCTAAAAGCTAAGAGCTAAGAGCTAAGAGCTTCTATCTTCAACCACAGCTAGAAGCTAGTGGCTAGCAGCTTCTCTTCCAAAATCCGCAATCCCAACCCGCACAAAGGTGTGTGGCGTTCCGTGCCTGTCTCCGTCCGCAGCGGGAGCGGTTCCCGACGCTGCGGGGGGCGCTTCTTCCGACCAGATGCCGAATACACGTCCGTCAAATGCGGCGATTCCCGTGTAGTCGCCGATGAAGTCTTTCTTCCCCTCGAAAGGATCGGTGGTCCAGGCATAGTTAGCAAAAGTCTTTCCGCCATCGGTGGAGCGGGCGAGGGTGACGGTTGTTTGCTTGTTATCCGGGTCTCGTCTGCGGTCGTAGAAAATCACGTTGGCTGCTCCCGTTTTGGGATCAACCGCCAGCCACTGGAAAAATTGGTCGGCGCCATCGTGCAATGCATCGGAGTTAACCCGCACAGGCGCGCTCCAGCTCTCGCCGTGGTTAGCGGAGGTTGCGGCGAAGACATCCACGTCGCCGTTGCGGTAGTCCGACCAGGTTACATAGAGCAGGCCGCTGCGCGGGTCGAGGCCGATCTGGGGGAACCCATTGCCGCCGTCAATTCCCGAAACAGGAAAGTAAGACGGCCCGGTCGCGATGATGTTGCGCGAGGGGGTGAAGCTCTTGCCGCCATCGCGAGACCAGGTGAAAGCAATATTGGTTCCGTCGGCCCAGACGGCGTAGATCGCTCCGTCAGGCGCGACCGCGGCGCTGAAGCCTTCAACCGCGCCGTTATCGTCGCGCGGCAGTCCCCCGTGCGTGCTGATCTCAATGGGCGGCGACCAGGAGGCGCCCGCGTCCGTAGAGCGGGAAAACAGGACCACAGTTTTTTCCAGGGTGAACTGGGTCCATCCGACATAGAGGTTCCCGGAGTAGTGGCCGGAGGTAGTGTCGGAGACGATGGAGGGCTTGTCTTCGAACGGAATGCCCGTCTGGGTAGCGTGCTCGATGACGGCGTGCGCCATCTTCTCCCAAGTCTTGCCGCCATCGGGCGAGCGGCGGACAAAAACTCCGTTGCGCGTGGCGTTGTGCGCCCAATAGTAAGTCGTGCCCAACTTGTCGAAGGCGATGTAGCAAAGGTAGGCGGCGCCGTCCGCGCCATAGGCAACCGAGACATCGCCCGATTTTTTGTAGTTCTTGGGCGCGACGCCGGAGGCTTTGCTCCAGTTCCGGCCGCCGTCGTGGGAATAGGCAGCGCTGGCATTGATCTGCCAGGCGGCAACCAACTGCTCGGGGTTCCTGGGGTTTACCGCAATCGCAGGTTCATTGGAGAAGCCGGCATCGGTCAGGTTGATGACCTTTGCCCCGGGCGCCGGCGGGAGTTGATCTGCAGCAGAGTTGGGATTGCCGGGTTGCGACTGCGCCAGCGCAATCGCGGCCACAAAGAGCAGTGATGCGAAGTTGAGCTTTCTTGCAAAAGAATTTCGCAAATAGCGAAGCGCAAACATGCAGAGTAGTTTACCGTGCCCAGGAAGTTAACCGCGGAGGTGCTGAGGCGCGGAGGAAGCAGGCTGACGGAACTTCGATACAATTGTTGCCGTATATATTTAGAGTTAAGGAGCAAACATGGTCAAATTTCTGATGTGGTGCATTCTGCTGGTGATGTGCTGGCCGCTGGCGCTGCTGGCGTTGATCGCCTATCCTTTCGTGTGGCTGCTCCTGCTGCCTTTCCGGATTGTAGGAATTGCCGTGGATGGGGTGCTGGGCTTACTCAAGGGCATCTTCCTGTTGCCGGCGCGGGTGTTGCGTGGGCCGAGCCACGCTTAGCCCTAATTCAACCAAAATCGTCCTATACGCTTCTCTCCCTTGTAACTTGCTGATATTTAACGGAAAAGTCATATTGACACAATGTAGTTTGTATTGCAGACTATATTGCAATGGAGGTCGTTATGATCATGCAGCAGGTTACAGATTCGGTTCTCCAGGCCGAACGACGCGCCCGTAGTTATTGGGATATCGATGGCCTGGCCACACTGGCTCAAGCGGTGGCGGTGCTTTTGGCGGGTCTTTGGTTCTGGTATATGAACTCGGACGCCTGGTCGCCGCGCCGCAATTCTGAGCTCTCTGCCATAGTGTGCATTATGGCAATTATTCTGGATACGATCAGAAGGCCGGGTGTGATTAGCTGGTTCAAGGCAAAGATCACCTATCCTCGGACCGGATATGTTGCTCCATTGCAACAGGCATCGCTGAAGGGTCGCCGGATCAATTTGAATGCCCTCTGGTTCGCGCTGGTTGTGCTCGCCCTTTGGGCCGCCGCGTTGTCGGTGGAAACTCCCTGGGTTTGCGTCGCAGTCGGAGTCCTGACCGGATTGGCGCTGTGGTGGAGTTCGATCCGAGAAAAGTTCGCAGATGTGGACATTCTCGGCGTCTCCTGCCTCGGCATGCTGGCCGCGGTTCTCCTTAATGCCACCCACGGATCTTTTCATCTGCAGCGCTTTGCTTTTGTCCTGATCGCATTGGGAATATTCGGTCTGCTCAAGGGCACGGTTACTTTGCTGCGCTACCTGCGCCGCAATCCGGTGGCGCAAGCATGACTCCGGAGCTGCAGGAACTGGCAACCCTAGATCGCCTGATTCATGAACCGGCGCGGCTCATGATCATGACGGTGCTTTATGCCGTTCCTGAGGCGGACTTCATTTATCTGCAGCGCGAGTGCGGACTGACGCAAGGCAATCTTTCCAGCCACCTGGCGAAGCTGGAAGAGGCCGGCTATGTCATGATCACGAAGACTTTCAAAGGCAAGTATCCATTGACGATTTGCAGTCTGACCCAAAAGGGGCGGGAGGCCTTTGAGGAGTACGTGCGCAAGATGCAAGTGGTCAATAACAGTTTCAAGGAAGTCAGAAGTGAGAAGTAAGAAGTCAGAAGGCTGTCTGAAGCGTTACTTCTTTCTTCTTCCTTCCGACCTCGTACTTCCTTCCTAATCTCGTACTTCCGTCCGGCTTCGTACTTCCGGTTATTTCGAACCCTGCTCACTCCTGCTGCAGAGGTTCTTCTTCAGCTTCGAGCGCGCCCAGGGTTTCATCCGGGACCTGCCATTTTTTCAGGATCTTAAAGATTATTGAGCTGCTGAAGCCGGCGCGCAGCAAGGCACGGAAAACGCGCGCGGTCTCGCGTTCGTTGGTTGGCTTGCGCAGGCGCTTGCGGGCCAGGTGCTCGCGGGCCAGTTTTTCTTCATTGACTCCCGAGTAAGCCTCGCCAACAACTTTTTCTATCACCTCGCTGTGCACGCCTTTGGTCTTCAGGTCGGTAATGACGCGGCGTTTCCCGAACTTCTCATTGGCCTGGCGATACGCGGAGTAAGCGGCGGCGTACTTGTGATCGTTGAGATATTTTTGTTCTTTCAGCCGGGCGATGACCACGTCTACCAATAACTCTTCGTCGGCCCTGCGCCGCAGCAGGCGCTTCAGTTCGGCTACGGTGCGCATTTTTCGCGAGAGTGCGCCTACGGCGTATTCATAGAGGCCGGCTTCGTCGAAGAATTTGCGCTTTGCAGGGAAGGACACGGGAAGATCATAGCAGCATTATTCGCCACGCAGACGCGGAGAAAAGCTACTAGCCACTAGCTTCTAGCTGTTTCTGGAACTCGATAATGCAATCAGTCGCGATGCTCAAACACAGCTAGAGGCTAGGAGCTAGAAGCTATCTCAAAAAACAGAAAAGCCGTAGCAAGCTACGGCTCTACTTGAATGCTAAGAAAGATTATCTTCCGAAACCTGCCGATTCCATCTGCTCGCGCGAGGAATCTGCTGTCGAGCCGATGCCCTGGACGCGCAGTTTGAAGTCGTCAGGCTTGCTGGCGTTTTCCAGCGCGGTTTCGTAGGTGATTAATGCCTGCGAATAGAGGTCATAGAGCGACTGGTCGAAGGTCTGCATGCCGTATTGGGAGACGCCGGCCTGCAGGGCTTCATGAATGAGGCGGGTCTTTTCCGGAGCGATGATGCACTCGCGGATATATTCGGTAGCGATCAGCACTTCGACGGCAGGCACGCGTCCGGTGCCATCGGCGCGGCGCACCAGGCGCTGCGAGATGACCGCTTTCAGCACGGCCGCCATCTGCAGGCGAATCTGCTTCTGCTCCGGCGGCGGGAAGACGGAGATGATGCGGTTGATGGTCTCGGTCGCATCTAAAGTGTGCAGCGTAGAAAATACAAGGTGGCCGGTTTCTGCAGCGTGCAGTGCGGTGCCAATGGTTTCAAGGTCGCGCATTTCGCCGACCAGGATGGTATCCGGGTCCTGGCGCAAGCTGGCGCGGAGCGCCGAGGCGAACGACGAAGTATCGACTTCGACCTCGCGCTGGTTCACGAATCCTTTTTTGTCGCGATGCAGGAATTCGATTGGGTCTTCGATGGTGATGATGTGCTCGGGCCGCTGGGAATTGATGCGGTCTACCATGGCGGCCAGCGTGGTGGATTTTCCCGATCCGGTGACACCGGTCACCAGCACCATGCCGCGCTGTTCTTCGCAGATATGTTCGATGATCTTGGGAAGATAAAGTTCATCCAATGCGCGAATCTTGGTGGGAATCACGCGCAGCACCACGCCCACGTTGCCACGCTGCTGAAAGACGTTGACACGGAAGCGGCCAAGACCAGCGACACCATAGGCCATATCGAGCTCGGCGGCTTCTTTGAATTTTTGTTTCTGCCGGTTTGACATCATGCTGAAGGCCATATTCAGCATGTCTTCGGCAGAGATGCGCGGCTGGTCGGTCAAGGGCACCAGTTCGCCGTCGACCCGTAGATAGGGATAGTTGCCAACCTTTAGGTGCAAGTCCGAGGCTTTACGCTCCATAGCGATGCGGAGCAAATCGTCAATATGTGGCATGGTTGGGTTCCCTACTTGTGGGATGAAAGTATCACGGAGTGTACTATTTTCGCAATAAAAGATGACATTTTTGGGTTATGATTTATATCCCTGCGGGGACCCTCAGAAAACGAGGCAAAACAACCTGCAGCGGCTCAGGAACGCTCTAATGTAGGTGCCCTCTGGCCGGGTTCTGCGGCGTATTTTTGATTCTAATTAAGTGAGAACTCTTAGGCCACTCGTCAGGAGATTCGTGTGATCTGCAAACACTGCCAACATAACAATCCGGAAACTAACCGGTTTTGCGGCATGTGCGGCCAGGCGATGGCGCGTCCGCAGGCTACCACCGGTGCCAACGCTGCGTCAGCCGTTCCGCCACAGACGGGTGCGGTGGGTTTGCGTCCAACGGCGCCCCAGGTAAATTCGATGCTTCCGTTTTCTTCCAAGCTGCAATCGGCTGGCCCGGCAAACGGCGACAAGAAAGTACAATTTCCACCGGTTGCTGTTCCACCGCAGACGTCAAATTCGGCCACGAGCGCAGGGCGAGCGCCGTCGCTTTTCGGGCAGCAGCAGCCGGCAACTCCCGATGATATGGAAACAGTGGTGCGGGTTTCGCCCCATCCGGTAGAGACCCAGCCGTTAACACGGGTGGCCACGGAAAAGAAAGTGCAAGCCTCACCGTCTCCAGCCGTCCCACAGCCTTCTGCCATCGTGGATGACAAAAGAGCAGCCGACCAACGAGGGCCATTTCAACGAACTCCGCTTGGACCGCAATCTTCGGTCCTCGGCGCCGGCGATATGAATGGCGCAAGCGCAAAAAAGACGCAGCCCCTGCCTTCTTCGTTTGCAGGGCAGATGCCATCGCCGCCGAATGCTGAGCGCAGAGTGCAAAGCCCGCCAAATCCTCCGGCAGTGCAACGGCAATCACCGGCTCCGGCAGCGGCAGGAAAGACATCAGCCGGATTCGAGAGGTTGGGGACGCCTGAAAGCGCGGCCCCGAAATTGGCGCCTCAAAATGCAGCGCCCAAATTAATGACGGGGACACAACCTGTGCCGGTACCTACACAGCGACGGCCGGCGGCTCAGGGCGCATCCCCGAAGAGAGTGCAACCCAGCGCGCCTATACGCGTGAGTGGACCATCATTCCTTGGCTTGAGTGATGACCCTTCTGAGGAGCCGGGCAGAGACTACGATGATCTCTATAAGACCAATTGGGGCGGCCGCCTCTTGGTTGTTTTTGTCGTTTTAGCCATAGCCGGGGGGCTGGTGTATATGCAATGGCGTTCCAGCCATCCATTGCAAGCCTCGCCTTTCGATCACACAACACCAGCGACCAGTGCGCCGCCGGCCAGCACGGCGGCCAATCCGCCGGGCTCTGCGGAGCAGCAGCCTGCAACCGAGGCGAAGAACGCTGAAGCAAAGAGCAACGAAGCCGAAACAAAGAGCAATGGTGAGGCGACAGGAAACACTTCTGCGAACGCTGATCCGTCGCCTAAAAACTCGGTTGCGCCTGCCCAGCAGAAAATAGATGTTGGACCAGCAGCAGCCCCGGCCGGCGCTCAAACGCCTAACCCGGCGCCCGCCTCGCAACCGCCTGTCTCTGAGGCCCCTGTCTCTCAACCCAAGGCGGCTTTCAAAAACACAGCCCACACCGGTACGATCACCGAAGGACACGAAGTCGTAAGCAGCAAATCTGAAGGGGACCAGGAACAGCCGGTACGGCTGGCAGAAAACTACATTCAGGGACGCGGCGTGCCACGCAATTGCGATCAAGCACTCGGCATCCTGCGTACCGCTTCCAACCAGGGCAATGCGCGCGCGGAGATCAAACTAGGCGCATTGTATGCCACCGGCAACTGTGTGGCCATGGACCGGGTTGAGGCTTACCACTATTTCTCACGCGCCATGAGGTCCCAGCCCAATAACGCGTGGCTTGATCAAAGCCGTTCAATGCTGTGGAGCAACATGGACGCGGGCGAACGCAAGCAGGCTATGGAAGTGGAGAAGTAAGAAGTACGAAGTATGATTTACGATTTTCGATTGAGCTCTTGTCCGCCGCTGCACCTGGTAGCTCAAAGCTGAAAACCGAAATCTTACTTCGCAAATCATAAATCGCACTTCGTACTTCCTCCGCTCTCTGAGGACTGAGTACCGAGTACTGCCTTTTAGTACTATCTTTTGTCATCCCAGCATCCCATCCATACAATGAAAGCATGGCCGGTACAAAGCAAGAGCAGGACACTCGTCCTCATGTTCTGATTTTGGGAGCAGGGTTCGGCGGATTGTATGCGGCGCGCCACCTGGGCAAGCTGCCGGTGCGCGTGACCCTGGTGGACCGCAAGAACCATCACACTTTTCAGCCGCTGTTGTACCAGGTGGCGACCGCGGGGCTTTCTCCCGGCGAAATCGCTTCCCCGATCAGGCGCATTCTGCGCAAGTACAAGAACATAAGAATATTCATGGCAGAAGCGGTGGGGTTCGACCTTGAGAACAAGACCGTCAAGATGGAAAACGTAAGCGTTCCTTACGACTATCTCATTGTAGCCACCGGGGCCACTCACTCTTACTTCGGACATCCCGAGTGGGAGCACTTTGCGCCCGGGCTGAAGACGGTGGAAGATGCCATTGAAATACGCCGCCGCCTCCTGATGGCGTTTGAACGGGCGGAGCGGCAGGCGGCGGTCTTTGGCAAGCACGATCCGCTGAATTTTATCGTCGTAGGGGCCGGCCCCACCGGAGTGGAACTGGCGGGCGCGATTGCCGAGATTTCACGCCATGTCATGGTCCATGATTTTCGTTTCATCAATCCGCGCAGCTCTCGCATCCTGCTGCTGGAGTACGCCCCGCGGGTGCTCCCCAGCTACCCGGAAGACCTTTCCCACTCCGCCGAAAAGCAACTGCACAAACTGGGAGTGGAGGTGCGCACCGGGGCCATGGTCACAGACATTACTCCGCGCAGTGTCAAAGTGGGAAATGAGGAAATCCCGGCTGCCGTCACGCTGTGGGCTGCCGGCGTGAAGGCCTCTCCGCTGGGCGCCATGCTGGGAGAAAAAACCGATAAGGCCGGCCGCGTGCTGGTCAATCAATACCTGAACCTGGCCAGTCATCCTGAGGTTTTTGTCATCGGCGATCTGGCGTGGTTCATTGATTCGGAAGGGAAGCCCCTGCCCGGCGTCTCACCGGTAGCGATCCAGATGGGAAACAACGTGGCTGCCAACATTAGCCGCGATCTGCGCCACGAATCGCGCAAACCATTTGTCTACTTCGATAAGGGCAGCATGGCCACCATCGGGCGCGCGGCTGCGGTGGCCGTGGTGGGAAAACTGCACCTCTCTGGTTTTATGGCGTGGATGGCATGGCTGTTCATCCATATTCTTTACCTGATCGGATTTCGCAATCGCGCGGTAGTGATGCTGGAGTGGCTCTGGGCCTACCTGCGCTACGAGAAAGCGGCGCGGCTGATTACAACGGAAGAGTGCAAAGACAAACCTGTGACTTAAAGCATAATCCTGCCGGACTTTGTGCTTGTAATGCGTAGACGCCAATTGATAGTTGCAAATCAGCACTGAGTGGTTCATCTGCCACTGTAGTTGAAGCCGCACAAATTGAGGCCACGCCGGGATTACTTCCACATTCTCGACCACACACCCAGAACTTCGTGGATTATATTCCTTCTGAATTGACAGAGTTCCACCACACTGGATTGAACATTTGAACGACGATCTACGTATTGGCCTGCATGAACAGAGTTTTGGTTGGACTGATCGTTTTTGCGGCTGGGTTCGCCATCGCTCAGAACTCTCCGTCAGCTACCCTGTTGATTCGCAACGTCGCGGTAATTGACTGCGCCGGTCATACTCCCCAGAGGGGAATGTCAATTCTGATCTCCGACGGTCACATCGTGGCAATGAGCAAGGCTTCCAAGTTGAAGGCGCCCGCAAACACAGAAATTTTGGACGGAGATGGCAAATTCCTGATTCCCGGTTTGTGGAACATGCATGTTCACCTCGGAGCGTATGCGGATGGAAAACGTGCGCTTGCGGACTACCTGGCGGAGGGGGTTACAGGCATCCGTGACATGGGGTCTCCGCTCGACGACATTCTTCGGCTTCGAAACGAGGCCGATCAAGGCACAATCAGTGGACCGCACCTGGTCGTCGCGGGACCCATTGTGCAAGGACCGCTGCCTTTCCGAATGCCCATGTTCATTTCAGTGAGAGACGTAACCGCAGCTCGGCAAGCTGTAAAGATGCTCAAGACCAGGGGCGTGAACTTCATCAAAGTGCAAGATGCGATACCGCACGACATCTATGTTGCGGTCGCTGAGGAATCTCGTAATGAGCACATTCCATTCGCAGGCCACGTTCCCCCTACAGTACTTCCTGAGGAAGCATCTAATCTCGGTCAGCGCAGCATTGAACATTTAGGAGGCCGCTTTTGGGGCCTGCTCATAGGATCCTCCAAACGTGAATCAGAACTTCACGCCGAAGAGATTCAGATGTATCACGACATCTTGACAGCATTGGATCGCAAAGAGCCGCCATCTTCCGCAAACATGCGCGCTGCGTTTACTCAGGCTATTGTGGAGAGCTATGACAGCCAAAAGGCAGCAAAACTTGTTTCGCAATTCAAAAGGAATGATACCTGGCAATGTCCCACTCTGGTCGTCCTCCACACGCTCTGGGCGGACGGTGAAACACAATACTCGTCAGAAGACCGTCTTTGGGCCGAGCGGTTGATCGCAAAGGAGACTGGGCTCGTGGCCATGATGCAGAAAGCTGGTGTTGGCTTGCTGGCCGGCACGGATTTGCCACCAAACGTTAAAGGCGGCACGATTCACGACGAACTCGCCGCTCTAGTCAGTGCAGGACTGACTCCTATGCAGGCCCTTGAAACCGCTACTCGCAATCCGGCCAAGTTTCTGGGTAAGCTGGATAGCACTGGCACCATCGAGCCGGGGAAATCAGCCGACCTCTTGCTTTTGAATGCCAATCCACTCGATGATATCCGCAACACAAGGCGAATTTCGGCCGTCATCTTGCAAGGACGAGTTGTTCCGCGGCCGCCCGAGGTTGCTTTCTAGAAAATCATATTGCAGAAGCTTTCACTGCGGCGCAGCGGGAGGACGATTATTCACTTTTATACAAGTAATCATCTGAGTTAATCTTGCCGCATGTCGCCAACATTCAAGAGAGTGCTCGAAGCAGTATTCTGGTTCGTCCTAGGTCATCTTAGCTGCGCCGTAATCCACCACCTTCACCACATGAGTTGGAAATAGCTGGGCCCGGGCAAGGCGAACATCCTGCTTTTTTCCACCGGCCGTCCGCAATGAGGTAGAGTAGATAGACCAAATCAGACCTGAAATCTATGAACAAGCTCATTGCCCTTACCGCCTTTGTTTTTCTAGCGCTCAGTTTCGCTTCAGCCCAGTCTGCCACCACAGCCGCTAAAGACCCGGCCCCCAAAGACCAAGTCGCCGCCAAAGCCGCCGATACCGGGTTTCCGCTTCCCAGCAACGAAGAGGTGGAAGCCGCGATGAAACGCACCTTCGGTTACGATCCCTCGCTTACCTGGGAGATTCTGGCGATCCGGCCCTCAGCGATTGCGGGCGTGGCGGACGTAATTGTTTCCATCAACAAGCAGGCGGCTACCCACATCTATCTTCCTCCTGACGAAGAAAACGCAATTGTGGGCGAGATAGTGCCGTTCGGGTCCAATCCTTTTGCCCCGGCCAGGGCGAAGTTGCAGGCCGCCGATGGACCGGCGCGCGGCCCGCAAATGCCGGTGATCTCGGTGGTTGAGTTCAGTGATCTTGAGTGCCCGCATTGCAAGGCGGCCCAGCCCATTGCAGACAAGCTGGCGGCTGATTTTCCGCAAGTGCGCTTTATCTTTCAGCAATTTCCGCTGCCGGCCTCAATGCACCCCTGGGCCATGAAGGCGGCGGAGTATTCCGACTGTGCCGCCCATACCACCGGCAATGATGCTTTCTGGAAATATGCCGACGCCATTTTTGAAAAGCAGGGGAGCATTGACGCAGCCACCGCTGACGATAAGCTGAAAGAAATTGCCACGGCGACAGGCCTGGACGCGCAGAAGATCGCTGCGTGCGCGGCCACGCCGGAAACTGAAGCCAGGGTCAAGAAGTCCATGGCACTAGGAGAATCCCTGGATGTGAACCAGACGCCAACGGTCTTCATCAACGGAAGAAGAGTGCCCGGCATTGCCAGCATCCCTTATGACCAGTTGAAGAACCTGATGCAGTTTGAAATCGATCACGCGGGAAAGTGATCCCAGATTCTCTTTCGCCCTTATTTGACTATTGACGGCAGGGAATCGAGAACGGACAACTGATGTCAACAACTGCCGCCACTGTTGCGCGACCGTCCGAGCCCCGCTCCCGTTTTTCCGATTTAATTTTTCTTTTGCAGGCCTCGCGGCCCGGGCTTTGGTCCACGCAGGTATGGTTTTATCTTTTGCCGCTGGGAGGGAGAAATTTATTTCACTCAACCCCTTTCTGGCTGGGCGCGATGTACTGCACATTTCCCCTGGGATTGCTGCTCTATGGCTGGAACGACTATGTTGACTTCGAAATAGACCGAATCAATCCTCGCAAAGGAACTTTTCTTTTCGGCGCGCGCGGATCGCGCGAGCAATTGCACAAATTGCCCATCGCCATGGCGCTGGTGCAGGCGCCCTTTATTGTTTTCTTCCTCCATATGGCAGGAGCGAAGGTGCTGTTGTTTTTCGCGGGATCAATTGCCATTGGCGGCATGCTTTACAACTGGCCGCGCTACGGCTGGAAGAGCCGTCCACCTCTCGAACTGTTGAACCAAAGCGGATATCTTCTGGTCTTTGTGCTCAGCAGCTGGTTGAATCGCGCTCCGCAACTCCCCTGGCAGGCCATGCTGTTCAGCACCATGTTTGCCATGCACTCGCACTTGTTCGGGGAAATCATGGATATCGAGCCTGATCGCGCCAGCGGACGCCGCACCACAGCGACTGTCATCGGGCGCGTTCCAGCAAAATTACTTATCGCCGCGCTGCTGGCTGCCGAGTGCGCGCTGGTACTCGTTTGCTTTCGCGATCTGGCCTTGAGCGCATTCTTGCTGGCCAGCGGTCTGTGGTTCCTGCTGGATGCGGTATTGGTTTGGCGCAAAAAGCCGTACACTCCGAAACAGATGCGCTTTGCCATGCTGGCGTGGAACGTGATCGCGATTGCCAGCATGCCGTGGGTGTGGTCGAAGGCAAGCCTTACGACGTTGCGGTGAGGCATTCAGCAGTCAGCCAAAGAAGTGTGGAGACGTAGCATGCTACGTCTCCACATGAAAGCTATTTGTTTCAATTTGGGAGCGTACTCATCCCTGCCAGGGAAAGTCGGCGCTGCCGCCGTAGACATCAGGGCACTTGGAGCCCATGGGCCGCAGGTAGGAGCAGAGCTGGCCGCGATGGTGGCAGGAGTGCTTGGTCTGAAACAGCAAGTAGGCATAGGCCGGCATGTTGAAGACGCCGAAGAAATCAATGGGCGTCGCCAACTGCTGCGGCGTCAGCTTGCGCAGCCGCTCCACCTCTTTTTTCGCGTTCTTCTCGTACCATTGCGAAATTTCTGCGATGGTTTTTGGCGCGTCTTTTTCGAACGCCACGGGGTCGGCAAATTTGCCATCCACAATCCCGCTCAGGAACCAGACTTCGCTGTTGGCCAGGTGCCAGGCCAGTTGGCTCGCGCTGCGCGCCTTAGGATCGGGCTTATATTCTTTCCGGGCTTCGGGAACGGCATCGATCACGGCTTTGGTTGTTGCCATTTCTTTTCGCGTGTACTCATCCAAAAACATCTCACGGAATCCAACAGCAAAATCAGATGCTACAGCAGTGCTCATAAGAATCTCTCCTTTTTAACGTAAGTCTGTCTTGTAGGGATTGGGTGTTTGCGGGTGAACCTCAATGCCGGCCTGAACGGCATAGTGCGGTTCACCCGAATCGAAGGGAAGAGTCGAGTAATTTCGTGCTTTCATTACAGCCTCAAAGCTGAGAGCTGGTGCTTGTTTACACGCCTACGGGTTGCTTCATGCTGACCGGAACCGGAGTGAGCCAGTTGAAACGGTCGGGCGCCGTGCCATTGACGATGCCAAAGAATTCTTTCTGCAGCGTCCTGGTAATTGGTCCAATCTCGCCTTTGCCGACGCTGATTTTATCCACAGAGCGGATCGCGGTGATTTCTGCCGCGGTGCCGGTAAAGAACAATTCATCGGCAATGTAGAGCATCTCGCGCGGAATCATCTGCTCCACGATAGGAATTCCTTTTTCTTTGGCGATGCGCAGCACGGAGTCACGGGTGATGCCGGGAAGCACCGAATTGCCCAGCGGCCCGGTGTAGAGCGTGCCCTGGCGCACGAGGAAAATATTTTCGCCCGAGCCTTCGCTCACGTAGCCATTCACGTCGAGAGCAATGCCTTCGACGTAGCCGTTCATGACGGCTTCCATCTTGATAAGCTGCGAGTTCATGTAGTTGGCGCCGGCCTTGGCCATCGCGGGCAGGGTGTTGGGCGCAAGACGGTTCCAGGATGAGACGCACACATCCACGCCTTCATCGCTGCCGTGGCCGAGGTAGCGTCCCCACTCGTAATTGATAATGTAGGTTTCTACCGGGCAGTTGAAGGGCGCGACTCCGGCTTCGCCATAACCGCGCAGCACGATGGGGCGGATATAACAGGGCGTGACCCCGTTGGTCTTCACCAAGTCAACCATGGCCGCTACCAACTCTTCACGGCTGTACTCGAGGTCAATGCGATAGATTTTGGCGGAATCCAGCAGGCGCTGGGCATGCTCAGGAGCACGGAAGATTCCCGAGCCCGAGGGCAAAGCATAGCAGCGGACACCTTCAAACACCGAGGTGCCGTAATGGATCACATGGGACATGACGTGCAGCTTGGCGTCATCCCAATTGATGAGTTTTCCATTGTGCCAGATTTTTTCGCTTTTTTTGATGGGCATTACCGGGACTCCTTCGCCTGGTTGCGTCGAACATCAATTATAGAACGAGAGCGGGGTGGTCGGAAGTCAGAGAATTGATTAACCAGAGAGCATCTAGCTCTAGCCACTAGGCTGTGGTTCAGCATCGTAGTTTTCAAGAGAGATCTCGCCTACGGTTCTTATTGCAAAGATACGGATAGCGTCTACTTGGCTCAGAAACAGCTAGAAGCTAGGAGCTAGCAGCTCAAACCGCAGTCTTCTGATACCGAGTACTGCTTAGGACTTTTTCGCGGCCACAGTTTTGAAGTACTCATCCATTTTGTGGTTCATCTCGGGCATGGCAGCGAACGGACGGCCGTAGTCGTTGCGCGCGTTCCAGAACAGAAAGCCGACTCCCCCGTTATTTTTCGCTACTTTCACCTGCGTCTCAATGTATTCCGGCGAATAGCTGGGTGTGCGCCAGGCAAAGGCCTGCAGCCAGGGACGCAGCACCACCCCGCTGCCCTGGGTTACCTTTTCGAAACGCTGCATGGAGGCGGAGATGAAGTGCTCGGGCGCATCGCCGGGTCGCTTGTAGCCATCCATTCCGAAGAAGTGTGAGGGATAGATCATGGGCGAGAGCACGTCGCAGAATTTCGCCATGCGGGTAATATCCTGGCCGGTGTGGTTCAGGTCAACCGATCGCTGCCACGCCATCACGCCAAAGACATCGAGCGAAAGCAACACGCCCGAGGGATGCAGTTCAGAGTAGGCGCGGGAGAGAAAATCGGCGATCACATCGGCGCGCTGCCAATCGGGATGGCTCTTCATGAAGGCAAACTGCGCGTCTTTCTGATCACCCTCGGCAGGGAAGCGAACGTAATCGAATTGAATTTCGTCTGCCCCGGAGCCGGCCACGAACTTGGCCAAGGCAAGATCATAGTCCTGCACCCGAGGGTTGGATGGATCGCTCCAGACCAGCTTGCCATTTTCGCGCCAGGGCTGAGGGGCGGTCTTGCCGGGAGCGGTCTTGCTCTGCGCGCCGTTGTTCTGCTCAATGTTCTGAGCGACCGGGCTCTGAGAGGATTGGTTCGGCTGCGCGATGGCGCCAGCCTGCGCGACTTGGCTCTGAGCAGCCTGGTTCTCCGCAGTTGTGTCTTCAGTGGCGCTGGCCTGCGCCGCTTTACCCTGCGCAACTTTGTTCTGCGCAACTGCCGCCAGCGCGCGCTTGGATTGTACTGCCAGCTCCGGGTAGGTACGCGCAATATGCTCATCGCGGAAGAGAGCGATACGGGCAATGGCATGCATATTCTGAGAGTGCAGGAAGCGGATCAGCTTGGGCAAATTGGTAATGCTATGGTGCCTGGCAGTCGGGGCCAGGGGGTGATTGAAGACAACGTTCACTGAACCATCGCTGTCTTTGATGTCGAAGACAACAGCATTTCCTCCCAGTTCGTGCCACCTGCGGATAATGCGGATGCCATGATCGCTGCCCGCCATCGTGCCGGTCAGGTAAATGGCGCGCACTTCAAAATCTTTCGGCACCGCGACCGAGTGCTCCACGATGGGCTGGCTTTCATAACCGGGAATGATAAGGTCTTCACCCGGTTTCAGGCTGTTGCCGTTGGGTTTGTTGTTCACCTCGCGCAGGGCGCTCTCCAGTTCAGCCCCGGTCATGTAAGAGGTGTGCGAAATGTATTCCCGTACCACTGCGGGAATGCTCTCCCCGCGTTTGACGGTGTGGTGGAAGGCGGCGGGCTGGGTACTGGCAGCCGGAACTGGCGTGGCTGCCGGCTGCGCCGGGCCGCTGTTTTGGCTGGTCTGCGCGCGTGTGAAGCTGCATCCGCAGAGTGAAGCGAACAGCAATGAGAATAAAAGTAAATTCGCCAACCGAACTGAATATGGATTTATGCAGGACAAACCAGGGAGAAACTCGCAAACCTTCATGCCAAGTACTTCCAATTCCTTCTCGGAGAGAAACGAAATACTAACAGGTCTAAAGCAACCAGCAACCCGGTGTATACCTTAGAAGCGGTCCAGCAGGTACAAAGATGGATGCTCCCACCTCTGCCGCGCTTCAAAAGGTCATGTACTGTTGCCGCAGAAACGCGGACTTGCGGCAGAGGCCCGGCCCCCGGGTTGCTCCGGGGACCGTAAAATGCACCTGTTGAAGTTTTCCACCGGGAGGCCACTCCGTTGTTGCTGATTTTGCATCCAAGAATGATAGGGCAGGAAGTTGAGGGAAAGACAACAGCGCAGATCGGCCCACTTTATATATAAGTTATATAAGAACCGCCATCATCCAACAGCATTTTGATTGATAGCAACTCTGCGCGTGTCTTTCTCCATCGAAAAAAGTGATAGCCCAGGCAGGAAGGGGCACGACATGAGGACGGGTTTAAACACAGCGCTGGATCCAACCCGGCGCAGCAATGACGCGCAGGATTTTGATTCCGCCTTGCGGCGAAAGATCGTAGGCCAGGACCCTGCCATTGAGAAGGTCACCGAGATCTACCAGATGTTTCTGGCAGGCCTGAATCCACCCTCACGTCCAATCGGCAATCTGCTGTTTCTGGGGCCTACGGGCTCGGGCAAGACGCGGGTGGTCGAAGCCATGGCCGAGGCGCTGTTTGGAGATTCCAAGGCGTGTATCAAGATTGACTGCGCCGAGTTCCAGCACAGCCACGAGATCGCCAAGCTCATCGGCTCGCCGCCCGGCTACCTTGGCCATCGCGAAACTCATCCTTTGCTAACCCAGGAGGCCCTGAACCAATGGCACACCGATCGGCTGCGGCTCTCTCTGTTGCTCTTCGACGAAATCGAAAAGGCCAGTGACTCGCTTTGGCAGCTTCTGCTGGGAATTCTGGATAAGGCTACGCTCACCCTGGGCGACAACCGGCGCGTTGATCTATCGCAATGCGTCATCATTATGACTTCAAACCTGGGGGCCGGGGAGATGAATGAGCTTATCCATGGCGCTATGGGCTTTGCCCAGAAGCCACCCTCGGTAGACGCCAAACTCGACGACAAGATCACCCGCACGGCACAGGACGCAGCCAAGCGCAAGTTCTCGCCTGAGTTCATGAACCGCATCGACAAGATTGTGGTCTTCAAGATGCTAAAGCCGGAGCATCTGCAGCGCATCCTTGAAATTGAGCTGGGGATGGTGCAGCAGCGCATCCTGCAGGCCACGGGCAACAGCCAGTTTGTCTTCAGTTGCACTCCCCGGGTCAAGCGCTTCCTGCTGGATGAAGGCACAGATCCCAAGTACGGCGCACGGCATCTCAAACGTGCTATCGAGCGTTATATTGTCTTCCCATTGGCCAATTTAGTCGCTACCGGGCAGGTGAAGCTGGGCGATTACGTCCGGATTGACATGGATCCGGAAGGCAAGATGGCCTTCGTAAAAGAAGCCGAAGGCGCGTTAGTTCCGGTGCTGCTGGAGAAATACGGACAGGAGGTCAGTTCCCCTCCGCTGGCCCGCGCCGCCCGCACCGGAGCCAAAACCCGCGACTTCGGTGTAGCGCCCCCGCTAGACCATAAGTGAGAAGCAGAGACTGCCAAGTACTCGCTGCTGTTCTTGCTGGCAACGTTCTTAGAGATCGTCATCCTGAGGGCCGCTTTTTGGCCCGAAGGATCTCGCGGTTGCTTTTACTGAGAACCGAGAACTGAGAACCGAGAACTGAGAACCGAGAACTGAGAACCGAGAACTGAGTTTTCACTCGCTCATCTTTCGCAACTCGCCCAGCGTGCTGGGATGTCGTCTGGAAATCTGCGCGCCGTAGTCATAAACCGTGCCATTGGCTGTAGTGACCTTGGTGGGGCCGATGCTCAGTACCTGCCAGCCGTCCAGCGGCATCTCGTCCGAAAAAACCGGGTTCTCAGGCTCTTTTCTTAGCCAAGTCCCGCTCAAGCGGATAGGTTCGTCATGCTTCACGTTGAGTTCAAATGACCACTCGTCCGGCGTCACGGGCTCTATTACCGCGTCCAGGGTCCAGGGGGCATCAATGCCAGCGCTGGC